>Ga0194053_10000050_pt1 | contig 83909 bp, 72 predicted proteins | sample SepL228m_MetaG_FD_161684 | JGI IMG/M metagenome (GOLD analysis project Ga0194053, IMG submission 161684) | Anoxic zone freshwater microbial communities from boreal shield lake in IISD Experimental Lakes Area, Ontario, Canada - Sep2016-L227-8m | ecosystem: Environmental > Aquatic > Freshwater >...
GCACAACATCAGCCTCAAGCAGCAACAGCACTGCTGGCGGATCGACATCGAGCACTGCCGGCACCAACACCGCTGGTGGCACAAGCTCCGATGCTGGAACGACGACCACTACCGCTGGCACAACTGCAAGTGGAGTCGGCTCCGCATTGAGCGGTACAGCAACGACCACACCTGGCACCAATACGGCATCAGGCTCAAGTAGCACCAGCACTGCTGGCACGTCGACGGCCAGTGGCGCTGGCTCCGCTTCGGGTGGCGGCACAAGCGCCGCTGCCAGAACGACAACCACTGCCGGTGGCACAGCAACCACCACTGATACAACATCAGGCTCAAGTGGCACCTCTACCGCTGGCGGAACAGGCTCAGCTGGCGGTACCACATCAGGGACGGGTTCCGCATCGAGCGGCACAGCAACGACTTCGCCTGCCAGCGACACAACATCCGACTCAAGCAGCAACAGCACCGCTGGCGGATCGACATCGAGCTCTGGCGGCACCAGCACTGCAGGCACTTCGACCTCAGGTGGAACGAGCTCCACATCGGGTGGAACAAACCTCGGTGTTACTGGTAATGCCGCAGTCAGTGTCAGTTCACCATTCGGTACTGCCGCAAATAGCAGCGTTCAGACGGCCCAAATTAGCGCCAACGGGAACACCACAACATTAACCCCTGCGTCGTCTGGCGAGACCGGAAATGAGGTAGGAAGCGGCGGACTGACTGGCAAGGTCAACGAATCATCGTCACGCAATACAGCCATCGTCATGTTCAGCCAAAGCGGTGGCAAGATCAGCCCGGCAGGACTGTTGACCGTGGTGGAGCAAGGTAAATCTCTCAAGGCAACGGCCACAGCCACCGACGTTTCATCGATTCCAGACACGAATCCGGAAAGGATGCGATTTGTCACCGTCGACTATGCCGTGTCAAAAGACGTCCAATCGTTTGTCACGGTCGGGATATCTCCTGAAGGAACATTGGTAACCCGGGTGTCTGCCTCGGTTCGCAATGCCATGACCGACGTGAGTATCTCTCTGTTGGGGATCGCCATTGCAAGAGAGCGACTTGATGTGATCCCGGGAAATATCAAAGGGGTGGTCATTCAAGTGCAATGATGGCACGATCGCCGCATGGATGTCACGCCGCCAATCTCCGCGCTGTGTCAAAAGTTGCTGCGCCATCTGCACTGACAGTGCATCGCCGATGACCTGGCGGAATTCAACGGCGGCACTTCTTTGCTGTCGACAAACGACCGCTATCTGGAAATCACCCGAGTCCGCTGTCAGCTATGGAGAAGCGACGCCAGTGACCGGACCTGGTCGAATCCGGGTCCCCACTTCAGCGAATGATTCGCCACATAGCTGACGTTCGGTTCATGGTTGCCAGTGACCGGTCTTGGGTACACTGACCGCATCCGCCAATTCGGCAATGTGTCTGGAGGAAAAATTACCGAACACAGACGGCAGAGTCCGAAAAAGTTGGTCATGCCGCTGCTTGTTACTTCAGCATTCGCAGTGTCACAGCCGCAAACGCCTTGCTATACTGCGGCCCAGCGCCAATTTGCTCCAGCTTGCGGGCGCTTAACAAATGCAGCTAAAGACGGACCGACTTGCAAACCCGGCCTCGTTCCTAGCGACGCCGGGTTTTTTATTGGAGAGAATGGGTTCGCAATGCCATTGATCGCGACGCCACAGCGGATGCACTTTGAGGCCGCCTTGCCTTTGCAAAGCGGCGCGTCCCTGCGCGGCTACGACCTGAGCTTTGAGACCTATGGCAGCCTGAATGCCCAGCGCAGCAACGCGGTGCTGATCTGCCATGCACTCAATGCCTCGCACCACGTGGCCGGTGTCTATGCCGACAAGCCCAACTCCGAAGGCTGGTGGGACAACATGATCGGCCCGGGCAAGCCGGTCGATACCAACCGTTTCTTTGTGATTGGCGTCAACAACCTGGGCTCGTGCTTTGGCACCACCGGCCCAATGCACGCCAACCCCGACGCCGCCGATGGGCGCGTCTATGGGGCCGACTTTCCGGTGGTCACGGTCGAAGACTGGGTCAACGCCCAGGCCCGGTTGCTCGACGCGCTGGGCGTTCACAAGCTCGCCGCCGTCATGGGCGGCAGCCTGGGCGGCATGCAGGCGCTGAGCTGGACGCTGCAGTACCCCGAGCGCGTGGCACACGCCGTGGTGGTGGCCAGCGCGCCCAACCTCACGGCCGAAAACATTGCCTTCAACGAGGTGGCGCGCCGCGCCATCGTGACCGACCCCGACTTTCACGGCGGGCACTTTTACCAGCACGGCGTGGTGCCCAAGCGCGGCTTGCGCATTGCCCGCATGATTGGGCACATCACCTACCTCAGCGACGACGTGATGAACGAAAAGTTCGGCCGCCAACTGCGCGACGCCGTGCTGCACGAAGCGGCCCAGGGCGACGGCGCGCCGGCCAGCGGTGCGTACAAGTACAGCACGCAGGACGTGGAGTTCCAGATCGAGAGCTACCTGCGCTACCAGGGCGACAAGTTTGCCGAATACTTTGACGCCAACACCTATCTGCTCATCACCCGGGCGCTGGACTACTTTGACCCCGCGCGCGCCTATGGCGGCAGCCTGAGCCGCGCGCTGGAGCGCGCCCTGTGCAAGTTCCTGCTGGTGAGCTTTACCACCGACTGGCGCTTTGCGCCCAAGCGCAGCCGCGAGATGGTCAAGGCGCTGCTGCACAACGGCCGCGACGTCAGCTACGCCGAGATCGACGCCCCCCACGGGCACGACGCCTTTTTGCTTGACGACGCGCGCTACCTGGGCGTGGTGCGCGCGTATTTCGATGGCATTGGCAAGGAGATCGGAGCATGAGCGACATGGCCGTAGAACACGCCCTTGCCGAACTGGTGCCGCCAGGCTCGCGCGTGCTCGACCTGGGCTGCGGCGACGGCACCATGCTCGCGTACCTGCAGCAGGCGCGCGGCTGCACTGGCTACGGCGTGGAGATTGACGACGCCAACGTGCTGGCCTGCGTGCGCCGGGGCGTCAACGTCATCCAGTTGAACCTCGATGAAGGGCTGGACCTGTTTGAAGATGCCTCGTTCGACGTGGTGCTGCAGATCGATACGCTGCAACACCTGCGCAACGCCGAAGTCATGCTGCGCGAGACCGTGCGCGTGGGGCGCGTCGGGATCGTGGCCTTTCCCAACTTTGCCCACTGGCCCAACCGGCTGAGTATTCTGCGCGGACGCATGCCGGTCACCAAGCGCCTGCCCTACCAGTGGTATGACACGCCCAACATCCGGGTAGGAACCCACGCCGACATGGCGCTCCTGGCCCAGCGCACCGGCCTGCGCGTGCTCGACAGCTTTGGCCTCCAAGGCGGCCAGGTGCGCCGCTTTGCGCCCAACCTGCTGGCGGGAACTTCGGTTTACAAGCTTTCGCGGTAATCCTGATTCCGGCAGTCGACCGGTCGCGATTGTGCTGTGTCAAACAGTGCCCTGAAGCTGTAGGAGCCAGCCTGCTGGCGATGGTTTTCCTAGCAATCGCATGCAGGCAAGCTCCTACAAATGCACAAGCCCGCATCGCCGCGTCATTGCGTCATTGCGTCATTGCGAGCGAAGCGTGGCAATCCATGACTGCCGGACTGCATGGACTGCCGCGCTTCGCTCGCAGTGACGGCCACGGCGCATGGTCCCTATGCAGTTACGTTTGCCACCAATCGCTTGCAGGCAAGCTCCACAAAATGCAATCAGCCCGCGCAAACTGCCAAGCCAGCCAGGAGCGCGCTGCCCAGAGCCAGGGCGAAAGCTAAAGTACGAAAACGTTGCATCGTGGAGTCCACAGAATGAAAGTAAAGTAGTTGCCTGCCGCCACTGTACCAAGATTGCCATGCCACGCTTTGCCGCCAACCTCACCATGATGTATTCGGAAGTCCCGTTTCTGGAGCGCTTTGACGCCGCCGCGCGGGACGGCTTTGGTGCCGTGGAGTGCCTGTTCCCCTACGAGTACCCGGCGCACGAAATCCGCGCGCGCTTGCAGGCCAACGGCTTGCAGCAGGTGCTGTTCAACGCGCCTCCCGGCGGCATGGATGCGTCGGCCATGGTGGCGGCCTGGGGGCTGGGCCAGCGCGGCACGGCCTGCCTGCCCGGGCGCGAGGCGGAGTTTCGCTGTGGGCTGCAGTTTGCCATCGAGCACGCGCTGGCGCTGGCGTGCCCGCGCCTGCACGTGATGGCCGGGTTGCTGCCCGAAGGCGTGGCGCGCGAGCGGCTGCATGCCACCTATGTGGACAACCTGCGCTACGCTGCCGCCGAGGCCGCCAAGGTGGGGCTGGAGTTGCTGATCGAACCCATCAACCCGCGCGACATGCCGGGCTACTACCTCAATCGCCAGGACCACGCCCACGCCGTGGTGCAGGAGGTGGGCGCGCCCAACCTGCGCGTGCAGATGGACCTCTACCACTGCCAGATCGTCGAAGGCGATGTGGCCACCAAGCTGCGCCACTACCTGCCCACCGGCCGGGTGGGGCACATCCAGATCGCCAGCGTGCCCGAGCGCAACGAACCCGATGCGGGCGAACTCCACTACCCCTATCTCTTTGGCGTGCTCGACGCGCTGGGTTACGCAGGCTGGGTGGGCTGCGAGTACCGCCCACGGCGCGGCGTGCAGCCCGGTGCCACCAGCGCCGGGCTGGGCTGGATGCAAGCCGTGGCATGATGGCGCACCACCGTTTTACCCGCCACCCCAGGAGATAGCGATGAATGCCCGTGTTCCGAGCGCTGCGCTTGATTGCGCCCAAGCCCTGCACCAGGTCAGCGACCTGTGGGACGCGCAAATCGTCCCGTGCCTGCAGGACTACATTCGCGTGCCGGCCAAGTCGCCGATGTTTGATGCGCAGTGGGCCGAGCACGGCTACATCGACTCCGTGGTGCGCACCACCGCCGCCTGGATCGAGGCGCAAAAAATCAGCGGCCTGCGCCTGGAAATCGTGCGCCTAGAAGGACGCACGCCAGTGCTGTTTTTTGAAGTGGCCGCCACCCGCGCGCACGCCACGCAAACCGTGCTGGTGTACGGCCACCTGGACAAGCAGCCCGAGTTTTCCGGTTGGCGCAGTGATCTGGGCCCCTGGAGCCCGGTGCTCGAAGACGGCAAGCTCTATGGCCGTGGCGGTGCGGACGACGGTTACGCCGCCTACGCTGCGGTGGCCGCCATTTCAGCGCTGCAGACGCAAAACGTGGAGCACCCGCGCATCGTCGGCCTGATCGAAACCTGCGAAGAAAGCGGCTCCTACGACCTGCTGCCCTACATCGACCTGCTCAAGCCGCGCCTGGGCGACGTGGGGCTGGTGGTGTGCCTGGACTCGGGCGCGGGCAACTACGACCAGTTGTGGCTGACCAGCAGCCTGCGCGGCATGGCCAGCGGCGTGCTCAAGGTGGAAATCCTGACCGAAGGCGTGCACTCGGGCGACGCCAGTGGCCTGGTGCCGTCGAGTTTTCGGATCATGCGCCAGGTGCTTGACCGGCTCGAAGACAGCGCCAGTGGCCGCTTGCTGCCCGCCAGTTTTCATTGCGAGGTGCCGCCCGAGCGGCTGGCCCAGGCGCGCGCCACGGCGGCAATTTTGGGCGACGAGATTTACAAGCGCTTCCCCTGGGCGCATTACGACTGCGGCGGTGCCACCACGTTTGCCCTGCCCACCACCACCGACCCGCTGCAGGCCCTGCTCAACCGCACTTGGGCCCCCACCCTGAGCGTGACCGCCGCCGATGGTTTTCCGGACCTGGGCAACGCGGGCAACGTGCTGCGGCCCTACAGCGCCTTCAAGCTCAGCCTGCGCCTGCCGCCGCTGATTGCAGCCGATGTAGCGGTGCAGCAACTCAAGGCCCTGCTCGAAGACAACGCCCCGTACCAGGCGCGTGTGACGTTTGAAGGCGCGGCTGGCGCCACCGGCTGGAACGCGCCCACCACCGCGCCGTGGCTGGAGTCGGCGCTCAACGCCGCCTCGCAGACCCACTTTGGCGCGCCCTGCGGCTACATCGGCCAGGGCGGCACCATTCCGCTGATGAACATGCTCAGCCAGGGATTCCCGCAGGCGCAGATGATGATCTGCGGCGTGCTCGGCCCCAAGAGCAACGCGCACGGCCCCAACGAGTTCTTGCACGTGCCCTACGCCAAGAAACTCACGGCCGCCGTGGCCCAGGTCATCGCCCAATTTCCGTAAACCGCTTCACCCGGAGGCCACTTCCATGGCGGCAGAATCCACGCTCTCGACCCTGATCTCCACCGATGGTGACAACCTGGTGGTGCAAGACTGGCCGCTGGAGCGCAACGTGCCCTTGCGTGGTGTGGTGCTGCTGGTGCACGGCCTGGGCGAGCACGCCGGGCGCTACGACCATGTGGCCAAGAAACTCAACACCTGGGGCTACGCGGTGCGCGGCTACGACCAGTGGGGCCATGGCGAATCGGCCGGTGTGCAGGGCAGCATGCCCACCGACACGCGCTTGCTCGACGACCTGGCCGACATGGTGGACAGCACCCGCACCGGGCTGCCCGCCGGCACGCCGCTGATTGTTCTCGGGCACAGCCTGGGTGGGCTGGTGGCGGCGCGCTTTGTGGCCCTGGGGATACGCCCGGTGGACGCCCTGGTGCTGTCCTCGCCCGCGCTCGATGCGGGCATGAATGCGTTTCAGAAACTGTTGGTGGCGCTGCTGCCCAAGATTGCGCCCAACCTGCGCGTGGGCAACGGCCTGCAGCAGCGTTACCTCTCGCACGACCCGGCGGTGGTGGCCGCTTACCAGAACGACCCCCTGGTACACGACCGCATCTGTGCGCGCCTGGCCCAGTTCATTGCGGTGGCCGGACCGCAAACCGTGGCCATGGCCGCTCAGTGGAAAGTACCCACCCTGTTGCTATTTGCCGGCCAGGACCACCTCGTCAACCCCCAAGGCAGCCGCGACTTCGCCGCCGCCGCACCCAAGGACGTGGTGGCCTCGGTCTGCTTTGAAACCCTGTACCACGAAATCTTCAACGAACTAGACGCCACAGCCGTCTTCGCCGCGCTCCAGCAGTGGCTTGAAAAGCGCTGTTGAAAAGTCCAGCCGCCATGTTCGCCCGCATTGTCTGTGCGGGCAATTCCCCTGTTATCGCCAGCCATTTCTCCCCGTCATTGCGAGGAGCGTAGCGACGTGGCAATCCATGCAGTTGGAAGTCATGGATTGCCGCGCTTCGCTCGCAATGACGCGGTGGCGCGCGCTCGTGCCTTTTGGAGCTTGCCTGCAAGCGATTTGCAGCAAACCATCGCCAGCAGGCTGGCGCCCACAAATTCAAGGTACAGCAGTGCTCAAGGGCTGCCAAAGCCGAAGCGTTGGAACACGGCTTGGGCGGCTGGCTCGGTCAGGCTGCGGGCAAACTGGATGGCGGCGGGCGGCGCGGTCTTGCTTACGGTCAGGGCGTAGGCTGCGCTCACCTGCAAGGTGGCCGGTATCTGCACCACCTTCAGGCGCGGCACTTCGGCCTGCGCTGATACGGCGTTGGTGCAGTAGGTCAGAAACACGTCGGCCTGGCCCTCGTCCATGGACCAGGCGTAAAACAGGCGGCCAGTGGGCGGCTTGGGAGAGTCGGCCGCGCCGGTGAGCTTGAGCGCCTTGGCGTCCAGCGTCTTGAAGGCACCGGGCTGCACGTTCTCGGCCTTGGCAAACAGTGCCCAGGTGTAGTCGCCCGAGGGGTCGGTCTTGGGCGTCGAGGTACCCACGCGCACGTCCGGGCGCAACAGCACCGAGAGCAGCGTGGACGGCTCGGCCTGGACCTTGTCGCTGGTAAGCGCGCACAAGGCGTTGCGCACAAACACCACGGGCGCTGCCCACGCTCCGGCGGCGGCCAGGCGTTGCGGGTGGTCGGTGTCGGCCGAGGCAAACACCTGCGCCGCCTCGCCCTTTTCCAGGCGTTCGCGCAGCAGCCCCGAGGCGCCAAACGTGAGTGCAACTTTTTGCCCGGTGCGCTCCTGGTAGTCGCTGGCAATGCGGCTGAGCGCGTCGCGCAGGCTCCCGGCCGCATACACGCTGATCGCTGTGGGCGCGCTGGCATCGGTGGGCTGCGCCTGTGCGCAAGGCATCAGGCTGGCTGCGCCCACCAGCGCCAGGAGTTGCACTAAGGCGTGAAGTTTTTGAGTGGGTTGGGTCATGGGTGCACCTTGGGTCAGGAAGCCATTTTGCGGTACAGCGTTTGCCGGCTGATGCCCAGCGTGCGCGCCGCCTGCGTGATGTTGCCGTTGCTGTGGGCCAGGGCCTGCTCGATGGCCGCCTTGGCCAGCGCCTGCAACGCGCTGGCCTGGCTGACCGAGATATCGGGCGACTTGTGCGTGGCGGGGGCGGCATTCAACTCTTCAACCATGTCGTCGGGCAGGTGGTCCCAATGGATCAAGCTCTCATGCGCTTCGAGCATGGCGCTGGCGGTGCGCAGCACGCTGGCCAACTGGCGCAAATTGCCGGGCCAGGGGTGGCGCGCCATGAGCTCCAGCACGTCGGCGCGCAGCGCAATCGCGCGCTCCGGGTTAAAGCCGCTGAGCAGGCGCTGCGCCAGTGCTTCAAAATCGGTGCGCTCACGCAACGGCGGCAACTGCACCGTCAGCCCGTTGATGCGGTAGTACAAGTCGCTGCGAAAGCGCCCCTTGTCGGCCTCTTCGCGCAGGCGGCAGTGCGTGGCGCAGACCAGGGCAAAGTCCACCTCTACCTGGCGCGCACCGCCCAGCGGCGAGACTGCGCGTTCCTGCAGCACCCGCAGCAGGCGCGTCTGCATGGACAGTGGCATGTCGCCAATTTCGTCCAGAAACAGCGTGCCGCCATTGGCCTCGCGTAGGCGGCCGAGGCTGCCTTCTTTTCTGGCACCGGTAAAGGCACCGGGGGCGTAGCCAAAGAGTTCGGCCTCGATCAGGTTTTCGGGGATGGCTGCGCAGTTGATGGCCACAAACGGGCCGTTGCGTCGCGCGCTGCTGTCGTGCATGGCACGCGCAAAGTATTCCTTGCCCACACCTGACTCGCCTTGCAGCAGCACGGCAATCGGCTTGTCGAGCACGCGGCGCGCCTTGTCGGCGGCGCTGCGCCAGCGCGCGTCGCCCGTGTCCAGGCACGAGAGCGCGTCGCTCTGCGCGGGCTCGGGCACGCTCGGCGCGCTGCGGGGCGCAATCGACGGCCCCGCTTCCTGCGCGTGCACCAACGCCCACAGCGACACGCCATTGCGCAGGCGGACCTGAAACGCCTGCTGCGGTTTGTGGTTGCGTCGCCAGAGCAGGTCTTGCAGGCGCATATCGAGCAGGCTGTGGATTTGCGTCACGCCCATGGCCTGCGCGCCTAACTGCAGCAATCCCATTGCGACGCGGTTGGCACCCACGATCCAGCCATCTTCTGAGATGGTGATGATGCCTTCGGCCACGCTGCCAATGCCCTCGGGGTGGGCGTGAAGGTGCAATTGCAGCGCATGTTTGCAGTGCGCCACCATCAGCCGGTTCTCGATCATGCGCGCGGCGGTGCTGACCAGGCCCAGCGTGTGGGGGTGGCCGTTGTGCTGGTCGCCCGAGATGTCGAGCACGCCCATCAAGCTGCCGTCGCCCGCGCGGATGGGGGCGGCGGCACAGGTCAGGAAACTGTTGCGCTCCAGAAAGTGTTCGCCGCCATGGATCTCGATGCTGTCGCCCTCGGCCAGGGCGGTACCAATGGCGTTGGTGCCGCGCTGCTCTTCCAGCCAGGAGGCACCACAGCTCAGAGCCACGCGCTGCGCCTTTTCCAGAAACACCGCGTCGCCCAGCGTGTGCATCAGCGTGCCCCGGTTGTCGGCCAGCACCACCACGTTCTGGTTGTGGCGCACCTGCTCAAACAGGTATTCCATCACCGGGCGCGAGTGCGCCAGCAGTTCGTGGTTACGCAGCAGCGACTGGCGCAATTCGAGCGTGTTGCTGTGCTCGCCGCCGTGCAGTCGCCCCTCGGGCAGTAGTCCAGCGGCCAGACTGCGCCGCCACGAGCGCGCCACCCGGACATCCAGCCCATCGCTGGGGATGTCGCCAAATTCGAGCAAATGCTGGCGCGCCTGGCGCACGGCCAAGGCATGCTGGGGTGTATGCACGGTGTCTCCTGGACAGGTTTGCGGCCTGCTCGATGTGTCTGAAACCGGCTCGATGGTAGCGAGCGCTCCCGGGTCTGGCGATATGTTGTGGCTTGCATAGCAAACCGGAGCGCGCAGTGTTCCATTTCGTGACAACTGTCCACTTGTGCAACGTTGCAAATTCGCAGCCAAAGCCCTTCTGGGCACAGGGGCAAAGAAAACTTCCTAATGAAATCAAGCGTCTTGGCGTGTTGGCGGTTTGTGGCACGGGACTTGATACACAGTCTGGCCCGCAAGGGAAAAATTTCAACCCAACACACTCAATCGAGGAGAGACCATGTCCTACGCAGCCCCCGGCGAAGCCGGTGCCAAGATCGCCTACAAGGCCCATTACGACAACTTCATTGGCGGCAAGTTTGTAGCCCCCGTCAAGGGCCAGTACTTTGACGTGATCACCCCGATCAGCGGCAAGGTCTACACCAAGGCAGCCCGTTCCACCGCAGAAGATATCGAGCTCGCGCTCGACGCCGCCCACGCCGCTGCCGACGCCTGGGGCAAGACCGATGCTGCCAGCCGCGCCAACGTACTGCTCAAGATTGCTGACCGCATCGAAGCCAATCTGGAACTGCTGGCCTACGCCGAAACCGTGGACAACGGCAAGCCCATTCGCGAGACCATGGCTGCTGACATTCCGCTCACGGTTGACCACTTCCGCTACTTTGCCGGCTGCGTGCGCGCCCAAGAAGGTGCCCTGAGCAACATCGACGAAAACACCGTCGCGTACCACATCCAGGAACCCCTGGGCGTGGTCGGCCAGATCATCCCCTGGAACTTCCCGATCCTGATGGCCGCCTGGAAGCTCGCCCCCGCATTGGGCGCTGGCAACTGCGTGGTGCTCAAGCCCGCCGAGTCCACCCCCATCAGCATCATGGTGCTGGCCGAACTGATTGCCGACCTGCTGCCCCCGGGCGTGCTCAACATCGTCAACGGCTTTGGCCGTGAAGCCGGCATGCCGCTGGCCACCAGCAAGCGCATCGCCAAGATCGCTTTCACTGGCTCCACCACCACCGGACGCGTGATTGCACAAGCCGCTGCCAACAACCTGATTCCGGCCACGCTGGAACTCGGCGGCAAGTCGCCCAACATCTTCTTTGCCGACGTGATGGACAAGGACGACGGCTTCCTGGACAAGGCCATCGAAGGTCTGGTGCTGTTTGCCTTCAACCAAGGCGAAGTCTGCACTTGCCCGAGCCGTGCGCTGATCCAGGAATCGATCTACGACAAGTTCATGGAACGTGTGCTCAAGCGCGTGGCCGCCATCGTGCAAGGCAACCCGCTCGACGGCAACACCATGATTGGTGCCCAGGCCTCCAAGGAACAACTCACCAAGATCCTGTCGTACCTCGAACTGGGCAAGCAAGAAGGCGCACAGGTTCTGATCGGCGGCGCGCAATCGCACCAAAGCGGCGACCTGGCTGGCGGCTACTACGTGCAGCCCACGCTGTTCAAGGGCCACAACAAGATGCGCATCTTCCAGGAAGAAATCTTCGGCCCGGTGCTGGCCGTGACCACCTTCAAGGACGAAGCCGAAGCCCTGGCAATTGCCAACGACACGCTCTACGGTTTGGGCGCAGGCGTCTGGAGCCGCAACGGCAACGTGGCCTACCGCATGGGCCGCGCCATCAAGGCCGGACGCGTCTGGACCAACTGCTACCACGCCTACCCGGCCCACGCAGCGTTTGGCGGCTACAAGGAATCCGGCATTGGCCGTGAAACCCACAAGGTCATGCTCGACCACTACCAACAAACCAAGAACCTCTTGGTAAGCTACAGCGAAAGCAAGCTCGGGTTCTTCTAAGCAAGGACCTGCCTGGCACTAGGCTTCTGAAGACCAAGTGCCCTGCGTTGTAGTCGGCTTGGGCGGACACCGATTTCTGGTACTCCAGTATGAGGTGCCCGCCCAAGCCGGCTGCAACGCGGCGAGCGCCAACCGCGGCAACTTCGGCATAGGAGTTTCAATTGGTAGACAAAGTCATTGCCACCCCCGCAGCGCTGGAACTGATCGCGTACCTCAAGACCCAGCACGGCCCCGACCTCATGTTCCACCAGTCCGGCGGCTGCTGCGACAACAGCGCAGCCAACTGCTTCCTGCCCGGCGAAATCACCATGGGCGCAGGCGATGTATACCTCGGCGACATTGGCGGCAGCCCGTTCTACATCGGCAAAGCGCAATACGAATACTGGAAACACACCCAACTCATCATCGACGTGATCGAAGGCCACGGCGGCACCTTCTCTCTCGAAGGCCCCGAAGGCAAAGCCTTCCACACCCGCTCACGCGTCTTCACCGAAGCCGAAATGGCCGAACTCTTCGGAGCCTAGCTCCGCTGCAAGCGCTGGCGCAGCGCCAGGGTGCCCAGGGCAATGGCGGTCAGGGCCAGGGGAACGAGTGAACCCAGGTTGAGCAGGGTCCAGCCTTGCGTGGTGACCAGCGCACCCGAGGCAAACGAGGTGAAGGCCATCACAGCGAATACGCAAAAATTGATGGCCGCCTGGGCCCGGTCTTTTTCTTCCGGGCGATAGCTGCCCAGCGCCAGCGTGGTGCTGCCGGTGAACAGAAAATTCCAGCCCACGCCCAGCAGAAACAGCGCCAACACAAACTGCTGCAACTCCACGCCCGAGAGTGCAATCAGGATGCAGACCAGGTTGAGCAGCAGCCCCACGCCCATGATCGGCAGCGTGCCAAAGCGCTTGATCAGATTGCCGGTAAAAAATCCTGGCGCAAACATGCCGATCACGTGCCACTCCAGCACGATGGCCGCGTCGTCAAAGCCCAGCCCGCACTGCTGCATGGCCAGCGGCGTGGCCGCCATCAGCAGATTCATCACGCCGTAGCCCAGCGAGGCGCTGATGCACGCCGCCAGAAAGACCGGCTGGCGCATGATGACGGACAGGGGCCGCCCAGCATTGGAGCCGCTGTGCGCGGCAGGCTGCGCGGGAAAGTCGATGAAGGCCATCAGCACCATTGCCAACGCCGCTACGCCCGCCAGCACCACGTAGGCTCCGGCAAAGGGTGTGTCGAGCAGGCTGCGCGAGCGCGCTGCCAGATTGGGCCCCACCACGGCACCGATCAGGCCACCGGCCAGCACCAGCGAGACGGCTTTTTCGCGAAAGTCGCTGCGCGCCAGTTCAGCCGCAGCAAAGCGGTACAACTGGCCGTTGGCGCTGTAGTAGCCCGCCACCACCGTGGCAGTCACCAGCAGCCAGAAGTTGTGGTCGATTACCGCCCAGGCCGCCAACGCGGCCGAGCCCATGGCCACGGCCAGCGCAATCTGAAACGAGACGCGCCTGCCAAAGCGCGATTGCGTGCGGGCCACCAACGGCGTGCTCAGGGCGCCACCCACCACATAGCCCATTACCGGCAGCGTGGCCATCCAGCCAAACGGCGCAAGGCTGAGCCCCACCAGGCCATTGATGGCGATGAAGGTGACGTTGTTAGTAAGAAAGAGCCCCTGGCACAGCGCCAGCAGCCAGAGGTTGCGGTTCATCGGCGCAGTGTACGCACTGGTGCAGGAATCAGGCGTCCTGCGCGAGACATGCCACCGCCCGGGTTGATGACCAACTTGTCATTTTCGATATGCTTTGGGCTTTTAGACTGCGGCTTTTCCCAAGGACGAAGGCCCTGGCAAGACCAGCGGCGTGCCGGTTTTCAGCTATACCCTGCCATGAGAAATTTGATTTTGTCCGCACTGCTTCTTGCCAGTCTTGGAACGCTTGGCGCTTGTGGCGGGGGTGGCTCTGGCAGCTCCAATAGTGCGGTGCCTATTCCCACGCCCCCCACACCCGGCCTGCCCAGCAGCTTCAACGGCAACATCATCCTGGGCGCACCCACCGACACGGCGGTGGCGCTCAAACTTTTTTCGCCCGACCAGGCCGGAACGGCTTACGTTGTTTACGGGAGCCAGGCCGGGGTGTACGACCAGACCACGTCTGCGCTGGCGCTTACCGCCGCACAACCGCTGGGGGTCAGCCTCACGGGTCTGTTGCCCAACACGGCCTACTTCTATCGTGTTGACTTTCAGCCCAGCGGCGGCGTGCTCGGTGCAGGGCAGCCCTATGCGTTTCATACCGCGCGCCCCGCAGGCAGCAGCTTTACGTTCACCATCCAGGCCGACTCCCATCTGGATGAAAACTCCAGCCTGGACCAGTACCACCTGACGCTGGCCAATGTGCTCAGCGACAAGCCCGACTTCCACATCGACCTGGGCGACACCTTCATGACCGAGAAGCACACGCAGGCCTTTGATGCCACGGTGCAGGCCGCAGCCGATCAGGCCACGGTCAACCGGCGCTACCAGTACGAGCGCGAACACTTTGGCCGGTTTGCGCATTCGGTGCCGCTGTTCCTGGTCAACGGCAACCACGATGGCGAACTCGGCTGGCTCAACACCGGATCGGCGCAGGTGCTGCCGGTATGGGCCACGCTGGCGCGCACCGCCTACTTTCTCAACCCCACGCCGGGCGCGTTTTACCGGGGCGACTCCAAGGCCGAGCAGTTCGTGGGGCAGCGCGCTGCCTGGTACGCGTGGCAGTGGGGCGACGCGCTGTTTGTGGCGCTTGACCCCTACTGGAACAGCACGGTGCAGGCCAGCAAGGACGGCTGGAACCTGACCCTGGGTAAAACGCAATACGACTGGCTGGCCGATACGCTCTCCACCAGTACGGCCAAGTACAAGTTTGTTTTCATTCACAACCTGGTGGGGGGCCTGGCGGGAGCGGCCCTCGATGGCCAGATGCGCGGCGGGGTGGAGGCAGCGCCCAACTTCGAGTGGGGTGGCAAGAATGCCGATGGAACCGAGGGCTTCTCCAGCAAGCGCTTCGGCTGGGGCCTGCCGATTCACCAGTTGCTGGTGAAGAACAAGGTGACCGCCGTCTTTCACGGCCACGACCACCTGTATGCCAAGCAAAGCCTCGACGGCGTGGTGTACCAGGAAGTGCCACAACCCAGCGCAAAGAACAATAACAGCGGTGGGACACTGGCGCTGGCCTACCAGTACAACAGCGGCACCATTGCCAGCAGCTCGGGACATATGCGCATCACCGTGGCACCCAGCAGCGTTACCGCCGAGTACGTGCGCTCGTGGCTGCCGCAGAGCGAAAATGCAGTACAGAAGAACGGCCAGATTGCCGACCGCTGGACGGTCTCTGGCCCGTAGTGAGAATTCCGTCAACTATGAACCGTAGTTTCGTCACGGCGAGGAGCGAAGCGACGCGGCAGTCCATGTCCTTTGGCTGTCATTGCGAGCGAAGCGCGGCAATCCATGCAGGCATGAAGTCATGGATCGCCACGGCCTGCGGCCTCGCGATGATGAAGTGAGGGGAATGACCTCGCAATGACGGAAACGGTGACTTGAGAAACGGAAGGGCCCATGAACATCCTCCTGGTGGAAGACGAACGCAGAATCGCGGACTTTGTGTGCGAGGGGCTGGCGTCGCGCGACATGCGCGTTGAGCACGTGGACAACGGCCACGCCGGGTTTGAGCGTGCGACGCAGGGTACGTTCGATGTGATCGTGCTCGACATCATGCTGCCCGGGCGCGACGGCTTGTCGGTTCTTGCGGACCTGAGAAAGAACGGCAACGCCACGCCGGTAATTTTGCTGACCGCGCGCAATGAGTTGGGGGACCGCCTGCGCGGGCTCGACCTGGGCGCAGACGACTATCTGGCCAAGCCGTTTTATGTGGAAGAACTGGCAGCGCGTATCCACGCGCTGGTGCGGCGCGACCACCAGAGCGCCTTGCAGGTGGGCGATATCCGGCTGGACCGCGTGCGCCGCGAAGCGCTCTGCCATGGCCAGGCCATTGAGCTGACCACGCGCGAATTCAACTTGCTCGAGTACCTGATGCGCTCGGCCGGCGAGGTCTTTACCCGCAGCCAGATTCTGGAGCACGTCTGGGGCTACGACTTTGATCCATCGACCAACGTGGTGGACGTGTGCGTCAAGCGCATCCGCGCCAAGATGGAAGACCTGCCGGGCGTGGACAAGGGCAACTCGCCAATCGAGGCGGTGCGCGGGTCGGGCTACCGGTTCAGGGCGGCACCATGAGCATGTCCTTTCGACTGCGGCTGTTTCTCACCGCTGCCGCGCTGGTGGCGCTGGTGCTGGCTGTGGTCATGGCCACCGGCTGGCTGCGGGTGATGGACTTTGAGATGGGGCGGCTCGACGCGCGCCTGTGCAGCGAGGCACGGCGCGTGGCCGTGGAAAATTTCCCGCCCGAAGAACTGCCCCGGTTGGAGTCCGACCTGCAGGAAAAGCTGCGCCTGGCGTCGGCGGCGCAATTGCTGCTGCAAAGCGTGGACAGCGCGGGCCAGCGCCGCTTGCAGTCCGCGCATTGGAGCGACATCGTCACGCCCCAAGACCTTCGTTGGAGCGCTCCCGCCGATGCCGATAACCCGCCGCGCCCTGGCCGCCCGGGAAGGCGTGGCGACCGCGCTGCATGTGCACTGGCCTCGCTGCAGTCCCAGGGCGACACCTGGCGCATGGCACGGGTCGAATCCGACGGTGCCAGCGGATCGGTGGCCGCCAACCTGATTGCCCCGCGCAGCGAGATCCGCAATGCGCTGCTGGGTGCACTGGCGGTTGAAGTTCCGATTGCGTTGGCGCTCACGGCCCTGGGTGCCTGGCTGCTCGCGGCCCTGACGATGAAGCCGCTCAACCGCCTGCGCGAAGCCATGAAGGCAGTCACGCCCACGGCCCTGGACCAGCGTCTGGCGCAGGCGGGCGAAGACCGTGAATTCAAGGAATTGATCGACGCCTACAACCGAATGCTCGACCGGCTGGAGCGCAGCTTCTTGCAGGCTTCGCGCTTTTCGGCCGACGCGGCGCACGAGCTAAAAACGCCCTTGACCATTCTGCGCGGACGGTTGGAGCAGGCGCGCAGGCGCGCGCTCAGCGAAGAGGCGCAGGATGATCTGTCCGAACTGCTTGACGAGGTGGGCCGCTTGTCGGCCATCACGCGCAAGCTGCTGCTGCTGTCGCAGGCGGATGCGGGCAAGCTCGAACTGAGTCTGGAGCAGGTTGACCTGAGCGCAACGCTGCAAGACTTGGTGGCCGACGCGCAGATGCTGGTGCAAGAGCGCACGCTGCGCTTTTCCATCGCCAGCGGATTGACCCTGCGCGCCGACGCCGTGCTGCTGCGCCAACTGCTCAACAACCTGATCGGCAACTGTGTGCGCTACTGCACCGTGGGCGGCTTCATCGACGTGCGTGCGCAGCGCAGCGCCCATGCGATCGAGGTGGTGTTTGCCAACTCCAGCCGACCGGTTGCGGCGGCGGAACGTGCACGCTTGTTTGAGCGCTTCTACCGGGGCGATGCGGCGCGCAACCGCTCTACCGAAGGCAGCGGACTGGGCCTGAGCCTGGCCCTGGAAATCGCCCGCGCACACCACGGCACCCTCAAGCTCCTGCCCAGCCCCGAAGACCAGATTCAGTTGCAACTGGTGCTGCCAATGGATTGATGGTTTCGGGAGTCAAGACGCGGCTGTTGTCATCGCCGTCAGGCCGTGGCGATCCATGACTTTGTGCCTGCATGGACTGCCGCGTCGCTTCGCTCCTCGCAGTGACGAGTCATGGGTTCAATGAGTAGTTGCAGCTTCAATGACGAAGATGTCATTTATCTTGCTGCTTCGCTGGCTACGATTCTTCCCATGATGTGTCGCACTACACGACGGCACGGAATTACAGGGAGGAAGAATCATGAAAGTCTCGATGCAACTGATCGCACTGGTACTGATGGCCGCACTTCTGGGAGGATGTGGCGGCGGGGGCAGCAGCACCAGCAGCAGCACCAGCACCAGCAATTCGCAAACGCCGACGGATGCCGCACCCGCCTCACCCGCCGCACCGGCGGCGTTCAACATGGAGCAGACCATCTCCGACGGTGCGCAGGGCACGACCATGGCGTTTTCCGGCCTGGCGCTGATGACCGGCAATCTGGCCGCGCAGTCGTTCTACCCGCCGGGCAAGGTGGCCGACTACACCGGTTTTCAGTACCTGCGCGACAACGACCCCGACAACATGGGCCACAACACCAGCTTTCTCACGCGCGTGGCCAACAACGTGATCTATATCCTGAGCGACAGCCAACTTGCCAAGCTCTCGGCGCTGGCCGCCACCCAGCAGAGCCAGATCGACCAATACGGCTACAACCGCTATCCGCTGATGCAGGCGTTTCGCCGCCTGATTGACGGCAACATTCCCACAGGCTCGACCGGGTTGAACCTGAACGCGGTCAATAAAGCGTCGCGCGAACTCTATCTGATTGACGGCCAGATCAGCTTCGACCGCGCCGTGCTGTACGCCAGCGTGATCAACTCGCTGGACACAACCCAGAAAGCCTATCTGGGTGCGATGAAGGGCAAGGGCTGGAGTTCCTGGCCGGACGTTACCGACGCGCAGATCAGCGCCAAGATGGCAGGGCTGGCCCAGGGCTCCAAGGTCGCGGTGATGACCTACGCCAGCGACATCTATAGCTGGTACGCCGGTTCGCTCGAAGCCGACATCTACTTCTGCCCCGAGCGCCACGGCACCTACTACGGCGGCTTCTACATCAAGGATGCGCCCGCCGTGGGCCACGAAGGCTACAGCATCGACGAGCAGATGACCGCCACCGCAGGAGCGGCGCTGATCGACGCCTCCAAGGGCTATGTCAGCAGCGCCCAGGCCAGCACCATGTACAGCCTGGTGGCCACGCAAAAGGACAACCTGAACGCAATTGTCTCGACCCGCACCCGGATCGCCAAGCTGCTGCGCACTTTGCTTGACACGGCCACGTCAGCCGCAGCGGTCCAGACCCAGGTGCTTGCGCTCTCGGCCACCTATGGCGAACTCGACGGTGCCAACAACTACGCCTACGCAAGCACTTTTTTCCAGGTGTACAACACCCTGAGCGTCGACCAAAAGACCAAACTCGCAGCCCTGCGCAAGTCGATGATGTCGGGCAAGTACGCCGACGGCACCGCGTTCGACTTCTCGTTGGCGACCACGCCGTTCCTCTACTCGGCAGTGCTGACCGATGCGCAGGTGGCACCCTATATTTCCGATGCTGTCACATCACCCTTGTTCTTTGAACCTTGAAACCGGCTACAAGCACCACGCTATGCGAACCCTCCAACTTTCAGCACTATTCCTGAGCGCCGTTCTCGTTGCCGCCTGTGGTGGCGGCGCAAGCAGTAGCAGCAGTGGTGGTGGCAGCGTAGTCACCAACACGGCTCCGGTTGCCATTGCCGGTAGTGACCAGAGCGTGGCGGTCAAGGCGCTGGTGACGCTCGACGCCAGCGCCAGCAGCGACGCCAACGGCGACGCACTGACTTACACCTGGACCCTGACGCCACCTTCTGGCAGTGCAGCCACCCTGTCGGCCTCTGCCGCGATCAAGCCGACGTTTACCGCTGATGTGGCCGGAACCTATGTCGCCAGCCTGAGCGTGAGCGACGGCAAGGCCAGCAGCGCGGCCACGGTCAGCGTGGTTGCAAGCGCTTCGTCCACACCCACCACGTTTACGCCAGTGTTCGTCCACATACCCGGTGGAACCTTTTCCATGGGCGACCACTTCAACTTTGTCGATCCAGCGCATCCCAGCGACGAAATTCCGCTGCACAACGTGACCATCTCGCCGTTCTACATGGCAACCACGCTGGTCACCAACACCGAATACGCGGCCTACCTCAATGCCGCACTCAAGAGCGGCCTGATCGAGGTGCGCTCCGGCGTGGTGTACGCGGTGGGCGGCAGCAACATCTTCTTCTACACCACCATGGCGGTGCCGCTTTCGACCATCAGCTACGCCAGCGGCAGTTTCAGCGTGCGCAGCGGGCGCGAGTTGCACCCGGTCACCGGCGTGCGCTGGTTTGGCGCGGCGGCTTATGCCAACTGGGCCAGCGTGCGTGATGGCTACAGCGCGTGCTACGACCTGGCCACCGGCGTCTGCGACCTCAACAAAAACAGCTACCGCCTGCCCACCGAGGCTGAGTGGGAATATGCCGCGCGCGGCCAACAGACCGCCAGCACCTACTACCAGTTCCCCTGGGGCAACGACACCAACGCCGATGGCCGACTGTCCAACTGGGAAGGCTCGGGCGACCCCTGGGAAGCGGCCGACCTTCCGCACACCACGCCGGTGGGCTTTTACGACGGGTCGCTGCGCCTGAAGGCTGCCTATAACTGGCCCGCAGCCGACGCCAGCTACCAGACGCGCGACGCCACCAACGGCTTTGGCCTGACCGACATGGCCGGCAACGTGTGGCAGTGGGTCAACGACTGGTACGGCAACACCTACTACCAGTACTGCGTCACCAACAACATCACCGTCGATCCGCCCGGCCCCACCACTGGCGACATCATGCAGGACAACCTGCCCTGGCGCGCCATGCGCGGGGGCACCTGGTGGAATGGCGGGGGCCAGCAGTTCCTGGGCTTTAGCCGGGTCTCCAACCGCGACCCCTCGTGGTCGTTGGGTGGTCCGCTGGTCAAGGGCAACAACGATGCCGACTGGCTGCAAGTGGGCTTTCGGCTGGTGCGGCCTGAGCGCAGGGCCACACCGGTGACGAACACGATTGGCCTGATGCTCAACAACACCAGCAAGGCCTACGCGGGCTACACCTTGATGTCGCCGCTTCACAGCACCGACACCTATCTGCTCAACAACGCAGGCCAGTACGTGCACAAGTGGACCAGCACCGGCGAGCCGGGGCGCTCGTCGTATCTGCTGGAAAACGGCCACATGATCCGGGCCAGCGCGATGCAGGGCGTGGGCCCGTCCACCGGCGGCGGTGAGGGTGGGCGCATCGAGGAATACGACTGGAGCGGCAAGCTGGTGTGGGGCTTCAACTACTACAGCTCCACTTACATCGCGCACCACGACTTCAAGGTGCTGCCCAACGGCAACGTGCTGATATTGGCCAGCGAAAAGAAGACCTATGCCGAAGTTCTTGCTGCGGGATTCAACCCAGCGCTGCTCGATGCCAGTATCGCCACGCAGGGCTATATGCTGCCGGACTACCTGGTTGAGGTGAAGCCCACCGGAACCACCACCGGCACCGTGGTCTGGGAGTGGCATATCTGGGATCACATGATTCAGGACTTTGATGCTACCAAGAGCAACTACGGCGTGGTGGCCAACCACCCGGAACTGATTGATTCCAATGGCATTGGCGGCAACAAGATCCAGCAGTTCTGGAACCATGTCAACGGCATCGACTACAACGCGCAGTTTGACCAGGTGATGCTCAGCATCCGCGGCAACAGCGAACTGTTTGTGATTGACCACTCCACCACCACGGCGCAGTCGGCCAGCCATGCGGGCGGCACGCGCGGCAAGGGCGGCGACATCCTGTACCGCTGGGGCTGGGCGCAGCAGTACGACCGTGGCACGACCGCCGAGCGCAAGCTCTACCAGCAGCACCACACGCACTGGATCGAGCCCGGGCTTGCCGGCGCGGGCAACATCCTGATCTACAACAACGGTATTGGCCGCGGCTACTCCACGGTGGACGAGATTGCTCCGCCCGTGGACGCTTCAGGCAACTACAGCATCGCCAGCGGTGCAGCCTATGGCCCGACCAGCGCGACCTGGACCTATGTTGCAACCCCGCCGACCAGCTTTTATTCGGCCGAGATTTCGGGCGCGCAGCGACTGCCCAATGGCAACACGCTGATTACCGAAGGCGTCAAGGGCAACCTGTTTGAAGTCACCTCGGCAGGCGAAACCGTCTGGCGCTACGTCAACCCGGTCACCACCACGCCGCTGGCGCAGGGCAGCACGGTCCCCACCGATCCGGTGCGCACCGACCAGTACATGAACGCGGTCTTCCGTGTCACCCGATACGGTGCCGACTTTCCCGGCCTGCAAGGCAAGGACCTGACACCCATCGGCTCCATTGAGATCAATTGATGACTCCAGGCCCCAGCCCCGTCAGTGCGACCCTTCTCTCAGTCATTGCGAACGAAGTGAAGCAATCCATGACTTCCGGGTGCATGGACTGCCGCGTCGCTTCGCTCCTCGCAGTGACGGCCTTTCATCCTCGCGAGGGTGCATCTTCACCGCGTCATCGCGAGGCCGTCAGGCCGTGGCGATCCATGACTTCGGCATCTGTCATTGCGAGCGCGCTTTGATAGGGAGGGCAACATGGCGATTTGGACTGTCACGACAAACGGGATTCTTATCAGAAGGGAAATGAAACCATGAAAACGAAAATCTGGTTGATAGCCGCCCTGACGGCAAGCGTGTGCACTGCTGCCTGCTTTGCGCAGGACAAGGCACCTGCGCCAGCGCCCGGCGCGCAGCCGCCTGTGGGGCATGAGCCGCCGCCCCAGGCTTACGAGGATTGCAAGGGCAAGAAGGTGGGCGAGGCGATCATGCACACCACGCGCGAGGGCAAGGTGGCCGCCACCTGCCAGGACTCGCCCAAGGGCCTGGTGGCGCGGCCTAACCAGCCCAAGGCACCGCCGCCTCCAGCCAAATAGGTCGGTCGCAGGTCGGTCGCGCGGGGCTATGCCGCCGGGGCGGTCTTGGGCGCTGCAGTCTTTTTGGCCTGGGCTTTTTTGACTGCGGGTTTGGCCGCCACCGCCTTGGCCGGTGCAGCAGCTTTGGCAGGCGCAATTGCCTTGGCCGCCGGGGTCTTGCGCGCGGCGCGTTTGGGGGCCTTGGCTGCGTTGCCGCCCTTCCAGGTCAGGCGCGCCTTTTTGGCCAGGGCTACTACCTTGGCGATGGCTTCGTCGGTAAACACGCCGTTGACGCCCGAGATGGCGGCCAGCTTCATGTCGTGCTTGCGCCCGAGCTTGTAGATTTCCTTGACCTTTTCCCACTCGGTGTCGCGCCCCACCGTAAACACCTCAAAGCGTCCTTCGAGGGCCAGCACGATGGTTTCGGCCAGGCAGGCGTAGATCACGTTGGGCGGCAGGCCGATGCTCTTCATGCCGTGCACCTTGGTGGGCAGTTCGATTTCGCCGGACTCGATCACCAGCACGTCCGGGCGCTTGGCCACGTCCTTGGCGGGCAGGTCCAGCGGGCGCGCCACGTCGGTAATCACACAGCCGGGCTTGACCTTGGTGATGTCCAGAATCGACTTGCCCGCACCCGAGGTGCTGGTCACGATCATGTCCATGTCGGCCAGCAACTCGTCGTAGTCGATCGAGCAGGTGACGTTGGCGTCGGGCGTGTCCTTCAGGATCGAGGCCTTGAGTTCGTTGAGCTTGCGCATGTCGCGCCCGGCAATCACCACTTCCTCAAACGCCATGGCCAGCAGGCGCGCGCTGACCGAGCCGATGGAGCCGCTGGCCCCAATCACCATGGTCTTGGCGGCAACCTTCTTGCTGTGCGGGTTGATGCTTACCAGCCCCATGCGGCGCATGGCGTCGGCCGCTGCCCACAGCGCGCCCGAAGCCGAGTAGCTGTTGCCGGTGGTGATGGGCAGGCGTGAACGGCGCGCCACCGTGATGCCGGCATCGCCCACCACCTTGGTGAAGGCACCCAGCCCCATGATTTGCGCGCCCATCTTTTCGGCGATTCTGGCCGCGTGCAGCAAGCGCCGGTAGGTGAACTCGGGGCTGCGCGCGAGCATTTCGCGCGGCGTGCCGCCGACCGTGATCAGCCAGCCCTCGGCCTCGGCACCGGTGGGCGAAATGATGTTGTCCATCTTGCAATAGACCATCGGCGGCATGTGCGCGGCCAGCGTTTCGACCCGGTCCATGATGAACTGCGGCGTGGCCTTGGGGATGGGGAAGCCCTTGCGGATGAAGTCCTGGCTGAGCGGATGGATGACAAAGGCAAAGCGGCGGATGTTGCGGAACTTGCCGGTGGGGTGCAGCAGGCGCGGCGTGATATTGAGCTCGGTGAGGATTTCGTCGAAATCGTCGTCCGAGACTTCTTCCATCGGCTTGTCCAGCGTGGCCAGAATCATGGCCTCGAGCGTGTTGATCGCCACCACCTTCTCGAACAGCTTGGGCGAGACGTCTATCACCAGGTTGACCTTGCACTCCTTGAAGAAGGCCATGCGCTCGTCGTCCACGGCCGAGGTGATCAGGGTCTTGCCCTCCAGGTTGGAGGGTCGCCCCACCGCCTTGATCTCGGCAAAGGTGCCCACGATCACGTGCGACTTGGCCACCACGCTGGCCACGCGGGTGTTCTTGAACTGCGTCAGCGACGACTCCAGCATCTCGGCACCGCGCCCGTTGAGCACCCATTCGCTGCCCCGGGCGTACACCTCCAGTTGCTCCAGCGAGGTCAGCATGGTCGGCGCGCCGGTCTGGAACAGCGCGTCGGCAAAGCTCAGGTTCTTGGTGTAGTCCGATAGCGCCACGGCCATGTCGTAGTTGCGCATGCCCGAGAGAAACAGCACCAGGTTGTTGTTGAAATAGTGGCCCAGCTCCTTTTGCACAAAGCGCACGGCGCGCACTTGCAGCAAGCGGCGCAGCGTGGCACCGGTGGTGACGGGCACGCGGGTGACCACGTTGAGCAGGCGCTGTGTTTCCTTGTTGACCACGGTGCGCAAGCCCACCTGGTAGTGGTCGCTGATTTCGCCCAGGCCGATGGCGTCGGCACTGGCCTGGTGGCGGCGCATCAGGTCCCAGGCTTTGGCGCTGTCGTGGTCGGCACCAATGCGGCGCACCGAAAACTGCTGCCCCAGAAACTCGGTCTTGAACTCGAAATCCTTTTTGGACGAGCCCAGGGTGACGGTGACAACTTTCTTCATGACAAAGCTCCAGCAGTGGGTTTTTTCTTGCGGCGTTTGGGGGGTGCAATCTTGGGAGGCAGCGCCCGCGCGATCAGGGCTTCGCATTCTTCTTGCGACAGGTAGCGCGGCACCGGATAGCCGGTGTGCGCTTCCCAGCACGCGGCCTTGGCCAGTGCGGGAATGTCTTCTTCGCGCAGGGCTTCAAGCGTGGTGGGAATGCCCAGGTCGTGGTTGAGTTGGTCCACAGCATCGAGAAACTTTTGCGCCAGCACCTCGTCGGCCTCACCCGGTTTGCCCACCTTGGCGCGCAGCGCCAGCAGTGCCAGCCGCTCGGTAATGGCCGGGCTGGAAAACTTGAGCACCAGCGGCAGCATGATGGCATTGGCCAGGCCGTGCGGCGTGTGGTACAGGCCGCCAAACTGGTGCGCAATGGCGTGCACATAGCCCACATTGGCGCGCGTGAAGGCAAAGCCGGCGTAGGTGGAGGCCAGCGACATTTTTTCGCGCGCGGCCAGATCTTTGCCGTTGCGGTAGGCGGTGCGCAGGTTCTCAAAGATCAGGCCCACGGCCGACAAGGCCATGCCGTCGGAATAGGGCGTGGTCCAGTGACCGACAAAGGCTTCAATCGCGTGGGTCAGGGCGTCGATGCCGGTGGCAGCCGTGATGTGTGGCGGCAGCCCGGTCATCAGGCTGGGGTCGAGCGCTGCCATCTTGGGCACCATGCGCGGGTCAACAATGACCAACTTCTTGTGCGTCTGCGGGTCCGAGATCACCGCCGCCACGGTGACTTCCGAGCCGGTGCCAGCGGTGGTGGGCACGGCATACACGCGCACCGGCGTGCGCAGCCCCTTGAAGTAGCCCGCCAACTGGTGCAAGGACTTGTGCGGGTTGGCCACCGAGACCGCAATCGCCTTGGAAGCGTCCATCGACGAGCCACCGCCAAAGGCGACGATGGCGTCACAGTCGTGCGACTGGTAGAAGGCGATGCCCTTCTCGATCAGCGGAATCGGCGCGTCGGGTGTGATTTCGTCAAACACCACAAATTGCGCGCCACCGGCGGTGAGCGCGTCGGTCAGGGAGTTGAGCAATCCGAGCTTGGAGATGATGCTGTCGGTAACGATCAGGATCTTGCTGTGGCCAAACCCGGCAATCGCCTGCCCGAGCCGGGCACTGGAGCCGGGCCCGACCAGCAGCGTGGGCTGGGGGATGGGAATGAAGCGCGTCACCAGCCCGGCCCCGCGCATCAGTGCGCCCAGACCGGTGGCAACCAATGCGTTGCGTGTGGAATCGGATATCAAGCGGACTCTCCCGAGGCAAAGACAAGTTGTTTGCCCCGTAGTATGCCCGTGGATGGCTACCCTGCGTGCAGCCAGGGGCACGGATAAACCCTGATGCTCCTACCCTTACAGCCCATCCCTTGTCATGGTCCCTGCGATCCCCATCCCCGTCATTGCGAGCGTAGCGCGGCAATCCATGACTTCGGGTTGTATGCGTTGCTCAAGCGGTGACCAGCCGCGCCAGGGCGGCCAGGGCGGCAGTCTCGGAGCGCAGGACGCGTTGGCCCAGGCTTACCGGGGCGAAGCCCTGCGCTACGCAGGCGGCTTCTTCGGGCTCGCTTAAGCCGCCTTCGGGGCCGCACAAAAAGCTGACTTCGGCGTGGGGGTCTGCGCCCAGCGCCGCACCGAGTGCGCGTGATCCGGTTCGCAGCGACAGCACGTAGCGCAGGTGCGCGCCTTGGGCGCGTGGGTTTTGCAGCCAGGCTGCCAGTGGCATCACCGGGTGGATGGTGGGAACGCGGTTGCCGCCGCATTGCTCGCAAGCGGCAATGGCGACGCTGTGCCAGTGCTGCACCTTCTTGTCGGCGCGCTCGCCACTGAGGCGCAGGACGCTGCGCTCGCTCATCAGCGGCTGGATGCTGGAGACGCCCAGTTCGGTGGCCTTTTCCACCAGCCAGTCCATGCGCTCGTTGGCTGGCATGGCCAGCGCCAGGTGGACGTTGCGCGCGGCCTGGCGCTCGACGCGCTGCTCTGCACCGACTTGCACCTGCACGTCGCTGCGGCCCATGCGCACGATGATGGCGTCAAACTCGAGCGCGTCGCTGCCATTGAACAGGGTGATGGTCTGGCCCGGCTGCAGGCGCAACACCTGCACATGGCGCGCCGCGCCGCTGGGCAGGTCCAGCAGCGCGCCGGTGTGCAAGGGGGTGGGGCAGTAGAAACGCGCCATCGCCTAGATGCGGCCAAAGGCGTAGCCGTTTTCGGTAGTGCGGCCTTCGATTTGCTCGACCAGACGCAGCAGGGGCTTGAGTTCGCGGTAGCGGCTGCAGGTGGCGTAGATGTAGGCGATAAAGCGCGGCGTGTCGGCCAGGTACTGGGGCTTGCCGTCGCGCAGGGTCAGGCGGGCAAAGATGCCCGCTACCTTGAGGTGGCGCTGCAGCCCCATCCACTCGACAGAGCGCCAGAACTCGCCAAAGTCGTCGCCCACGGGCAGACCGGCTTTGCGCGCTTTTTCCCAATAGCGCACGGTGACGTCCAGGCAAAAATCTTCTTCCCAGCTCAGAAAGGCGTCGCGCATCAGGCTGGCAATGTCGTAGGTAATGGGGCCGTACACCGCGTCCTGAAAATCGAGCACACCCAACTGCCCCTCATGCAGCATCAGGTTGCGCGGCATGAAATCGCGGTGCACGTAGACGCTGGGCGCGCCCAGGTTGTGGGTTGCGATGGCGTCAAAGGCTTGGTCGAGCGTGGCGCGCTGCTGCGCACTGAGTGTGAGCTTGCGGTGCTCGGCAACGTACCACTGCGGGAACAACTCCATTTCGCGCAGCAACAAGGCGCGGTCATAGGGTGGCAGCACGTCTGCGCGCGAAGCCAGTTGCCAGCGGATCAGTAGGTCCACCGCCTGCAGGTAGCGCTCCAGCGGGGGCGGCGCCTGGGGTGCAATGGTTTGCATCATGGTGTGCGCGCCCAGGTCGGTGAGCAGCATGAAGCCGTGGGGCTGGTCCCAGGCCAGCACCTCGGGCGCGTGCACGCCCGCTTGTGCCATCAACTGCGCCACGTGCACAAAGGGCTGGCAGTTTTCCTTGTCCGGTGGGGCGTCCATGATGATGCGGCTGCCACGTGCGCTGTCGATGCGCAGGTAGCGGCGAAAACTGGCATCGGCACTGGCCAGGCGCAGCGATGCGGGATCCAGCAAGTGGCTGGCTTGAATGCTGTCGAGCCAGGCCGCAAAAAGTGGCTGGCGCTGCGCATCCGGCCAGGCGACGGCGCTGGATGCGTTGCTGTCAGCGTGTGCTTGCGCGGTGGGATCGGGTTGGGGTGAGGTGCTCATGGATAATCGATTCTACAAAGCCGCGTTTGCGGCAGCGTATTGCCCCTACCAACCAAGCTGAATCGTTTGAGCCTGCCCTCCTGTTCCCGTCACGCTGCGCTGCGCGTCCTGCACAGCGCCGGGTCGCCGTTGGGGCTTTCCTGGTCGCGCCTACTGGGTGGTGCGCTGGGGCTGTGCGGGTTTGTCGGCAGCGCGCTGGCGCAGGCCCCGGTAGAAGAGGCCGGCTTGCCGCTGCGCGCCAGCGAGTGGTTGCAGGAGGGGCCGGTGGCCACGCTGCGCAACCCGGCGCCGGTGTTCTTGCAAGGCGACCGGATTGCCGGACGCACCGACCAGCAGGCGGTGGTCGATGGCCACGCCTTGCTGCGCAAAGCCGATACCGTGATCTCTGCCGACCATCTGGAGTACAACCAGGTGACCGACTTGGCCAAGGCCACCGGTCAGGTGCGCATCAACCGCGCGGGCAACGTGTACGAAGGCCCTGCGTTGGAGCTCAAACTCGAAACTTTCGAAGGGTTCTTCCAGCAGCCCGTCTACCACTTCCTGCAGAACGAGGCCCACGGCCAGGCAACGCGCGCTGACTTTCTGGACGAGAGCCATACGCTGATTCACAACGCCAGCTACACCACCTGCAGGCGCTTGCCTGGCCCGGATTGGGTGCCCGAATGGATTCTGCGCGCCACGCGCATCAGCCTGGACAGCGACGAGGACGTGGGCGTGGCCGAAGGCGCGCTGCTGAGCTTCAAGGGCATGCCGCTGTTGCCCTTGCCGGCTTTGAGTTTTCCGCTGTCGGAGCGGCGCAAGTCGGGCTGGTTGCCACCCACCCTGGGTACATCCAACGTCAACGGTGCCGAAATTGCGGTGCCCTACTATTGGAATATTGCGCCCAACCGGGACGCCACGATCACACCCAACGTGATGACCGCGCGCGGCGTGGATTTCGGCACCGAGTTCCGCTACCTGGAGCCCAGCTACAACGGCGTTGTCCACGCCAGCGTCATGTCCTCGGACAAGCTCAGGGACTCCGACCGCTGGGGCCTGGCCTATACCCACAGCGCTCGCGTGGCCACGGGGCTGGACGCGGTGGGCGACATTGGCATCAATCTCAACCTCAACCGCGTCAGTGACGACAATTACTGGAAGGACTTTTCCAGTTCCAGCACTACCCTGACGCAACGCCTGTTGCCCGCCGATGTGGCCGCGTCGTGGGGTCGGGGCGACTTGTCGAGCACCTTTCGCGTCTTGAAGTGGCAAACCCTGCAAGACCCGACGGCACCGATTGTCCCGCCCTATGACCGCGCCCCGCAGCTCGGCGTGCGCTACGCGCGCACCAATGTGCAGGGCGTGGACTGGTCGCTCGACGGCGACTTCACCCAGTTTGAAGCCGACCGAACGCGCACCCTGCAGCCCAATGCGCAGCGCGCCATGGCGGTGCTACAGGTGAGCCGCCCCTGGCTTGCTGCTGCGGGCTTTGTCACGCCGAAATTGCAGTTGCATGCCAGCACCTACCAGTTTGACGCGGCGCTCGGCAACGGCGACCAAGGCGCCGACCGGGTGGTGCCGACCTTCAGCCTCGACAGCGGACTGGTGTTCGAGCGCGACGCCCGGTTCTGGGGGCAGGACATGGTGCAGACGCTGGAGCCGCGCGCGTTTTACGTGTATACCCCCTACCGCAACCAGAGCCTGCTGCCCAACTACGATACGGCGGCCAACGACTTCAACTTTGCCACCATCTACACCGAGAACGCCTTCGTCGGGCACGACAAGATCTCCGACAACAACCTGCTCACGCTGGGGCTGACCACGCGTTTTCTGGACGCGCAAAGCGGTGCCCAGTTAGCGCGTTTTGGCGTTGCCCAGCGCCTGCGCTTAGAGGACCAGCAGGTCACCATCAACCCAAGCACTGCTGCTGCGGCTGCAGGTTTTAGCGATGTGCTGCTGGGCGCGTCGGTCGATCTGCAGGACCACTGGATGCTTGACGCCACCGTGCAGTACAACGCCAAGACCGATCAGTCGGTGCGCTCCACCATCAGTGGGCGCTACAGTCCCGCTCCTTACCGGGTGTTCAATGCGGCCTACCGCTTTCAGCGCGACCTGAGCGAGCAGGTCGATGTCAGTTGGCAGTGGCCGCTCAACGCTGGTTGGGGCGAGCCCGCCCAGGGCGCAGGGCACTATTACGGCGTGGGGCGTTTGAATTACAGCATGACGGAAGGGCGCTTGGTCGATTCGATTCTCGGCGTCGAGTACGATGCGGGCTGCTGGCTCGGGCGTCTGGTGGTGCAGCGGGTACAGACCAGTGCGTCAGAGGCCACGCAGCGACTGATGTTTGAATTGGAATTTGTTGGATTTACCCGCCTGGGGCCAAGCCCGCTCAAGACCCTGGGGCAGAATATCTCGCGGTACCAGAACTTGCGCGACTCCAGTGCAAGCAGTAGCCGCTTTAGCAACTACGATTGAGAGACTATGAAACTTCGCGTGTGGGCCAGCGCCCTTGTCTGTCTTTGCAGCCTGTGGCTGATGGATGCCTCGGCCCAGGGCGCCCGACCGGCCGACTTCATTGTGGCCATTGTCAACTCCGAGCCGATTACCAACAGCGAGGTTAGTGCCGAGGTGCAGCGCATCGTCAAGGAACTCACCCAGCAGCGCCAGAGCGTGCCACCCGGTGCGCAGTTGCGCTCGCAGGTGTTGGAGCGTCTGATCAACGACAAGGCGCAGTTGCAGTCGGCCCAGGAAATGGGACTGCGTATTGAGGACGCGGCGGTGGACCAGGCCGCGCAGAATGTTGCCCGGCAAAACCAAATGGAAGTTGCCGAATTGCTCCGCCGCCTGGCCCAGGATGGCATCGACGAAAAGCGTTTTCGCAGCCAGTTGCGCGACCAGTTGTTGATCGCGCGCCTGCATGAGCGCGAGGTCGAGTCGCGCGTGCGCGTGACCGACGCCGACGTGGAGCGCTTCATGGCCGAGCGGCTGGCGGAAAACACCGATCCGTTTGCCCAGGACATCAATCTGGCGCAGATTCTGGTCGCCCTGCCCGAAAAGGCAACGGCGGAACAGTTCACCAGCCGCAGCGCCGCAGCGCAAAAGCTGCTGGAGCGCCTGCGCGCAGGGGAAATTTTTGAGCGTCTGGTGGAAGAGGCATCGGACGCTGACCGCAGCGACGGCGGCAAGCTCGGGCTGCGCCGAGGCGACCGCTATCCACTCTCGTTCGTGCGCGCCACCGAGAGCCTGGGCGTGGGCGGGATTTCGGATGTGGTGCGCTCCGCTGCGGGCTTTCATATCCTGAAGGTGGTGGAGCGCAAGGCCCCCACGGTGTTTACGATTTCGGTGGTGCAAAGCCACGCGCGCCACATTCTGTTGCGCCCTGCGGCCCAGATGACGACGGCGCAGGCACTGGAGCGGCTGGGCGAATACAAGCGGCGCATCGAGTCGGGAGCGGCCACGTTCCAGAGCCTGGCCAGCCAGTATTCGCAGGACGGAAGTGCTGCCAGCGGCGGCGATCTGGGCTGGGTCAACCCGGGCATGTTTGTTCCCGAGTTTGAAGAAGTTATGAACCGGCTGGCCGATGGGCAGATCAGCGACCCCACGCCAAGCCGTTTTGGCGCGCACCTGATCCAGATGATTGAGCGCCGCCGCACGGATCTGGCTCCACGCGAAGTGCGCGAGCGGGTGCGCGCCCAGCTGCGCGAATCACGCCTGGAAGAGGCCTACGCCACCTGGGCCAGCGAAGTGCGCGGCCGCGCTTTTGTGGAAATGCGCGAAGCACCGCAATGAAGCACATCGCGCGCAAGCGCTTTGGACAGCACTTTTTGAGCGACCTGGGCATCATCGATGCCATCGTCCGGGAAATCGCTCCCAAGGCGGGGCAGCGCATGGTCGAAATCGGCCCGGGGCTGGCCGCATTGACGCAGCCGCTGGTCGAGCGCCTGGGGCATTTGCACGTGATTGAACTCGACCGCGATCTGGCGCAGCGCCTGCGCAGCCACCCTCAACTCACGGTGATCGAGTCGGATGTGCTGAAAGTCGATTTTGCGCGTATTCGCCAGGACTGGGACGCCAGGGCGAACCTTGCGACCGAACCGAGCGCACCCAGTGGTGGGGGCAAGCTGCGGGTGGTGGGTAATTTGCCGTACAACATCTCCACCCCGATCCTGTTTCACCTGCTGCGCTACGTGGACGTAATCGAAGACCAGCACTTCATGCTGCAAAAGGAAGTGGTGCAGCGCATGGTGGCGGACCCCGCCAGCGGCGACTACGGGCGCCTGAGCGTGATGCTGCAGTGGCGCTATGCGATGGAGAACGTGCTGGCGGTGCCGCCCGAGAGTTTCGATCCGCCGCCACGCGTGGACAGCGCCGTGGTGCGCATGGTCCCGTTGGCCGAGCCACCCCAGGTCGATGAAGAGCTTTTGAGTGAACTGGTGCAGGTGGCTTTTAGCCAGCGGCGCAAATTGCTGCGTCACACGCTCGGGCGCTGGCTAGAGCAGCGTCAGGCCAGCGTCGTGTTTGATGTGCAGCGCCGCGCCGAAGAGGTTCCGGTGGCGCAATACGTCACCCTGACGCAGCAGCTTGCGGCCACCGCGCAGGAAGCGACGTAATGCGATTTCAGGCGGCGGCGAGCCAGTAGCCGGCGTTGAAAGGGCTGCTCATGCGCAGCGCCAGCGGGGAGACATCCAACAACTTGTCGGTGGGCATCTTTTCCCCGGTTTCAGTGATCAGGTCCACGCCCGTGACCGTATTGGCCTCGTTAGTTCCCTTGTTTGCCTCGTTCGCCCGTTCTGCTTGGCTGGTTTGTGCAGAACGGGCTACAGAAAAGAATAGAAGCACCTGAACGGTATCTTCCGGTCTCCCCAGTAGTCGGCGGTGTCGCGGAAGATGTCGAGCAGCTGCTCGCGCGCTTCCTTGTCAAACTTGGTGTTGGCAGGAATATGTTCCAGCACGGCGATAAAGCCGGGTTGCGGTCCGGATTTGTGTACCGGGTCGGTCAGGCTGTCGTACAGGGCGTCGAAGTTCTTGCCGACGTGCGCGGGCAGCATGAACTGCTGGCCGATCATGTCGAGCACATCCTGCTTGCTCTGCGCGTTGGCCAGATTGGCGTACAGAAAGTGGTGTCCCAGACTCTGGGCGGCTTCCTGCAAATCGGGCACCCTGAAGGCGCGTATCGACTGAACGATATTGTTTCTGACAGTTCGAAGTGGCATATCCATTCCCGCTTCTCTTTCTAAAAATTCAAAAACTTCAACTAAGGAACGATCTTGCGAAAACTCGCATAGTGGTCGTCCGAGTAATAACAGGCGTTCGGCAAGGTGGCAGGGCCTCCGCACACAATGCGTTGCGCTCCACGGTTTTTGGATCCCGGTGTTGCTACGGTGTATTCGCGGTAGTAGCCGCGCTTTTGCGCCGGGAGCACGCGCTCCCGATTGCCAAAAACCACACCGTCTTTCTCATACGGGAACGGACCACCATGGTGAATACGTCGGTAAGTTTCCTGGCCCTGCACCGGCAAACTGCCCAGCGCAACACCCGCTTCCATTTCGGCCGCAGACCATGACTTGGCCTGCGCACTTCCCAATGCCGCCGCAATCAAAAAGCCAGTAAGCGCCAACTTAACGATGCCGGTGCGCACAATGAAACCTCTCAAACCACCCCGGGTAAACCCGAGCAATCCATGGCGCTAGTGTCGCGTATTTGCCGCACAAAAGCAAGCCCTAGACGACTTTTAGAGGCCGCAACCTCGCAAAATCAGGGACACCACGTGCTCGGTGGCGCGGGCGTGGTCGCGCGCGCTAAGCGACTTTTTACCCAGGACGGCGGCGACCTGGACGTCAAAGTCTGCATAGGTCTGGGTGGCTGCCCAGATTGTGAAAAACAGGTGAACGCCGTCCACCTTGGCCATTTTTCCGGCATCCATCCAGGTTTGCAGGACGGCGACCTTCTCCTGCACCATCTGGCGCAATTCGGTTGAAAGCAGGGAGTGAACCACGGGCGCGCCGTGCAGCAACTCGTTGGCAAACACCTTGGAGCCGTCCGGGCGCTGGGCTGACAAGGCCATTTTGGTGCGGATGTAGTGTTCCAGGGCCGCGCGTGGCTCGGCGTCTGCGAGGATGCCGCTGGTCGGAACCAGCCAGTCGTTGAGGATGCGGGCCAGCACGGCGCGGTACAAAATGTCCTTGCTGCCGAAGTAGTAGTGCAAGTTGGCCTTGGGCAGGCCGCTGCCTTTGGCGATGGCAGCCATGGTGGCACCACGGAAACCGGCGCGGGCAAACACCTTCTCGGCTGCGCCCAGAATCAGGTTTTCGTTGGTTTGACGAATCTGCCCCTTGACTGCATCCTCGGCAGGAGCAGTGCTCGGGCTCGGTCGGCGGGAAACGGCGGGGGTATTCATCAGCATGAAGAAGGGGCCGCATCGGTTGGGATACGGCCCCTGGTCAGAAAGTCAGAAATACACTCAGCGCGTAGGGTTGGCTTACTTGCTGGCGGCGTCCCAGACTGCGTGCGTCATGGCGGCTGCGCCCGGATCCTTCTTGATCACGGGAGAACTGCCACCTGCCAACAGCACCTTGACTGTGCGCTCGTAGGCAGCGGGTTCGAGGTAGCCAATCTTGGGCGTGCCCGCATTGGTGATGAGCTTGGCTACGTTTTCCATCTGGCGCTTTTGCACCTTGAGAGTGGCACTGCCAGAAGCGTCAGCGGCTACCACCAGCTTGGCGGCATCTTCAGGATTCTTGACGGCGTCGTTCCAGCCTTTGAACGTGGCCTTGAGGAACTTGCCCATACGCGCCACAAAGGCCGGGTCCTTGAGCTTGGCTTCCATCACATACAGGCCGTCTTCGAGCGTGGCCACGCCTTCTTTCTCGTAGAAGAAGGTGATCAGGTCGCTTTCCTTCACGCCCGCATCAACCACTTGCCAGTACTCGTTGTAGATCATGGTGGAAATGCAGGCGGCCTGGTTTTGCAGCAGCGGGTCGACGTTGAAACCTTGCTTGAGAACCTTGATATCCACATCGGGCTTGTAGCCGAGCTTGCCCATCCAGTTGAGGAACGGGTACTCGTTGCCGCCGTACCAAACGCCCAGGGTCTTGCCCTTAAGGTCCTTGGGGCTGGCCACGCCACTGGACTTCTTGCAAGTCAGCATCAGGCCGGACTGGTTGAACACCTGGGCGATGTTGACCAGGGGAACGCCAGCTTCGCGCGAGGCCAGGGCCGAGGGCATCCAGTCCACCACCACGTCAGCGCCGTTACCGGCAATCACCTGGGCCGGGGCAATATCGGGGCCGCCCGGCTTGATCGTGACATCCAGCCCCTCGGCCTTGTAGTAACCCTTGGCGGCGGCGACGTAGTAGCCGGCGAACTGGGCTTGTGGCAGCCACTTGAGCTGTACCGTCACCTTGTCGGCTGCCTGCGCCGTCATGCCAAAGACAGCGACCGTGGCGGCCAGCAGGCCCTTACTGAACTTGAAAGAACGGGTCATAAATACTCCTGGGGTTGAAGGAACAAACACACAAAAAAGCGCGGCATTATTTGCCACGCACCGACGGATGCCAGAACGCCGCCCGGCGCTCCAACTGCACTAGCAAAGCATAGGCCACCGAACCGGTCACGGCGGCCACCACAATCGCACTCCAGACCAGGGCCATGTTCATGCGCGAGGCCTCGGTCGAAATGCGAAATCCCAGGCCCACCGTGGGCGAGCCAAAAAACTCGGCCACGATGGCACCGATCAAGGCCAGCGTGGCATTGACCTTGAGCGCGCCAAAAATAAAAGGCGTGGCCGCCGGCAGGCGCAGCGACCACAGCGTACGCCGGTATCCGGCGGCGTAGCTGTACATCAGTTCGCGCTCGAGCTTGCCCGAGGCCTGCAGGCCCGCCAGGGTGGAAACGAGCATCGGGAAAAAGGTCATCAGCACCACCACAGCGGCTTTGGACGGCCACTCAAACCCGAACCACATCACCGCAATCGGCGCCACCGCCACCAGGGGCACGGTGCTGGTGAGCGAGGCCAGCGGCAGCAGTCCACGCTGCAGGAACGGCATGCGGTCAATCGCCACGGCAACGCCAAAGCCCATGCCGCTGCCCAGCACCCAGCCCACGGTGACTGCGCGCACCACAGTCTGGTTGAAGTCGCCCCACAGCTTGGGCCAGTTTTCCACCAGCGACTGGGCAATCAGCGCGGGCGCGGGCAGCAGCACGCGCGGCACATCGAATGCGACCACCAGGATTTGCCAGAAATACAGAATCCACAGGCCAAACAGCCCGGCCGTCAGAACGCCGTCAAAGCGCCCCGTGTTAAGGGCGGCCACGCGCCGGATGGTCCAGATGGCACCAGCGCCCAAGGCAACGGTGCACAGCCAGAAAAACGGTGTGGGTGCGGCGTCGCCATGGGCCGCCGGGTGCAGCAGCAAAAACGCAGCCGCTAGCGCAGTGGCTGCGACTGCGGCCAGCGTCAGGGTGTGGGAGTGGTGTGGAGCGGGCTGCATGCTTATCTGCGGTGGCGCAAGCTCACGCGTTCCAGGCCCGCGACAAAGGTGGTCAGCACCAGACCCAGCAACGCCGACATCACCAGTGCCGACCAGATCGCCAGAGTGTTGCCGTAGTAGGAGCCAGTCAATAGGCGCGCGCCCAGACCCGCAGTGGCACCGGTGGGCAACTCGGCCACCATGGCCCCCACCAGCCCTGCGGCAATGCCGACGCGCAGCGCCGGAAACAGGAACGGCAGCGCCGCGGGCATGCGCAGCAGCCACAGGGTCTGCCAGCGGTTTGCGGCGTAGGTGTGCATCATTTCGGTTTCAATCACCTGGGGCGAGCGCAGGCCCTGCACCATTGCCACCGTTACCGGAAAAAAGCACAGGTACATGGCGATCACTGCCTTGGGCAAAAGTCCCTCCAGGCCGAGGCTTCCCAGAATCACCAGCACGATTGGCGCAATCGCCAGCACCGGCACAGTCTGCGAGGCAACAATCCAAGGCAGCAAGGCGCGGTCCAGCGTGCGCGAGTGCACGATCAAAATCGACAACACCAGCCCCAGGAGCGTTCCCATGACAAAGCCCACCAGCGTGGTCTGCCCGGTGACGGCCACGTGGTAGAGCAGGTTGCGCGGCGAATCCACCGGCCAATCGACCAGGCTCGACCAGAAGTCCAGCGCGATCTGGTGCGGCGCGGGCAGGATTGGGCGTTCCATGTTGAGCGTGACCGACACCAGGTCCTGCCACGTCCAAGGGTTGCCGGTGGGGTCGAGCACGCGCTCGATGGCACCGCTGGCATTCATGCCACACGCCGCGCCGTACCACAGAATGATTACCGCCAGCAGCATCACCGCCACTGGCAGCAACTGCTCCCACCAGGGCGCGGGCTTAATCGTTGTGGCCATCGGCAAGCGCCTCGCGCACCGCGTGCGCAACGTCCATGAAGGCCTGGGTATCGCGCAGCGCCAGGAAACGCTCGTCCGGCAGCGGCGACTCGATCACCTTGACGATGCGCCCCGGGCGCGGCGACATCACCACGATGCGGCTGGACAGGTACACCGCCTCGGCAATCGAGTGAGTGACAAACACCACGGTGCGGCGCTCGCGCTGCCAGAGCTGCTGCAACTGCTCGTTGAGGCGGTCACGCGTGATTTCGTCGAGCGCCCCGAAGGGTTCATCCATCATCAGAATCTTGGGCTCAAAGGCCAGCGCGCGCGCAATCGACACGCGCTGCTGCATCCCGCCCGACAATTGCCAGGGGTACTTCTTTTCAAAGCCGCTCAGGCCCACGCGCTCCAGGTGCTCGAGCGCAATGACGCGGCTCTGGCTTGCGCTATTGCCCTGGATTTGCAGCGGCAGCATCACGTTGGCGAGCACATTGCGCCAGGGAAACAGGGCAGGCGACTGAAAGACGTAGCCGTAGGCGCGGGCCAGGCGCGCGTCGTGAGGCGTGACACCGTTGACCAGGACCGATCCCGCACTGATGGGTTCGAGGTCGGCAATCACGCGCAGCAAGGTGGTCTTGCCGCAGCCCGAGGGGCCGATCAGCGAGACAAATTCGCCTTCGCCAATGCGCAGATCAATATCGCTGAGTGCAGCTACGGGAGTGTCGGCGGTCTGGTAGACCACGCTGGCATTGCGTACCTCAACGGCGGGACGTGCATCGGTGCGAGAGGCCAAGGCGGGGTTGGCGTTGGCAGAGACAGAGTTCATGAAATCAAGTTAACCAATTGGTCAGGTTATTGTAGGGGCGGCACGCGAGTTTCATGCCAACCAACTGCGCTTCATCGGTGAATACCCTGAGCGGAGTTTCCCGCATAGGCAAGTGCAATGGAGGTCGCAGTGTGGTTATGGTGCGCCGCGTCCCTTGTTGGGGCAAGGGCCGCACCAATACGAAGAACGGTCGTTCATCCATCGTCGGCAGGCCGGCTCCCACAAAGATACCGGAGCTTTGTTGGAGCTTGCCTGCAAGCGATTGGCGTAAACCCTAAGATACGGCGTGGCACAGCGCTTGCTATTATCTGCGCCGGAAGTTGACTGAATGGTCAATTTATTTCGGAGTTGGGCAGCACTGCTGGCTAGTGCCTCGGTGCCGGGTTGTTTGCAGGCCGCTACGCCTTTTCGTAGCGATTGATGAATCAAGGAGAAACTATGTCCCTCGTGCCAATGAAACGCCGCCAGTTGGTCGCTCTTGCTGCGACCCTGGCCCTGATCGGTCCTGGTGCTGCACTGGCCCAGGCCAAGCTCAAGGTTGCTGCCATCTACACCGTGCCGTTCGAGCAGCAATGGGTGAGCCGCATTCACAAGGCGCTCAAGGCGGCCGAAGCGCGCGGCGAGATCGAATACAAGGCCACCGAGAACGTCGCCAATGCCGACTACGAGCGCGTGATGCGCGAGTACGCCACGGCGGGCAACCAATTGATCCTGGGCGAAGTGTTTGGTGTGGAAGTAGCAGCCCGCAAGGTCGCCAAGGACTTTCCCAAGACCGCGTTCGTGATGGGCTCGTCCAACAAGCCCCAGGCACCCAACTTCAGCGTGTTCGACAACTTCATCCAGGAACCCGCCTACCTGAGCGGCCTGGTCGCTGGTGGCATGACCAAGAGCAACAAGATCGGACTGGTCGGCGGCTTTCCCATTCCGGAAGTCAACCGCTTGATGAACGCCTTCATGGCCGGTGCCAAGGAAACCAATCCCAAGGTGGAGTTCAGCGTGAGCTTCATCAACAGCTGGTTTGACCCACCCAAGGCCAAGGAAGCCGCTTTTGCCATGATCGACAAGGGCGTGGACCTGCTCTACGCCGAGCGCTTTGGCGTGAGCGACGCGGCCAAGGAAAAGGGCAAGCTCGCCATTGGCAACGTGATCAACACCCAGGCGCAATACCCTGACACCGTGGTGGCCTCGGCGCTGTGGAACATGGAGCCCTCGGTGGACCGCGCGATCAAGCTGGTCAAGGAAGGCAAGTTTGCCGCCGAAGACTACGGCATCTACTCCACCATGAAGTACAAGGGCTCCGAACTGGCGCCGCTGGGTACGTTCGAGAAGAAGGTGCCTGCCGAAATCGTGGCCAAGGTCAAGGCGCGCGAAAAGGAAATCCTGGACGGCAAGTTCACCGTGGCGGTGGACGACAACCAGCCCAAATCGACAGCCAAGTAATCGGCTCGTTGCGTGAACGCGCCCGCGCTGCGGCTTGAAGGCATTACCAAGCGGTTCGGGCCGCTGGTGGCCAACGACAGCATCAGTCTGACCCTGGAGGGCGGCGAGGTGCTGGCCCTGCTGGGAGAGAACGGCGCGGGCAAGTCCACGCTGATGTCGATCCTGTTTGGCCACTACGTGGCCGACGAGGGGCACATCACTATCAATGGCCAGGCCCTGCCGCCGGGGGAACCGGCGGCGGCGCTAGAGGCAGGCATTGGCATGGTGCACCAGCACTTTGCCCTGGCCGACAACCTCAGCGTGCTCGACAACGTGCTCATCGGCACCGAGCCTGCGTGGCAACTGTTTTCGCGCCGTGATGCGGCGCGCACCAAGCTGCTGGCGGTAGCGCAGCGCTTTGGCCTGGCGGTGCAGCCCGACGCACGCGTGGGCAGCCTCTCGGTGGGCGAGCGCCAGCGCGTGGAAATTCTCAAGGCGCTGTACCGTGGCGCGCGCATCCTGATCCTGGACGAGCCCACGGCGGTGCTCACGCCACAGGAAAGTGAAGCCCTGTTCGACACCCTCAAGCAGATGGTCGAGCAGGGCTTGTCGATCATTTTTATCAGCCACAAGCTCGGTGAAGTCATGCGCGTGTCGCAGCGCGTTGCCGTCCTGCGTGGCGGCAAGCTGGTGGCCCAGGCGCGCACTGCCGACACCAGCCAGACCCAACTCGCCCAATGGATGGTGGGCCACACCATTGCCCCGCCTGAGCGCCAGGATGCGCGCAGCGTGGGTGCGCCCGTGTGCGTGCTCGAAGGCGTGAGCACGCCCTCGCACGAGCGCAGTGGCCGTGACTGCCTGCGCGCGGTATCGCTGCGCTTGCACGCGGGCGAGATCGTGTCGATTGCGGGAGTCTCGGGCAACGGCCAGGTGGCCCTGGCCGAACTGCTGTGTGGCACGCGCGCGGCGGCTTCGGGCAGCGTCACGCTGCTGGGCCAGCCCTGGCGTATGTCGCCAACGTGGCTGGTGGACCAGGGCGTGGCGCGCATCCCCGAAGACCGCCACGGCGTCGGGGTGGTGGGGGACTTGCAGGTGTGGGAGAACGCCGTGTCCGAGCGGTTGCGCACGCGCGCGTTTTCGCGCTGGCTGTGGGTGCGCAGGCAGGCGGCGCGCGAGCACGCCGACCGCGTGCTGCAGCACTTCGATGTGCGCGGCGGTGGCCCAGCCACTGCGGCGCGTGCGCTCTCGGGCGGCAATATGCAAAAGCTCATTCTGGGGCGCGCCTTGCTGGCGCCGCCCGGGGCAGCGGCCCAAAGCGGCCCGCGCCTGATCGTGGCGCACCAGCCGACCTGGGGCCTGGACATTGGCGCTGTTTCCTACGTGCAGCAGCAGTTGCTTGCGGCGCGCGACAACGGTGCTGCGGTACTGCTGATTTCGGACGACCTGGACGAAGTGCTGGCCCTGGGCGACCGTATTGCGGTGATGCACGACGGCCACCTGACCGAGGCCCGGCCCTACGCACAGTGGAGCCGCGACAGCGTCGGCTTGGCCATGGCCGGGGTACACGCATGAAAGCCCTGGCATGAGACTGGAAAAACGCACCACCACATCGCGCCTGGCCATGGTGCTGGCACCGGCCGGTGCGGTGGCATTCACGCTGGCAATCAGTTCGCTCCTGGTGCTGTGGGCGGGCGCGCCCGTCAGCCGGACCTACGCCCTGCTGCTGCAAGGCGGCTTTGGTTCGGTGTTTGCGCTGAGCGAAACCTTCACGCGCGCCATTCCCCTTATCTTTACCGGTCTGGCAGCGGCGGTGGCGTTTCGTGCGCGCCTGTTCAACATCGGTGCCGAAGGGCAGCTTTACGCCGGGGCGCTGGCGGCAGTGGCTGTGGGCGGCTTGCACGGCGGCACCGGCTGGGAAATTTCGCCCTGGGTGCTGATGCCGCTGATGCTGCTGGCGGCGGCGCTTGCCGGGGCGCTGCTGCTGCTGGGCCCGGCGCTGCTCAAGGCGCGCCTGGGCGTGGACGAAGTGGTGACCACGCTGCTGATGAACTTCATCGTGCTGCTGGGCGTGTCCTGGTTGCTCGACGGTGCCATGAAAGACCCCACCGCGCTGGGCTGGCCGCAGAGCGTGGCCTTGCAGGACGCGCTGCAGCTCGACAAACTGGTGGCGCAAACCCGGGTGCACACCGGGCTGCTGCTGGCGCTGGCGTGCGCGCTGGGGCTGTGGGTGCTGCTGAAATTTACCGTGCTCGGTTTTGACATCCGCGCCGTGGGTGCCAACGCCAAGGCGGCGGAGTTTGCCGGGGTGGGCGTGACCCGCACCACTGTGCTGGTGGCACTGCTCTCGGGCGGACTGGCCGGGTTGGCTGGTGCCATCGAGGTGGCCGGGCGCACCGCCTACGTCACGCTGGACATGTCGCCGGGTTACGGCTACACCGGCATCGTGATTGCCATGCTGGCTGCCACCCACCCGCTGGGGGTGGTACTGGCCAGCGTGTTTGTTGCCGGGGTGCTGGTGGGGGCCGACACCATGAGCCGCGCGCTCGGTGTGCCCACCTACATTGCCGACGTGATTGTGGCCACGTCGCTGATTGCGGTGCTGGTGGCAACGCTGCTCACGCAGTACCGGGTGAGGTGGGCCAAATGACCGACGTCTGGGACATTCTGGCCAATCCGGCATTCTGGGTGGCGGTGCTGCGCATCGCCACGCCCTTGCTGCTGGGCACGCTCGGGGTGCTGCTGTGCGAGCGCAGCGGCGTGCTCAACCTAGGCATCGAAGGCATCATGGTCGCGGGTGCCTTTACCGGCTGGCTGGCGGTGTACCAGGGCCTGCCGCTGTGGGGCGGCGTGGCGGTGGCGGCGCTCACCGGTGCGGTGTTGGGCTTGCTGCACGCCTTTCTGACCGTGGCGCTGGCCTTGTCGCAGCACGTCTCGGGGCTGGGCATCACGCTCCTTGCCACGTCGCTGAGCTACTACGGCTACCGCGTGAGTTTTCCCAAGGTCAACACCCCGCCCACGATCACGCCGTTTGCCGAAATGCTGTGGTTGCCGATTCCGATCCTGGGGCAGCAAACGCCCCTGACCCTGCTGGCCCTGCTGCTGGTTCCGCTCATCGGCTACGGCCTGTACCGCACACCGGCCGGGCTGGCGCTGCGCATGGTGGGCGAGAACCCGCAGGCGGCCGAGGGGCAGGGCGTTTCGGTGGCGGTGACGCGCACCAGCGCCATCGTGGCGGGCTCGGCGCTGATGGGCGTGGCGGGGTCGTTCTTGACGCTGTCGGCCTTCAACGCTTTCTTCTTCAACATGGTCAATGGACGCGGCTGGATTTGTGTGGCGCTGGTGGTGTTTGCGTCGTGGCGTCCGGGCAAGGCGCTGCTGGGCGCGCTGCTGTTTGCCTTTTTTGACGCGCTGCAACTGCGCCTGCAGCAGTCGGGTGCGGCGGTGCTGCCCTACCAGTTGTACCTGATGCTGCCCTACCTGCTGTCGATCCTGGCGCTGGTGGCAGTGGCGCGCAACGCGGCCTATCCACAGGCCCTGATGAAACCTTACCGCAAGGGGGAACGCTGAGATGCTTGATCTGCTGGTGTACAACGCAACCCTGCCCGATGGGCGCAGCAATATGGGGCTGGCGGTGCAGGATGGCCGCATCGTCGAGTTGGCTGCCGGTCTGACGAGCGCGTCGGCACCGGCGCACGAGCAGCTTGACGCCCAGGGACAGTTGATCAGTCCGCCTTTTGTCGATGCCCACTTTCACATGGACGCCACGCTCAGCTACGGGCTGCCGCGCGTCAACCAAAGCGGCACGTTGCTCGAAGGCATTGCGCTCTGGGGCGAGCTCAAACCACTGCTGACCGAAGAGGCGCTGATCGAGCGCGCGCTGGCGTATTGCGACTGGGCCGTGGCCAAGGGGCTGCTGGCGGTGCGCAGCCACGTGGATGTGTGCGACCCGCGCCTGCTGGCGGTGCAGGCGCTGCTCGAAGTCAAGCGCCGGGTGGCACCGTATCTGGATTTGCAACTGGTGGCGTTTCCGCAGGACGGCGTGCTGCGCGACCCGCAGGGGTTGGACAAGCTCCAGCGCGCGCTGCGCATGGGCGTCGATGTGGTGGGCGGCATCCCGCACTTCGAGCGCACCATGGCCGAGGGCGCGCGCAGCGTCAGCCTGCTGTGCGAGATTGCCGCCAACGAGGGCAAGCTGGTGGACATGCACTGCGACGAGTCGGACGACCCGCTCTCGCGCCACATCGAAACCCTGGCGTTCGAGGCGCAGCGCCTGGGGCTGCAGGGCCGCGTGACCGGTTCGCACTGCACCTCGATGCACAGCATGGACAACTACTACGTCAGCAAGCTGCTGGCGCTGATTGCCCAGGCCGGTGTGAGTGTGGTGAGCAACCCGCTCATCAACATCATCTTGCAGGGCCGCCACGACACCTACCCCAAGCGGCGCGGCATGACGCGCGTGCCCGAGTTGCTGGGGCAGGGCGTGACCGTGGCCTTTGGCCACGACTGCGTGATGGACCCGTGGTACAGCCTGGGCAGCGCCGACATGCTCGAAGTTGCCAGCATGGGCCTGCACGTGGCGCAGATGACCAGCCAGGCCGCCATGCGCCAATGCTTTGACGCCGTCACCAGCAGCCCGGCAAAGATCCTGCACCTTGACGGCTATGGGCTGGAAAAGGGCTGCCACGCCGACTTTGTGCTGCTGCAGGCGCGCGACTGCGTCGAGGCGCTGCGCTTGCGCGCCACCCGGCTCAAGGTTTATCGGCGCGGGCGCTTGCTGGCCGAGACGCCCGCAGCCACGGCCACGCTGCACCTGAGCGGACGCGCGGGCCACACCGCCTGGCAGCCGCAGTCACCCCCGGGGTCCGCCCTCGGGATTAACCCTTAACCGGCGTATTCCCGGATTGCTTTGCAGCACGCAAGTGGCTAACATTTCACCAAACCTGACCAAATAGTCAACTTTCATTCCTACCGTTTCACAGGAGTTGCCCCGTGTCCAACCCACCACTACCTGATGTGCGCGCTGCCCGACTCAGCGCGCAGGATTACGCGCTGCGCTTTGCCGACGCCACTCCCGCGCTTACCCCCGGCCAGGCGCTGCTCGAAGCCGAGCGCTGCCTGTACTGCTTTGACGCGCCGTGCGCCACCGCCTGCCCCACCAGCATTGACGTGCCCGCCTTCATCCGGCGCATCGCCGACGGCAATCTGCGCGGTGCGGCGCGCACCATCCTCGAGCCCAACCCGCTAGGCGGCATGTGTGCGCGCGTCTGCCCCACCGAGACCCTGTGCGAGCAGGTCTGTGTGCGCGCCACGCAAGAGGGCAAGCCGGTGAGCATCGGGCGCTTGCAGCGCTACGCGGTGGATGCCTTGATGGCCAGCGACCGGCCCCAGGTGTTCAGCCGCGCAAACGCCACCGGCAAAAAGGTGGCGGTGGTGGGGGCCGGCCCGGCCGGTATGGCCTGCGCCTACACGCTGGCGCGCAACGGCCACAGCGTGGAGGTGTTCGACGCCAAGCCCAAGGCCGGTGGCCTCAACGAATACGGTCTGGCCTCGTACAAGACCACCGGCAACTTTGCCCAGCGCGAACTGCAGTGGCTGCTGGCCATCGGCGGCATCGAAGTCCACAACAACTGGAAGCTAGCAACCGCTGCCCAGCTGGACACGCTGCGCGCGCAATACGACGCCGTGTTTCTGGGCCTGGGCCTGGCCAGCACGCAACAGCTTGGCTTGCCCGGTGAGAACCTGCGGGGGGTGGAAGACGCGGTGGACTTCATCGCACGCCTGCGCCAAGCCAGCGATCTGGCAACGCTGCCCATCGGGCGGCGCGTGGTGGTGATTGGTGGCGGCATGACGGCGGTGGACGCCGCCGTGCAAAGCAAGCTGCTGGGCGCACAGGATGTGCACATGGTGTACCGGCGCGGGCCGCAATCGATGGCGGCCTCGCGTGAAGAGCAGGAGTGGGCCCAGACCAACGGCGTGGTGATCCACCACTGGCTCGCACCGTTGGAGATTACCGCCATCAACGGACACGCCCGCGGCGTGCGCTTTGCGCACCAGGAACAGATCAACGGCCAGCTCCAGCCCAGCGGGGAAGAGCACTTTATCGAAGCCGACATGGTGTTCAAGGCCATCGGCCAAAGACTGGGCAACCCGGTGCTGGCCCAGGTCGGACTGGACCTGGACCAGGACGGCATTGCCGCCGCCGAGCACGGCGAGACCAATCTCAGCGGCGTCTGGGCCGGGGGCGACTGCCGTGCCGGAGGGCTGGACCTGACGGTGGAGGCGGTCGAGCACGGCAAGCGTGCCGCGTACGCCATCCACGCGCACCTGTGCCCGGCCTGACGTAGGCGCCAGACCCCAGGCAACCCAACACCCCAAGATTCGGAGAACTTCATGGCCAATTTGCATACCCGCTTCATCGGCATCGACAGCCCCAACCCCTTCTGGCTGGCTTCGGCCCCGCCCACTGACAAGGCCTACAACGTCAACCGCGCGTTCGAGGCCGGTTGGGGCGGCGTGGTCTGGAAAACCCTGGGTGAGGACGGCCCGCCGGTGGTCAACGTCAACGGCCCGCGCTACGGTGCCATGCTTACGCCGGACCGGCGCATGATGGGCTTTAACAACATCGAACTCATCACCGACCGCGCCCTGGACACCAACCTGCGCGAGATCAACGAGGTCAAGCGCAACTGGAGAGACCGCGCGCTGGTGGTGTCGCTGATGGTGCCGTGCAACGAACCGGCCTGGAAGGCCATTCTGGAACGCGTGGCCGACACCGCCGCCGATGGCATTGAGCTCAACTTTGGCTGCCCGCACGGCATGAGCGAGCGCGGCATGGGCGCGGCCGTGGGCCAGGTGCCCGAGTACATCGAGATGGTGACGCAGTGGTGCAAGCAGCACAGCAAGCTGCCGGTGATCGTCAAGCTCACGCCCAACATCTCGGACATCCGCCACCCGGCGCGTGCCGCCAAGCGCGGCGGGGCCGATGCGGTGTCGCTGATCAACACCATCAACTCCATCATGGGCGTCGATCCGGCCACGCTCACCATGGTGCCGTCCACCGGGGGCAAAGGCTCGCACGGCGGCTACTGCGGCCCGGCGGTCAAGCCCATCGCCCTGAACATGGTGGCCGAAATCGCGCGCGACCCGCAAACCGCAGGGCTGCCGATTTCGGGCATCGGTGGCGTGGGCACCTGGCGCGACGCGCTCGACTTCATGGCGCTGGGCGCATCCAACGTGCAGGTCTGCACTGCCGCCATGGTGTACGGCTTCAAGATCGTGCAGGACATGGCCAGCGGCCTGTCCGACTACATGGACGAGATGGGCATTGCCAGCGTGGCTGACATTGTTGGCCGCGCCCTGCCCACGGTGTCGGACTGGCGCTACCTCAACCTCAACCACATCAGCAAGGCCGTGATCCGCCAGGACCTGTGCATCGCGTGCGGGCGCTGCCACATTGCCTGCGAGGACACCTCGCACCAGGCCATTACCGCCAGCAAGGACGGCGTGCGCCACTTCGAGGTAAAAGAGGAAGAATGCGTGGGCTGCAACCTGTGCGTGACGGTGTGCCCGGTGCCCGAGTGCATCAGCCTGCGCAGCCTGGCCCCCGGCGAGGTGGACCAGCGCACCGGCAAGACCGTGGTGGCCGAACACGCCGACTGGACCAGCCACCCCAACAACCCCATGCGTGCTTGATCATCGCTTGCAGAAGCAGCAAAATAGCCCGCAGTGCCCGAATCGACCGCAGCACCAGCCCAATTTACAGGAGCATCTATGAGTACCCTTTTCATCCGTGGCGGCACGGTTGTCAACGCCGATCGGGCCTTCAAAGCCGATGTGCTAACCCAGGACGGCAAGATCGTTGCCGTGGGCGAAAACCTGAGTGCGCCTGCGGGCGCTACGTTGGTTGACGCCGGTGGCCAGTACGTGCTGCCCGGCGGCATCGACCCGCACACCCACATGCAACTCCCGTTCATGGGCACCACCACCATGGACGACTTCTATACCGGCACGGCTGCAGCCATGGCGGGTGGCACCACCACCATCATCGACTTTGTCATTCCCAACCCGCAGCAAAGCCTGATCGAGGCCTACCAGACCTGGCGCGGCTGGGCCGAAAAGGCTGCCAGCGACTACAGCTTCCACGTCGCCATCACCTGGTGGGACGAGTCGGTGCGCCACGACATGGGCACCCTGGTGCAGCAAGAAGGCGTCAACAGCTTCAAGCACTTCATGGCCTACAAGAACGCCATCATGTGCGACGACGAAACCCTGGTCAACAGCTTCAAGCGCGCGCTCGAACTCGGGGCCATGCCCACGGTGCACGCCGAAAACGGCGAACTGGTCTACCTGCTGCAACGCGAAGTGGCAGCCATGGGCATTACCGGCCCCGAAGGCCACCCGCTGTCGCGCCCGCCCATGGTGGAGGGCGAAGCCGCCAACCGCGCGATTGCCATCGCCGACGTGCTCAACGTTCCGATCTACGTGGTGCATGTCTCGTGCATCGAGGCCGCCGAAGCCATTGCCCGGGCGCGTGCGCGCGGCCAGCGCGTGTACGGTGAGGTGCTGGCGGGTCACCTGGTGGTGGACGATAGCGTGTACCGCCATCCCGACTTTGCCACCGCAGCGGCGCACGTGATGAGCCCGCCGTTTCGGCCCAAGGGCCACCAGGAGTTTCTCTGGCGCGGCCTGCAGTCGGGCAACCTGCACACCACCGCCACCGACCACTGCACCTTCTGCGCCTCGCAAAAGGCCGCGGGCAAGGACGATTTCTCCAAGATCCCCAACGGCTGCGGCGGCGTCGAAGAGCGTCTGGCCGTGCTGTGGGACGAGGGCGTCAACACCGGGCGTCTCACGCCCAGTGAGTTTGTCGCCATCACCTCGGCCAACACCGCCAAGCTGTTCAACCTCTACCCGCAAAAGGGCTGCATCGCCGCAGGTGCCGACGCCGACCTGGTGGTGTGGGACCCCCAGGGCAGCAAGACGCTCTCGGCCAAGACCCAGTTCAGCAAGGGCGACTACAACATCTTTGAAGGCCGCATCGTGCGCGGCATCCCCAGCCACACCGTGAGCCAGGGCGAACTGGTGTTCGTCCAGGGCGACCTGCGCGCCGTGCGCGGCAAGGGGCGCTACATCAAGCGCGCGCCGTTCAACGCCAACTTTGCGGCTGCGTCGTTGCGCGCCCAGACCCTGGCACCCACGGCGGTCAAGCGCTAAACGCCGCTGTTGGATTTGCAAGAACCTGAAGGAAATACCATGACTAGCACCGCAACCCCTGTTGCTACCGACACCCTGCGCATCAACGGCGAGCGCCTGTGGGGCTCGCTGATGGAGCTCGCCAAGATTGGCGCCACGCCCAAGGGTGGCGTGTGCCGCCTCACGCTGACCGACCTGGATCGCCAGGGGCGCGATCTGGTCACGCGCTGGGGCCGCGAAGCGGGCTTGACCGTGACCATCGACAAGATTGGCAACGGCTTCATGCGCCGCGCCGGGCGCAACAACAGTCTGCCCCCGATCATGATGGGCAGCCACATCGACACCCAGCCCACCGGCGGCAAGTTTGACGGCAACTACGGCGTGCTCTCCGGCCTGGAAGTGGTGCGCACGCTCAACGACCGGGGCATCGAGACCGAGGCCCCGGTGGAGGTGGCGTTCTGGACCAACGAAGAAGGCTCGCGCTTTGTTCCGGTGATGATGGGCTCGGGCGTTTTTGCCAAGGCGTTCACCCTGGAAACCGCCTATGCCGCGCGCGATACCGAGGGCAAGTCAGTCGGCGACGAACTCGCACGCATTGGCTACATCGGCCCGGAGGAACCCGGCGCACATCCGATGGGTGCGTACTTTGAGGCCCACATCGAGCAGGGGCCCGTGCTGGAAGACAACGACGTCACCATTGGCGTGGTGCAAGGGGTGCTGGGCATCCGCTGGTTTGACTGCACCGTCACCGGCATGGAGGCCCACGCCGGCCCCACGCCGATGGCGCTGCGCCGCGACGCGATGCAGGTCTCTACCTTGGTGATGCAGGAGGTGGTGGCCGCCGCGCTGCGCCACAAACCGCACGGACGCGGCACCGTGGGCATGGTGCACGTGCACCCCAATAGCCGCAACGTGATACCGGGGCGGGTGAAGTTCTCAATCGACCTGCGCAACGCGACTGACGCGCTGGTTGACCAGATGGCCGACGAGGTCAAGGCCTACGCCGCCAAACTGGCGCAATCCAGCGGCCTGGACATCAAGATCGAACTGGTGTCGAGCTACCCGGCGCAGCAGTTCCACGCCGATTGCGTCGATGCGGTGGCACGCTCGGCCGCCAAGCTGGGTTACTCGCACATGCCTGCAGTCTCGGGCGCGGGGCACGACGCGGTCTACATGGCCAAGCTCGCCCCCAGCGGCATGATTTTCATCCCCTGCAAGGACGGCATCAGCCACAACGAAATCGAAGACGCCAAGCCCGAGCACATCAGCGCCGGCTGTAACGTGCTGTTGCACGCCGTGCTGGAGCGCGCCGGGGTGGTGGCAGCGGGCTGATTTCTAGCGGTTGGCGTTGGCGTCGGCTACGGTCAGCGCGGTCATGTTGACGATGCGCCGCACGGTGGTGCTTGCGGTGAGCACGTGCACCGGCTTGGCGGCACCCAGCAGCACCGGGCCAATGGCGATGTTGCCACCGGCCGCCATCTTGAGCAGGTTGTAGCCGATATTGGCCGAGTCGATATTGGGCATCACCAGCAGGTTGGCGTCGCCGTGCAGTGTGCTGTTGGGCATCAGCGCCTTGCGGAAGGCGTCGTCCAGGGCCACGTCGCCGTGCATTTCACCATCGACTTCGAGCCACGGGGCCTGCTGCTGCAGCAGCGCCAGCGTGGCGCGCATCTTCAGCGCACTGGGCTCGTTGCTGGTGCCAAAGTTGGAGTGGCTCAGCAGCGCCGCCTTGGGCTTCAAGCCGAAGCGGCGCATTTCCTCGGCCGCCATGATGGTGATCTTGGCCAGTTCGGGCGCCGTGGGGTCGTAGTTGACGTGGGTATCGACCACAAACACCTGGCGTCCGGGCAGCATCAGCCCGTTCATGCAGGCGTAGATCTGTACGTCGTCTTGCGCATTCGTCGGCTTGCGCTTGCCCACCACCTGGTCGATGTACTGCAGGTGCAAGGAGGTGGTGCCCCAGGTGCCGCAGATCATGCCGTCCACGTCGCCCTTGTGCAGCAGCATCGAGCCAATCAGCGTCAGGCGTCGGCGCATTTCAATCTTGGCCACCTGCACCGTGATGCCCTTGCGCTCGGACATGCGGTGGTAGGTCTGCCAGAAGTCCTGGTAGCGCGGATCGCTTTCCACGTTGACGATGTCGTAGTCGCGCCCCTCTTCCAGGCGCAGGCCAAATTCCTGGATGCGCTCGGCAATCACTGCCGGGCGGCCGATCAGTGTGGGCAGGGCCAGGCCTTCGTCCACCACGATCTGTGCGGCGCGCAGTACGCGCTCGTCCTCGCCCTCGGCGTAGGCAACGCGCTTGCGCAGGGCTTTCTTGGCCGCCTGGAAGATCGGCTTCATGATCGTGCCCGACGCATAGACAAAGCTTTGCAGGCGCTCGCGGTAGGCGTCCATGTTGGCAATCGGGCGCAGCGCCACGCCGCTGTCGGCAGCGGCCTGGGCCACGGCCGGCGCGATCTTCATCATCAGGCGCGGATCAAACGGCTTGGGGATCAGGTACTCGGGACCAAAGGCCAACTGCTCGCCGGTGTAGGCCGCAGCCACCACTTCGCTTTGCTCGGCTTGGGCCAGATCGGCAATCGCGTGCACTGCCGCAATTTCCATCTCGAGCGTGATGGTTGAAGCACCCGCGTCAAGCGCGCCACGGAAGATGTACGGAAAGCACAGGACGTTGTTGACCTGGTTGGGGTAGTCGGTGCGCCCGGTGGCCATGATGGCGTCGCTGCGCACGGCCTTCACTTCTTCGGGCAGGATTTCGGGCGTGGGGTTGGCCAGCGCAAAAATGATCGGATTGGCGGCCATCTTCTTGACCATGTCGGCCTTGAGTACGCCACCGGCCGAGAGGCCCAGGAAAATATCGGCACCTTCAATCACTTCGGAGAGCGTGCGTGCGGTCGTGTTTTGCGAATAAACGATCTTGTCTTCGTCCATCAACTCGGTGCGTCCGGTGTAGACCACACCGGCCAGATCGGTCACAAAAATGTTCTGGCGCGGAATGCCCAGCTTGACCAGCAGACCCAGGCAGGCCAGGGCCGCTGCGCCTGCGCCCGAGGTCACCAGTTTGACTTGCTTGGGGTCTTTGCCAATCACCTTGAGCGCGTTGAGCATGGCCGCGCCCACCACAATGGCGGTGCCGTGCTGGTCATCGTGGAACACCGGAATCTTCATGCGGTCGCGCAGCTTGCGCTCCACATAAAAGCAGTCGGGTGCCTTGATGTCTTCGAGGTTGATGCCACCAAACGTGGGTTCCAGCGCCGCGATAATGTCGACCAGCTTGTCCAGGTCGTGCTTCTCGTTGATCTCGATGTCAAACACGTCAATTCCGGCAAACTTCTTGAACAGCACGCCCTTGCCTTCCATCACTGGCTTGGCTGCCAGCGGGCCAATGTCGCCCAGGCCGAGCACCGCCGTGCCATTGGTGATAACGGCCACCAGGTTGCCACGGCTGGTGTACTTGAAGGCGTTGTTCGGGTCCTTGACGATTTCTTCGCACGGAGCCGCCACGCCGGGCGAGTAGGCCAGCGCCAGATCGTGCTGGTTGACCAGTTGTTTGGTGGCTGCAACCTCAATCTTGCCGGGCGTGGGAAACTGGTGGTACTCCAGCGCAGCAGTGCGCAGTTGCGACTTCTTTTCGGCCGAACTGGAGACCGGGGCTTTGGGGGTAAGGGAAGACTGGTAGGGCATGTTGTTTCCTTGTCAGCATCGGGGCTGCGCAAACACGCAAGTCTTGGTGCTGTAGTTGTTCTAGGGTTCGGATTGTAGACCCCACCCCTTGTCTGCCCTGCTGCCAAGCCACCAAGGCTACCTGACCGCATTTTCTGCGGTCGCCAATCGCTTTCTCACAACCACGCCCAGCGCAGAGGCAAATGATCGGGTGAATTCGTCAAGGTCAGTCTCCGCCCGCCTTTGCTGCGCGATGCGGGTTGGACGGGCCTGGTGACAATCCAGCAGCTAAACAAAGTCATCTTTCGTCAGCGTAATTTGCCGTAAAGAAATGCCGCTCAATGAGTTCAATTTTTCAGTGATGCGCCGCTCATAGCGATATCATGAAGTTACATGGACACGACGCTTCACGCCATCACCACCCCTCGGGTTCAACTGGTTCCGGCGGGTGTCGATCTGACAGACCGGGTAGTTGATTTCTATGTACGCAATGCCACTCACTTGGCACCATGGGACCCGCCAATCCCCGAGGGTTTTCGCACACAGGCGTTTCAGCGCGAACGATTGGCCAAGGCTGAGGGCGAAGCTGCGGCGGGTACGGCGCTGCGATGGTGGTTTTATCTGAGTGACCAGCCACAGTCCTTGGCGGGGAGCATTGGGCTAACCGCGATAGCGCGCGGCCCGTTCCAGAACGCCATGCTTGGCTACTCACTCGACGGTCAGCTACAGGGGCAAGGACTTATGCGCGAAGCGCTCGCGGCAGTCATCCAACACTCTTTTTCTGCGGTCCTGAATTTGCATCGCATCCAAGCCAACGTGCGGCCAGATAATGTTCGCAGCCTGCGCCTACTGGAGCACTTGGGTTTTGAGTTTGAGGGGCTGGCTCGGGACTACCTGTTTATCGACGGTGCCTGGCGCGATCACCAGATGCTGGCTCTGCGTAATGTGGGGTTCAACGGCATACCCGAATAGCCCGTCTCTGTCCCAGGTTCTGGCACGACTCCATGCAGACTTTCCAGGGCGGCGCATACCGCCCGTGGCTCTCACGCTGGCGAGTTACGCCTGCGGCCCCAGGAAGCGCCGCTCCCAGGCGCTTACCTCGCGCAGGTAGCTGTCGTACTCCACCGATTTGGCGGCGCAGTAGCCGGTGACAAAGTCATCGCCCAGCAGGCGGCGCGCGTTGGCGCTGTGCGCCAGTTGCCTGTGCGCGCTGAGGAAGCTGCGCGCCAGGGTGTGGCCGTGGTCGCTGCTGTCGGCACCGGGCGCTATTGCCGTGGTGGGGGTGAGTTTTTCGTCCATGCCCGCCAGCCCGGCAGCCAGTGAGGCGGCAATTGCCAGATAGGGGTTGGCGTCCGCACCGGCGATGCGGTTTTCCACGCGCCGTGCCACCGGCGCGCTGTGCGGAATGCGCAGCCCCGTGGTGCGGTTGTCGTAACCCCAGTGCAGGTTCACCGGCGCCTGGCTGCCCGACACATAGCGCCGGTACGAGTTGACGTAGGGCGCAAAGATGAGCATCAGGTCGGGCACATAGGTTTGCAGCCCGGCAATGAAGTGGCCAAAGGCGGCGCTGGGCGTGCCATCGTCGGCGCTGAAGATGTTGCGCGCGCTGCTGTCCACCACGCTTTGGTGCAGGTGCATCGAGCTACCCTGCGCGCCAGATATCGGCTTGGCCATGAACACCGCGTTGAGCCCGTGCTGGATGGCGGTCTCTTTGGCCGCGTACTTGAACAAGAACGCCTGATCCGCCACCGCCAGCGGGTCGCCGTGCAGCAGGTTGATTTCGTACTGCGTTTGCCCGACTTCGTGGATCCAGGTGTCGGTGCGCACTTCCAGTCGCGCCAGCGCGCTACGGAAATCTTCCCAGAACGGTGCCAGTTCGTTGAGCATGTTCAGGCTGAAGGCCGACTGCCCGACTTCGGCGCGGCCGCCGCGTGCCGGGGGTGCGGCATAGGCCACGCTTGGGTCGGGGTTGGGCGCGGTCAGGTAGAACTCGATCTCGGGGGCCACCACCGGCGCGAGCCCTTGGGCCTGGTAGCGCGCCAGCACCAGTTTGAGCAGGGAGCGCGCGGCAAACACGCAGTGCTGGCCATCAAGCTCCACGCAGTCGTGGATGACGGTGGCGCGCGGCACGCTCGACCAGGGCGCAATGCGCAGCGTGCTGTAGTCGGGCACCAGCCGCACGTCGGGGTCGGAGTTGGGAAAGATCGGGTCGTAGGAGTAGTCGCCGGTGATGCACTGCATCGGGATCGCCTGGGCAATGCGCAGCTCGCCCCCGTCTGCAAATGCGCGTGCGGGCATGAGCTTGCCGCGCGGGTAGCCGGCCATGTCAGGGAAGATGCACTCCACCTCATGGATGCCATGCTGGTCAAAAAAAGCTTGCAGTGCCGCTCCGGGGGTGTGTTGCATAAGCAGGGCCTAACAAGGGGTCAATGGGGCTGGTGGTTTTCTTCGGACTTGGCTTCTTCGAGCAGCCACTGGCGAAAGGCCTGCACCGCAGGCCGGTTGCCAATCGCTTCGGGCGTGACCAGGTAGTACGCAAACCGCTGTCCGACCGTAATGTTAAACGGTGCCACCAGCCGCCCTTGCGCGATGGCGGTGGCCACCAGCGGTTTGGATGCCAGCGCAACGCCTAGCCCGTCCAGCGCCGCCACATAGGCCAGACCCGAGTCGCTGAAGTGCGGCCCGGCGCTGCTGTCCACGCCAGTAACGCCAGCTAGGCGCAGCCACTCTTCCCAGCTTGGGCCAACGCCACCACCGGCGTTGGCGTCGTCGTGCAGCAGCACCTGGTTGCGCATGTCCTGCGGCTCACGCAGCGGTGGGTCGGTGGAAAGCAGCCGGGGGCTGCACACGGCGATGTAGTCCGAGCCAAACATGCGGTCCACCTGGAAGCCGGGGTAGGCACCGCTGCCAAAGCGGATCACCACCATCGAGTCTTCCTGGCGCAGGTCCACCTTCTCGGGGGTAACCGTGGCGGCACCCTGATCGGTGTCGATGGCTTGCAGGGAGCGAATCACGTGCAGGTTGAGCGTGGGTTCCACCAGGGCAAAGCGGCGCAGGCGCGGCACCAGCCAGCGCGTGGCAAACGAGGGCGGCAAGACCACGATCAGGCGGCCACTGGCCACGCGTTCATGGGCGTTTTCTACCGCAGCGGCAAAGCACTCCAGCCCTTCACGCACCTTGGGCAGCATGGCTTCACCCTGGGGCGTGAGTTCGAGTGCGCGCGTCAAGCGCCTAAACAGAACGATCTCCAGAAATTCTTCCAACTGCTTGATCTGGTGGCTCACTGCCGTGGGCGTAACGCACAGTTCAGTGGCGGCATTCTTGAAACTCAAGTGGCGTGCCGCCGCCTCAAAGGCGCGCAGCGCGTTGAGTGGAGGCAGGTGGTAGGGCATGGATGAGTTTTATTGAGGTGTCGGCTGAGAATTGATCGTTTGCTGCAGTGCAAGATCGCCGCTATCGTAGCACCGTGCTCTCGAAACGGGGGCGTTACAAAGAAAGTTGGGAAGTATGGAACACGGTGAAATGTCATCCAACAGCATCCAGGAACAGATTGAGCGCGCCCAGCGTCAGCGCACCAACGCCTTGGGTTTGCTGATCGCGGCGAGCTGGAAACAATGCAAGCAGCAGTTGAACTCGCAGCGCCTGAACCTGGCATCCGGTAATCCCCCAACGGCCAAGACGGCGTCCTGAACCCATCCAAAACACTTTACAGAAATTCAGAGGTTTGATATGAAAACAATTTTTAGCATCATGAGCTTTCTTGCAGGCGGCTTATCCTTGGCGATCGGCTTGCTGTTGATCGAACCGGTCGCCCTGAGCTCATCCAAGGTTATTGCCGGACTGGTGGCGGTAGCCGTCGGGCTGGCCTGTCTGTGGCTGGGCAAGGAAACCGCCACTGGCAGCGATCACTCCCACGTTTAACCTAGGTTCAAGCGGTTGCCAGCACCTGGACGGACAGGCCGCCCAGGTCGGCGCTGCGCTGCACCTGCAGCGTGAAGTGGTGCACCGCCGCAATGCGGCGCACGATCGACCAGCCCAGGCCACTGCCGTCCTCGGGGTTGCCGGGAACCCGGAAGAAGCGCTCCCCCAGGCGCGCCAGGTCGGCCTCGGAGAGCCCCGGCCCGCTGTCTTCCACGCACAGCGCGCTCTGCCCCTGGTGCGCCAGCACGCTCACCCGGATGCGCGCATGAGGCGGGCTGTAGCGCACGGCGTTGTCCACCAGATTGCGCACCAGTACCGAAAGTAGCGCCCGGTTGCCACGCAGCGTGCAGGCTGTCTTGCCTTCAAACTCCAAGGTTTGGCCCTTGTCGAAGGCGCGCGTGGCCACGTCGGCAATCACCTCGCGCGCCAGCGCTGCCAAGTCCAGTTCCGACAGCGCCGCAGGTGCCGTAGCCTCTAACCGCGACAGCGTCAGGAGCTGTTCCACCAGGTGGGTGGCGCGGTCGCAGCCTGCCAGCGTGCTCTGCAGGGCGTGGCGGCGCACGGCGTCGTCGGTGGCACCCAGGGCAACCTGGGCTTGCGCCCGGATCGCGGCAATGGGGGTGCGCAACTCGTGCGATGCGTCGGCGGTAAAGCGCCGCTCGGATTCGAGCAGCGTGGCAATACGCGTAAACAAGCCGTTGAGCGCGTCCACCATCGGCACCATCTCGGCGCTGGCGTCGGGCAGTTCCAGGGCTTGCAAGGCATGGGGCTGGCGCTGGGCCAGCGTCTGGCCAAAGCGGCGCAAGGGCAGCATGCTGTGGCGAATGGCCCACCACAGCGCCAGCGCCATCAGCGGCAGCGCCAGCGCCATCGGCAGCAGCGTGCCGCGCATTGCCGCCCAGAAAATGGCTTCGCGCGAGGCTTGCTCCTCGCCAACGTAAACCTGCACATCCTGCTCGGCACCATAGGTAGCAAACACACGCCACGCCGCGCCGTCCACCTGCACCGTGAAAAAGCCGGTGGCCCACTGCTGGCGCGCGCCCGCCAGCGGTGTAGTCGGCGCGTTGGCCGAGCGCAACACCAGGTGCCCCTGGTGGAAGATCTGGAACGCCACCTTGGGCGCGTAATCGTGCAGCGCCGGGGCGTCCAGCCCTTGGGCCGGGTCGTCGCCTTCCTGGGCCTGGCGCACCACCAGGATAGACGCCGCTTGGGCCAGGTGGCCGTCGAGCAATTCGTCAAGTTCGTGGCGCACGTCAAACCAGGTAATCCAGGCAGTCACCAGCCAGACCACCATCACCACGCCCAGCACCAGCAGCAGCAAGCGGTTTTGCAGCGATGGAGGTCGCGTGTTCATGCAGTGGGCTGTTCGCGCACCAGCATATAGCCCACGCCGCGCACGGTGTGGATCAGGTGCGCGCCGAGTTTGCGGCGCAGGTTGTGGATGTGGACCTCAATTGCGTTGCTCTCCACCTCGCGGCCCCAGCTGTAGAGGTGCTGCTCCAACTGCTCGCGCGTGAGCACTCGCCCGGCACTGAGCATGAACGCCTGCAACAGGTCGAACTCGCGCGTGGACAGCAGCACCGGCACATCGGCCTGCGTCACCGCACGTGCGGCCGGGTCCAGCACCACGTCCTGCACCGTCAGCAGTTCCTGGGGCTGGCCGTGCGAGCGGCGCACCAGCGCGCGCAGGCGAGCAGCCAGCTCGTGCAAATCGACTGGCTTGACCACGTAGTCGTCGGCACCGGTGTCCAGGCCCCGCACCCGGTCGGGCACGGTGTCGCGGGCGGTGAGGATCAGCACCGGCGTGGCGATGCGGCCCTGGCGCAGGCTGGCCAGCACCGCCAGACCGTCCTTGCGCGGCAGACCCAGGTCGAGTACCGCAGCGGCATAGCTTTGCGCGCGCAACTCGCGCTCGGCCGCTTCGCCGTCGCGCACCCAATCGACCCCAAAGCCCAGTTGGCGCAAGCCCGCCTGCAGGCCGTCGCCCAGTAGAGAATCGTCTTCGGCAAGAAGGATGCGCATGGTGCGAATTGTGACCTTAAGCGGCCATGGCGTGCCACTGCAGCCACCAGAAACCTAGTACCGCCAGCAGCATCACAGCAGCCAGACTGCGCCAGGCGTGGGCAATGCCCGCATCGGGCGCGGCGTGCTTGTGGCCGCTGACCATGGCGCGCGCCAGGTTTTCGCGGTGCAACACGCTGGAGGCAACCACGCCCGCCACGTGCAGGCCGACGATGGCCAGCATGCCGTTGGACACCAGCTCATGCAGCTCGGCCACCCACTCGCCAGTCAGCGCGTTGTACGCCGCCCAGCCCGAGGCGCCGCTGGCCAGTGTCAGGGCCAACAGCAACAGGATCGACACCGCCCCGGCCGGGTTGTGGCCCACATGGTGCGCGGCCCGGCGCGCCAGCATGGCGCGCAAGTAGTCCTTGACCACCTGCGGACCTTTGACAAACGACGCAAAGCGCGCATAGCGGGTGCCCACCAGCCCCCACAGCAGGCGAAAGGCGGTGAGCCCGAGCATGGTGTAGCCCAGCGTCACGTGCACCAGACGCCAGGTTTCGCTCTCCGCCGTGACGTAGGCACCGGCAAAGCACAGCACCATCAGCCAGTGAAAGACGCGCACCGGCGCGTCCCAGACCAGCACTTTGGGCGGCGCTTCAGCGCGGGATGCGGATGTTGCGCTCATGGAAGTCTCCTTGGTCGGCGGTGGTGTGGCAGGCACCGCAGTTGGCGGCGCTCTTGACGGCAGCAAGCTTCCAGGCGGCGGCAGCCACTTCGCGGTGTTCGCGCACAAACCAGGTGGCGTGGCTGATACGGTCTTGCGGCGGTTCTTCGCTGGCACGCTTATAGGTTCCGGCGTGCGCCAGCATCCAGGTGCTCAGTTCCTTGCGCGTGGCTGCGTCAAGTGAGGCGTCGGTGCCAAAGTGCTTGGGCAGGTTGTCCATGATGCGGTTCCACGAAGCCTTGGGCAAAAACGCGGGCGGGAACGCCAGGTGGCAAGCGCCGCATTCTTGCTGGTATTGGGGCAGCACCGCACCCAGGCGCGCGCTGCCCTCGGCGTGCGCCGTGCAATGCAGGGCCAATGCGCCCAGCACCACTGCAAGGTTGCTGACGCGGCGATAGTTCAATTTCATGGGTGTTTCCTGAGCGTGAGAGGGTGTTTTAGCGTTTGAGCAACAGCAGCCAGCTCAGCACATCGGCCTTTTCGGCGGCGCTGCACTCGCGCCCCACGACGTCGTTGCAGTTGCGGCGGAACCACTTTTCGGTTTTGGCAGCATCGCTAAAGCGCTCCGGGTTGAAGGCCGGGGCCAGCGCGTTGATCGGTTTGCCGGTGGCGGCGTGCTTTCCGGTTTGGGTGGGCAGTTCGCCGTGGCAGGTGGAGCAACTCCACTCGCGCCCGTGCTTCTGGGTGAAGAACGCCTGGCCACGCGCAGGCGCACCCACGGCACCGGCTTGGCTGACGTAAAGCGCAAGCTGTTCGCTGGCGCTGGCGGCCCAGGCGGTGGAAGCCAGGCAGGCTGCGGCCAGGGCGAGCGCGCCGGTCAGGCGTGGCAAAGGGGAATAGCGTGGCGTGGGCATGGGTGTAGTAACTCCTTGGTGCCCATCATGCACAGCGCGTCTTAGGTCCGGCTTAAGGCGGTGGACGGGTGTTCAGCCGCACTTAAGTTGGGTCTTGCACACTGCGGGCATTCATTCATCACCAAGAAAAGGGAGTTCACCATGGCCGACACATCGCACGAGTTCATCCGGCATTACCTGGGCACGGTCGCTGCCGCGCTGCTGCCGGTGGTTTTTACAGCCTTTTTGTCGATTCCGTACGCGCTCAGTGGCCACCCAGGCGACGCGCGGGCTGCCGACCCGGTGGTGGAATCGCACACGACCTAAGGCGGGGCAGGTAAGATTCACCCCATGCCCTATACCGAACTCGCCGACGATCCCGAAGACAGCCAGCACAGCGCCGCAGAGCGTGCCAGTGCCGCCTCGCGCAGCACCTGGGTCAGTGTGGCGGTGAATATCGGCCTGACGGCGACCCAGATTGCGGTTGGTATTTTTGCCAAGTCGCAGGGCTTGGTGGCCGACGGTATTCACTCGCTATCGGACCTAGTGGCCGATTTTGTGGTGCTCTTTGCGGGGCACCACAGCCGCAAGGACGCCGATGAGGACCACCCCTACGGACACCAGCGTTTTGAAACCGCTGCCTCGCTGGTGCTGGGCCTGTTGCTGTTGGCGGTGGGCGTGGGCATGCTGTGGTCGGCGTTTCGCAAGCTCGAAGCGCCCGAAACCGTGCAGCAGGTGCACAGCGTGGCGCTGTGGGTTGCGGCGGCCGCCTTGGTGGCCAAGGAGTCACTGTTTCGCTACATGCTGGCCGTGGCCAAGCGGGTCAAATCGAGCATGCTGGTGGCCAATGCCTGGCACGCGCGCTCGGACGCGGCTTCGTCGCTGGTGGTGGGCATCGGCATCATCGGCAACCTGGCCGGATACCCGATTCTGGACCCGATTGCGGCGCTGATTGTCGGCTTCATGGTGGCCAAGATGGGCTGGGAATTCAGTTGGAGCGCAATGCACGACCTGATGGACCGCGCCGTGGACGAGCAGGAAGTGGCCGCCATCCGCGAAACCCTGGTGCAGACGCCGGGCGTAGGCGGCGTGCACGATGTGCGCACACGCAAGATGGGCGACATGATTGTGGTCGATGCCCACATCGAGGTGGACGCGGCACTCTCGGTAGAAGCCGGGCACGACATTGCGGTGCTGGCGCGCGAACGCGTGCTGCAACGCCACCGCGTGCTCAACCTCATGACCCACGTCGATCCCTGGCACCGCCCCGACCTCGACCACGCGCCCCCGCCGCCAGCGCGCCAGTCCTAGCGCAACCGGCGTAGCACTTGGCTGAACCCCACATGCCTGCGCCCGATCAATCCGCCGCACCTGCCCCCGCGAACCGCTGGGGCGTACACCCCGACATTCTGAAACTCGGGCTGGTGAGCTTTCTCACCGACTTGAGTTCGGAGATGATTTTCTCGGTGTTTGCGGTGTTCTTCACCACCGTGGCCGGTGCGTCGGCGGCACTCTTGGGGCTGATCGAGGGGTTGGCCGATCTGTCGGCTTCGTCGCTCAATTACCTCTCGGGCTGGTTGTCCGACCGCAGCGGCAAACGCAAGCTCCTGGCCACGCTGGGCTACGGTTTTTCCACCTTGGCCAAGGTGATTTTGCTGCTGTCGTCGAGCGTGCTCGGCCTGGCACTGTTTCGTGTGATCGAGCGCCTGGGCAAGGGCTTTCGTGGCCCGCCGCGCGACGCCTGGCTGTCGTCCGTGGCCGAGGCCAAGTCGCGCGGCTACGCGTTTGGCGTGCACAAGGCGCTCGACAAGGCCGGTGCCGTGCTCGGGCCGCTGGTGGCCTATGGCCTGTTGTCCCTGCTGGGCGAATCGAGCGCGGGCTACCAGGCGCTCTTTTGGGTGGCGTTTGTTCCCGCCGTGCTGGCCGTGGCCCTGCTGGGGCTGATGAAAGACCAGGGCGGCGTGCCGCGTGCACACGAGAGCATGTTGCAGAACTGGCACCTGCTCAGCCCCGAATTCAAACGCTTTTTGCTGCCCGCTGCGATCTTCGCGCTGGGCTACTTCAGCCTGGGCTTTATCCTGGTGCGCGCCCACGACATGGGCTTTGGTGTGAAGGATATCGTGCTGTTGTACGCGCTGTTCAACACCACCTGCGTGCTGTCCGCGCCGTGGGTGGGCAAGTTGGGCGACGCCATTGGCCGACGCCACATCGTGGTGCTGGGCTATGCGCTCTACGGCTCGATCAACCTGGCGCTGGTGTATGCCGCCGAGCCGTGGGAACTGGTGGCGTTGTTTGTGGTGTACGGCGTGTTTTATGCGGTGGAGGAGTCGCAGAGCAAGGCCTTTATTGCCGACCTGGAGCCGCACCGACGCGCCACCGCCGTGGGGGCGTACAACTTCACCACCGGGATGCTGTACCTGCCGGCCTCGCTGATCGCTGGCGCGCTGTGGACCATCGCGCCGGGCTTGGCCTTTGCGCTCTCGGCGCTGCTGTCGCTGCTGGCGATCGTGGTGTTCCGGTTGCGTTTCAAGGACGCGTTGACGCATTGAGTGCGGCCAGGCGCTCGGGCGTGCCGACATCGGTCCAGGGCCCGGTATAGAGTTCGGCGCTGACCCGGTGCTGGTCCATTGCGGCGCGCAGCAACGGGGCCAGCGCGGCCTTGACGCCGTGCGGGTTGCCGGGTGCGATGGCGCACCACGGCGGCGCAAACAGCGCCTTGCGGTACAGGCCGATGGTGCTGTAGGTAAAGCGCGGCTGGGGGTCGTCGGCGCGCAAGTTGAGCGCGCGCATCGGGCCGTCGGGTTGGGTGGGGTCAGTGGCCAGGCCGAAGTCGCCGCGCGGGTTGTGCGCCGGGTTGGGCACCAGCCACAGGTGCGCGAGCTTGTCGCTGGCGGCAAAACGCTGCACGACGGATGCGTCAAAAACAAAGCCGGGCGCATGCACGTCACCGGCGAGTACCCAGAACACTTCTGCCAGCGGCCCTTGGTGCTGGGGCGGGCACAGCAGTTCCAGGGCGCGGGCAATGCCCCCGGCGGTTTCGAGCGCGCCACCAAAATCCTGGCCTTCGTGCGAGTAGTGCAGGCGCAGCGTTGCGCAGCGCTCTCCAAACCGCTCCACGATCTGCGGCCCCAGCCAGGCGGTGTTGATCACCACCTCGGGCACCCCGGCGCGCGCGAGCGCCTCCAGCGGCCACTGCATCAGCGGCTTGCCGTGCACCTCCAGCAGCGGCTTGGGCGTGTGGTCGGTAAGCGGGCGCATGCGCTCGCCGCGCCCGGCGGCCATCAGCATTGCCGCTACGTTGGCGCGCTCGGGTGGCGGTGGCAGGGGAGCGGTGGCAGCGTGCATGACCGCGAGCATAGCCCATGCGCGCTGCGGCGCACCGGCTCAGAGCGCGATGCGGTCGAGCGGGTCGTCCTGGGGGAAGCGCTTGGCCAGCAGGGCGCTGGCGGCGGGGGCCGAGCCGTCGGCCCAGGTCAGGTGCGCGTCTAGATGGGCCTCGGAGGCGCTGAGCAAGCGCCGGTACAAGTCGCGGCAGATTAGCCGCGCCATGTGGCCCGACCAGTCGCGCCCGAGCAGGACTTCGGGCAGTTCGGGGTCGCGCAGCAGCAAGCGGCGGTAGTCGTGGATCAGCAGGGTGCGCAGCAAAAAGGCGTCTTGCGGTGCCACCTCGGCCAGCCGGTCGCGGCGCAAATCGGCCAGGATTGGCGAGTAGGTGGCCACAAAAGCAGCGTAGGCCTGGTCCAGCGACTCCAGGCTCCAGGCGCGGCGCACCAGGTCGGCACCGCTGGCGGCGAGTGCTGAGCTGCCTTCGGCCGCCAGCAGCGGCATCAGGCGCGCAACCACGTCGCCCAGCCCCTCGGCCACCAGGGCGTCAAAGGCTTGGGTGAGGTCGGCGCTGGGGTGGACAAAGGTGTCGGCACCCAGCAGGCCAAAGCCTTGCCAGAACAAGGCGCTGCGCACGCGCTCGCGCTCCTTGGCGTCGAGTTCGCCGATGGTCAGAATCAAGCGCCAGCGCCGGTCCCACTGCGGCGCGTGCGAGGCGTAGATGTGGCGCGCCGCTTCTTCGGCACGTTGCCGGCCCAGGGCGGTGAGCGCGTAGTCGGCACGCCGCCCCACGGTTTCGGTGGACAGCCAATCTTCTTTGACCAGGCGGAACACCGAGGTGCGGATCAGCCGTTCGCTGAGTTCGAGCGGTTCGAGCAACTGCACCAGAGCGCCCAGCCAGACGCGCCCGCCGCGCAGCAGGATGGCGTCGCCAAAGACCGAGATGATCAGCGAGCGCGCCTGCACCCGGCGTTGTTGCCGGAAATCGTCAAGGCGGTTTTGGATCGAGGCAATCACGGTTGGTTGGCGCTGTTACGGGGTTGTACCGGTTGCGCCGCCAACTCAGGCCGGCAGCAGGTGCGCGGCGTCGGCCACCACCGGTTGCTGCTGCTCAAAAAAGCCTTCGGAGTGGATCATCTCGGGCTTGGCCCCGAGCGCCTTGGCCGTGGCCACGCAGGTGTCGACAAACGCCGGGCTGCCCGCAGCAAACACGGTGTGCTTGGACAGGTCGCGAAACAGCGTGGGCAGAACGGCGTCGATGCGCCCATTCAAATGCCCTTCCTGCGTTTGGCGCGTCAGGGTGATCTTGTAGTCAAAGTTGCGGTGCTTGGTACGCCACCAGGCCATCAGGCCACGGCAGTACACATCGTCGAGCGTGCGCGCCGAAAACACCAGCGTGACGGGTTTTTTGAAGCCGCGCCGCAGCGCCGCTTCGGCCAGCGCCAGGATCGGGGCCAGGCCCGTGCCTGCGGCCAGGCACAGCACCGGCGTGTCCACCGAGGGGTCGCCGATAAAGGTGCCATAGGCACCATTGAGCTTGACGTTCTCGCCGATTTGCAACTGGTCGTGCACCCACTGGCTGGTAACGCCGCCATCGGCGCGCGCCACCTGCAGCACCAGCTCGCCATCGGGCCGGGGCGCGTTGGAAATCGAATAGGCGCGCGCCGGGATGTTGGCGCGCGCATCGCCCAGCGTGACGTACTGGCCAGGCCAGTAGCGGATCGGCTGGCCCACCGGGCGCAGCCGCAGCTCGACCACGCGCGCGGCAATCGGGCGCTTGTCCACCAGTACAAAAAGCGCGTTCTCACGCGGCGGAAACAGCTTGGGGCGGGCATCTTCCGTGCCCCATTCGATCACCAACTCGTCCGACAGCGGCTTGGCCATGCACATCAGGCCGTAGCCCTGCTTGCGCTCGTCCTGCGACAGCGCCATGTCGAGCACCATGCCCTGGTCGAACTCGCCCGAGGTGACCTTGACCTTGCACTCGCCACAGGCCCCTGCGCGGCAGTTGTTGGGCAGTGCGTAACCGGCGCGCTCCAGCCCCATCAGTACGGTGTCGCCCGGCTGGCATTCCACCGACCGGCCTGAGGGTTGCATCACGATACGCGCCATAGTTTTTCTCGCTGAGTTGGAGTCGCTGTTTAGAACACCGGAATGATGTCTTCCATATCGACATCGGAAATTTCCTGGCCGCTGATACCGACCTCGGGAATTGCCGGGAATGGAATGTTATAGCGATCGAGCACGCCCTTGAGATTGATCATGGCGTTTCTCCAGTTTTCCAGCTTCATCTCGTAGGTGGGGATGCCAAAACCGGCCATGCGCGCCACTTCCTCGGCTTCGCGCTGGTTGCCGATGAAGTCTTCGGGCAGGTCCCAGAATTCCATCGGCGGCTCAAACAGCACAGCCGAGAGGAACAGGTAACCGGCGCGGATCTGCTTGGTCACGATGGCCTTGGTTTCTTCCTTCAGGCCGGGGTAATCGCGCTCCATCACCGCCATGCAAATGGCCATGTGGCGACCTTCGTCGCGGCCGATGTTGCGGAAACCTTCCTTGAAAACGGCTTCGCGCGAGTTGTCAAACATCTGCTTGAAGATCGTGGCCGCAGCGATTTCACCCATCAGGAACGAGCTGAACAGCACCGCCAGGTCGTACTTTGGCACCGCCTTCTTGTAGCCAGTCCAGTAGCGCGCACCGTTGAAGTACAGCCACTTGACGTTCTTTTGCAGACGCTTGCCCAGGTCGGTCTTGGGTTCGTAGGTGATGGGGTCGGGGTGACCGAGCAGCTTGGTAATGGCCAGGCCACACATGATTTCGTGGTTTTGCTCGTCGCGCGTGACCGAGAAGAAGCAACGGCGCACCAGGTCTTCCTCGTGCACTTCGTAGGTCTTGATCAGCGCCTCGGCAAACACCGGCGGGGCAGAAGCATCAAACACCGACAACAGGCTCCACCAGTAAGCAATGGATTCACGCTCTTCCCACGAGTAGCTCTCCACGTCAAACGTGTCCCAGGGCAGTTGCTCCGGGTCCCAGTTCTCACGCAGGGCAGCGTTCCACACTTCCTGCAACTTTGCCGACTTCCTGACCCACGACAGCGGGTAAACGTTGGGTTGCTCAATTTCCGGCGGCAAATCCATCTTGTCCGAAAAACGCTCAGCGGTTGTAGCCATGTTCTCTCCTGGGATTGGTTGCTTGTAGGGCGGGTCAACCTGAAACTGTCAACCACGCCGCAATTGTGGCACAAATAAATCAGCAATGCAACTTAATATGTATCACATCAGGCAAATTTCGGATGGCATCAGCGTCAATGCGGCAGTGTTGTTGGTAGAAATAGCTATGTAACATGTTGTTTTATATAAACCTTATCAAATACGCAGAACCATTTCCACAAATCAGAACTTCAACAAGAAACCACAAAAAGATACAGATACGCAGAAATTAGCGATGCACCTGTGTTGCATAAAGGGCGGCCCCGACCACCGCGCAAGCCAGCCCATAGCCCGCAGGGAGTGGGGCAGGGGTCCGCGCCGATTTTCCGGGCCTTTGACGGCATGAGGCGCGGGCCCCTGCCCCACTCCCTGCCCCAAGCCAAGCCACGAACGCAAAGCGAAGTGGAGCAGGCCACTACCCCACTCCCTGCCCCCAACCAAGCCCCGAACATGAAACTATGGAGCAGCCCCCCAAAAACCGACGTGACCCGGTTTAACATAGGGCCGCGTGGCTAGTCAGGCCCCGCCCCCTCCCGTTCCACCAGCCTTGGAGTCCCATGTCTGACCTGATTTTGCTCGGTGACGAAGCCGTCGCCCGCGGTGCCATTGATGCCGGTATCACGGCCGCCTACGCCTATCCGGGCACGCCCTCGACCGAGATCTACCAGTCCATCGAAGACCACGCCCGCCGCCACAAACTGCCGATTCGCGGCTTCTGGTCCACCAACGAAAAAGTCGCGCTCGAAGAAGGCGTGGGCGTGTCCTACGCCGGTTGCCGCGCCCTGGTGGCCATGAAGCACGTGGGCCTGAACGTGGCGGCCGACCCCTTCATGAACGTTGCCATCTCGGGCGTGCACGGCGGATTGGTGATCGTGGTGGCCGACGACCCCTCCATGCACAGCTCGCAAAACGAGCAGGACTCGCGCTACTTTGCCGACTTTGCCATGGTGCCCTGCCTGGAGCCGGCCAACCAGCAACAGTGCTACGACTTCACGCGCGAGGCGTTTGAGCTTTCCGAGCGGCTCAAGGTGCCGGTGCTGCTGCGCCTGGTCACGCGCCTGGCGCACAGCCGCGCCCAGGTCAAACTCGCGCCGTCACGCGCACCCAATGTGCCCCAGTACGTGGAAGAGGCGGCGCGCTTTACCCTGATTCCGGTCAACGCCCGGCGCGCCTACGCGCAACTGATCGACAAGCAAGGCCCACTGCAAGCCTATAGCGAGGCGCACCCGGTCAACGCCCTGACCCTCAACGGCCAGGGCAAGACCGGCATTCTGGTCAGCGGCCTGGCGTGGAACTACCTGAACGAAGCGCTTGGCGACACCATGGGCAACTACAACGTGTTGCGTATTGCCACCTATCCGCTGCCGGTCAAGAAAATCCGCCAGTTGCTCGACGCCTCCAGCGACGTGCTGGTGGTTGAAGAAGGCTATCCGTTTATCGAGCGCTATGTGAGTGCCCTGGGCCTGATGACTGAGCGCCGTATTCGCGGCAAGCTCACCGGCGACCTGCCGCGCATGGGCGAACTCAGCCAGGACGCCATCCGCCCGTGTTTTGGCCTGCCAGTGCAGCCCGCGCTGCAGCTCGCCGGTCTGTCCGATGTGCTGGTGGGCCGCCCGCCGCGCCTGTGCGACAAATGCCCGCATAGCGACGCCTACATCGCCATCAAGGAAGTGATTGCCGAACTTGGCGCGGGCGTGCGCGTGATGGGCGACATTGGCTGCTACTCTCTGGGCTACCTGGAGCCGCACCAGGCGATCCACTCGTGCCTGTGCATGGGCTCGTCCATTGGCATGGCCATTGGCGCGGCGCACGCGGGCATGACCCCGAGCCTGTGCGTGATTGGCGACGGCACCTTTACCCATTCGGGTATGGCACCGCTGCTCGACGCCGCGCGTGAAAACGCCAACATCAAGGTCTTCATTCTGGACAACAGCATCGTTGCCATGACTGGCGGCCAGCCCACCATGGCCACCGACGAAGAGGTGGTGGACCTGGTGGCCGGCCTGGGGGTGGCGCGCAAGCACATCCGCATCGTTGAGCCCACTGCGCACAAAAAGCACCAGACCATTGCCACCATCCGCGAAGAGCTGGCCTACCAGGGCCTGTCGGTGATCGTGGCGCGGCGCGCCTGCGTCACCTACGCCAAGGAGATCAAGGAACTCAAGGAAATCAAGGCCCACAAAATTGACGTTGCGGTGGTGAGCGCATGAACTTCGATCTGGTCATTGCCGGTGTGGGCGGCCAGGGCGTGCTCACCATTGCTGCGGTGCTCGACCGCGCCGCGCACGAGCAGGGCCTGTATTTCAAACAGTCCGAGGTACACGGCATGGCGCAGCGCGGGGGCGCGGTGTCGGCGTTTGTGCGCCTGTCCGACCGGCCTGTGGCCAGCGACCTGATCGCCCGGGGCAGCGCCAGCCTGCTGCTCTCGGTCGAGCCGCTCGAAGCGCTGCGCTACACCCAGTTGCTCAAGCCCGATGGCTGGATCGTGAGCGACATCACGCCCATGCTCAACCTGAGCGACTATCCCGATCTGGCCAAGGTGCACCAGGTGCTGTTTTCGGCACCGCGCCTGGTGGCGCTGGATGCCACCCGTCTGGCGCACAAGGCCGGCACCATCAAGGCGCAAAACATTGCCGCACTCGGTGCGGCGGCGATGCACCTGCCGCTGCCGATGGAAGCCATCGAAAAGCAGATCCGCGCGCTGTTTGAGCGCAAGGGCGAGCGCATCGTCAACGCCAACCTGCACGCGTTTCGCAAGGGCGACGCGGCCAGCCGCTTCACTGTGGCGCTGCTGGCGGCGGGGATAGACGGCGACACCGTGGCACGCGTGGTCTCGCACATTCACTTCCCGCCGCATCCGGTTTCGGCCGAAGTGACAGCCGAGTGGGCCCAGCGCCTGCGCGCGCCCGACGATGCTGCGCACTGGATCGCCCAGTTTGCCCAGCAGGGCGAACTCGCGCGCCTGGAAACCCTGGTGGCAGCCTGAACATGAAGAGCAGTGCGTCCGCGCCGCGCGAGGGTGACAGCAAGAACGGCGTGCAGTCGCTGGAGATCGGCATCACCATCCTCAACGCGATCAGCAGCGGCCACCGCTCGATGATGCTCAAGGACATTGCCGCTGCGGCGCACATGCCCGCATCCAAGGTGCACCGCTACGTCGTCAGCCTGGTGCGCTCGGGGCTGGTGGAGCAAGACCCGATGACCTCGCGCTACGACCTCGGGCCGCTGGCCCTGAGTCTGGGGCTGGTGGCGGTAGACCGGCTTGACCGTGTCAAGCTCGGCTTGAGCGCGATTGCCGACCTGCGTGACGAAATCAACCAGACCACCGCCCTGGCCATCTGGAGCGACAACGGGCCGGTGATCATCCGCTCGGTGCGGCCCTACCGCCCGATCACGGTCAACGTGGTCACCGGCACGGCGCTGCACCTGCTCACCTCGGCCAGCGGCCGGGTGTTTGCCGCCTGGCTGCCCGAAGGCACCACCCGCGCCCTGATGGGACGCGAACTCGCCACCCTGGCCCTGCCCGACGAACTCAAGAGCAGCGACGGCATCGCCGCCATGCTCGATCAGGTGCGCGCCGATGGCGTCTCCACCGTGGCCGACTACCACCTGGTTCCGGGCGTGGCGGCGGCGGCGGCGCCGGTGTTCAATTTCAAGAACGAGATCACGCTCTCGATCCTGGCCATTGGCGTCAAGGGCATGATCGATCTCGCGCCCGACGGTGCCGTGATCAACGCGCTCAAACGCTCGGCGCACAACCTGTCGCAGCGCCTGGGCTCCACTGCCAGCGCGGCCTGAGGTCCCGCAAAGCCTGCAGCCGAGCGCTTGCAGGCGAGCTCCCAGAATGCAATTTGCTAGCCCATGGGTGGGAATTCGTCTGCAAAATACCGATTGACAGAATCGATTCCTTATTTCAGAATTCAACCCTTAAAAGGTTCCAATCGCCTGTAAAAAGGCGCTGGAACACAGGTGCGCGCCGCGTACCTCGGTATGCAAAACCCTATCCAAGGAACACCATGAGCAAGAAATTCGCATCGCAAGCCGACCTCGAGGTCAAGAAGACCACCTTTGCCCAGTTGTCCGAACACTGCTGGGCCTACACCGCCGAGGGCGACCCCAACACCGGCGTCATCATTGGCGACGACGCGGTGCTGATCTGCGACGCCCTGGCCACGCCGGTGATGGCGCAAAGCCTGATTGCCGAGATCCGCAAGGTGTCCGACAAGCCGATCAAGTACGTGGTGCTGTCGCACTACCACGCCGTGCGGGTGCTGGGCGCTTCGGGCTACAAGGATGCGGGCATGCAGGAAATCATCGCCAGCCAGGGCACCTACGAGATGATCGTCGAGCGCGGCGCGCAAGACATGCAGTCCGAGTACGAGCGCTTTCCGCGCCTGTTCAACGCGTTTGAATCGGTGCCCGGCCTGACTTGGCCGACGCTGGTGTTCCAGGACTCCATAACGCTGTGGATGGGCAAGCTCGAAGTCCAGATCATGCACGTAGGCCCTGGCCACACCAAGGGCGACACCATCGTCTGGGTTCCGTCCGAGCGGGTGCTGTTCTCGGGCGACCTGATCGAGGCCGACGCCGCCTGCTACACCGGCGACGCCCAGCTTGAAGAGTGGCCCGCCACGCTCGATGCGCTGGCCGCGCTGCAGCCCGCCAAGATTGTTCCCGGGCGTGGCCCGGCGCTCGATACGCCCGAGCGCGTTGCCAGCGGACTGGCCTATACGCGCGACTTTGTCACCACCTTGCTCGCCAGCGCGCGCGAAGCCGTGGCCCAGGGCATGAACCTCAAGCAGGCCATGGCGCACACCCGCAAGGCCATGGACCCCAAGTTTGGCCAGGTGTTCATTTACGAACACTGCCTGCCCTTTGACGTGACGCGCGCCGTGGACGAAGCCAGCGGCATCAAGCACCCGCGCATCTGGACGGCCGAGCGCGACAAGGAAATGTGGCACGGCCTGCAAGCCGCCGATTGATTCCCCCGAGCAACCAAAATAAATAGCCAACAAGGAGACACGATGCTGAGTACCTACAAGTACCCGAAATACGAATACGTCCGCCCGCCCGAGCAAAGCGGCGCGCCCAAGAAACGCTACCCCGTGGTGGTGGTAGGTGCCGGCCCGGTGGGGCTGGCTGCCGCCATTGAGCTGGCCCAGTCGGGCGTGCCGGTGGTGGTGCTTGACGATGACGACACCGTATCGGTGGGTTCGCGCGGCGTGTGCTACGCCAAGCGCGCGCTCGAGGTGCTCGACCGCATTGGCGTGGGCGACGCGTGCGTGGACAAGGGCGTGAGCTGGAACGTGGGCCGCACCTTTTTCCGCGAGCAGGAGGTCTACAACTTCAACCTCTTGCCCCAACCCGACCACAAGCGCCCGGGCATGATCAACCTGCAGCAGTACTACCTGGAAGAGTACGAAATCGCGCGCGCCCTGCAACTGCCCAACCTCGACCTGCGCTTCAAGAACAAGGTGGTCTCGGTCACCCCCCACGGCGATGGTGCCAGCCTGCAGGTGGAAACGCCCGATGGCATCTACGCGCTCGACGCCGACTGGCTGATCGTGGCCGACGGTGCGCGCTCCACCGTGCGCCGCCTCATGAACCTGGAAATCGACGGCAAGATCTTCATGGACCGCTTCCTGATTGCCGACGTGGTGATGAAGGCCGACTTTCCGCACGAGCGCTGGTTCTGGTTTGACCCGCCGTTTCACCCGGGCCAGTCGGTGCTGCTGCACCGCCAGGCGGACAACGTGTTTCGCATCGACTTCCAGTTGGGCTGGCAGGCCGACCCGGAAGAAGAGAAGAAGCCCGAGAACGTGATCCCCCGCATCAAGGCCATGCTCGGTGACGAGCGCGAGTTCGAGCTGGAGTGGGTCAGCGTCTACACCTTTCAGTGCCGCCGCATGAACGACTTCACCCACGGCCATGTGCTGTTTGTGGGCGACGTGGCGCACCAGGTCTCGCCCTTTGGCGCGCGCGGTGCCAACTCCGGTTTGCAAGACACCGACAACCTGTGCTGGAAGCTCAAGCTGGTGATCGAGGGCAAGGCTCCGGCAAGCCTGCTTGACACCTACTCCGAAGAACGCGTGTTTGCGGCCGACGAGAACCTGATGAACTCCACCCGCTCCACCGACTTCATCACGCCCAAGAGCAAGACCTCGCTGACCTTTCGCAACGCCGTGCTGAGCCTGGCGCGCGAGCACGCGTTTGCGCGCGCGCTGGTCAACTCGGGACGCCTCTCAGTGCCCGCCAACCTTACCGCGTCGCGCCTGAACACGCCCGATGGCGACGCCTTTGTCGGCGACATGGTTCCGGGCGCACCCATGGACGACGCGCCGATGCACAGCGAAGGCAAAAACGTCTGGCTGCTCGACAGCGTGGGCAACCGCTTCATTGCGCTGGTCTACGTGGAAGACACGGCCAAGGTGGACATCACCCAACTCAATGCCTTCAAGGCGCTGGCCGCACAGAGCATTGCGGTCGAGGTGGTGCTGGTAGCAGCACGCGCCCAGGCCGCCGTGCCCGGCGTGCGCGTGCTGCACGACCGTGTGGGGCGCTTTGCCGAGCGCTTTGATGCGCGCGCAGGCACCACTTACCTGATCCGCCCCGACCAGCACGTGGCCGCGCGTTGGCGCGCTTTCGACGCCGCCAAGCTGCAAAGCGCCGTGGCGCGTGCTACCTGCAATTTGATTTAAGGAACCGACCATGCCACTCAACCTCCAACCCAATTTCAGCGAAGCGGGCAAGCGCTACTTTCATGCCTTCACCCCTGGCGACGACTTCTACGAAGCGCTGATCGAAACTCACCGTGACCTGAGCGACGACCAAAGCGCCATGGTCAATGCCAAACTGGTTCTGCTGCTGGCCAATCACGTTGGCGACATTGATGTCCTGCGCCAAGCCTTGCAGATCGCCCGCCAGGACGTTTAATCTTGTTGACCGCTGAGTTTTCACTTTTAAGGAGCTACCCATGAAGATCGAAAAGATTCACCACGTCGCCTACCGCTGCAAGGACGCCAAGCAAACCGTGGAGTGGTACCAGAAGTACCTCAACATGGGCTTCATCCTGGCGATTGCCGAAAACCAGGTGCCTTCCACCAAAGAGCCCGATCCCTACATGCACATCTTCCTCGACGCAGGCGACGGCAACATCCTGGCTTTCTTCGAGCTGCCCACCAAGCCCGAAATGGGGCGCGACCCCAACACCCCGGCCTGGACGCAACACCTGGCGCTGCAAGTGGGTTCGGTGGACGATCTGCTGCAGACCAAGGCGCGGCTCGAAGCCGACGGCATCGAGGTGGTGGGACCGACCGACCACGCCATCTTCAAGTCGATCTACTTCTTCGACCCCAGCGGCCACCGGCTTGAGCTGGCCGCCAACACCGGCACGCCCAAGATGGCCAAGATGCTCGACGAGGTCAAGTGGGAGATGCTCAACGAGTGGGACAAGACCAAGAAGGCACCGCAGCACGCGCGCTGGATGCACGACGGCAGCTACGCCAACGCATAAAGGCAGGCCCGCATGAAACTTGCCACTCAGAAACGCGGCGGGCGTGACGGCACGCTGGTCGTGGTCAACCGTGCGCTCACGCACTGTCGCGCCGTCCCTGCGATTGCGCGCACCCTGCAGCAGGCGCTGGACGACTGGCAGGCGTGCGCGCCGCAACTGCGCCAGGTGTTTGACGCCTTGAACAGCGGCGCGTTCACCGATTCCGAGCCGTTTGACCCCGCCGCCTGCCACTCGCCCCTGCCACGCGCCTACCAGTGGGCCGATGGCTCGGCCTACGTCAACCACGTCGAGCTGGTGCGGCGTGCGCGCGGGGCCGAACTGCCCGCCCAGTTCTGGACCGACCCGCTCATGTACCAGGGCGGCTCGGACGCCTTTGTCGGCCCGCGCGACCCGATCTGGGCGCTGTCGCAGGACTGGGGCATCGACCTCGAAGCCGAGGTGGCCGTGGTCACCGGCGACGTGCCCATGGGCGCCAGCCTGGAGCAGGCTGCCCAGTCGGTGCGCCTGGTGATGCTGGTCAACGACGTGTCGCTGCGCAACCTGATTCCGGCCGAATTGGCCAAGGGCTTTGGCTTCTACCAGTCCAAGCCCGCGTCGGCGTTCAGTCCGGTGGCGGTCACGCCCGACGAGTTGGGTGCCGACTGGCACGACAGCCGCGTGCAGCGGCCACTCACCGTGCACCTCAACGGCACCTTGTTCGGCCAGCCCGATGCGGGCACCGACATGGTGTTCAACTTTGCCCAACTGATTGCCCACGCCGCCAAGACGCGCGAGCTGGGTGCCGGTGCGGTCATTGGCTCGGGCACGGTGTCCAACAAGCAAGGCGGCCTGCACGGCTCGTCGGTGGCCAACGGCGGCGTCGGTTACTGCTGCATTGCCGAAGTGCGCATGTACGAAACCATCGAAACCGGCAAACCCCAAACCCCGTACCTGCAGTTTGGCGACCGCGTGCGCATCGAGATGTGCGACCGCCAGGGCGCGTCGATCTTTGGTGCCATCGAGCAACAGGTTGCGCCCTACCACCGCCCCTGAACAACGCGCCTGGCGCGCATTGCTTTTTTCCTTGACCCTTAGAACTCTGACTTCGCCATGACCCACCCACTCTTTGAAAAACACCACGCCAAGCTCGACGCCGCACGCAACGCCATCCACACCCGGGGCTACTGGGCTGCCTACAACGAAATGCCCAGCCCCAAGACCTACGGCGAAACCGCCGCCGACGATGGCAAGAAGGCGTTTGAAGCGCAGCTTGGGCAGAAGTTTGAACTCGGTCAACCCGGCACCACGGGTTGGTTCGGCGGCGAGGTCTCGCCCTATGGCGTGGCGCTCAACGTGCTCTACCCGGTGTGCGAAGTCCAGACCCTGATCGACGCCGCCCAGGCCGCCATGGCACCGTGGCAGGCGCTTGGCGTGGAGGGCCGCACCGGCGTGTGCATTGAAATGCTCGACTGTCTCAACGCCAACAGTTTTGAGCTGGCGCACGCGGTCATGACCACCACCGGCCAGGGCTGGATGATGGCGTTCCAGGCCGGTGCTGCACACGCGCAGGACCGGGGTCTGGAAGTGGTGGCCTATGCCCACCGCGAGCAGAAGTTTGTGCCTGCGCAGGCCACTTGGGAAAAGCCCCAAGGCAAGAACCCACCGCTGGTGATGAAGAAGCACTTCGAGATCGTCGGCCGCGGCGTGGCCGTGGTTGTGGGCTGCGGCACCTTCCCCACCTGGAACACCTATCCGGGCCTGTTTGCCGCGCTGGCCACGGGCAATGCGGTCATCGTCAAGCCGCACGAACACGCCATCCTGCCTGCCGCCATCAGCGTGCGCATCCTGCGCGCGGTGCTCGCTGAGCAGGGACTTGACCCCAATCTGGTCACGCTGTGCGTGGCGCAGCAGCGCGAAAGCACGCAGGCGCTGGTCACGAACGCGGCGGTCAAGTCGGTGGACTTTACCGGCAGCAACGCCTTTGGCACCTGGCTGATGGAGCACTGCCGCCAGGCCCAGGTGTATGCCGAACTGGCCGGCGTCAACAACATCGTGATCGACTCTACCGACGCCTACAAGGCGATGCTGCGCAACCTGGCGTTTACGCTCTCGCTCTACAGCGGCCAGATGTGCACCACCTCGCAGGTGCTGTTTGTGCCCGCCGCAGGGATTGACACCGACGAGGGCCACAAGAGCTACGACGAGGTCTGTGTCGATCTGGCGCGCGCCATTGACGCCGTGCTGGCCAAGCCCGAAGTGGCGCTGGCGGTGCTGGGCGCGGTGCAATCCGCCGCTACGCTGGAGCGCATTACGCTTGCCAACAGCGGCCAGATTGGCACCGTGCTGCTGGCGTCCAAAGCGCTCGACAACCCCGAGTTCCCGCAAGCGCAGGTGCGCACCCCGGTGCTGCTGGCGTGCGACGCCGCCGATGAGTCGGCCTATATGCAGGAGCGCTTTGGCCCGATCACCTTTGTCGTCAAGGTGGCCGACACGGCCAGCGCCATCGCCCTGTCCGAGCGCGTGGTGGCAACCCACGGCGCGCTCACGGTGGGCGTGTACAGCACGCGCGCCGAGGTGGTGGACGCCATGGCGGCTGCCACCTGGCGCTCCAAGGTGGCCTTGTCGATCAACCTCACCGGCGGCGTGTTTGTCAACCAATCGGCTGCGTTTTCGGACTACCATGGCACCGGCGGCAACCCGGCTGCAAACGCTGCCTATACCGACTCTGCGTTTGTGGCCAACCGCTTCCGTGTTGTCCAACGCCGCTACCACGTGTGAGACCCTGCCATGACCTTTGAAAACATCCTGTTTGAAGCGCGTGAGGGCGTAGCCCGCCTCACGCTCAACCGCCCCGACAAGCTCAACAGCTTTAACGGTGCCATGCATGCCGAACTGCGCACCGCGCTGGCCACGGTGCAAAGCGACAAGAGCATCCGCGTGCTGGTGATCAGCGGCGCGGGCCGCGCCTTTTGCGCCGGTCAGGACCTGGCCGATCCGGCCATGGCCATGGGCCCGATGCAGCCCGACATCGGCAACGTGGTCGAACAACACTACAAGCCGCTGATCCTGACGCTGCAAAGCCTGCGTGTGCCCACCGTGGCCATGGTCAACGGCATTGCCGCAGGCGCGGGTGCCAGTCTGGCGCTGGCGTGCGACCTGGTGGTGGCGGGGCGCTCGGCGTCGTTTCTGCAGGCGTTCAGCAAGATCGGGTTGATTCCCGACACCGGCGGCACCTGGTTTCTGCCGCAGCGCGTGGGCATGGCACGCGCCATGGGCCTGGCGCTGCTGGCCGACAAGCTGCCGGCCGAAAAAGCCGCCGAGTGGGGCCTGATCTGGCAGGTGGTGGACGACAGCGAGTTGGTCGCTCACGTGGGCAAACTCGCCGCGCAACTGGCCACCATGCCGACCAAGGCGCTGGTGCGCACGCGCCAGGCCATGCACGCCGCGCCCAACCACACGCTGGAGCAGCAGCTCTCGTTTGAAGCGGGTTTCATGCGCGAGCTCGGTTGGTGCCACGACTTTGCCGAAGGCTCTGCCGCGTTCCAGGAAAAGCGCGCACCCCGTTTCACCGGAGAGTAGCCCCATGAGCGCAGCGCTTTCAAGCCAGTGTGTGGTGGCGGTCATTGGTGCGGGCGCCATGGGCGCAGGCATTGCCCAGGTGGCCGCAGCCGCCGGGCACCGCGTGCGCTTGCTCGATAACCAAGCCGGTGCCGCAGCGCGCGCCGTCTCTGGCATTGCGGCGCAGTTTGACAAGCTCGCCGCCAAGGGCAAGTTGAGTGCCGAGCAGGCCCAGGCCGCCAGCGCGCGCCTTCTGGTGGCCGAGCAGTTGAGCGACCTGGCCGACGCCACGCTGGTGATCGAAGCCATCGTGGAAAACCTGCAGGTCAAGCAAAAACTGTTTTGCGATCTGGAGGCGCTGGTTGGGACGGATTGCATTCTGGCTACCAACACCTCGTCGATTTCGATCACCGCCATTGGTGCGGCGCTCAAGCGCCCGCAGCGTCTGGCCGGGCTGCACTTCTTCAACCCGGCACCGCTGATGGCGCTGGTGGAAGTCGTCTCGGGGCTGGCCACCGACGCACAGGTGGGTGCCACCTTGTTTGCCACGGCGGCGGCCTGGGGCAAGACCCCGGTGCACGCCAAGTCCACGCCGGGCTTTATCGTCAACCGCGTGGCACGCCCCTATTACGCCGAAGCCTTGCGCGTGCTCACCGAAGGCGGGGCCGATTGCGCCACGCTTGACGCCTGCTGCCGCGAAGCCGGTGGCTTTCGCATGGGGCCGTTCGAGCTGATGGACATGATTGGCCACGACGTCAATTTCGCCGTCACGCGCTCGGTCTGGAACGCCTATTTCTGCGACCCGCGCTTTCTGCCCTCGCTCATGCAGCAGGAGCTGGTGGACGCAGGCTTTCTGGGGCGCAAGAACGGGCGCGGCTTTTACCGCTACGACACGCAGGCCGAAAAGCCCCTGCCCGCCACCGAGGCCGCGCAGCCCACGCCGGGCGAGATCGTGGTGTACGGCCAGTCAGCGCCAGCGTGTGCGCTGGCCGCACGCCTGAGTGCGCGCGCCGTGGCGTTTACCCCGCAGAGCGCGCAGGGCGAGTTGTTGGCGCGTGCGGGCGCAGCCACGCTGTGTGTGACCGACGGGCGCAGTGCCACACGTCGCGCGGCCGAAAGCGCCACGCCCAACACCGTGTTGATCGACCTGGCGCTGGACTACGCCACTGCCACACGGCTGGCCATCAGCGTGGCAGCACAGTGCGCGCCCGAGGCCGCGCATGCGGCTGTTGGGCTGCTGCAGGCCGCGGGCTTTGCCGTCTCCACCTTGCGTGATGTGCCGGGCCTGATGGTGATGCGCACCGTGGCCATGCTGGCCAACGAGGCCGCCGACGCCGTCAACCAGGGCGTGTGCGATGTGGCCGCAGTGGACACCGCCATGCGCCTGGGCGTCAACTATCCGCAAGGGCCGCTGGCCTGGGCCAACGCCATGGGCGTGGCGCAGGTGGGCACCGTGCTGGGCCACCTGGCCGATACCTATGGCGAAGACCGCTACCGCACTTCGCCCCTGATCCAACACCACATTTACGCAGCAAAGGCGTTCGCATGACCGACCACCCCACCGAACCCCAAGCCCTGGCCGACGCCGTCACGCAGGCCATGTGGGCGCGCGACCAGGCCGCGCGCAGCCTGGGGCTGCAGATTCTGAGTGTCAAACCCGGCTACGCGCTGTTGGCCATGACGGTGCGCCCTGACATGGTCAACGGCCACCACATTTGCCACGGCGGCCTGATCTTCACCCTGGCCGACAGCGCCTTTGCCTACTCGTGCAACAGCTACAACCAGAACACCGTGGCGTCGGGCTGCAACATCGACTTTCTGGCCCCAGGGCGCGAGGGCGATGTGCTGGAGGCCGAGGCCATCGAGCGCTCGCTTTCCGGGCGCACCGGCGTGTACGATGTGACCGTGCGCACGCGCAGCGGCACCACCATTGCGTTGTTTCGCGGCAAGAGCTACCGCATCAGCGGTGAAGTGATTGCAGGCTTGCAGCGCGAAGATACACAGTGACCCAATTTCGCTATACATAAAACCAAAGGAGACATCGCCATGACGGCCCGAACGCCCCAACCCGGAGAACTTGAAGCGATCGAAACCGCAAGCCGCGACGAGATCGCAGCGCTGCAACTGCAGCGCCTGAAGTGGAGCATTTCCCACACCTACCAGAATGTGGCGCACTTTCGCAAGAAGTGCGAGGGCTTGGGCGTGCATCCCGATGATCTGAAAACCCTCGCCGATCTGGCCAAGTTTCCGTTCACCACCAAGACCGACCTGCGCGACAACTACCCGTTTGGCCTGTTTGCCGTGCCCAGCGACAAGGTGGCGCGCGTGCACGCGTCCTCGGGCACCACAGGCAAGCCGATTGTGGTGGGCTATACCCGCGAAGACATCGACAACTGGGCGAACCTGATGGCGCGCTCGATCCGCGCCGCAGGCGGGCGCGCGGGCGACATCTGCCACGTGGCCTATGGCTACGGGCTGTTTACCGGCGGGCTGGGCGCGCACTACGGTGCCGAGCGCCTGGGCTGCATGGTGGTGCCGATGTCGGGCGGCCAGACCGAAAAGCAGGTGCAACTGATTGTCGACTTCAAGCCCGACATCATCATGGTTACGCCCTCGTACTCGCTGGTGATTGCCGAGGAGTTTGACCGCCTGGGCATTGCTCCGCAAGACATCTCGCTCAAGATCGGTATCTTTGGCGCTGAGCCCTGGGGCCAGGGTATGCGCCACGAGATTGAGGCCAAGCTCGGCCTGGACGCAGTCGACATTTATGGCCTGACCGAAGTCATGGGCCCGGGCGTGGCCTGCGAGTGCATCGAGTCCAAGGACGGCCCGGTCATCTGGGAAGACCATTTCTACCCCGAAATCATCAACCCCGAAACCGGCGAAGTGCTGCCCGACGGCGAGCAAGGCGAACTGGTGTTCACGTCGCTGAGCAAGCAGGCGTTTCCGGTGATCCGCTACCGCACGCGCGATCTCACGCGCTTGCTGCCTCCCAGCTCGCGCAGCTTCAGGCGCATGGACCGCATCACCGGCCGCTCGGACGACATGCTCATCATCCGGGGCGTCAATGTGTTCCCGACCCAAATCGAAGAGCAGATCCTGCGCGACAAGCGCCTCTCGGGCAACTACCAGATCCTGCTGCGCCGCGACGGCCATCTGGACGAAGTGGAAGTGCGCTGCGAGTTGCAGCGCGAGTTCTCCGGCAAGCTCTCGCCTGCCGAGCGTGACGCTGTGGGCAAGGAGTTGCAGCACCACATCAAGACCCTGGTGGGCATCTCGACCCAGGTGGCGGTGATGGAGTTCGACTCGATCCCGCGCACCCAGGTCGGCAAAGCCCGCCGCCTGATCGACGAGCGCCCCAAGCAACTCTGATGGCGCGCCTCCAAGCAGCCCAAAGCCATGGATCGCCACGGCCTGACGGCCTCGCGATGACGAAGTGGCGTGGCCTTGCGACGACGGAGTGGCGCAGTCCCACGACAACGAAGGGCCGTCATTGCGAGGAGCGCAGCGACGCGGCAATCCATGCAACAACTTTTTTCCAGGTGAACCTATGACCGATGCCTTTATTTGCGACGCTGTTCGCACCCCTATTGGCCGCTACGGCGGTGCCCTGGCCAGTGTGCGCGCCGATGACCTGGCGGCCATCACTATCAATGCGTTGATGGAGCGCAACCCGCAGGTGCAGTGGGGCCAGGTGGACGACATCATTCTGGGCTGCGCCAACCAGGCCGGTGAGGACAACCGCAACGTGGCGCGCATGGCCGGGCTGCTGGCCGGGTTGCCGGTGGAAGTGCCCGGTGGCACCGTCAACCGGTTGTGCGGCTCGTCGCTCGACGCGGTGGGCATGGCGGCGCGCTCGATCAAGGCGGGTGAAGACGCGCTGGTGATTGCCGGTGGTGTGGAGAGCATGACGCGCGCGCCCTTTGTCATGGGCAAGGCCGATTCCGCGTTCTCGCGCAACGCCGCCATTTTTGACACCACCATTGGCTGGCGCTTTGTCAACCCGAAGATGAAGAAGCTCTACGACACGCACTCGATGCCGCAGACCGCCGACAACGTGGCCGCCGACTACGGCATTGCGCGCGCCGACCAGGACGCCTTTGCCCTGCGCTCGCAGCAGCGCTGGGCCGCAGCGCACGCAGCCGGGCGCTTTGCCGACGAAATCGTTCCGGTGCTGATTGCGCAACGAAAGGGCGACCCGCTGGTGGTGGACACCGACGAGCACCCCCGGCCCGAGACCACGCTGGCCATGCTCAGTGCGCTCAAGGGCATCAACGCGCCCGAGCTGTCGGTAACAGCGGGCAACGCCTCGGGCGTGAACGACGGCGCCTGCGCCCTGCTGATTGCCAGCGCTGAGGCGGCGCGCACGCACGGTCTGACGCCGCGCGCGCGCATCGTCGCCAGCGCCAGTGCCGGTGTGGCACCGCGCATCATGGGCGTGGGGCCGGTGCCGGCGGTGCGCAAGGTGCTCGTACGCGCGGGGCTTACGCTGGCGCAGATGGATGTGATCGAGCTCAACGAAGCCTTTGCCGCGCAAGGCCTGGCGGTGCTGCGCGATCTGGGACTGCAGGATGACGACCCACGGGTCAACCCCAACGGTGGCGCGATTGCGCTGGGCCACCCGCTGGGCATGAGCGGCGCGCGTCTGGTGACCACCGCGCTGTACGAACTGGCACGCCGTGGCGGGCGCTATGCGCTGTGCACGATGTGTATCGGTGTCGGGCAAGGCATTGCCCTGGTAATTGAACGCGTGTGATAGACCAACCAAGAAGGAGATAGACCTGTGAATTTTTCCGTGAAGAAGCTCGCCGTGGGCGCTGTAATGGCTTTGGGCGCAATGACTGCGATGGCCGCTGACCCGATCAAGGTCGGCTCGGTGCTGTCGGTGACCGGCCCGGCCGCATTCCTGGGCGACCCCGAGCTCAAGACGCTGCAAATGTACGTCGAAGAAATCAACAAGAAGGGCGGCGTGCTGGGCCGTCCGCTCGAACTCGTTCACTACGACGACGGCAGTGACGCGGGCAAGGCCAACGGCTTTGGCAAACGCCTGATCGAGGACGACAAGGTCGATGTGCTGGTGGGTGGAACCACTACCGGCTCCACCATGTCGATGGTGCCCCTGGCCGAAAAGGCCGGCGTGCCCTTCATCTCGCTGGCCGGTGCGGTGGTGATCATTGAGCCGGTCAAGAAGTGGGTGTTCAAGACGCCGCACACCGACCGCATGGCCGCCGAAAAAGTGTTTGAGGACATGAAGAAGAACAACCTCACCAAGGTGGCGTTGTTTTCCGAGACCAGCGGCTTTGGCCAGTCGGGCAAAAAGGAAACCGAGGCCGTTGCCGCCAAGTACGGCATCACCCTGGTGGCCAGCGAAACCTATGGCCCCAAGGACACCGACATGAGCCCGCAACTCACCAAGATTCGCAACACGCCCGGCGTGCAGGCGGTGTTCATTTTTGGTCTGGGCCAGGGCCCGGCCATTGCCACCAAAAACTACAAGCAGCTCGGCCTGGCGCTGCCGCTCTACCACGCCCACGGCGTTGCGTCCGAAGAGTTCATCAAGCTCGCCGGTAGTGCCGCCGAAGGCGTGCGCCTGCCCGCTGCGGCCTTGCTGGTGGCCAACAAGCTCGCCGCCAACGACCCGCAAAAGCCGGTGGCAGAAGGCTATACCAAGGCGTTTGAAGCCAAGTGGAAAACCGATGTCTCCACCTTCGGCGGCCATGCCTACGACGGACTGATGATCGCCGTGGATGCGATCAAGCGCGCCGGCGGCACCGACCGGGCCAAGGTGCGCGATGCGATTGAGGCTACCAAGGGCTTTGTCGGCACGGGCGGTGTGGTCAATATGTCGGCCACCGACCACATGGGGTTGGACCTGTCGGCCTTTCGCATGCTCGAAATCAAGGGCGGCGACTGGACGCTGGCCAAATAAGGCCTGAAGCGCAGCGGCAAGGAGGCAGCATGTACAGCACGCTAGCGGTCGAGCGCGATGGCGCGGTGGCCACCATCTGGATGAACCGCCCGGAGGTGTTCAACGCCTTCAACGAGGAGTTGATCGCCGACCTGACCGACGCCTGCCTGGCGCTGGACAACAACCCTGCAGTGCGGGTGGTGGTGCTGGCCGGGCGCGGCAAGCACTTTTCGGCCGGGGCCGACCTCAACTGGATGCGCCGCGCCGCCAACGCCAGCGAAGCCGACAACCTGCAGGACGCGCGCCGCTTTGCGCGCATGCTGCGCACGCTCTCGGGCCTGTCCAAGCCCACGCTGGCGCGCGTGCAGGGC
>Ga0194053_10000052_pt1 | contig 82231 bp, 106 predicted proteins | sample SepL228m_MetaG_FD_161684 | JGI IMG/M metagenome (GOLD analysis project Ga0194053, IMG submission 161684) | Anoxic zone freshwater microbial communities from boreal shield lake in IISD Experimental Lakes Area, Ontario, Canada - Sep2016-L227-8m | ecosystem: Environmental > Aquatic > Freshwater >...
ACCCCGGAAGACGAGAAAATCCGGGCGACGGTGCGCGAGATGAGCGCGAAGACGGAACGTCTCAAAACCGAGATTTCCAAGGCGATCATCGGGCAAAAGGAGATCGTGTCCGAGCTGCTGACCGCGATTATTTCCAACGGGCATGTTCTGATGATCGGCATGCCGGGGCTGGCCAAAACGATGATGATTCGCACCGTTGCCGAGGTGCTGGACCTGCAGTTCCGCCGCATCCAGTTTACCCCGGATCTCATGCCATCGGACATCACCGGAACCGATATCCTTGAGGTGGACGAGTCGAGCGGGCACAAGGAATACAGGTTCATCAAAGGCCCGATTTTTACAAACATCCTGCTCGCCGACGAAATCAACCGCACTCCGCCAAAGACTCAGGCCGCTCTGCTCGAGGCCATGCAGGAACACCGCGTGACAGCCGCAGGGGAGACGTATCCGCTCGACCTGCCGTTTTTTGTACTCGCGACCCAGAATCCACTCGAGCAGGAAGGGACATATCCTTTGCCGGAAGCGCAGCTCGACCGGTTCATGTTCAGCATCCATGTCGATTACCCCAGCGAAGCCGACGAGGAAACGATCGCCAGGGTGACCACGCGGCCGCAAAACGTGACATTCGAAAAAATCCTCCGCGCGGATGAAATCCTGGAACTCCAGCGCGTTGTGCGCGATCTCCCGATCTCCGATCACGTTATCAAATACGCCACCCGGCTCGCGCGTTCGACCCGTCCGTCCGACCCCCGCGCACCGGACTTCATTAAGAAATGGATCCACTGCGGTGCCGGTCCCCGCGCGACCCAGTACCTCGTCATCGCAGCAAAAGCCCGCGCCGTCGTGGACGGGCGGCTCCTGGTAACATCGGATGACGTGCGCGCTGCCGCGAGCCCCGTCCTCCGCCACCGGATGTTCACGAATTTCACGGCTGATTCCGAAGGCATGGATACGGACAAGATCGTGAAGAAACTTCTCGATGCCGTGCCGGAGCCCGACGAGCGGGATTACTGAACAGCCTTGAAATCCGTTTCCGGAATTTCCGCTTGCCCCTGCGTCCCGGCTGCTGTTAAATCCCAGATCCTCAAACGAGATTCCTGAGTAGCTCAGTGGTAGAGCGGTCGGCTGTTAACCGATTGGTCGTAGGTTCGAGTCCTACCTCAGGAGCGGTTTTTTAAAACGTTGATTTTCAGAGTAAACCTCCAGCAAACCAAGTCACACAAATGACTTCCGCGCATACTGTATGCACGGATATACAGGAACGAAAAGGAATAAGCATTGCCAAAAGGCCGACTTTTTGGCACTTTTTGGCACTGGATGATTGGCCGACCGACAACAAAAAAGATGTCCGTGCGATACGACGAAGCACGGCAGGCGTGGCGCGTTGATGTCCCGCCGGCACTCGGCAACGGGAAAAGAATCAGGAGATTTTTCCCCGATGAGACGGCGGCGGAAGTCTGGGTTGCCCAGCGGACAATCGAACGTGCGACCGGAGAGCCGGCGAAGGTGGCCGAGAATCCGACCGGCCAAGAATCGACCGTTCGGGCAATCGTCGCGCTTTATCTGGCCGCGAAGAAATCCGCCGTTGGGCCGGGACAGCACAAGCTCGCCCGCATCCACCTGGGGAAGCTGGTCGCACGTTTCGGCTCCTACCCTGTCAACGGGGTCCGCGCTCTCGACTGCCGGGATTGGCTGGATGCAATGGATTGCGCACAGCGCACCCGCCACGGGGTTTTTGCGCTCTGCCGTTCGTTCTGGCGCTGGGCGGTCAGATACGACTACGCGGACCGCTCTCCGTTCGACAAGATGGAGTTCGTTGCCAAGGGCGAGGCTCCCAAGGCGATCCTGGCGCCGGGGCAGATGCGGTCGCTACTCAAGACGAACGAGCCGCACTACATGCGTGCCTGGATCGTCCTCGGGGGCTTCTGCGGGCTTCGGACTGAAGAGATGTTTCGCATGGATTGGGGCGCCGTAAATGTCCGCACGAAGGAGATACACGTTGCCCCCGGCGTCATCAAGCGCACGCGTGGAGTGCGCGAGCGGTATGTCGCAATTCCCGCAAATGCCCTGCGGATGCTCAAAAAGCTGCCAAGGGAAGGCCGTGTTATCCCGGTGAGCAAGACAACATTCCTCGTTCATGCGGCTCGGCTGGCGGGCATCCTGGGTGAAAAGCACTGGCCGAGGAACTGCCTGCGGCACTCAGCGGCATCTTATCATCTCGCCGCTGGGGAGGATGCCGGGAAGACGGCCCACTTTCTCGGGCATACTTCCAGCCAGACTGTTTTCTCCAACTACGCTCGGGCCGTCACCAAGCAGGCGGCGCGGGAGTGGTGGGGGATTTAGGCGAGCGCCGTGCAACAATCGAGCGGCATCCACTCGTTCGCATCGCGGTCGAAGTAATGATCCTGCAAATTCAGCTTCCCACTTTGCAGCATCATTTTGACGGTTGCCGCGGGCATTTCCCCCAAGTCAACCCCGCCGGATGCGATGCGAAGATTTTTTGAAATCTCGCGCGGTGGAAGAGGGGCCATCGCAATCATGTTGAGATTTTCCATTGCTCGAAGTTGCGCTTGCTGAAGCTGCATTTGACGAGCGGCTTGAAATTTCTTCGATTTCTCTTCCTCTTCTTTTTTGAGATTCGTCATCGCCAAAATGATCAAGACTCCCAACGGGCCAAGAAGGAAAGCAAGCCACTCCCCCATGCTGCCTCTTCCCTTCGCGTGGGATATGATCCGTCCAATAACGATCATGCAAAACCAAAAAAGAATTGCGCAGAATATTTCCACGCGGAAACGTTCCCTTTCTTACAAAGAAAAGTCACGCAGAAAAATAATTGAAAATAATTGTTGACGGTGTTAACACCTTGTGACATATTCGCGACATGCCACGGAAGAGAGCAGACGGAAAAGTGCAGATCAACTCATGGGTTGATGGAGAACTTGCCGATGAAATCCGGGCAATTCAAAACCAACTCGGCATGTCGCATCAAAGCGACGCCGTTAAACATCTACTCGAAATCTCAATAAAGAAATATGGCAACTGCAACAATTCACCTATCAGCAAAAATCGAACCCGAGTTAAAAAAACAAATTGAGACACTCGCACGTCTTGAAGACCGCTCCGTTTCTCACATGATCCGCCGTTTACTCCGTGAAGGTGTTAACACCTTCAAAACGGGTGTTAACACCAAATTGAATACCGCAAAGAAAGGATCGCGGAAATGAACTCCCTCACGATCCGCGAAGACATGACCGTTGATTCCGTCACGGTGGCAGAGCAGTGCGGGATCGAGCACCGGGCCGCGTTGCAGTTGCTCAAAACTCACGGTCCCAAACTGCAATCCAAGTTTGGCCCAATCGCATTTGAAATGCGGAAGGGTTCCCCGCTCGCCCACGGTGGATTTGCGAAATCAACCCGCATTGCCCACCTGACAGAAGATCAGGCAACCGCGTTCATCACGCTATTCCAGAACACGGAAAAGGTCGTTGATTTCAAGTTTGCGCTGGTCGCCGCGTTCTCCGATGCCAAGCGCCGGTTGCGGAACTCGCCGATGACCGACGAGCAGATCAGCAACTGGGCTGTCAGCAAGTTTTTGAAAAATGCCCGCCCAGCTTGCGAATATGGCGCGAGGACCAAAGACGGACGGGTGCGGGACAAGTTCCGCAAGCCGACCTATACGGCAACAGGGAACAAAACGAGTGCCGCTTTGGAAGTCGCCTCGGCGCTCATGCTTCTCGACCAGTATCTGCCGGGGTTTCAACTCCTGCCTCAACTCGGGGACGGCCAATGAGACTATCCGCCCGCAGCTACGCGAAGCAGATCGGCGTCCACCCGGAGACGGTGCAGAGCTGGTGCCGCAACTCGATGCTCCCGGACAAGGACCGCAACAAGGCGCTCCCTCCCGTCGTCGCCCGCCGGATCGGCTCCCGCTGGCAGATCGCCGTCGAGAAGACCGAACTCGCCATGAGCCTCATCTGCGGGAACCCGGCCGAGCGCGGGCTCGCCAAGCGCGGGGCGATCTAGGCCGCGCAAAACGTGAAACCTATTCTATGAACAGACCTACCCGCCAGTCCGTGAGAACGACCGACGCCCCACCCGCGCCGGTTCCATTCCGAAGCACAAACCAAGCCCTGCATGACTTTTTCGTCAAGCGCGGCCTAGTCAACCCGCATCCGTGGAGGAAGGCCAAACAGAAATGAGCGCCGAAACTAAATGCGCGGCCTTGATCGCGCTTCAACTCGACTTGAGGAACTCCGCAAAGTTCCACCGGGAGCACAAGGAGCACCGTGATTTCTGGATGAAAATCATCCGGAGAGATGTTGCGGCAATCAAGGAACTCAAAGGAACTCCGTGCAAATGAGCGCCTATAACCTACCGCGCTGCGTCGTTTTGCTCGCCGCAGTTTTCGGAACCCGCCGCGCCTACGAATGGGCGATGGAAGTCCTGCCGCTCGCAAGGGCCGCAGAGAACATGGACCGGGACGACACTCACGACGAGGCATACCGGAAGGAAGCCAGGGACGCACGCCGCCGGTTCGATGACATGCGCGACGGTGGAATCTCAACCGAGGAAGACTAATGGACGCCGACGACAAGAAATTCATCGGCCTATTGATCGCCGTTTGCCTCATCACGGTTTTCGTGTGCGGGCTGGCCGTCAACAAACTGGAACGGGAAAACGCGCGGCTGCATGCGGCTGTTGACGCTTCCACGGTCCCGCCGTCAACCAACTACGTCCGCACACGATGATCCCCATCTTCATTCTATCAGGCACTTTGTTTGCCGCCGGGATCGGCGCGGTGACATACGCACTCTGCAAGGACGCCTACCAGACCGGCTACCGCGAGGGACACCAGCGCGGGACGTTCGACGCCTGCAAGCAGCAGGTCGATACGGAGAAATTCTTCCGAGACATCGACTCAGCCAGCAAGACACAATTTCCGCACAGAAACTAACAACCAATACCAAATGAAAATAACACAAGGAAAAATCGCACGCGCACAGCGCGTTGTCATCTACGGCGTCGAGAGCGTCGGAAAGACAACCCTGGCCGCTAACTCTCCACGGCCAATCTTCCTCGATGTGGAAGGCGGGACCAACCATCTGGACGTTCCTCGCGCCGACATCGGATCGTGGCAGGAACTCACCGACGCCGTGGCCGAATGCCACCGGCTCGATTACTCAACCGTCGTCATCGACAGCATCGACTGGGCCGAGCGGCTCTGCATCGAGCAGTTCTTGAAGGACGCAAAAAAAGAGTCCATCGAATCCATTCCCTACGGCAAGGGATGGGTGCAGGTCGCCGAGCGCATGAGCCGGTTTCTCACCAGCCTGGACGGTCTCATCGAGGCCGGAAAGAACGTGATCCTGATCGGCCATTCTCAGGTTAAGCGCGTCGAGCCGCCCGACCTCATGTCCGCGTATGACCGCTACGAGCTGAAGCTCGCGAAACAGACCGCGCCGCTCGTCAAGGAGTGGGCGGATGAACTGTGGTTCGCGCAGTTCAAAACAAAGCTCATCGAGAGCGACAACGGAAAGACAAAGGCTACCGGCGGGAAGATCCGCGTGCTTCTCACGACTCATTCTGCGGCTTTCGACGCCAAGACAAGGAGCGGGTTGGAAGAGGAGCTTCCTATGGAGTGGGCCAGCGTCTCGCGCATATTCGCCGGGAAGCGCAGCAACCCGCTCCCCAAGTCGATATTTGAGGAGCAGATCGGAGAGCACGAAGCCGATGTGAACGCATTCCTGACGGCACGGGAGGTCATCCGCTCCGGGCAGACATGGCGCGATGCGAAGCCCGACTATCTCGCCCGCATCGGACAGCGCACTGAGCAGTTCCTTCGCACCGTTTCAGAGTGGCTCAGAAGCCGGCAGGAGGCCGCATGAAGGAACTCCGCGCTTCCAGCCTTCCAAAGCTCGCCGAGTGCCCATTGTTTGATGGGACATCCGGCGAGGCATCGGCAGCGGCCTCGCGCGGGACAAAACTCGACGTTGCATACCGTGAACGGCTGCATGGACTCAGCACGACTCTCGACACGCTGGAAGAGTCGGAAAAGGCCGCAGTCATCTGGGCTGTCGCCGAGTCCGAGACTCTCGCCAACGGAAACTTTGTCGAAACACGCGAGGAATACCTCGCAATGGCCGTGCCTGGACTCTCGACAGTCGGGACCGCTGACGCGCTGTGCATCGGCGGATCGTGGCTCGCGGATCTGAAGACAGGACAAGTCCGCAACTACCGGGAACAGATGGCTGCTTATGCGCTCGCGTGCATGAACGACCATTTCACCGAAAGCTGGACGGCCCACGTTCTTTATTGTGACGCGGGAGTAAGGCGGTCCTACGATTTCACATACACGGACGCTCAGGCCATCGTCGCCGCCACCATCGCGGAGGCTACCAGCAAGGATGCCGAGCCTAACCCGTGCGAGTATTGCGGCTGGTGCGCCCGCAAGGACACTTGCAAGGCAATCGTCCGCCAGAACACGGAGGCTATCGCCATCGCCACAAGCGATCACAGCCTGACCAAGATCCGCGATCACATCCTTTCGACGCCAGAGAATGTCTGCGAGTTTGCACGCCAGTGGAAACAGGCCGAAAAGGACATCGCGGAACCTATCCTTGAAAGGCTCAAGGAACTGGCCGCGCTCGATCAGGCTCCCGGATGGCGCTTAGTCCAGGTCACTGGCCGCGAATACGCCGAGACTCCCGCCATCGCCGCTGTCGCCAACGAAACCAAGATCAGCGCCGAAAGCCTGATTCTCGCGATGGGCGGGAAGATGAGCGGAAAACAATTTCGCGAGTGGACATCGAATCTCGGTGTCGTGCTTGACGAGACGGCCATCAAGCGCGGGGAGCCGACAACCCAACTCCGCCAAGAAAAGAAAAAGAAATAATATGCCAAGCTACAAACAATCAGAACCCAAAAGCGGAGCCTTCTTCGTCCCTCCCGGCACATACGCCGTCGAGATCGTCAAGGCTATCGAAAAGACCAGCCAGAACGGAAACCCGATGATCTCGCTCACCTGCGAAATCCAACTCGGGAACGGGAAGATCGGGCCAACCGTCTGGGACAATCTCGTCTTTACTCCCAAGGCGGCTTGGAAGATCGACCAGGTTCTCGCCAGCATCGGACGCGCTGTCGTCCCAGGAGAGGAGACGAACGTCGAGGCCGACCAGCTCGTCGGCGCAGAAGGGGTCGCAATCATCGGAGAGGAACCGGGAGCAAAGAACCCGTCCGACAAGTTCAACTGCATCGAGCGCTGGATCTTCGGTGACGAGCGCAACGAGTGGCTGAGGACGAACCGCGCCAAGGCCATGCAGGCCAAGGTGGCTTCGCCGGTCAAGGTGGACAAGGAAGATCAGGATATTCCGTTTTAGCTTCCACCCAAAACCGGGGGCCGCGCATCCGAAGAACGCGGAGAATTTTTTATGAAGAAACAGAAGACGGTTATCAAAACATGCCAGGTTAATCCGCGCCACATATGGGCAGCAGACATTCCGTATTTCCCATATTGCAACTGTTCCACGGAAGCTCGGATCTATCACGCAAACAAACAGCAGGATTCTAAAAAGAAAAATGAAACCAGAAACTAAATCAGTAAAACTCGCCGACATCACAATGGACGGCGGAACACAAACCCGCGCCGCGCTAAACGAGGATGCTGTGTCTAGCTATTCGGAAGCGATGCAAGCCGCCGCTAAATTCCCGCCCATCGTCCTGTTTTATGACGGATCAAACTATTGGCTCGCGGACGGGTTCCACCGTTGCCACGCAGCGAAGGCCGCAGGGTTCCTCGACATACTGGCCACTGTGAACTTTGGAACGCGCAGAGAGGCCGTGAAGTTTGCTATCCAAGCCAACCATGTCGGCAGCGTTCTCCGCACAAACAAGGACAAGCGTAAGTGCGTGGAGATCGCGCTTAAAGAATACCCCGACCTCTCCGACCGTGCGCTGGCGGACTGGTGCGGGGTGTCTGACATGACGGTCTCAAGGGTGAGAAAAGATAGGTGCATAAATGTTGCACCTGAGACGCCCAAAGAACTCCAAGACCGGCTTGAGAGGCAAATGGACGCAAAGGAAATGCTTCCAGCTCATCCCGAACACCCGGAGCACGAAGAATGGAAGAAATCCGAGGCATACCAAACAGAGCACGAATCCCGATGGAAAGAGCAGTCCGAAAAGCGGACCCGCACAGGCAAGGACGGGAAGCAATACCCCGCTCCAGTCGTAGAACCAATCTCGCCGGAAGAACCGGCAAAGAAACGAGGCAGCTATGAAGGATGGGTAGAGTTTCGCGACATCTGCGATCAGATCGCAGTCGAATGCGATTCTCTAAACTCCATCATTGTTGACCATGCACACAAAACCGCCGCAAGAGATTTAGCGGCGTCTACTGCAAAGAGGCTAATAAAAATCTCAAACAACCAATAAAAAATATATGTTCAAACTAACCAATCAAATCCAAGTCAGAAACGTCACGCCGGAAGAGGCTAGGGAACTTCTTGCAATCAACAACTTCCCTGGACAAAGGAGGCTTCACCCTCTCAAGGCAAGGCACTATGCAGACCTCATGCACTCTCGCAGAATGCGGCCTGTTGAGTTTTCGATTATGACGCTGCCCTGTGGGTCTAAATATCTCGCAAACGGCCAGCACTGTGCCCAGGCAATCATTCTGCATGGGAAGCCTTTCCCCGCTACAGTGTCCCACTGGAAGTGTGAAACGAATGAAGATGCCTGGCACCTGTTCGCGAGCTTTGATGTCCACGGCACCAGAACCGAGCAGCATATTATGTGTGCGGCGCGTGGGTTTTTCAACGAAGGGCTTCAAGAAATGCCGTTACGGACACTTCAGTGTTGCGGGTCTGCATTGCATATTCTTGGGGACGGGGATTCTCCGCGATTCAGCGGACAGCCTACGCATAAAGAGAGAAAGCCCGAGCTTGTGATCGAGAACGAAGATGCCGTTATTTGGGTTCACCAGTTCTCTGATGAGCGGCACTTGATGAAAGTCCCTGTTGTTGCGGCTATGATCGCAACCTGGCGGGCTAATGCGGAAGAAGCGCAGTCTTTTTGGTGGGCGCTGAAAACCGGGGACAACATTCGTGGTTCTACGAGAACGCTCCGTGACCAGTTGCTGAAAAACGAAGTGGGCGGAAGCGCCACGGGAGGCGGGCCGGATAGAGCGAAAGCGATCTACTCCGTGTGCGTAGCATTCTGGAATACTTTCATGCGGGGAGAAGAACGCCGATCGGTGAAGCTTGCAACAATGAAGGAAGTCCCGGCTCCAGACAAATTCCGCAAATGAAAACCCACTCCGAGCTTATAGCCTACCAAGCAACCCTTGACCCTATCCGTGATTATTTCCTGATTATGGAGAGGCCGGTGGGGAGCTTCACCTGGACATTTGCAAAGATTGCCACGGATGAGAAGTCCGCAAATCAAAAGGCAATCGACATCGCGATGACAGGAACCTGCACACGCATCATCCGGGGGCAACTCCCCCGGATGCCGGATGAGACGTTCAATTACGCCACCCTCGCGGATGGCGACACACAATTCAATATCACGCCTAGCGATCCATGATCCTCTCCCCCGACTTCTTCCACCACTGGAAAACAGTGACGTTGCAGGCCGAGCACGGGACGGAAGGCGTGCTGGCGCTAATCCGGCTATGGGCGCACTGCTACGAGCGCCGCGCTGAGACGTTCAGGGCCACGCCAGACATCCTAAAAGCGATAACCGGGCTCAACGGCAAGGTTGACGCCTTCGAGGGCACCTTGACGGCTTTGCGGCTCATTGAGAGAGACGGAGAAAATATCACCATGCGCGGCTGGAAGGATGTCCACAAAAAGCTGTTTTCTTCGTCTCAAAACGGACGGTTTGGAGGCCGCCCAAAACAGAGCGAAAAACAGGCCGAAAAAGAGCGTCAGGAAAAGCCGAAAAAGGACAAGAATCCGGCCAAGAATTTCAGACTCTGAACAGAGTAAAATAACCTAACCATAACCTAATGTATAACCTAAATGTAACCTACACTCTTGAGATAGAAGGAAGGATACTTCCTTCGGAAGTAGCGCTTTCGCGCTGCGCCAAGAGGCGCATCGCAAGCGCCGACCACTCCAAAAACCACCGATGAAAACCGAAAACAATTTCACCCGCCAGGACAACCGGCAGGAATCACCAAAACCACTTCCGAGAAACGAGGCGGCAGAAATGGCGTCAATTTCGATTCTCTGTCAGGATTGGCGACTACTCAATTCCACATGGACGGAAGACCTGTTCCTGAACCCGGCCCACCAGCTCATCCTCCGAACCATCCGCGCCTGCAAAAACCAAGGAAAGCCGAATGGCGATCTGTTCGCGCTTCAGGCCATGCTGGAAGACAACGGCAAGCTCGCAGATGCCGGTGGACCGTCCTACCTGACGGAAGTCTTCATCGCCTACCCGACTCCCAGCTCAGGCATCCTTTCGGACTTCCGGCAGGACTTGGCGAAGGCGAGAGCCTACCGAAAGGCGCTGGCCGTCACTTCCGGTAACGAGCGCGACATCGCCACAGGACGCGCCGACCTCGCTGCCATCGCTTCAGAACTCCTCGCCGCTTCTGGTGACGACGCTCCGGTTGCAACGTTCAAGGATCAGCTTTCCGATTTCGTCACAAAGCTGGAATCCAAAGAAGCTCCTGAACGCTTCGGCTTCGGCGTCTATGGCCTGGACGAACTCGTCTTGAAAGGAGGCATCGAGCGCAAGACGCTGGCAGTCGTTGCCGCCGAGACTTCTGGCGGAAAGTCGATTCTGCTACTGCAGCTTGCATTGGAATCCGCCATCGAAGGCAAGTCCGTCGCGATCTACTCGCTCGAAATGTCCGCAGATCAGGTCATCAACCGCATGGCTTCCTGCGCCGGTAAGTGCCAGATCCTACGGCCCGACGAAATCAAGACTACCGCAGAGAACGTCGCGATCCGTAACGCGATCACCAAGCTCGCCGGATTAAAACTCCACATCCGCGACAACATCAGCAGCATCGAGGACATCGAGGCCGACATTTCCGACTTGAAGGCGACAACCGGCGTCGATCTTGTCGTTGTCGATTACATCCAGCTCGCCAGTTCGACGGCCAAGGGAAAGAACGACAACCGGGAGCAGCAGGTGAGCGAGGTTTGCCGTAGGCTCAAACTCCTTTCGCTGTCGCACAATGTCGCCGTTGCTACCGCTTCGCAACTCAACGACGATGGCCTTCTCCGCGAGTCCCGCGCAATCGGGATGCACGCGGATTACGTCCTGCTGATTCTCCACGATGCCGGGAAGACTTCGATTGTCACCAAGAAGAACCGCAACGGTGAGCGCGACAAAAGCACTTCCGCTCGCATGATTGGAAGCCAGTTTCGCTTTGAATGGGAGCCAATGCCATGACTTACATCGGCATCGACAATGGTGTCAGCGGCGCTCTGGCCGCCATCTCCCCACACTCCCAGATCGTCTCTGTCCTCCCCATGCCGACACTCAAGTCCAGAAAAGGAAACGAGATCGACATCCTTTCCGTCTGGCAGTGGCTGGAGGGATTAGGCCGGCACAAGCTCACGGTCACGATCGAGGAGCCGGGAGGCAGCAAGAGCGCCAAGGCCGCCACCTCGATGGCGGGATCGTTCCACGCACTGCGCTCCTTGTGCGTGCTCAAGGGGCTCAGGTGGCACCGCATCACCCCCCAGGCATGGCAGAAGGAACTGCTCCCCGGATGCAAGGCGGGGGATAGCAAACCGAGGGCGCTGGCCGCCGCACGCCAGCTCTGGCCGAGTGAATCCTTCCTCGCCTCAGATCGCTGCCGTGTCGCCCATGACGGGATCGTGGATGCGGCGCTGATCGGGGAATGGTCCCGCCGGAATAATTTATGAGGAAGAGCGCACGGTGATCGAAGTTGAGGGAATTTAGACGATTCGCAAAAAATAGCTTGCAATTCAAACTTTCGTCCAGCACTCCGCAACCGCCGACCAATATGTTCACCCAGCTCGAAGAAGATTCAGAGATCGCATCATTCAGAGATGATCCCATTGATACCATCGAACCGTTCGCGATAACTCCAAATCCAATCAGGGACGCAAAGATACAAGTCATCGTATTCATGCAGGGCGTTCTGCAATACCTGAAGGACGCCAAGACAGACACAGAGCGCGGGCTAAGGCTCGACATAGCGTGCATCGCATTACGTCACGTCACTGTGGATGGACTCGGGTTCAATGATCTTCCCAAGATGCACAAGGTTGATCGCCAGATTGCCAATCATCACGTCAAGGCATTCCAGCGAAACAACCACATGGACATTCTCGATGGGCAGAAGAAAACCGAAGCACGCGCCACTTATCACAAAACCAGAAAGTCACAACTCCAATGAACGAACTCACAACATCACTCGTAACAAAGATCAACACTGCCCACAGCGCAGCAATGCAGTGTGGCGAATCTCTCAAATCAAACCTGGTTGAAGGCGCAAACAAGATGCGCGAGACAGGGATCTATCTCCTCGAACTCAAGGAGGCAACGCCTCATGGGTCGTGGCTCGGCATGTTCGCCAGCAATTCAAATTCAAATCCCGTTTTGAATTTCACCGACCAGACGGCGAGGAATTACATGTCATTCGCCAAGGCAAACCCGGAACCAATCGAGGACATTGCCGGCGGCATCGGTTCACTCAAGGCGCTGATGGTGGAATGCGGAGCATTGCCGAAGCCAGAGCGCATCGAGCAGAACGCAAAGGAGGAGAAGCAGCAGTGGCTATCACTCCTTCTCAGGGCAACCGGTAGCCTGACCGCAGCCATCGAACACAACCCGCTCAAAGAGTGGGACGAGATGCGCCGGGTCACGTTCATTGAGAAGGCAAAGCCCATCGTGCAGCTTTTCATACAGGCAGGGGGGAAGGTTTGAAATGCCGACCGGACGATACATCAGTAAGCCGTCAGAATTGGAAGTCCTGCACGGGGATGAGATTGTACGGATGTATTGCGACGAATTGATTGGTTCAGCACTGATCGCAAAGCGCCTCCCTGTGTCGAAGAAATTTTGCGAAGCCTTACTGAAACGCAGAGGATTGTATAAAACGGCAAATATCCCGAGACGTGGAGGCGGCAGGATTGCTGAAGTTCTACCTTGTGGATACACAAAAACGGAACTGCGAGAAATGGAAGCGGACTTCAATCGCGAATGGAGCGGCGTGGTCGACAATTACTGGACGGGGATAAACGCGGCCAGATTTGGTCTTGATAAATCGTTATCTGACGGAATGGCGCGCTACTGGATAAATCACGAGCAATCAAAGGCGAGAAGCCGGGCAAGCGCCCGCAGAACGTGGGAGAAAGTAAAGTCGGACCCTGAGCGCAAAGAAAGGAAATTAGAGCAAAACAGGCAATGGTATCGAAACAACCCGGTTCGCCGTAAAGAGCTAGCCAAATTATGGAGAGCAACACTCTCTCCTGAAAGGAAAAGAGAATATGCAAGGAGAGGACGAAAACAGCCAACAAGCAAGGTCCGCCATAATTTGCGAGCGAGAATCCGCAAAATTGTCAGACTAGAATCTCATTCGTTCAATTCACTCATTGGATGCACGGGAAAACAGCTAAAGCAATACATCGAAGCACAATTCAAGAGGGGCATGACGTGGGAAAACTACGGATCTTTTTGGCATATAGATCACATCCAGCCATTGGCCTCATTCAACCTCGCTGACAGAAATCACCTCATACTTGCCTGTAATTGGATGAATCTGCGCCCGCTACCAGCCAAGGACAACATGGAGAAGTCAGACTCGATCACTCAACCTCAATTACATCTCGCATTGTGTATATAAAACAACACTACACCGTCATGGGGACTCTCTTTTTACCCCTATTAGCCAGCAAGTGCCCGCGAAGACGATGAGGTTTTGTATAAAAAGCTGCAAAATCCGAAATCACCCACCAAGATGAGCAAAAAGAAACAAAGTCAAACGACATTGGCCGAGTCATTATCCAGACTCAGCCGCCCGCGCGACTTTGCTTTTGAAGTTGCACCGCGACACATCGTGCGAAAAGTTTACGACGCGCTGAACGCGCGGAAGCGGGCCGCTCGCCGGATGCTGATCAAAGCAGAAAATGCCAGAACGCTTTGCCTCGCAATTTCCGACCTTGAACCCGGCAGCCAACTCCACGCGGTGACGCCAGGAAACTTCGTTTTCTGCGAACTCCTGATCCAACTTTGCACGGCCATCAAACCGAAGAAGCTCACGCTCGCGACCTTGAGCCTGAGCGTCGGGAACGTGGACGCGCTCAAACTCGCGATTGACGATGGACGAATCCGCCAACTGGATTTTCTCATCTCCGACTATTTCGCGAACGTGAACAAGCCGATCATGGGCGCGATGGAACAAGCCGCAATCGGGCGAAAATGGAAAATCGCGAAAGCGCGAAACCACGCGAAAGTTGCGCTATTCGATTGCGGACTCGTGATCGAAACGAGCGCGAACCTGCGGAGCAGCGACAACATCGAGCAAATCACCGCCGTCCATGATGTTGAACTTTACGACTTCCACCGGGAATGGATCGCCAAACTGATCCCATGAAAACCCGCGTCCGCATCACCCCGAAGCAGGCCGAGGAGATCCACGCGGCAACGATCAAAAACATTGTGGACAAAGTGGCAGCCGGAGGAGTCCCGACCAAACGGGAAAGCGACATGCTCAAAGCCGCCACGAAAGAGGCCCCCGAAAGAGTCAAAGGCGGGCTCATGGCAGCATCCATCTCGGCTGCCGCGGCAATGATGGATTGCTCTCCGGTGGACTTGAAGCGGGCAAAGAAAAACGGAGCCCCAGGCTTTCGGTCCAACGGGAGCGTGTGCATCTCGGAACTTCGGCCTTGGTTGGACGAAAACCGGGACGCACTTGGAGGTGATGAGAAGTCCTCTCTCGAATGCCGCCGCCTCCTAGCCCAGTGCGAAAAGCTGGAATTCCAGAACGAGGTGGAACGGGGAACCTACACGCACAACGACCTCCTACGAGAACAGGGAATGCGGATCGGAGCGGCAACCAGATCCGAACTCCTGCGATTCAAGGCCGATGTTCCGACATGGGAAGGACTGCCGGCCGCCGAAATGGAAAGACGGGTATCAACCTTGAACGATTCGATATGCAAATCCCTCAATGACGCCCTCTCGAAAATCTACGCCAAGCCATGAGCGCGGAGGCACTGATTGATTCTTACGCGGCTGCATGGGAACCGGAAGACCGCCGCCCAGCCTGCGAGTGGGGAGCGGAATTCGTGAGACCTCCACAGTCGGCAAGGTCAAGCCAGTTTGACGTTTCGGCAACTCCTTGGCTACGCGATCCGATAAACTTGATTCCAGACAACCGATTCAAGGAGATTGTTTTGATCATGCCGACCGGAGCGGGAAAAACGACCGTGTTTGATGTTTCAATTGCCCGCGCGATTGATACCGACCCCGGCGGAATACTTCTCACTTTACAAAACGACGTTGAAGCCGACGCCTATTGGGAGGAACGGCTGATCCCGATCATTGACGGAATCGACAAGTTGCGCCGGATGATTCGCGGGCTCCCGCGAAATAAGCGCAAGCGCGGGTTTATCGCCTTTCCCCACATGACCCTCTATTGCAGCTCGGCCAAATGGAAGGCGCTTCAAAGAAAATCTGTCCGATATGTTTTCCTCGATGAAGCCTGGATGATGCCTCACGGTTTCATCGGCGAAGCCCGCGCCCGCACCCATGACTGCTGGAACCAGCGCGTTGTCATCGTCTCGCAAGGTGGAACGCGCTTCGTCGAACGCAACGGGGAAATCGTCCTATCCGAACTCGAAGAGGCATGGTCGCGGACAGACCGGCGCGAGTTCTCGATGGTGTGCCCCGAGTGCGGGCACGTTGAAGCATGGAAGCACGCAAACCTCTGCTGGGAGAATGCCGAGACACCCGACGGCGAGATTGACGAAAAGGCCATCGTGGAAAGCGCCCGCTACAAATGCCCCGGCCCATGCGCGACCGAGTTCCCAGACAAGCCAGAAGTGCGGCGACAGTTGGCGCAAAGCTCGATCTATGTGCCGACCAACGACCGTGCCCTTCCGAAGCACGCCGGGTTCCACGTCCACGGATATGCGCTTTACTACGTCCCATGGGGCGAGCGTGCATTGCGGTGGAAGCGCGCGAATGTTGCCAAGCGGCTTGGTGATTTGGAGAAACTGAAAATCCTCATCCAAAAAGATTTTGCAGAGTTCTGGGAGGAAACCGAGCACAGATTCAGCGGGTTCAAGTCAGACGCGCCGCCATCTGATTTCGTGATTGTCGAGAACAACGACCGCTTTCCCGGACTTCCCGCCGGATTTCCTTGGGAAGACGAATACCAGCGTTTCCTCGTGGCTGACTACCAGGAACTCGACGGCAAGTATTTCGTCGCGGTGGCCGCGGCATTCAGCAAGAGCGGGATTCCGAAAATCCTCTGGGCTGGCCGGCTGAACTCAGCCGACGACCTCCGCGCGAAACAGATCGAACTCGGGATCAGCGGCCGGCGCGTCGGGATAGACTGTGCCGACAACACGCCCGACGTGAACGCGATTTGCAGCAAATTCGATTGGCTGGAACTCTTGGGGAGCGACCGGAAGGATTGGCCGCACACGAAAGGGAGGCAGGTTTTTTACCAGCCGTGGAGCAGGCCGGAACGGATCGGCGGCGTGCGCGACGCCTGCTGGCGGGCATCATGGAGCAACGACTACTTCCACGACCTTCACGCCCAGAAGCTCATGGGTGGGCCGCTGGCCTACAAAGTGCCGGGAGACATCGAGGACATGGCCGCTTACGTTGACCCAGCGACCCAGAAGCCGACCGGATTCTGGCCACAGATGAGGGCAAATCAAAAAGTGATGCGCGAGAACAAGGATACCGGCAGAAAGGTTTCCAAATGGATTCGCATCGGAAAACGACCGGACCACTACCGCGACGCGCTCTGCATGCTCAACGTCATGGCCGGAATCGGCGGATGTCTGGGACACACGTTTGAGAGGGAGAAATGAATATGACAGCTTCTGAAAGAATGAAACAATGGAGACGACAGAATCCAGAAAAAAACCTGATGTCTCGTCGTCGGCGAAACGCAAGGCTAAGGGGTGTTTCAGTGGATGAGATAGTCCCGAAAGGCCAAGTTAAGTGCGTCGAATGCGGGAACGTGATTTATCAGGAAAAACTTTTAACTGATGGAGGATGGAGGATAAATTTAACATCCTGTATGTGCCCGGAATGCGCTGCTGAAAGAGACACTTTTTGACACCACCGCCAAACCAAGGGTAAGCCGTGAGAGCCGAGCGAGTAAGCCCTCCCGCCTGATTTTGCCGGGAGGCGTTCATACCGGGCAGCCGCCCCGCTGCCCGCGCGATCCACGGAACGGGGCAAAAAAATTGCCAGGGTGGAGAAGTTGGTTATCTCGCCAGCCCCATAAGCTGGAGATCGCAGGTTCAAATCCTGCCCCTGCAACCAATCGCCCAGCGCCAATTTTTTGACACCATGTCAAAAGCGTGGCTCTTCCATCCGGTTTATTTGAATTTTTCACGCTCGCGCAGGTTCAGGCGATCCATGCCAAAGCCGCCGCGATGCTTGCCGAGGGGAAGACCGTAATGAGCTGGTCCGGGGAAGGCAAAGGCGGCGGGAAACAGTTCACAATGCCGGTTGATCAGGTTCTTGCAGAGTGCAACTACCGACTACGGCAACTCACCGGCAATCCTATTGTCCGCAGGGTTAAAGCAGACTTCAGCAAAGGAGTAAGATGAAAGCAGCAACCCCTGACATTTCCCGAAACTGGATAGGATCAAAGGTTGATTCCATCTTCGAGACATTCGCGCCCGGCGTATACCTCAGCCGCATGAAAGCCAGGGCTGCAGCAACTAAGTTCCGCTTGAGGGCAGCTCAACCGTCCGCCGACAGGGAAATAGCCCGGCGCGGTCCACATCCGAACTCCGCCCTCACCATGCGGGATGCAGTTACGCTGATGTTCGAGGCTCGCGACCTTTCCGAAAATGTCGGATTCGTAAAAGGTCACCTCCGAAAAGTTCAGCTTTACGGAGCCGGAACTCTCTCCTACGAGCCAGAGACCGGAGATGCGGGAATGGACTCAGAAATTCATGGCTTCATGGAGAATTTCAACGCGACCGCCCATGTTGGCGGGGAGCACACACTCACACGGCTAATCCAGTTGGCGCTTGTCGGAATGACCCGCGACCGTGACAGCCTGCTGGTATTCTGCAGAGATGACGATAATTCTTTGAAGCTACAGCTCGTTGAAGCCGACCAAATTGGCGAGTTGTTCAGCTTCGTTAATCGCGAGAATTACATCCAAGGAATCTACATGGATGGACCTCGCAGGGCTGGATACCACATCTATGACAGGATCGGAGACTTGCAGTATGCGAACGGGCAAATTATCCCGTCGCACGACGGGGTTTTCTTTTACGACCCGCTCCGCGCATCGGTGCGCGGAATCACGGCATACGAGACCTCGATCCAAAACATCCGCGATAAATTCGAGATCCTTGGATACGAAAAAATCATCGTCAAAGACATCTCCACCCGTGGCGTAATCACCTACACGCAGACCGGGCGGGCTGATGAGTTCGACTATGACGACACGCAGACCGGGGCCGACGGGAATGTTTCCTTCATTCAGCACAAGGAAAGCGGAGTGCAGGAATACCGTGGGGTAGGGGAGCGGTTCGAGGTTGTGCAACACAACCGTCCGAGCCCGACCTTTCAGGGCTTCATTAAGACGCTTGACCTAGAAGATTGCCAGGGCTTAAACCTGCCTTATGGGTTCCTTGTTGACCCGAGCGACGTTGGCGGGGCCTCCGTCCGTTTGATTGCCCACGTCGCCAATCGTGAGTTTGAGCGCATCCGCAATGACATCCTCACTCCGAACCTGAACCGAATCCGCACGATTGCGCTCGCAGACGCCATGGAACGCAGGCTGATTTCACGACATAAGAATTTCAGGAACGGATTCTGGATGTTCCCGCCGCCGCCGACCGCCGACATCCAGAGGGAAAGCGACATTTCAATCAGGGAAGTCCGCTCCGGGCTTTCCACCCGCACGGGCGAATGGGCAATGCAGGGCGGCAGCTTCCGAAAGAAAGTGAAGATCCTCGCCGCCGAAGCCATCGCCCGCCGGGTTGCAGCGGCAGAAGCCACCAAGGAACTCGCCCGCCTCGGATACCCGGAGCAGGTTGTGTTGCCGGATGAGATTTACGCCAACAGCGACAACCCGAGCCAAGACCCGGCAAATGCGGACACGACGGCCAAGCTCCCGACCGCCAGCGATGCTTTGGTCCCGTCATCTTCTGCATCCGTGGCTAAGCCCGTCGCGCCCTAGTTTTTTTGACACCCCCGCTTTCTCGTGAAGAAAGCGCGTCTGACATATTTTCAAGTTCTCCCCACCGGGACCGTTGACCACGACGCCGGAACGATCAAGGGCGTCTCCGTGCTTTCCATCGGCCCGGCCCTCGGCCACGGCATCACGATTGACGAGGAAGGGTTGAAACAATGTCTTGCCGCTTGCGAGCGTCGGGGAAACGTGAAGCTGATTGACCGCCACGATGCAGAGTTCGACGGAATCGTGGGCTCACTCTCCAACTTCCGAATCGAAGGCGACCAGGTAAGGGCGGATGCCGCGCTCCTCGACACTCACCCGATGCGTGCCCGCGTGCTGGAGATCGCAACCAAGCTCGCCAGCGAATTTGGGCTCTCGATCGAATGCGACGGCAACCACGCCGACAACCCGGACGGCAAGGGAAAACTTTTCCGCTGCACCGACGTTGACGCCGTGGCCCTCGTCCCCCGGCCGGCCGCAAATAAATCGGGATTATTTTCCGCCCGCAAATTTGACACCAAGCCAAAAACAGCAACCCGCACCAAAATGAGCAAACTCAAAACCGCCCTCGCAAACTTCGTCAAAGCCCTCAACTTGGAGGAAGGCGACCAGCTCGACAACGTGCTCGACGCGATTGTTGAAGCCGTCCAAGAACAGCAGCCCTCGGTCGAGGACCGGCTGAAGAAGCTCGAAGAGGCGACCGCTCCGAAAGCCGAGCCGACCGAAGAGGAGAAGGCGAAACTCGAATCGGACGAAAAAGCGGCCGCTGACGAAAAGGCGAAAGCGGACGAGGACAAGATGACCGCCCTCGCCGAGAAAATCGCCGACAGCAAGATTACCAAGTTCACCGCCGAGATCGGCATCAGGCGTGCACCCGGCAGCGGGGCGGGATTCGTCGCTACGAACGATTCCAAGACCTCCTTCGAGACGGCAATCAAAACCCAACTCGAGGCCGGCGCGAAAGACCGCCCGACGGCAATCGCCCGCCTCGCGAAAGACAAACCGGAAATCTACAACGACGCCCGCGCAAAAGGCCTTTTCTAACCCTCTAACCACCTAAATAAAATGGCACTCCAAGCAACCTACATCGGGATCGAGCCCCGCACAATCACCGCGACCAACGTCGCGCAATCCCGTGGAACTCGCGTGACTCGCGACTCCAGCGGAACAACTGCCGTCGCCGCAGCTTCTAGCCGTGGCGATTATGTCACACTGCAAGACATCGCGGCCAGCAGCACGGGAACCGCAGCCAGCATGAGCGGTGGCGGAAAAATCCCTGCACTTGCAAGTGAAGCAACAACCGTAGGCGATTTGGCCTATTCCGCAGCTTCCGGCAAATTCTCAAAAACCTCCACCAATGCGGTTCTCGTTGGCCGCTGGACTCTCGCCGCTTCCGGCGACGGCGTCCTTGGTGAAGTCGAACTCTTCTCTGTCGCCTAACCCTCAAACATAACACACCATGCCCGTATTTAGCACAACCTCGGCCCTGCCCCGGCAGGAACTCGCGCTCGCAATCCTTGAAGGGGAGGGAGCAGTTGAAAACCTTATCGGCGAACAGATTCTTCCTCCGTTCCCGATCAATAAGCGCACCGCGCACTTGGTCAAGGCGACTCTCGCCAACAGCCAGGCTCTCCGCGTTATTGACGACGCCAAATTCATCCACGCCCCCGGCACGAAGTTCGAGCGCATGGTTGCAACTTTTGGCGATGACACTCTGACCGTGGACCTCCGCGGGCAGGAGATCGTTGTCCCGAACGAAACCAGCCTCGACTACGCGCAGTTCCTCGACATCGAGGCGTTTTACGCCGGCCGTTTCGGGCAGACCTCGGCTCTCACCAAAGAGAAGCTGATCGCGGCCCAGATCTTCAACACGTCGAACTTCGGCGCTGGAACGAACTCTGGAGTTGCCTACACCGTCGCAAACCGCGACGTGCAAGGCGCCTCGGGCATGAACCCGATTCAAGACATCATCGCCGCCACCCGGCGCGTCAAAGCCAAGGGCGAGCGCCCAGACACGGTTGTGATGAGCGGCCCCGGCGCGGAACGCGTCTACACCTGCCAGAACACGCTCCAGTTTGTTCGCGGCATGTATGGACCGATCGCGGAAGTCACCCCCGACCTGTTCGCCAAGGCGCTTGCGCCTTTCGGCATCAAGCAGGTTCTCGTCGGAGACGCCTACTACAACAACGCGGCGGATCAGGCCACGGCTTCACTCTCGCAGGTTTGGAGCAACACCTATATATGGGTGGGCAAGTCGGGCAAAGCCTCGACCGGCGCAGAGACATCGACCGGGATCGCAGTTCCTCAACTGGCCGGCGTCGGCGCGAACATCTTCTGGGAAGATTACGAACAGGGCGGCGTCATCAAGGCGACCGACCTCTCGCTCAAATTCGCGGGCGGCAATTATGTCGAATCCTACCCCGACCTGTCGATTGATTCGATGGTTCTCCGAGTCAAGATGAGCAATCGGCCTTACCTGGGCAACACACGCGGCGGCGACCTGATCGCTACCCAATACGTCTAATCCGAACAGGACATTCTATGGCAAAGCAAGACTCAAAAGATACAGTCAAAACCACCGGGACCGGACTCCCGGTGGTTGAGGCAAAAGAATCCACGCTGAAGGAATCATTCAACGCCCCGACCGACGACAAGTATACCAAGGGGTTTTTCAAGTGCAAAGAGGACGGCGAACTCTACGCGCTGGCAATCCACGAGGCAGACGATTACTTCCGCACTCACTCGCTGAAAAATTCAATCCACTTCCGGCAGCACACCGAAGCGGAGTTCCGGCTCCTCTTTGACCGGGCCTAATTTCCCGAATGGGCCGCATGAGTAAAATCATGCGGCCCCTTTTTATTCTATGAAAAAACTATTCTTACCGTTCATTGATAACGGCATGGGGATCTCAAGAACCTCATGGGCACTAAGCGCATTCTCTCTGGCGCTCTCCCCTGTGCTGGACGGCTACGAGATACAGGCAGACAGCATTTCATACCCATATCCCTGCGGGGCAATGAATATCGCCACGCAGGTATTTTTGGAATCAGGAGCCGACGAGATGATCGTCATCGACACAGACATCATCTTCCATCCAACGCACGTTCAAAAGCTCCTCTCGCACGATGTGCCGCTTGTTTTCGGCCTATACCCGAAGAAATGCCCCGGCTTGATATTTCCGGTTGTCAGCCTGACAGAAGCCCACCCGTTCACCAAAGATGGGCCGGATCTTGTGGAAGTCGCCCGCGTCGCACGCGGATTCATGCGCGTCCATCGGTCAGTATTTGAGCAACTAAAGCCGCACGTCGAAAAGATCACATGCGCGGAGACCGGGCGCGACCAATGGGTTTTCTGGAAAACCCTCCCCGGTGGCAACAGTGAGGACTTTGCCTTTTGCGACCTATGCCGCGCCCACGGCATCAAGATCATGGTCGATCAGAAGATTACAGCTCAGCACGAGGGCAGTGTGCGCTACCCGATCGAAGGGACCTACTGATTATGGCATGGGCTGACGATGTTGCTGACGGGTTGAAAGAAGCGATGGTAGACGCGGGCGTCATCATCACATGGCGCGGCAAGAAAATCCGCGCGATGCAAGGCAGCGGGATATCGCTCGAAATGCTCTCCAACGGAGGCGTCGTTGACGGAGAAAATCCGTCGTTCACCGTGCTGAAAAGCGACATGCCAGCCGGCCGCACGTTCAAGCAGGGAGACAAGATCGAACTGGCCGGGAAAACCTTCGTCGTCAAATCCATTTCGTTCGACGTGGCAGACCCCGACATCCGGCTCGCAACCCAAGGAGAAGGCCAATGACCTCCGACCCCGCCAGCATGACACTTAAGGAACGGGCCGAGGCCCAGATCATTTCCGAACTCGTCTCCGACAAGTCGCTCCGTGCGCTGTTCCCGAAGAAGCAGAACGATGACAGCAAACAGAAGCTCCCCCGGCTGGCCGTCGTCGCCACCGTCGGCAAGGAAATCTCCCCAGGCGCCGGACTCTTCAACCTGACCGTGGCAATCGAGGTCTATTTCAAATACCCCGCCGACAATGCGGAAGACCTTGACCAGATCGTGCAGAAAATCCGCTCCGCGCTCGCCTACGCGCAGGCACAGGGGAATTACGGCGTGATCCTCGACGGCGAGCAGCCGACCCAGTTCGTTTCCGACACGATCCGCAAGCGCGTCGTGGCAGCCCGGTTGCTGGCTGGCTGACGGAATTTGACACCCGGCCATATTTGTTATGGCCGCCACCTCACCCATCCTCCTCGGGCTCACCGGAGCAACTTTCCTTATGACCGCAGAAACCGGCGGCATCATCCAATCGTTTTCCGCAAACCAAAACTCGAAATGGATCGACGTTTATGATGCTAGCGTCGGTTACACCGTCGGTCATGTCGCTCACGATTTCGTGAACGACTACAGCGTCGAAGTGATCTCCACCGGTAGCAATGGCATCTGTGCGGCTTCCCCCGGCGTCGCCCTCACCCTCGCCAACAACGTCAGCGGCAGCAATACGGCGCTGATTTACACGATCTCCAAGAACATCGCCCACTCTCCCGAACAGCTCCGCAGGCAGAGCGTTACTGCCAAGCAGTGGCTGAACGCATGATCCGAGAGATTTAACTCTACCAACCGCATTCTATGAGCCTCCAAACGGGCGACGCCCGATTCAGCACGAACAACACCAACCTCGCCGCATGTCTTGGCGGGTTGAGGATCGCAGTCAAGACCGAGCAGCCGGTGACGATTGTCAGAGACGAGAACGGCCCCGGCAAGGTTGTGACGTTCTGGTTTGAGCGTGACGGGGAAGAAGAGTTCTGCGGGGCATTTCACAACTCGCTCGAAATCGACAAATGCTGGCGCAACCGCGGGCAATTCGATCGGGAGTTCCCGAATCACCCGCTCGTGGCAATGCGGGAAGTGCTCGACAGACGGGATTGGCTCACGAAAGCCTGGCACGGGCGGATCATGCCGGCAAGCTCGCTCGACAAGCCGGGGTTCAAGACAGACGACCTGTTCTTTGCATCGGTTCTCATGGCGGAAAAATACCCACTACTGCGGCTCGAAAAACCGAACTACTTGTTCCGGAAAATCCGGAAGACCGACCTCGACCGGATTAAGCAGGAGTTCGACAACTTCAACGAGCCCGACTTCCAAGAGCGGACCGTTGCAGTCCGTCGCCGGGTGCTGGAAGTCCGCAAGCTCCTCGTGCAACTCGCCCGTCACCCCGACATTGAGGCCTCGCTCAAGTTCACCGACGGCATGGTCGATCCGGAGTGCGGGAAGATGGCATTTATCTCCGAAAAGGCGACCGACCGGCAGATCAGTGAGACCATCGACGTTCTCCACACAATATGAGCACCGCATCCTACGCAAACACGCCCGACTTCAACCCGGAAGACGAGGCCAGCATCAAAAACGCACTGACCGGCGAGTTCACCAGACCCGCCGCCGTCTTCCAAGGCCGCCCGCTGTGGCCGTTCACCCCCGGAAGCAAGGCGCTTTATCACATGTCGCTCTCTGACGCCGACACGAGGCTGTATCGCGTGCTCGCTTTCATCCTGATCCACATCCGGGGAGAGCAAGAGCTTAGGAACGCCACGGGTGAGGTCGTCGCCAAGGCGATGGCGACCTCGATGGAATCCGACCTGGCCGCCCGTGTCGTTCCGCTCGTCTGGCACGATCTGAACCTTTTCCGGGTCAAAGCGCTCGCGCTCTGCGATTCGATGACCCCCGAGGACATCGAGGCAGCGTTCGAGATCGTCAATCGCGAGCTCAAACTCGAGGCAGCGAGCGAAGTTGTGGCGACCCCGCCCGACTACGGCGCGCCTCAAAAAAAAAGCACACCGACACCCCGCCCGAAATCGGGTGGCAAGCGTTCTCGGCCGCGAAAGAAATGAACATGAGCGTCCATGACTACCTCTGGGAAACCCGCGTGACCGTGGCAAACATGCTCCACCATGCGCGGCTGGTCTCCGAGGGGTGGACATGCCGCCGATTAGTGAGGGCAGAGGCCAGAAAACGCCGGATCCTCGACCGCATCCGAAACAGAAAATGACGATCTCCTCCACATCATCGATCCGCAACCTCTCCGACGTGATCCGCGGGCTCTCAGAAGCCAGCGGATCCACCGTCCAGAATGTTGTTGATTTCGAGATGGGCAAAGTGCTGGAGAAATGCGTCGCGCTAACCCCGGCGGCCAGCATCGCCAAGATTGCGGACAATTACGCCACCAGACAGTGGACAACCGGATACCCCGGCAGTTTCGTGATCGATCGCCGCATGAAAAAATACCGGATCGCTGGGTCCGGCAGATACGGGAAGCAGAAAAAAGACCACAGAAACAGGTATCCGGATTGGCTGTGGTCCGAACTGCAAGGAGCCCAGCGGCAGTCTGAGGAAAAAGCGATCCTGCTTCGAGGGCTCTCTAAGCAGTCATGGCTGCGTCTCGCAGAGATGCTTGGATACACGATCAAGGCCACGAAATACGTCCAGAAGATACCGAACAACTTCAACCAGAACTTTAACGTCACGCGCTCGGGAGGGAAAAGCGGGGAATACTTCGTCGGAATCTTGAACGCCCAGCCTACGATCAACCGGATTGGCGGAAAGCGAATCGTAAAGAAAGCCGTGGCCGGCCGCGTTGGATATTTCAAGCGCAACATGGAAAACGGAGTCCTAGCGGATGCCGCCAAGCTCGCTAAGGCATACCCCGGTCTCCACGTCATGCAGGGAGGGCAAATGGAGTTGATATGAGTGACGCAATCGAACTATCGATCGGCGGGACAAACAAAGGCTTCGTCGCCGTCCTCAACGACACGGAAAAGCGCGCGAAGGAATCGACCGCAAAGACAAATGTTGCGCTCGACCAAATAGGCGCACAGGGAGTCAAGGGAAGGCAGAAGATCGGGACTGACCTTAACGGGATCGCCGCCGACTTTGCCAAATGCACGTCACTGTCGGGAGCCCTTGAAATGGGCCTTGGCCGGCTTGGATCCTCGTTCAAGATTGGCGGGATCGTCACGCTTGCCAGCGCATTCGTGAAAGCCATCTATGACGCGACCCAGAACTCGCGGGACCTTAATTTTGAGATCGAGAAACTCGGCCGGCGGAACAATTACAACGTCGGCGGGTTTTCGATGGGCGAACTGGAAGGCAACCTCTCCGACACAAAAGGCGCACGCGAGAAAAACTGGGGCTCGATGATGAGCCAGGACAACAAGCCGAACTGGATAAAAGCAGCGGGCAGCTTTTGGCAGGACGAGCTCGCGAATGCCGGCGAATTTTGGTCTGGCCACGGCGGAAAGTCATTGGGGCAGGTTGCAGGTGTTCGGGGCGAAAGGGACGAGGAATTGCGGAAAATCCAACTGGCCGACCTTTCCCGGATCGCGGAAAAGGAACGGCAGATATTCGATATCCAAACCCTCCGCATCAAAGGGGCGCATGAGCTCGCCGACGTGAAGGCAATGGAGGCGGTCTATTTGGAGCGGATCCGGAGCGCCCACGAAAAAGCCAAGGAGGCCGGATCGACCGACACCTCCCTGCAATCCCAGCTCCAACAGGAGATGGCCATGGTCAAGGCGGGGATGTTCAAAGAAGCCATGACCCGCGGCGACATCCGCGCCCGCGCAGAGATCGGAGCCGACCTCTCCGTCCGCAATGCCCGAATGGAAGCTGGCCCCAACAGCCGGATGTCCATCGGTCTGTCCCGCATGGGAGACCAGGCGCAGCTCGCCCGGCTCGACTACGAAAACGCCAAAGCCAAGGCACGCCGGTTCCCTGATGACCCGGACGCGGCCAGCGCCGTCATCGTCGCACAGAAGGCGATGGAACAACTCGGGGAGCAGGTGAAGATTTTTACGCGCGGCCTAGTAAGCGACGGAAACCAAATCAAGAGCCTGAATACCATCGCTACCGGCAATCGTCGCGAGGAACGCAACGCGAAAGAGGCAATCGCCCAAGCCGACAAGATGGAACGCGTCGGGCTCCCCACAGTCACAACCGGAACCCATGCACGCAAGATCCTCAGCGGGGCAGATCGCGACATGGACGGAAATATCAAAGGAGACGTGGATCCTCTCACAACCTCTCGCCTAGCAGGTGGGGCAGCGAACGCAGTCCGTGCCACAGGGTATGCTTCAATGTATGGTCAACACGGTATTCCGGCGGGTGGCTCGCATCTGCCATCGGGGCCGGGTGGATACAAGGCCGAGGGCATTGGTGCAATGCTCGCCAAGTCCGAAATGCAGCACAAGCACGGGGTTATTGGTCTCGCTTCAGACAAGGCGGCTCGGCAGGAGGCGATTGAGAAAAGCAAAGTTGAATCTGTGAAAGCCGGGACCGCATCGCCGGGGCAGGCACTTGCCAGCATCGCGCAGATCCTCACCGCTTGGAACAATTAAATGAGCGCGAAAAAAAATTCGGACGCACACAAAAACGCGAAAACTCCCGCATTCCTCGGAGATTCACAGCTGTGTATCCCGCTCCCCGGATCGACAATGCAGAAGAATTACTACGGGATCGACGTTCTCAACCGACAGTTTTCCTGCCCGAGATCAGAGGTAGGAAATTCAATTCCACCCAAAGCGTCTTCCGACTTCTTTTATCCGAACCTTTGCGCGACCGGAAACTACAGCGTGAACGAAGGTGAGGGGCTGATGACAACGATCAGCGTCGAATACAAAGGATTGCTGAACAACTTCATCCCCGATCCGCTCATCACTTACGGCATGGGGACCGGCCAGACCTCTGCGACCAATGGGGACACCGGAGACGCCGAAACTCAGCGGACGTGGGAGATCGTCTTTTATTCCCCGACCGCGACCTACCGCTATATCACGAACGGGAAGCCGATCGGACCAAAGTTTTCCACATACGCAGGCGGGGCTGTCGCAAGCCCGACAATCCAGACCCAATCCATTACCGACGGCACCGGGCGCCGCAGGATCAGCGCCCCCACCATCGCACTGCAAGTCATCGGCCAGCTCGCAGGCTTCAATGCCTCGCCCGTCGCCGGGACTCCCTACTACGAATGCGACGAGACCTGGAGAGGGGTTTACATCCTCGTCCCATCTGGCGCATGACCTTCGATACCTCCAAAATCAAAGGCCCCAAATGGCTCAAGCAGGCGTTTTCGGACGTTGACGCGAAGATCGAAGCCAACAAGCCGATCAGCGGGATCGGCACGCAGGTTTTCGACTCGGCCGGCGGTCGGCCAATCAATTCGGTTGGCAGGGGAGTGGGAGCATCCGCGGGAGGATATTTCCCGTTCCAGGTGATCGCCGCCGGCCAAAACCTCGGCATCTCCCCGGCCAGCTCGCTGTTCAAAAATCTCAAAGGCGAGACCATCCCCATCACCGGACTCCTCGCGGACGAGACCAATATGTCCGACCCCGGCTGGTTCGCATGTCCAGCCATCGGCAAAAAAATCTGGCTGCAGATCGGCACCTGTGCCAGCAGCGGGGCCGCTCCCCGCCCGCTCGCGCTCACCGCTGCCACTACCCAGATCCGCTCCGGCGCGGTCGGCTCAACTCTCTGGGATGAATACCCCGACCCGATTTCCATCAACAGCGATGATCCAACAAAGCCATTTCAAGAATTTTACAACCTCCTCATCGCCGAAATCACCGATCCAGAAGTTGATCCGCGCCCATCATCCCTCGTCGTCACCGTCGGAGAGGAAAGGCGACAGATCACGCAATGCTGGTGCCGCGATATACTTGCGGTCACTTGGCTGGTCAATGGGGCACTCTGCTTTGTCCCGGTTGATCCATCCCCGGACTATAAGCCGACAGCATGAGCGATTACCTGTGCGTGCCATTTCCAGAATTTAGGGCGTTCCCTTTTGCGATCCCTAAGAAAACGGAAACGGATTATGGCATCCCCATTTCGCTAGCAACGGCCATAAAGTTTTTTTGGCGGGTGAAGACATGGGAAATTGTAAGGCCGTCATGGATGCCCGAGTATTGGGTAGGAGACATATCGGGACCGCACATCCCCGATGCCGTGCCGGAACAAAGGGAGAGTTATTCCGCAGGGACACTAACAGCCGATTATGTGCCCGATCCAGAAAACCCCGAATCATATTTATACACCGCCACGGCACAGCAGTTATCCGGCGAAAGATTCCTTATGACACAAGGGGCGGCAAGGTTCATATTCCCTTGGTCGGGGCCGGTAGGATACCTATACGCATCATCGGTTGGCATTACAGATTTGAACATCGGTTTTGATATGCAACTCAAAAGGGATGAAACGGGGAACCTGTTCATTTCCATAATCGGACTGGATTCGGTAATCCCCATACTCACATACGGTTTTCAAAACATACCCGGTTCGGAATTTTCAACCCCCGACATTTCGGTGGATGAGACAACCGGAATAATCACGTTAGGCGTTGCATATTTGAGCGGCGGAAGAATCCCTTCCCCTTGGGAAAACGGACACTACGTTGATCCGGTAGGCCCATTCCTAGAGACATCAATAGCCAGAAGCCCCGATATGTTTGATTTCCTTTTACCGCTAACGCTTTCCCCTAAAGAGTTCTGGCCCTACAAGAACAGCGCGGGGGATTCCGTATGGGACACCGGAACCGGAAATCTGATTACTCCGGTGTCTTGACCCTCCTTATTTTTGACACAACCCCACATTTATGAGCCTCTCCGCAGTCCGATTGATCGCTAATATCGCCAGCCCGGACAAAACCGGGCTTCTTGATTCGTTTTTCTCCCAGCGCCCAGCATCACAGGGGCTTTATTTCCGGGGGGACAAGAACCGCGTCGAATTTTACCCCGTTTCCCCCGCCGATGGCAGCGCGACCATGTTCTGGCTGCCCGAGGTAATCGACCCGTCCCATCTCTCGCTCGGGATCGGAGATGCCGACAAGCCGGCAGAAAGCGGAACATTTTCCCTCGCGTATAGCGGCAGTTCTACCGCGCTGACCGGTCTCAGCTATGCGGTGGACGCCGCAACCCTACAGTCGGCACTCAATGCCAATACGGCCATCGCCGCGCTGCCCGACACCGTTGCAGTGTCATTGCTGGCAACCGGCGTTTACCAGGTCGCATTTCAAGCAGTCGGGGCACGGTCGCTCCTGACCGGAGACCCGACCGGGCTACTCCCCGAGTGCAACGTGTTTGTTTCCAGACTGCAAACCGGAAGCGCGACCACGAAAGAGATCCAGATCATCCAGATCGTTCAGCGCCCATACGTTTACGTTTCCTCATGGTCCGCGACTTCCGGCCCATCAGCCGCCGTCACGACAATCCAGACCGGAACAGTCAGCGTGGCCGCGATGTTCGAGGTCGAGATTTCCCCGCTCCCGTATGCCGGATCATTCACCGTGGCGGGGTCTTCCCCGTTGGCCTACAACGGGACGCAGGACGATTGGCAGACCGCACTTGGAACCGGATGGAATGTCGTCAAGACAGGAGAGGCGCAATTTACGCTTTCTCGCACTACTGTTGGCGTTTACGCGATCACATCTGCCGACATCAATGTTTCTGGATTGAGCGTGTTTTCCGGACTTTACGGGACACTCGCATTCAATGCGGCAACCCTTTTCAAACGGTTCATGTCCGAGCCGACCGGAGAGTTTTCTACCACGCTCGAAGTGACATACGATGACGGAACCGTCCGATCTGTCCTATTGCACGTCCCGGTCACGCTCACGAAAGAAATCCTTTCCGCCGGATCTCTTTCCCCGTCGAACTGGAACGGTGGATTTTACACGAAAACCGAAAGCGACGCGCGTTTCGCCCCGATCTCGGCAACGGACATCAAACTAACAGTCCCCAACCAATCCGCCCTCCTCGCCCTTACCCTAGCCGACGTGCAAAACGGCGACTTCGTTTTGCAGAGCGACACGAACGTGCTCTACGAAGTGACCGACCAATCCGCGCTCGGGACAGCCGGGGCGTTTACCGCTCTTGCCACAGTCACATGGGATCAGGTGACGGGGAAGCCGACGAGCTTCGCTCCTGTTGCCCACAAGTCAACCCACGCCACAGGCGGCAGCGATGCGCTGGCACCCAGTGACATCGGGGCGGTTCCAACATCGCGCACCATCAACGGCGTTGACCTCTCCGCCAACCGCACGCTCAACGACATCGGCGCGGCATCTGTCCGGCTCATCAAAACCACGAATTTTACCGCCGACATCAACGGGCGATACACTGTGGCCGGAACGGCGACAGTGACCGACCCCAGCGGCACCACCAGCGGCCAGATATACAGCGTCGTGATCGGCAGCGGGACCGCTACCATCGGCGGCGTGGCCTACGCCCCGAGCCGCGTGGAGGTGATACGGTATTACAATGGCAGCGCGTGGACGACTCTCAGCCCGACGTTTTCCGATAACTTAACGCTCAATGGCACCGGCAATCTTGCGCCAAATCAAACGTCGGCGAGCGCATCGTCTTTAATGACTCGGAGTCTATGCGACACTCGCTACCAGTCAACCGCTCCGCTTTTCCGAAAATTTAATGCCGATATTATTTATCCAATCGGGCTATACGCGGTCACCGGAGGCATTCTGACAAACGGGGGAAATACAATTTTCAATTCTGGGATGAGGCAAATTCAAGCAACCTCGACAGCAAATTCCACAGCACTATTAATATTTCCAGGAATAATCACCAACACATCAGGGAACACTGATTTTTCTTATGGGTGGACGGGATTCAGCGTAATAATGAGCCTGCCGTACCGCGAGGGATGTACGACTCGCGTTGGCATTGGAGGAGTTCTGACAGCCGATACCGTCATGCCGGTTGGCTCGATGAACTGTCGCGGAATGGCCATCGAATTTCAGATGAGTTCCTCCGTGCTGCAATGGCGGATGATTACGGAAAACGACAGCGGAACCGAGAATATAACGTCGTGGGCTGGAATCGGCGCACTCGCATTATTTTACGAAATTGCAGTTTTTGTGAATAACGCAACTGCTTACGCGCTTGTCCGTCCCATTACTGCCGATGTGTCAACTGTCCCGACCTGGACGGTAAATGCGTCGCTTTCAGGTTGCACGGCCGGAATTGTGGCTGGGATGGTTGGGTGCATGGTTGGCGTTGTAAATAACGGCGGAGCGGCTGGAAGCTGCTCCGCGCAAATTCACGCACTCACGTTCTTTCACACTCAAAACGATCCTCGATGAAAACCCTACGCCTCGTCATTTTTACCCCGTCCCAAAACGTCGCGGCCCGTTACTGGGAGGAGGACGGATTCCGCCGCAACGACCAGCTCCAAATCTCAGCGCTAGCGCCCGACCAGCAGGCGGTCGTGGCAGGCGCGATGGGCTGGGCAGAATCGAAACTTCCAGAAGGCTTCACGGTTCTCGAAAGCGTCGAACTCCGCCGCGAGGCCGACGTGCCGACAGCATGGAGCACGCCCGCCACGCCGGACGAACAGCCGCAGCCGACCGCCTTTGGTCCGTCGTTCGTTGCTTCAATCACCGGCCACGGCCCACTCGGCCAGCAATCGGTCGAGATCCACAGCGACCAGAGTCCTGTGTTCTTGGCTCTGGAAGCGCTTTGGGAGCAGTTTTCAACTTAACCTCAGAGCCGCAAGGCTAGAAGACCAAACTGATGCCAGATGAGCAACGACCAGACCGTTACGACGATGCCCATGAGTGGAGGAGAGCCACTGACCAGCAGATTACATCCCTGCGTGGAGCGGTGTCCAGTTTGGAGACGGGACAGGCAAAGGTTCAGTCTGGTTTAGACTACCTCACCAATACCGTAAATAATGCGGTGACTGTGTTCCAGCAGACGGCGAAGCCAAAGGAAACTCAGTGGGGAGTGCTGATCTCCCTCCTTGCACTCATAACCATCATCGCTGGCGGATTTACGAAGCTCACGACCGATCCGATAACGTTCACCCAAGAATCAAACGTCAGGAGGATTCAGGCTTTGGAGGATACGGATGCGGTATTCGCCAAGTTCGCTGGTGCTTCCGAAGCATGGCGGGAGGGCGCACGGCGGGAACTGGATCGCCTTTGGGAACACGCGCAGCAAGCGGAAACGGATCACGTTTCAATGGTAGATCCCACGGCATACGCTCGCGGGAGACAGGACGCTTATGAAGGCCGTCTGAACAGGCTCTCTCAGCGACTCGAAAAACTCGGTGAACGAACTTACGCCGCAAAGCCATGAGCAATTTCGACCGTTTCCTTGTCGGTATTTCCGCAGCAGCATCTTTTGTTGCGGCACTTGCTGGACTGATGCTTCTACTAAAGCCATGAAATGCCCGAACCTGATTATTGCCCTCATCTGCCTACTTTCTTTTGCGGTCGGCGCGACATCTCAAACCCTCTTTGCCTGAATGAATCCCGCCGACCTACTCTGCCAAGACCGCCAAGCGGAGGGCAACTGTCCGATGCAGAGAGTATTCCTGCGGCACGGAATCCATCCGACATCTATCCGTCGGGGAATGACATACCAGGCTAGGCTCGCACTGGCGTTTCTGGCCGGGTTGATCGCCCTCGCAGTTGCTTGTTTCGCCATGTTCCTGATCACATCTGCTATCCAGAACCCGCAGTATCCAGACATCATCGCAACTCAGCCACAAATCCAAAAATGAAAACCCGCAATCTACTCCTTGCCGTTTGTCTTTGCTTCTCACTTTCGGCCTGTCAGACCCCTTTCGGAAAATCCGTCTCCGCGTGGTGGGCAAAACCGGCGACACAGCAGGGGGTCGCCTGCGCGGAGGAGGCGGCAACCCAGTTCGCCGTCAACGCCGCCCTGGCCGCTCTCCAGCAGTGGGCGGGCGGAGGAAAGTTGAACTACCAGCAGATCGCGCTCCAAGGCGGTATCTCCACCCTCTACATGCAGGCCAGCAACATCCGCCAGCTTCAAGGGACCAGCTTAGTTCTCGATCCGGTTGCCACGGCGCAACTACTACAGCAAGGAGGAACGCCAGAAGAAATCAGCCGCAAGCTCGCCACTGAACTCGTCGCCAACGCCAACGCCCTCATTCTTCAAACCGGGATCACCCCGAGTCAGGCCGCCGAGATCAATGCAGCGGCATTGGATAAATCCGCCGTCGTCGTCAAAACCATCACCACGCCATGAACGCAATCAAAGCATTTTTCGTCAGCAAGCTCGGCAGCATCCTCACACCGATCATCGCGGGCGTTGTCGCCGTGGCAGTCACAAAGATCGCGGCACTCGATCCGAACCTCGCCAGCGCAATCGACCAGAACGCCGTGACGGGATGGATCGTCCTCGCCGTGATCTCCGTCATCAACTACCTCACGAACAAGCAGAGTGCGGACGGCATCAAATCCATCCAAGCACTCGTCAACACCAAGCAGGACGGCGTTGCCGGACCCGTGACCTATACGGAGGTCAGGAAGGCCATTGCCGTGGCTCCTGTGACCCTTCCGTGAACGATAGGGAGATCATGGAAGCAGCGATCCGTCACATGGGCGACAAGCCGGTTCCCGCCCAAGACGACCGGCCATTTTTGGTTCGCCTGTTCGCCAGCCTCCGCGCAAAGCTCATCGGGCCAGCCAACAAGCCAACCGGCATCGAGATAACGGGAGGGACCGACTTTTGAAACACATCGTCATGGCTTCTTCGTTTGCGGACCCCGCCGATGTCGCCGCGTTCCGCCGCTGCAAGGCCAAGGGCATGTCGGACATCGAGGCGTTCCGATTCGGCGACAATGCCATAGGCCGATGGGGAGACTCGACGGCAGAGGGATCTGGTCCGTCGTGCGCTCTGCCGCCAGAGGATTGGAAACCGCTTGGCGACAAGGCCCATCTTGCCAAGGTGCGGGTTTTTTCAAACGGGAAAGAGGTTGTCTGTCTTCTTAAGGACACAATGCCTGCACGCGCCCACATCACGAATAAATGCGGGATAGACCTGAATCCTGATGCGTGCGAGGCGCTCGGGCTGCATCCGCCTGTATTGACGGCGGCTACTTGGGAGTGGGTTTAATCCCAGCATCCTCCTGCGCCATGTCGCAAGCAGCCGCAAGGAACATGATCGCCGCTTTGTGCTGGCCGTCCTTGTTGGCGATGGTCGCGCAGGAAATGGCCGATGACAGAATTTCTTGTCCGGTGACCTTGGCGCGACCTTTGATGATCTCCTCAACCTGCTTGCGTTCTTCCGGCCAGCGAGTGCCGTAAAGGTCGCGCATGGTAGGTGTCCCTGACCGCCGACGTTCTGCATATAAGAATTGTGTTCCTCGCGTGGTTTCCCAAAATGTTGTTCCGCGCATTTTCGGCAGTAAAATTCTCCGCAATAGAGGCACCGATACGCGAATCGAAGCCCTATCGTCTTGCCGCAATGACACGTTACATGTGCTCCCATGATTCCTGCTTGTAGGAACTGCGCTGCTACCCTTTCCCGTTTTGATGAAGTCGGCATTTATCGTGTGGGCTTGAGAAGCAGGACCACGAGCGTCCAGAAGATCAGGAAGAGGCTCCAGTCTATCGCGTGCAGGAGCTTCAAGGCTTCGGTGATTTGTTCCGGCGTCATACTACGAAGAGAATTGCAGGATTCCGTCGATCAGCAGGAACGGTTGCGCCCACCATTGATCTTGGTTTCGATCCAAGAACGTGTGGCCGTCGGCCTTCATCTGCTTGTGGGTTTCGTTGAGGTAGTCCGGCCTATAGGTGGCGCTGGTCGCGCATCCCGAAATGCAGAACAAGGCGAGGCAGCTAATCGCCGCCAGCCCGGTGTTGAATTTACGTTTCATTTTACGAGTTCCCTTTCACTGTTTTTGGTTGTGCCGCGTCGGGCGGCGATTGCTGCTCTTAATTATTTTTGCATGAGCGAAAAATATCTTGAGAACAAGGCCGTTCAGAGAACGGCGGGGCGACACAACTTTCGATTTCACGCCTCATCCTCCCGCCGTCCCTGACGGCCAGCGTTCGCAGAATATATGCGCCCCCTACGGACTCCTCGCGGGTAGATCAGCACGATTTTTGTCGGCATGAACTCCGCGTTTAAGGGCAGCCATTTCCGGCTTTTGATTTTGTGGGCACCGTAAACGTGCCAGTGATTCGGTCCCATTTGCAGAGGCTCGCCCCAGAAAATTCCGGCATCCTTCCAGCGGCGCATTGTTTCCGGCCCGTTGGCTCTGATGATCCGCATTCTTGAAATATCGTGCGAACAATCCGGTGCAGGAAATCGCTGGCCGGTGGGTGTTGAGATGGAGCGAGTCGTCATATCAGTGTGTTTTCGGTTCCGCCGTGCCAGCCAGCGATTTCTGACCGGCAGCGTTCGCAGGAATATCCTCCGGTTCGTAGGTCGCAGCGAAGATGTCTGGCTTGCACGGATAAAACTCTCCCTTCACTCCCTTGATGATCCAGTCGCCAATAGATGCTGTCATTACGCCTTCAAGAGTTGGAATAAACACGCCTTGCGTGTCGCTGAATGCGATGTGTTCAAGCCCCATGAATGCAAGAATTTCTGATCTGCTATCGGTGGTTCCGTTGTATTGGATTGCTTCGATGACTACTGGTTTTTTGCGGTATCTCATATTATTGGTTGCGGGTTAAAAATCACTGCGAACAAGTCAGTGGGCCGAATCCTTCGGATCGGCCACTTTTGCGTTAGCCAAAATATCGCGGAGCCTGTATATGACCGCCGCCGTGGGTTCCGCATCCTTCCAGAGCGGCGTTTCCCATCGGTCAACCACGGCTTGCGCGGCCATCTCCACTTCCTCCAGACGCTCGGCATGTTGCCAAAGATTTTCCCTGAGTTTATTGTTTTCCGCGATCAGTTCCCGAACCCGATGGACTACCGAGTGACCGGGGGCAATCGGCGTTCCGATAGCCTCCGCAATTTGCTGGAGATGTTCCGCGAAGCGTGTCCGCATTTCACGCGCGGCAGAATACGCGGATTGTAGGTCTTTGTGGTCCGGATATTGAGAGTTCATTCCTTTTCCTCCAAGAGCAGATGCAGGATATACTGTTCCTCCCCCATGATCTTTTGGCAGAGTTTGTCGCAGTCGAGTTGGCGCGAGTGCCTGAGATCAGATCCAGCCTTCGCTTGCTCCTTGAGTTTTGCGGCGAGCGCATACGCCTCATTCAGATTCTTGAGGTTGGCGACATGGGTTCTGATTCGCTGGTCCATCAAGGCCAGCTTGCCCTTGTAGATCGGCGGGAGTTTCGAGATCAGGCCGGTGATTGACAGGTATTGATCCCATGCGTCGTCTCCGGTCCTCCATTGCATTTCGCAGGATGCCGTTGAGCGGAATCCTTTCGGGGTCCGCTTCATCTTTTGCACGGTGATTATCAGTTTGTCCCGCATGTCGGCGGGGTTTTCGTCGGGTGTCAGTTTCATAAAAATTGGCTAACAATGTGGTGCAGGAGAATGGCTCCGCTTCGCTACGCCATCCCTGACCACTGCGTTAGCCTTATCGTGGTGACTCACCAGTATTGCGTGCTCCTTGTCGGCGTTGGTCACAATCTCTCGTAGTCTGTCGTTTCCCCACCTTAACTCCGGCCCGAGGGTGGCAAGTGTTCCGTCCACACCGCTGATGTAGTATTGCACATCCCCACCATACAGCCCGTAGTGGATTCTTTCTTGCAAATCCACAGGTAGAGCGGCTAACAGCCCATCCACCGAATCCTCACCCGTGCGGGCTTGGGGTGGTGGCTGCGTTTCAGTTTCGTTCGATGTCGTAGTTTGCATATTAGTCTTTCTTTGGGTGAGGATCGGTGATGGTGATGTTCGGCCTACGGCAGCGGATGCCTTTGGTGACAGTAGGCCATGGCAAGTAGCAAAGCTCTTTTAGAAGCCGGAAGTTCTGGCATACATCCCGCCATTTTCCATCCCAGCGGACCTGATCGCCTTCCTGCAACTTTGTGCCGGGTTCAAGCTCGTTGGGATCGCGTTCAGAGTCGAAGTGTTTGCCGCATCCGCCTTTGTCTTTTTGGCAGTAGTGCCCGAAGTAGTGAGTTCCATCGAAGTCGATGTCTCTGGTCCATGTATAGACGTGTTCCTTGCTGTGGCATTGCGGGCACGATATGGCCGAACATGCGATGGAGCGAACCACAGGCCGCTCGGGAGTTTCATTTGGATTCATAGGTTTTTCTTTCTGCGGCCCGTGGCCGCTCATCTGGTCGTTCGACAAAATACCGCGCACTTCCGAGAGCGGAATGTCGCTGCCTTTCCCAGATGAGATATGCACCGGAAACGCCCGATTTGAGAAGTCCATGAGACATCCCTTTGAGCAGATGTCCCAATCCTTTTGCCGGTTTAGTTCCACGAGTTGCGTTGAGCCTCCATGTTCCTTCAGCGAATACCAGCCGGAGAACGGATGCCCTCCGATCCAGCCGGAGCCTTCGTCGGTGACTTCCTTCCCGCAGACATCGCATTTCAGAATTGTTGATTTTCGAGTTGCCATAAAAATGTCGAACCAAGTCGTCCAGCGAACCCCTACCCGCCAGACGGTTGTTTTTGATTTTCGGGATTCTCGCCAGCGGGCAGGGGCCGCTGACGACCGACGTTCGACAAAATATGGGATGCGATTTCGTTGACCTCACCGCAGGAAAGGCAGTCCTCGTGGCATCCTGCGTAGGATTCCGTTTTGATCTTTTCCATCGCGGCGCGAAACTGGCCGTTTCGTTTCCAGTGCCGGTCGCGTTGTGCGAGAGTTGCGATCAGGTCCGCTTCGAGCTTGTCCCCGGCATTGATGAGCCTCGCGTTCTCGGCGGCGAGGTTGTCGCGCTCTTTCCTGTCCTCATCGCGAATAATTTCCCCATCGCGCCACATGTTCAACTCGGTTTCGATGGAGGCGTTCTCGGATTCAACCTTGTAGTATTTCGCAACGATGTCTGCGGCGGCGAGCAATGCGGGGACCTTCCCTGCCAGCGTTCCTTTTTTGAGCGTGGCGGCTAGCTCGCGCAGGGTGGTTTCGGTTTGGTTGGTGGTCATACGTTCAAAAAGTCCCGCCGCGCTGGCCGTGAGGGGTTGTGATATTCAATGTCATAAATGCTATAATAACTTTGCTGGTTCCGGTTTCGTGTAGATCGGGTTGTATCTGTTGAGCCTTCCCCGGATTATCACCCTGTCTCTTTCGGCCTTTGCGAGAGCATCGTAGGCGACGGACTTCCCGCATCCGGTGAGGTCTTTGATCTTGTAAAGGAGTTCTGTTCTCGTGATCTGATCCTCGAAAAGATCGGCAACGTCTTGGCTTGAAAGTGCGGCCTTTTTATTCCCTGGCGCTTTCTTTTCGAGCCCTACGGACTGCCGGAACTCCTCCGGGTCGAAGTCGGGGTTAATCCGGTAGATCCCAACTTCCTCATCAAGCATCACGCCCATCTCCGGGAACTGTGCGCCGTTGTTGTTCTTCCCGCATGCCATTACCATCAGGCGCGGGTTGTCCGGGTCTTGAGGTGCCAGGTTCACCTGTGCACGGGTCCATGCGTAGAGAGCTTTTGAGTTGCGCCCGAAAGATGATTTGTCCCATCCTACGGCCTTTGCGGCTCCGAGTTTTCCGGTAGCCGAGTGATGCACGACGACAGGGACACGCTGCGGGTTCCCCTTCTTGACCGCCCGAGAGAGAGCTGTAACAACCTGCTTCATGTCACGGTCGTTGTTCAGTTCCAGACTGGTGAAGGTATTGAGCGGATCGAAACAAACGAAGTGCGGGTCGTGGTCGGCAATCGCTTGCTCGATATGCCGGATCTCGTCAGTCTCCAAGTCGAGGAAGGTATCTTCGTCCTTCTCTACCGTGTGGATGACAAAGCAGTCGTCGATAAGAAGCGTATCCTCTTTTTGAAATCCCAACCCTCTCACCATCTTGGTGATGTCAGTTTTTAGGCGGCGGTTTGAGTTCTCCGTTTGGAATACGAGCCACTTCTTCCCGCGAGCGTGTGTTTCAATCCCGAGGAACGGGCGCCCGGTTATCATGCAAAAAGCTAGCTGCATGAGGAGTCTGCTTTTCCCGATCCCTCCGGGGCCGAGGATCGTTACCGGCTGGCTGGCGGCGATGATCCTATCCCCGAAATAATTGTCGGACTCGTCGAAGTCCATATTCACGAGTTCTGTAATCGTGCGGATGGACAGGCGGGACTTCTTGCTTTTTACCGTGTGGTTGAGCTGCTTGAAGTTCAGCGCGATCTCTGTCGGGTCTTCGCCCTTCTTCACCGCTACTTGGATTTGCTGTGAGACGGTCGAGTTGTGCGCGTTGACCTTGTGCTTCCAGAGGGTTTCGCAATATCCCTCGAAGACTGCCGGGACCGAAGACTGCCCCTCGTTTATCAGGGCATCCGCGATGGCCTGGTTCACCTCCGGGGAGCCGCCAGCAAAGAAGCTCGCGATGGAAAGGTAATCGAATGTCTCCCCGTTCTCGTGCCGCCTTGCAAGTTCTGCGAATACCTGCCGGTAATGGTCCGCGACGAACGATTCGGTAGTGACCTCGTATTTGTCAACGATTCCCCAGCGGTCTTTCCCTGACAGGAGCCCGGCGAGGATGCCGAGTTCGGCGGCTTGTGTCGGCCAGTTGTTCTTCATTTCTTGGCCTTCGGGATGACGTGACGGTCAACGTAGTTTTGCAGGTGCTCTTTCGCTCTCTCCGCGTCAACGCGACCCTCTTCCGTGTCCGGGTAGTCGAAGCACTTGATTGGAAGAGGCGCGGACCTTTCCAGCCTGTGACCGGCTGGCCCGTGCTCTGTCCATAGTTGTAGGCGTAGGGAGATTGTCACGCGGCGAAAAGGTTCAGCTGCGATTTCGCGGACACGAGGAACCGTTGACTTTGGTTTTGATGAAATCGTCGTAGTTCATTTATCGGCCTTGCGTTTCCGGCAACGATCAATCGCCTGCCGGATTGCTTTTCTTTCTTCCGGGTCAAACGCGGCGATCTTCACGTCCGGGAAGTTTTGAAATTCGGGGAATGTTTCGATTATTACGGTGATGCAGCCTCCCGGCTTTCCGAGGTGGTCTAGCATCGGTTGGATGCGCCTTGTCCATTCAACCTGGTTGAATAGCGGCGGGCATATTTGGAATGTCAGGCCCATCGGGAGTCAGTCAGGCGTTGCAGAACTTGTCACGCGCATAGGCGGCAACGGCGAGAGCGGCCCAAACGTGCGACTTGATACCGTAAGTCGGTCCCGGTTCTTTCTTCGTTCCTTGCGGTCCAAGGCGGTCAATAAGTGCCTGCCGTATATTGGCGTCTTTCGCCCGCATGCTGCCGCAGAGATGAATCTTGATGTCCTTTCGGAAGATCAGTTCAAACCCTGAGTCAAGCGACCTCGCTTCCATGAACCGGCCAATCCAAAGGCATGTTTCAAAAGTCTCGCGTCCTACCGGCATTCCATATGAGGCGATCATCTCGCAAGCGACGAGTGCCGGCCACGGTTTGAACAGTCTGCCAGATAGCCAGTCGCGCACGGTCTGGTTTTCCTCAAATCCGTGCGATGCAATTCCGTCATTGTCAAGAATGACGAACGCGCTATGCGTCGTGCCTGGGTCAATAGCCAAGATAGTCATACAAAGTTCAAGTCGTGCTTACGGGCGATCCAGTCAGACGCCAGAATAAATCCTTCCCTTACCCGGCATTCGCTGCGGGGAAGCCAAGCGGTAACTCTCCGGTGCGCTTGGGCTTGGAATATCAGGACAGCTTTCGCGGTCTTGCGGATTATCTGGCATCTGACTTTCACGCTCATCAGAGTTGTTCCACTGAATTTGTGGAAAGGAATGTCTCGATGTGGCGAGGGAGAATAAGAACCTTTCCACCTATCTTGCAAAATCCAATCCTTCTGGCCGCAAGATGCGCGTCAATAGTCCTAAGCCCCATGTTGAGCATGGATGCAGCCTGTTGGCGGGTGTAAGTTGTTATTCTCGATACTTGTTCGATTTGTGTGTTTTGTTTTTTCATCAGAGTTTCATTTCGGTTTGCTGCGGGTCGCGGACCATGAACTCGGTTTCGTCGGTGTGCTTCACCGCGTATCCGATCTTAATTTTGACCGCTCTGCTTTGCCCGGAGTGGTCGAGAGAGATTCCGAGGGACACGTTTCCGGATTGTCCCTCAGTCTCTCCGATCATCTTTTGGATGCCGGTCCAGTTGGCTTCCAGAATGTCGGAAAGCATGGCTTGGACTTCGGCGAGCTCCTTTTCAGAAAAGGTCTGTTCGGTTGGTTTGCTCATTTTTTAGATTCCTACTTTTTGTTTGTGTGCGATTTCACGGTGATGCTTGAAGCACATCCAGCGAACCGCCAATGGTTTTGAATAGTCGAGGTGGTGAGCCTGTGAGTTGGCTTCTCCGCAAACTTCACAAGGCATCCGGGTAATCCGTCCGTCTCTGATTGCGTTTGATACAGCCGATAGCGCCTTGCATTTCTGCGGGTTTTGAATCCGGCGCTTTTTGTTGTATTCGCGCAGTTGCGCTTTTCTGTGTTCTGACTGAAACCTTGCCTTTTCGTATGCTACTACCTTCGCTCGCCCTTCTTGAGACAAGTATCTGGCCGTCACGTCCAACTTTGTGCATTCCTTGCACTTGTTTAAGTGGCCGTCTGCCATCTGCGGATGGGGATAGAACTCAGAGAGTTCTTTTTCCCCACCGCATTTGAAGCATTTCTTCGACATTACAGGTTGCGTTTTTAACGAGGTATTCGCGCCTCTCAGTTAAAAGGTATGTCGTCTTGTCCTTCGGGGGCCGCGTTCGCCGGACCGTCAGCCTTCGCCGCTGGTGCCGCCGTGCCGCCGTTGACCGTCTTGGCGATAGCCTTGGCCTTGCGCCCCATCTTTGAGATGAGAGAGGCAACTTTAGCCCCGTCCATCTCCTTGCCGCAGCCGCCCGCGTTGTTCAGCCATTTGGCTTTGATGCGCGTCTCGCCGTTGTAGGTTTCGGACTCGGCCACGATCTCGCATTCCGAACCGGCAAAAGAGAACGTGCCGTTGTGCAGCGCGTCCATGTCGCCGTTCCATTGCGGGAACGTCTTGCAGAGGTTTTCGATGGTCCGGTCAAAGGCGGCGTCCGAAAGCCATCCTGTATAGACGATCTCCTTGCCTTGCTGGTCCCCGGCCTCTGTGACTTTGCACGGGATGCGGATGAATGGCGTTTGCTTCTCGCCAGCCTCGCCAAACCACCCGTTGCCGGGTTGCTTGACGACGCAAAGGTAGCTGCCGGCCTTGTTGACGTATTTGTTGTTTTCTTCGCTCATGTTTTATTTGGTTTTTGGTTGGAGTGATTGGAGTTTCGCGATCCCGCCTTTCACGCGGTCGGGCGGGAGCGAAGTGACATCCACCTTTGCCCACTTCTCGCGATCGGCTGCGGGCATGTCGGCGGTTTTTAGGAGGGCGAGGTATTGCTCGCGGAGTTTGTCTGGCCGGTTGGCTTGAACTGCGGCGTCGAAGTCTTCCCACGAGAGCGGGAGAGTTTCTGGGAGTCCCAAGCGGTTCTTGGCGTCCCATCCTGGGCTCCATTGCGTGTGGATGATCCGGTCGCCTCCGATCACCTTTTCGCGCTGTTCGCCCTTCTCCTTTGTCTTGAAAACCTCATAGACCGCAAACAAGCACGCATCCGGCCACTCGCGGAGAATCCCGGTGAATCCGCGATGTCCCTTGCTTTCATAACGATCCCAAGTCGTTCCGTCCGGGGAGTTGAAAGGCTTGATATGGACGTGCGAGAGGAGAACGATTCCCATTTTCTGCTGCTGGCGCAGGTGGTCGAGTTTGGAAAGAAGCAACACAAGCTCTTGCTCCGCGACTTTGTAGCCCTTCCCGTAGCCATAATCCTCGATGCTAGCCTTGCTGTCGCGGGTGCAGACAAACGAATGGATTGACCGTTCCAGCCAGTCCATCGTGTCAATCACAAGCGTCTTGTATTCCGAACCGTTAGCTGCCAGTTCGTCAACGATAGCCGTGACATCCGCAAACGTCTCAGGTGTGACGCGGGCAACGTGATCCAATCCGGTCAAGCCGTCCTCTTGGCTAATGAAGAGAGGGAATGGGGCGGATGCTCCAAACGTGCTTTTCCCGATTCCTTCCGGACCTGCGAGTGACACGCGGGGAGGCAGGCTCTCTCCACCGCGTTTGATCTTACTGAGGATTGTGCTCATAGATTATTTTGTGATGAATGTTTTCAAGTAGGCTTCGCATCCGGCGTGGAATGACGATCCAAGCCGCAATGCTTCCGATGTCTCCGCGATCTTCTCTGTCGGGGTTTCGTATCGAAGTTGGTGATACCTTGCGCACTTACGCAGGGCCGAAAGTCGGGAGTTGGTGAGAAAGTCCTTCCCCTGTTCGGTGATAAGCAGCTCCGCGTGTTTGGTGACTTTCTCTCCGTAACGGATGCCGTCCACGGTCGCGCGGCCAGCGCAGAGGTCGAAGTATTCGCATTGCCCGTAGGCCGTGCATGCGGACGGGTTGCGCGGCCAGAGGTTATGCTGGCGGGAGTAAAGGATCTGCTTGGAAAGCTCCCAGGCGTCCTTGCAGTAATCAACCAGGTCGGAGTCTGAGCGGGGGATTTCCTTCTGGACAAAGAAGGCGGCGGGATTCTCGCGGATGTTTTCCAAGCAACGGTCAAAGAACTCCTGCGGAGTCTCCGGGTTCGGTTTGTCTTTCCGAAGCGGTTTGATTCCCGGCTTCTTGGCGACATCATAGACCACGCTGCGGACATCCTGACCGCCTTGCATCACGGCAAGAACATATTTGCTGATCTGTCCATCCATCGCGAGACGCGCCCAATAATCGCTTTCGGGCTCGACTGACTCGCTGGTTGTCTTGTGTTCCAAGACTTTGATTGCACCGGATGTCTTGTGCTTTAGAACGCCGTCGATCTTCCCGGCTTCAACGAATGTCTTGGACGGGCTTTCGGTTTCCGGGTTGAGGAGCGGGAATGTAAATTCAAGCTCCACGCTGATAACCTCGTGCTCCGCGAGCACCGGCCCGATGTTTTCCACCCATCCGACAAACATGGCGTGCGCCTTGGCGGTCGAGTGGTCGTATTCTGCTTTTTGGAAAGTTTCCTCTCCTGGGTATGGTCTTGTCATAAAGTTAGAGCTGTCCCCGGCGTTGTAGCCGAAGGATAAATTCGGAAGATTCGATGGCGTCTTGCAATTTGGCCTTGGCGGTCGCGTATTGGTTCCCGCAACCGATAAGTGCTCCCTGTGTCTTGGAAGGGAGAGATCCCCAGCAAGGTTCGCAGAACTGCTTGGTTTCCTTCTTGGCCCCTCCACACGAGCATTTCCCAGTCGTGTTCATTTGTGGGGAAAGCTGGTTTTGCTGGCGGATTCGATGTCGCGGAAAAACTTCTCCGTCTCGACTTGCTGGCGGCAGGCGTCGTATGTCCCGCGCTTGACCCCGTGCCGGTAGCCTTCGTTGTAGGCGTCTTTAACGAGCGCGTTGACTACTGCCGTGATCCCGACGATGGAAAGCAGGCCGGATAGGATGAAAATGGCAATCATCGTGTGCGGACGTTGAGCGTGGACGGCGGGACTTCGCTGGCGATTGTCGCGGCGTGGAGTCGGTCCTGTTCGCGGGATAACTTTTGCTGGTATTGGCCGATCAGGAGAACGGTCCCGAGGGTAAGCCAAATCAAGAACAAGATGGCGTTGTGCTTGTTCATTTGCAGAACATCTCCTGGTAGTGGGCGAAAAGGTCGGCCCAGGTGACTTCGATCCGCCTGCGGTTGTCGGGATCACCGAGTCTCCACGCGAGGGCGAGGGTCTGGACGAACGATCCGCCATGCTCCTCCATCGCGCGGACGGCCTTGATTTTTTCCTCGATTTTCATTCTTCCTCCCCGCTGATTCCACCGTCTCGCATGTCGTTAAACCGGCGCTTGGCGTTTGTGGCTTCTTCGCGGTATTCCTGATCGTGTGTGTCGTCGCGTTCTTTGTCGCGTTCGCTGATAAGGTTCTCGGCGTTGCGGGCGATGGGGAGTGTGACTTGCGCCCAATCGTAGGCTTTGCGTGTCATAAAGACCGCCGCGAGGAGAACGACGCAGTTCGGTAGGAGGTAGTTGTTTTTCACTTCCCGGCCTCCATTGCTTTGGCCCGCGCCCGTTTCAGCCGGCGAGACATGACACTCGTGAACGTGTTGGCGTCCGGGTGGACGTTCTGGCCTTTCTCAATTAGAAAGGCGTGGATCGCCCGGAACTTGTAGCCTTTCGCCCGCATAACTTCGACGGCGCCAAGAATGGTATCGGTAGGGTATCGGCCAGCCGGGGGTAGAGCGTTTGCCGCCTCGATGAGTTCGGCGGCGCTCATTGTTTCAAACGGGCGTGCCCGTATTTGGTTTGAACGTGGCCGGATTTCTTGGCTTCGCTCAGGTGGTAGTAGAATGTCGTCTTGCTCACATTCAACATCCCGGAAAGCTCAACGGTGTTCTGCCATTCCGTTGTGAGGATTTCCAAGACGTTGAAACCTGATTTTGCCGTTTTGGTAGCCTTGCGGGTTGGCGCTTTGTTCTTCCAGACGAGAGAACGTGCCGTTGTTGCCGCCGCATCCGCGCCGATGTCCATTGACCGGAGCCAAGCGAAGATGTCCGCGAAGTCGCGGGCAACCGGGTATCGGTCGAAGTCGAGGGAGGATTGGAGGTAGAAGCCGTTCTGCCGGATCGCCGGGAGGACTTCCGATGTCACCCACAGCCGGAAGGCGACCGCCTGCGGCTTCCGGGATTTGAAGATCAGCGCGTAGAGGCCGGATTCGCTGATGAGGTTGTAGGATTGTGCGCCATTTCCGGCCCGACCCTCAGGATTACTGAGGGTCATCTTTTCGAAATCTTCAAGAGAGCGGATAGCCTCAGTGGTGTTCCCGATTTCCAGCACCCGGCAGACATCCGCCGCAACGAACCAGGGCGAGTTCTCCCGGTCAACAACCCGGACGGGGTTTTCTTTGAAGTCGAATACTTGGAGGCTCATTTCCATGCCCCTTTCTCCGCGAGAAACTCTTCGAGCACCTGAGTTACCACGGATGACCGTGTGCGGCGTTTCTGTTGCGCGAATTTTTCGAGGGCCATCAAAAGATCTGGTTTAAGGGATATTCCCGCGCTCTTGGCTCTCATCTCTTTTGGAAGTGGACGGCTCATTTTGAGGATGTCTGAGGTTCACTTAACCCTTGAAGTAAAAAAATAACGTGCTGGTTGACAGAACGGCAGCTTGCGCGAGCTTCCCGGACCAACTTCGTTTTGATGTCACGGGGTATCATCAAGGATAGTGGCAAGGCGCTTGCCCGTTTCGGCTGCTTTTTTTGTGGCGGCGAGGATTGCTTCATAGTCTTTTACTGAGATTGGAATGTTTGCGGTTTTTGCTGCGAGAATTTCAATCACCAGTTCAGACAATGAAATTCCCTGAGACTTCGCCATACGAACAAGGCGAACCTTGATCGTGCGGGGGAGAGAGAGGGAGAATGGCTCCTTGTCTGGTGAATGCTGGTTCATTGAAACAAGTGCAATATAAACAAGGTTCACTTAACCCGTCAACAATTATTTTGAATTATTTTTCATGCCCCAGAATCCCTGTGTTTATCAGGGTTTGACGGGATCAAGCGGTGATGCTTCGACAAGATCACCCTTGAAAAACTGGCCACGGATATCTTCGGCCACAATGCTTGATAACGGAAGAGTTGATCCGCTATCCTCGTCTCCGGGAGAACCGGGATCGTATTCAGCCTTCATCTCAACATGCAGAGGAGATGCCGACGACAGAGAGAAGAAAAGCAGGGATTTTACCTTTGGAAATTCCTTGTTCGTTTCAATGATGCTCGCCGCTTGCTCTTTGGAGCACCTCAATTCTACCCAGTAGCCAGCGTCAGCACTGAAAAACGCAAAAATCCCCTTTGGCGTCCGATATATGCCAAAATCATCGGACGAGACCCAATAAAGTTGTTTTGGCGCATCTGCAATCCTGTCCTGTATCTCAATCGTGAATCCATCCCGCTTGTATATGTCGTCAAAAGCCCCAGACCGAAAATCAATCGCATCGGGATGCTTGCCCTTTGCTGCGGCACGCGTTTTGTCCGCTTCAGTTTGCTTTTTTGGAACTACTTTTGCGGATCTCTCGCACGATGTAGCAGCAAGCGCGATTGCCGCTGAGATGATGATTCCAATGTATTTTCTCATGGCTTCGCATCTTTCCAGAACATCACCGCCGCAATTACCAGGCTCGCCACGGCGATCTTGTCGAGAGTCTGCCACATATCACGCTTGAAATGGAATTCGATTACCGGATTAAACAGAATCGCCTGAGCCCCGAAGATCACGGTCCACGCTACCCGGCCAATCAGGTTTGCTGTGAAAGCAGAATAGAGGAAACCGGCACAGCATATCCACCGCAGAGAAGTATAGAACCCATGAGGATTGCGCTCGGTGACAGCGCTGGCGAGCATGAGGAACATCAGAGCCGCGAAAATATAGAATCCCCACACAAAGCCTCTGATAGTCGATTGTTCGGAATCCATTTTGATTCACAATACTGATAACACCCTTACCAATGATCCAGCAAAATGTGCAATGTTCGCTCAAATCTCGCGCCCGGAAATCTCGCAGATTTCCGGGAAATTTTCCGGGGTTAATCAATTAATGGATAGATGTTTATGAGAATCTTCCGGGAACGAACTTGGTCCCGGAAATCTGTCCGGAACATTTACAACTCATTCACTATCAACGAGTTAGGGAATAACGCATAAACAAAGAATGCAGCGCCGCTGCTCCGCGCGGACGCTGCATTCTTTTTGTGCGGCATTTTTTTAATAAGTCAAGATTTATTTTTTGGCCAGCGCCCTCGCCACGCGCTTCTTGAGCGCCTGGGCGGCGAGCCAAGCCGGATCACTGGCCTGGAGAGCATACCAGTCCGCCTTGCGCTTCGCCTCGGCCTGCCGGAACTCCTCGTCGGTCCAGTATCTCCCCATATACCAGACGGTGTGGTTTTTCCGGTAATCCGCTTTCTTCCTGAACGGCATGGATGCAGTCAACCACACTTCCTAAAAGGAATCAAGTTGAATCAAAAACGGGAAATGCCGTAAATATCCGCCGTAACTCATCCGGCATAGATTCACAATCTCTTGATTATGAAGGGGAGAGCGGGTGACGAGATTCGAACTCGCGACATCAACCTTGGCAAGGTTGCACTCTACCAACTGAGTTACACCCGCATTTGCCGGATTCCCTCTGTAGATTGATCCGGTTTCGGTGTCAACGAGATTTTTCACCGAGGCGATTTGACCCTCTATGGCTCTGTATAGAATTTGAGGTTGCCACCCCTCCGTGCCACCCCAATTCGCAAGAAACACGGTGGGGGGGGCCGATTTCCAGATTTCCGAAGAAAAATGGAAAAAAGATGGGGGCGAGGGGGTTGACATTTTCGGGTTTCCAATCAGTAGGGGCATGAAAAGAAAATCATGCACACAGTTGACCGGACTCTCCCGAAAGAAAACCGGAATTTACCAATACCGTCCACAAGTCAACGGGAAGAGGACGGCATTCTCTCTCAGGACAAAAGATTTCGAAGAGGCGATACACAGGGCACTTCTGATTAAGGATACGACTCCTGTGCAGACCAAGGATAGTCTCCTTTCGCTTGTTGAGGAGTTCGTCCGGTTCAAAGAAAACAAAGGCAAGTTCAGTCGGTTCAGCGTTTCCGACAAATACGGTATGCTCAAAAGATTCGCCACCTTTTGTGGTGACAACATTCCGGTTGGGAGCATGAATCCGAAAAAAATCGGTGAGTTTTTTGCCGATTGCGAGAATCGCTCTTTGGCGCAATCTACCTTGTCAGGCTACAAAACCAACATTCAGAGCTTTTTTTCGTGGTGCAACGAGGAAAAACGACTGCATGTTCATCATTTTATATCAGCGTTAAAAGAGTTCGAATTTGTGTCAGAGGCGAGGACTGATTACATCCCACAGTCGGAAATCAATCGCCTCTTAAATGAATGTGACGACGAGGTTGTAAAATACGTGCTGATCTGTGGTGCCTTTCTTGGAATGCGAAAAAACGAGATCATTGAGTCAAGGCGGGAGTGGTTCGATTTTGATCGTCAAATCTGTCGTGTTCAGAATTGCAATGCGAAAAAGGCGCAAGCTGAAAGCCTTGATCTGTTTCGCGTGAAAAACAAAAAAGAGAGGGATGTTCCGATCATTCCCGAATTGCAGGAATGGTTGGCGAGGTTTGTTGAAGGGAAAGAATATTGTCTGGCAAGTGGAAAAAGGCGCGGGAAATCAAAGTATCGCTTCAACTACGAGAAGAGGTTCAAGACTTTTCTAAAAAAGAAAGGGATGCTACATGTTTCAAGCCACACACTGAGGCATTCATTTGCTACAAATCTAGCAATAGGGAATGTTCGGATTGAAAAAATAGCTTCAATGCTAGGGGATTCGATCAAAACAACAGAAAAACATTACGCGAGGTTTATCCCAGACCAATCATCAGTAGGAATTCTATCGTTGGGACTTGTGACTCAGGAATCTCCTATTGAATCAGATAGTTGGAGCATCTAGGAGACTCCGATAGCAATAGGCTCTTCAGACTCTATATGAATACCCGATTTGAAATACAGGAGAACTTTATCAATATCTTCACGCCAATACAATGTCATCTTATGACGTTTTTCAAATGGCTTGAGGTGATATTCGACCTCAAGAATCTGGAGTATTCTTTCACCACCAACGTAGGCAATAGTATCTCGTCTATTCAATATTTTCGCTATTGGCGAATGTTCCCAAGGTGCAACATAAGTCCTATTTTTCATAAGAATATTTATTGCGTGTCTTTAGAATGCAAGGGTTTGGTCAGACATTTGTCCTATAAAAGTGCCGAAATGTTCTTGAAAAATCAGAATCCAGTTAAAAATAGATTCATTTTTAATCTGGCAGCACCTCGAATAAGCCGTCTTGGCCATTATTACACTAAGTCCAACCCAGCACGATTTGAAATTACGCGCTCGAATATAAATATCTACAAACACCAATCAGAACACCGTGATATATCCTGAACTTACGAGTGGTGAATCGAATGTCGTTGCGCTCTTGGAAAACAAACGCCTGACCTATGGTATGTCCTGAATAATGAAAACCGAATACGTGACAGACCTTCAAAAACTTCTCCAAGCCTCAGAATCTTGGGAACCCTCTGACCCTTCGCCTCAAGCGAAACTTTCAGAATACCCCCACCCCTCTGAAAACCCATATACCATTGTTGATTCCCAAGGTTTCCACAAAGGCAGGAAGGTTGATCCATTCTTCCATACGATCAAAGACATCCCATTCCGAATATTTCTGACGTTCCATTATCGCACCCCCCACTTTTTCAAAGCAACGCAAGACGCTATATCGGCGAGAAGATGGGTGATAAAAGACCTGCTTTACCGGACGAAAAAGGAACTGAACCTGAGAGTGAAGGACGTTCAGTATTTCGGGGCCGCTGAACGTGGAGATTCAACTCGGATACATACACACACCTTGATCTACCTGAAAGACCATATTCGGCACATGGAACAGGCGATTCTGAACAAGCTCATTAAACTCATGCCCCGTGACATCGTGGACACTCCCAAACCTCTCTATGGCATGACTCCTCCAAATGCAGAACTGGTTCGTGATTCCGAAGCTGTCTGCTCGTATATCACAAAACTCAGCGACCACCCGCTGCATGAGGAACACCATTCTGACCATTTCGATAAATTCGTGAATGCCTTGCGGAAATACCAGAAACGGATGACTGGCGCGAAGGACTGAACTGCTTATGGCATTTCATTGAGAATCGAGCTGCCCGTGATAAGTATTTCAAATGAATCCGACCCTTTCCAAGAAACCAAGAATAGCACTCAAACGACTTGCTGATTTTCAACGCATGGTCCTTGGTCACTGGGAGCTAGAGGACACGGTTTGCCTTCGTCCCAAAGACATTCCTGAAATTGGTTTATCGTGGGCCGGATACATTTTCCGCTGCACATGGGAAAACGGCATGATCTCGGTTTGTGCCATTTGTCCACGTTCCGAACACATGGTTGTTTACGTGTTCGCGGATAGGGACTCCTTTGAGTTTCACATTCCGGCGCGAACTGAAAATTCCGAAGAAGAACGACAGCCTTGCGAATCCTACTCCATCCTTCTCGGAAATATTGCAGTGCGATTGAGCCAGCTTGGTTTGGTTGCTTCGCTGAATTCGGCAAAACATATCGACCCGCATCTCGAATATCCGCTGAATTTCCGGTGGTCTGAGATCCTGCTGCGATCCATGTGCAAGGACGGAGAGACAGAACTACTCTACGCCATCGACAAAACCGGAAAAAAAGCAGTCGTGTATGTCAATTCCGAGAATGGAACGAGGCTTGATCCGAGGTTTGTGGAAAATGCCTATCAGGTGGATTCAGAGAATTTGAGGATGAGGCACCGGAACGAAAATCTGGAATCCCTCGTTTGTGACGAATTTTTGGATTCTCCCTGAAAGTGGCATCATCCCCTTGTTTTCGGAATAGACGGGCTTCTACGGCCTCTCTGGCTCCACCATCGGCCTGTTTTTCGGTTCCATGATGAGATGATCGGTTCTCCCTCGGCAACAAAACCTCACATTCACCACTTCCAACCTTTCAGGAATACCAGCCACGACCAGAATTCCTTCGGCACATGGCAGGGTGATCTCTTTTTCGATTTCGGGAGAATCCGGCCAGAAAACGACAGGTTGACCCACACTACCGATGTCGGTGCGGCCAATTACGTGCGGCTGGTTCGGGAGTGAGAGTCCTGATTTGGGGGGAAGTCCGGTGAGTTCGTGATTTTCGGTCAAACGTTACAACTCCTCTCCAACTCCAGAAAAGCAACGGTAATTTCATCGGCTTTTGAAATGTGCCTCACCCCATCTTTCGAGGCATCCACAATCCAGACCTGAATCCCGTTCTGAACAGCCTGAACCCAACCCAAGGTCCATCCCTCAGATTGGAGTTTGTCGGCAATCCACTCCCAGTATTTGCGGGGTGGGATGGTTGAAACGATCATTACCAAGCGATACCGGATCGTGGATTTCTGATCAAACTGCATGGCATTTTTGATATTGGTCAACATTCGACTGTATCACCTGCACATCCGACATTTTCTTGAAATCTCCTTCGATTCCTGAAACATTACTTCCTATGTATTACGTTACAAAAAATGGGGAGCAGAAGGGTCCGTATGAAGAGAATGTCATTCTGGCTTGTCTGAAGGACGGCACTTTTGATGATTCCGATTTCATTTGGAAAGAGGGGTGGGCGGATTGGAAGGAGATTGGAGCGGTTTTTACCAAGCCAAGTGCAACACCACCCCCTGCTCCTGCTCCCAAACAAGCCGAACCACCAACAAAAGCAACCGTTGAAAAAAGAGGGTTTGTGATTGGAAAACCCGCGATCTTTGGCGTTCTAGGGCTTCTCTTTCTGTTGTATATTGCCAACCCATACATCGCCACATACCAACTTTTTGCAGCCTTAAAGAGCGGAGACACGGGAACCCTGAAAAAGAGGATCGATTTCCCTGAACTTCGGGAATCACTCAAAGAGGAAATGAAAGCCAAGATGTTGCAAGAAACAAAAAAAACCGTTTCAAAGGCATCGAAGGAAGATGATCCAATGGCAGCTTTGGGAGCAGGTCTTGCAGCGGCCATTGGACCAGCACTTATTGACGGGATTGTGGATTCATTTGTAACTCCAAGTGGATTGGCTGGACTGATTTCTAATCCAGAAGCAGCAGTTCAGGGCAAAGGGGGCAGTGGCGATATAAGGCTTCCAAATATCAACTGGGCATTTTTCTCTGGACTAACCGAATTCAAAATTAAGAACAAGGAAGGGGTTTCTCTTTTCCTCCATTTACAGGGTATAAGTTGGAGCCTCTACCGTATCAGTTGGAGTGATGATGGTAATAATGTTTCGATTGCCAAAAACACACCAACGATACCACAATTAAACGCCATTTCTTCAACTAATGCGCTAGCTGGATATTGGAAGTTAGAAAACTCAGCAAATGTAGTATTCTGGTTTAAAAGTGATGGAACTGTCACAGTCTCAGGTCAAAAGAATGGCACGTATGCCCAACCAAGCCCACATGAACTAAAAATAAAAATAGAGGACGACGATTTAACTCTCGATGTTTTGTCACAGTCCAATACGCAGATTGAGCTGTCTAATAAAACAGATAAGGAAACACGAAAAATGACTTTTATTAAAGTTGATATGGATGCTTATAACGTTGCATCAAGCGCGGTGACTAAAACGATGGATGATTATGCTGCTAAGGCGAAGGACAAGAAGAACGCCATGCTTTTAGCTTCACTTTCCGGAGCTGTATTGGCTTGTAGTGGTAACTCTGACACCGACAGCTTTACAAGCAAAGAAGAAGCACTGTTAAAATTAGTTCAGGGTATTAATATTCCAGTTGCAGGAACTTCAAAGTCCAACAACTTTAAAGCCGATATGACAGTTCAAGATGCTATGAAAGCTTCTAGGTATCTTAGCTTTAGAAACGGGGGGCTTTATTATGAGCCGAACACAGATTAGCTACAATCTCCCGTCTTCTCCAAAAGCGGGATTTACTGCTGAAGTCCGCAGATCCGTTGGATATTTTGCGTAACCGTCAGATCAAGATATTATGTTTTGTCAAAAAAATTACTCTTTCGGAATTGCAGACCAATCTCCAAATTCATCTTTGAAAAAATACATGTCCTGTTGAGGGGAACCAATTTTCGAACTATAAATAACACGAATAGGAAAGACCTCGGTTCCTGTGGGAATTTTATTTGATAATAGGGAAGTCAAGACCTTTCCTCTTCTGATCTCTTCAACGCTTGACATGCCTAGAGTCATCCCTTGCAGCATTGCACCCGCCAAAACATTGAACGATCCGGAAGCATTTGCTGTTCCTCCACCGTTGAGTATTCTGAGCACATCCTTAGTAGAAGGACCACCATATTTTCCGGAATCGGGATCTTTTGCTATTTTCACCATTTCATCCAGCATGTGATCAGAGCCTTGTTTCATTCTGATTGTTGCTAACTCCGTAGTTGATAAAGCCTTATCTGCCCTATCAGCCCATTTTTTATCATTGCTCTTTGCTGCTTTGTCCAACCATGTAACCGCCTCTGGAAGATTCTTGGATATTTTACCATCAACTCCAGTTGCTAGCACCGCGCCTAAAATAAACTGTGCCCCTGCATTTCCCTTCTTGGCTGATGAGTTAAGTAGTCGTAAAATACTTTCTGGATTGGCATTTGTGCCTCCAATTTGCAAATACATAACAGCAAGTAGAAACTCTCCTTCTGAATTATTTAACTCCGCAGCTTTAGTGCATAACTTTTCAGCTGTGGCATAATCGCCTGTGCTTCCATAATATTTTCCCAACGTCACCATTGCCGTGTCATCTCCTGAATCAGCGGCGGTAAGAAGGCGTTTAGTTTCCTGAGCGGTTAGCGACGGCGAATCTTCAAACACAAGATCGATGGTTCGTGTCGTTCGGTCTTTCCATGCAATAAGTGCTTTCCTTACATCTTTTACAGTGTCCTCTAGAGTCATAGGCGGAGAGGGGACGAAGTCACCCGAAGATTCTGAATTAAACCTCTCGATTTCTCCTAAAGCGGCATGAACTCGATTACCATATTCTTGTTCAACTGATGTTCGTTTATCTTGTGGAACAATTGACAAAAGCTTTTGGTAGTCATCCTTCAATATTTTTCCCGCCTTATTCACCTTATTTCGTGTAAACTGGGAAATGCGAGAATTTCGCTCCTCGTAGCTGAGGTTCTGCATTCCACGTATTTGTTGCATTTCCGATTCTGTGGCTTGGTGCAACGGGAATAGACCGTCCAAAGACGTGTATGAAGATACCGCTGCATGAGCCGAACTAGCAACCCCGCTCATAAAAATGAGTCCCATGACGACTGACGCGGTTCTTGTGAGGGATTTTTTCAAAGTCTGAGAATAGTAATTAATTTTGCAAGCTTTCATCCGCGATGCCAAGAGAATAATTCCGAGAAATCCCATATGTGGGACAGGCGTTCGCTCAGTCTTTGAACTGTGGCAAGGAATCTCAACAAGGACATGGCTCGATTCATTCGGGAGCAGAGAGGGAATCTGACTTTGTTGCAGTTCAGCCGGAAACTTGGGATCTCCGATTCTTCGCTTCAGAGAATTGAGCTTGGGCAGCAGAATGTATCTCTGTCCACCGTCCAACAAATTGTGAATCGGTTGGGTTGCACAGTCGGGGAGATTTTCGGCGAGAAGTAAAATCTCCCATTCTCGGTCTGTTCCAAAAACCTCGAATTATGTGCCATTTGCCCAGACGCCGATATTTTATCGAAAAAGTGCCATTACTATGTTTCTATACTGATCTCAAAAACAATGTATCGAAAACGGTTGACAAAAGATATTATTTCTGACAGTCTTTCCCCATGAATATCGGATATGGACGGGTTTCAACATCGGATCAAAATCTCGACTTGCAGTTGGATGCGCTCAAGAAGGCGAATTGCGAGAAAATCTATACGGACGTTGCCTCTGGCGCGAAAACCGAGCGGGATGGACTCAGAAATGCTCTGGATCAAGCGCGTGATGGGGATGTTTTGGTCGTCTGGCGTCTGGATCGTCTTGGTCGCAGCCTTCCTCATCTGCTCCAGACTGTCACCGACCTGAACAAAAAGGGAATCGGCTTTCGTTCGTTGACGGAACAACTCGATACCACGACACCTGCCGGAATGCTCATTTACTCGGTGTTCGGGGCTGTAGCGGAATTCGAGAGGAATCTCATCAGGGAGCGGACTCAAGCCGGATTGAAAGCAGCCAGAGCCAGAGGTCGTCTTGGAGGTCGTCCGAAGATCATGGACAAGAAGAAAGCAGGGATCGCGGCTTCACTTTACGCCGATGGAAAGACCACGGTTGCCCAAATTTGTGAAACGCTCAAAATTTCGAGGGCAACTTTCTACCGCAATTTGAATCAACCAGCCGCCGCATAAAAACTTGATGCTCGATTGAAACGATGTTGAGTCAGCACATCGACGCTGTGAAAATACCCTCCAGAAATCCTTCAGTGTGGTCCGATTACTGTCAGGCGATGCCCATATAGAACCAAAAAACCATGCGAAATGCCACCCCAACTCTGCCACCCTACCTAGGTAAATCAACTCCTTGGCAAGGTTGCACTCTACCAACTGAGTTACACCCGCGCGAGAGGATCAAGATATGATCGAACGGGGCGGTTTCGTCAATGGATCTTTTTCCCTCCCGCGATGCGCGGGACGCTTCGGATGGAACCAATCCGGTGAAGGTTTCAACACCGCCGACGGAGTCCCGGTTGACTCGGTGGCATCCTGCGGTTAGAAATGCGGTCGTTGTGATACCGACACTGGAAAAACTCGAGCAAATCTACCACCGACCGCTTTTCGACCTGATCCACGAAAGCCGCCGGGTGCATTTGGAATTTTGGAACAGGAACGAGGTCCAACTCTGCACATTGCTCAGCGTGAAAACCGGCGGGTGCAGCGAGGACTGCGGGTATTGCGCGCAGAGCTCCCGCTACGACACCGGGCTGGAGCGGGAGAACCTGATGACGACCGAGGAGGTGCTTCCGATCGCACAGATGGCGAAGGCCAACGGCTCGACGCGATTTTGCATGGGGGCGGCGTGGAAGGGGGTGCACAAGGGGGATAAGAAATTTGAACAGATGATTCAGACCGTCCGCGAGGTCAGCCGCCTTGGAATGGAGGTCTGCGTGACTTTGGGACAGCTTGGCGATGAGGAGGCCTGGGAACTCAAAAAGGCCGGGCTCACCGCCTATAATCACAACATCGACACCTCGCCGGAGCACTATTCCCAGATCGTGACGACCCACACTTTTCAAGACCGGCTTAACACGATCGGCTCGGTCCAGCGCGCCGGTATCAGCGTCTGCTGCGGCGGCATCATCGGCATGGGGGAAAGCGTGCAGGACCGGCTCAGGATGCTCGAGGTTCTGTGCAACTTCGACCCGGCACCGGAGAGCGTGCCGATCAACTGTCTGATGCCTATGCCTGGCACCCCGCTGGCCAACACTTCCGTGATCGACGTTTTCGAACTGGTCCGCCTGATCGCGACTTCGCGCATCGTGCTTCCGAAGGCGAAGATCCGCCTCTCAGCCGGTCGTTCGCTCCTTTCGCGCGAGGGGCAGGCGATGTGCTTCTTCGCGGGCGCCAACTCCATTTTTTACGGAGAGAAACTTCTGACGGCCGGCAACCCCTGTGTTGATTCGGATCGCGAACTTCTCCAAGCTCTCGGCCTCGAAGCTCAGGCCCCTTATTCCGACCAACCCGAACCAGTCCACACCCATTGAAAATCAGCATTGGCAGCGATCACGCGGGCTTTGAATACAAAGAGCGTATCATCGCGCACCTCAAAGCCGCCGGCCATGAAGTCTCCGACCACGGAACGCATTCGACGGAGAGCACGGACTACCCTCTTTTCATCATTCCGGCCGCCGAAGCGGTGGCTCGAGGAGAGGCGGAGCGGGGGATTGTCCTCGGCGGTTCTGGCAACGGTGAGGCCATGGCCGCCAACAAGGTGAAGGGCATCCGCTGCGCTCTTTGTTGGAACGACGAAACGGCCGACTTCTCGCGCCGGCACAACAACGCGAACGTCCTCTCCATCGGACAGCGTATGGTCTCGATTGAGATCGCGCTCCAGATACTCGACATCTGGCTGAAAACCCCGTTTGAGGGCGGGCGCCACGAGCGCCGGATTAAAGAGTTGGATGTTTACGAGCAGGGCGGGGGAGTCGAGGGGATGAAGGCCTTGGCTGCGGAGTAAGTCAAGCCCAGAGCGGGGAGCTGTATTGGCCAGCCGTGACGAGCCCGGCGAGTGCCGAGACAACTGCAGGACGGTCATCGCGGTAAGTGACTCCGAACCACTGGCTCTCGACCGGCAACACGCTGACGGCAGCCCTACCGGACTGGATCAACGTTTCGACGGCTGCCGGAATGAAAAATTCGGACTTTTCCTCGGTCCCGTGCTTCGCGAGAAAGACCGCAAAAAGTTCTTCGAGCCCCGCGAAGACCGACGGCGTGAACCCCCAGCAATTCATGGAAACACGCTCGTCCCCGCTGAAGCGTGTGCCGTCTTCCTGATTCACAATTCCGGATGGAGTGCGCTCGATCCTCGGATACTCCCGGATGTGGATGAGTTCGTTCTGCTCCGACACCTCGCAAACTCCCCTGGAAACGTGTCCGCTGGGTGACAGGGTTGACGCGAGCCGGTATCCGGCCATGCAATAGCTCGTGCTTTCCAAGGCCTGTGTCGCAAGAAAACTTCCGACCCCAGCGATCGCTCCGGCTCCGTAGAAATCGTCCGCGTTGATGGCGAGGAATGGAGAATCGATCGCCGCCCTCGCGCACCAGATCGCGTGTCCGGTGCCCCATGGCTTCTCCCTGCCCTCCGGAACGCTGAATCCCTCGGGCAAGTCGTTGAGCTGCTGAAACACGTATCCCACATCTAACCGATCCTCGAACCGGCTCCCGATTTTCTCGCGGAATTCCTCCTCGAATTCCCTTCGGATCACAAAAATAACCCGTGAAAATCCGGAACGGACCGCATCGTGGACCGAGTAGTCGAGCAGGGTTTCCCTGGACGGTCCGACCGGGTCCATCTGCTTCAATCCACCGTAGCGGCTGCCCATGCCGGCGGCCAAAACCAAAAGGGTTGTTTCCATGAGAAAAATTTCTTTTTGAAGTTAGCAGGGAACAGCCCGTACGCCAAGGCATTTGCAGACAGGCAGTTCCGGATTCTGCCAGAGATCACCCCCCCCCATTCACCGCCTCGAGTCTTGGGGACATCCCGAAGTAGTAATAGACGGCATCGCTGGGAGAAAACGCATCCACACCCCTCGCGAGCCCGGCAAATGCCTCCCTTTTTGCTGCACCGACCACTTTGGTTCTTGAATTGCGCGCGAAACATGGGAACTTATTCACAATCCTCTGGTGCCAATCTCATGGAAACCGGATTTCGGGGCTCTAGAGTCCGTCTTTCCGGTCAATGCATGGCGCCATTCATGTTCCCTGCGGTGCGATGAACAACGCGCTCGCGGGGGGATGCGCATCGCCGGGGGACTCAACGGCTGGTTCTCCTGCTCCGAAGCGAGTTCTGGAGCGACCGCCAATTCAACAAATAGAACAATGCCAACTGACTACACACCGAGCGGATCGCGCCGCTCGTCCCGCGGGGGCGGTCGCCGCCCATACCGTGGAGATCGTCCCGCGACATCCAGCCGCCAGGATGCAAAACCGGCGAAGAAGAAAACACTCGTCGAAAAAATCCTCGGATTTTTTGGAGGGAAACCTGCTGAAGCAGCCCCTCGGAAGCACGTGGAATCCACATCCCAATCCGCCCCCAGGAGCCGGGAAAAATCATCCCGTGGCGAGCGCCCGACCGGGATGCGCAAGCCGGAGCTCGTGGAAGTGACTTCCGCCCGCCTCTATGTCGGCAACCTGTCGTTTGACGCGGCGGAGAGCGACCTGACCGAACTCTTCAGTGGAGTCGGGACGGTGGAGAACGTGGAGATCGTCATGAACCGCCACACCATGAGGTCCAAGGGCTTTGCCTTTGTCCAAATGCAATCGGTCGATGAAGCCAAGCGGGCAGTCACCGAGCTTCATGACAAAGAATACATGGGCGGCCGCAAGCTCGTCGTGAGCGGAGCCAAGGCCGTCGAGGAGCGCCGCAGCGAGCGCACCCGCCAGCCTGAACAATAAACCCACATCGTTTCCCCGGCCCCGTCCGATCATCGTGACGGGGCCGACGGGAGTCGGTAAATCCGCGCTGGCCGTCGCTCTCGCGGAAAAGATTCAGGGGGAAATCATCGGTGCCGATGCTTTCCAGATCTACTCGGGACTTCCGATTCTGACCGCTCAGCCCGGGCAGGATCTCCTGGCCAGGGTGCCCCACCATCTCATCGGGATTCTGGGCATGGACGAAACGTGCAATGCCGCGCGCTACGCTCGCATGGCCACCAGAACAATCCGGGAAATCCAATCCCGCAACCGCACGCCGATTCTCTCCGGCGGCACCGGCCTATACCTCAAGGCCCTCACTCACGGGCTCGCGGACATGCGGCCGGTGGATGCCTCTCTCCGAAAAAATATCGCCGAAATGGCGCTTCCCGAGGCTCTCTCGCTCCTTCGCGACGCGGATGCGGATGCTCCTGGACAGATTGACAGCCAGAATCCCGTGCGCGTCCGCCGCGCATTGGAAATCGTGCTTTCCACCGGCAAACCCTTGTCCGCGTCCCGGACCACATGGAAATCCGCCGGGAACAATTTCCAAGGAATCCTGCTCGAAAGGGACCGGGCTGATCTGAGAATGCGGATCGCAACGAACGTGGACTCGATATTTGACGACGGCGTCATCGAGGAAGTCCGCAAAGCCGGCAATGTCGGGCCGGGCGCGTCACGCGCCATCGGGTTCCGGGAAATCCAAGAGCTGATCGCCGGGCGGATGACCGCCCACGAATGCCGGGACCGGATCCTCACCGCTACCCGCCGCTACGCCAAAAGGCAATTGACCTGGTGCCGACACCAATTTAGTTTTCCAACAATCAATCTGACCACGAAGACCTCCCCCAATGAGTTCATCGAGACCGCCCTTCGACTGATCGACGGTTTGGACGCATGACGATTGCTTCTCCCAGTGCGAGCGAAAAAACCCTGCTCGTGGGCCTCGAACACAGCAGCATCACCAGGTGGGATGTCGAGGATTCCCTCAGCGAACTCCGCCAACTCGCGGCCACGGCCGGGGCGAATGTCGTGGACACGGTCATCCAGCGCCTCGACCGGCCGACCGCCCCTTACTACATCGGCAAGGGCAAGGCCGAGGAAATCGCGAAACAGTGCGATGAACACCAGATCACATCGCTGATTTTTGACGACGAACTCTCGCCCGCGCAGGGTCGGAACCTTGAACTCCTCACCTCCCGTAAAGTCCTCGACCGCACCCAGCTCATCCTCGACATCTTCGCCCAGCGCGCCCGCACCAAGGAAGGACGCCTCCAGATCGAGCTCGCCCAGCTCCAGTATCTTCTGCCTCGCCTCACCCGCATGTGGACCCACCTTTCCCGTCAGAGCGGAGGCATCGGCACGAGAGGTCCCGGCGAAACGCAGCTCGAAGTGGACCGCCGCCGCGTGCAGGAACGGATCGCCCGCCTCGAACGCGATCTCAAGGAGGTCCGGAAAAACCGCGGCGTCCAGCGCGAAGGCCGCCTGCGACGGAACTGGCCGGTCGCCTCGCTCGTCGGCTACACGAACGCCGGAAAATCCTCGCTGCTCAACCGCCTCACTGGAGCCGGAGTCCTCGCAATGGACAAGCTCTTCGCCACGTTGGATCCTACCACCCGACAGGTCACGCTGCCGAACCGCCAGAAAATCCTCCTCACCGACACGGTCGGCTTCATCCGCAAGCTCCCGCACACCGTCATCGAATCGTTCAAAGCCACGCTGGAAGAAGTCCAGCTCGCCGACCTCCTCCTTCACATCGTGGACCTCAGCCATCCCCAATACCACGAACAGATGGCGGCGGTGGATGCCGCGCTCGCCGAACTCGGTGCCTCGGGCAAACAGACGATTATCGTCTTCAACAAAATCGACCTCGTGCCGGACAAGGAAATCGTCGTCAACCAGCTCGCCCGCCATCCGGGCAGCGTCGGGATCTCCGCCCGCACCGGCGAAGGCATCCCGTCTTTGATTGATGAGCTCGAAGTCCGCCTCGCCGCCTGGCGGCTGCGCGGAGAATTCCGCATCCCGTCGAACGAATCCGCCCTCCTCGCCGAAATCCACCGCGCAGGCCACGTCCTCGACATCCGCTACGACGGCGACGACGCCATCCTCCACGCCCACGTCCCCCCGGAACTCAGCGCGAGACTCGCCCCCTACGAAATACCGGACCGGTGAAGCTTCAGAATTTCACCTTCGGATATGTCTTGAGATAGCCTGTCACTTCGGCGACGAAAACCTCTCCGAACTCCGCCATTTTCTTTTCCCCGATCCCGCTGATCCCGCGAAGGTCATCGAACTTTTCCGGATACTGCCGAGCCATGAGGCGCAGGGTGTTGTCGCCGAAGATGACGTAGGCGGGGACCCCGCGCTCGTCGGCCAGCTTTTTGCGGAGCTTGCGGAGCCGGTCGAACAATGTTTCGTCGCACTCGATCTCGCCGGTGCGGACCACGGGGGCTTTTTTCTTCACCATCGATTTCGTGAGCATGATGACGCGTCGGGATTTGAGCGCATCGAGCCCGTCATCGGTGAGCGCTATGGTGGGAAACTCGCCCTTCTCCTGCTCGATCAGCCCCATGCGGATCAGCTCGCGGCCGATAGACGCCCACTCCGGGCGGCCGAGGTCGCACCCGACCCCATAGGTGCTGAGCTGGTCATGTTTCCATCGTCGGACTTTTTCCGTGTCTGCGCCGGTAAGGATTTCGATGAGGTGGTTCAGGCCGACGCCGAACCTGCCGCCCTCCCGAACGCGATAGACGCAGGAGAGCAGCTTTTGCGCGTGGGTGGTGGCGTTATAGGATTCGCGGGGTTCGAGGCAGTTGTCGCAAGACTCGCAGCTCGGGGAGGGATACTCCTCGCCAAAGTATTTGAGCAGTTCGCGGCGGCGGCACGAAGGGCATTCCGCATAGTGCATCATCAGACGGAGCTGCTCTCGGGCAATCTGCTGTTCCTTCGCGCTGCTCATCTCCTCGATGAAGTGCGTCTGCTTCGCCGCGTCGCCGGGGTTGAAAAGGAGAAGGCAATCGGCTGGAAGCCCGTCGCGCCCGGCCCGGCCGGTCTCCTGGTAATACCCCTCGATGTTTTTCGGCAGGTCGTGGTGGATGACCCAGCGCACGTTCGGCTTGTTGATCCCCATGCCGAACGCGATCGTCGCGCAGATGATCCGGACTTCGTCGCGCAGAAACAGCTCCTGGTTTTCCGCGCGCTCGCCAGACGTGAGCCCCGCATGGTAGGGGCGGGCGGGGAACCCCCGCTCGCTCAGGCTCTCCGCAAGCCGGTCCGCTGTCGCCCGCGTCGCACAATAGACGATCCCTCCGTCCATCGGCCGCCTGCTGACAAACTCCGAGAGCTGCTTCACGCCCTGGTCCTTGGGAATGACCCGATACGAAAGGTTCGGACGGTTGAAACTGGCGACAAAGACGGCGGGGTCGCGGAGCTTGAGATGCCGGACGATGTCCACGCGGACCCGTTCGGTGGCCGTCGCGGTGAGAGCGGTCACCGGCACATCCGGCAGCAGTGCACGCAGGCGTTCGAGCTGGCGGTATTCCGGACGGAAGTCGTGCCCCCATTCCGAAATGCAGTGAGCCTCATCGATCGCGAGAGCGGTGACGTTCCAGTTGCGGAGGTTCTCCTGCCAGTTGTCGAGCATGAGCCGTTCGGGTGCGGCGTAGAGCAGGCGGAATTTCCCTTCGTGCAGGCCGCGCAGGCGGGATCTGGCTTCCGCGACCTTGAGCGACGAGTTCAAAAATGTCGCCGCCACGCCTGCGGCTTCCAACTGGTCCACCTGGTCTTTCATCAGGGCGATGAGTGGAGAAACCACCACTGTCAGCCCGTCGCGCAGGAGGGCTGGCAGCTGGAAGCAGAGTGACTTTCCGCCTCCAGTCGGCAGCAGTGCGAACGTGTCGCGGCCAGCCAGCGAAGCTTCGATGATCTCGCGCTGGAGCGGACGGAACTCGTCGTATCCGAACGTCTTCTTCAGCGTTTTTTGTATCTTGTCCATCTTCAGGATTCGAGGGAGATGATGGACACCGCCCCATCCTCGCGTCCCACCGCCAGCCATTCATTTTCCGGATGCCAGGCAAGCGCGCTGATCCCGGCATCCAGTCGCAGCCGCTTACGCAAAGCCTTGTCGCCTTCAAACGTGAAGATGAGGACCATCCCGGTCCCGTCACCCGTCGCAAGCCGGCCGGACTTCGGAGAAAATGCCGCTGCTACAACTTCGCCGTCGTGGCCGTCGAGCTGGATGGGAGTGACTCCCTCGGGACCTTTTTTTCCCGTGCACGGCCAGATCGTGATCACAGAACTTCCCCCTGTTGCGAGCCGCTTGCCGTCGGCGGAAAATGCCATGGCGCGCACCTTGGTCTCGTAGCCCTGGATGTGCAGCGGATAGTCCCGCGTAAAATCGTAAATGTGGACGCTCGCAGTCTGGTCCGCCGTCACCAGCCAGCGACCGCACGAACTCCACTCCACGCGAAGGCTCGCCCCGCCCCAGTCAAATCGCGCGAACGGCTCGCGCTCCCCGAATTTCCACATGCGCGCCCCGCCGGCTCCGACCACGGTGACTTGTGAGGAATCGGACGGGTTCCATGCAAAATCCGCAATCGACGCTGCAAGACCTGACAGGCCCTGCGAGGAATTTCCTTCGCCATCGAAAGCGAGCAGCACTTTGCCTTGGCCTGCACCAAGGAATTTTCCATCCGCACTGGCCTTCAACCGTTCAATAATCCCGCGCCCGGCATAGACTTCGCGCCCGCTCCACCGGATTTTTCCATCGAACCCGCATGTCGCTAGCGAGCCTCGAAACCATGCGGACTCGCCGTTGCCCGCCCCATGTCCGTCCAAAGCGGAGCCCTTTCGGCTGGCGGCATTGAGGACCAGAATCGCTCCGGTCGAAGGGGTCGCGGCCAACGACTCCCCGTTCCAGGCAAGGCTCAAAATGTTGTCGTCAGCCGTGACGGCCGCGATCTGTTTCATGTGAGGCAGCTTCTGAACCCGGCGTTGAGTGCGGTGCGGTCGAGATTGCGTCCGATGAAGACGAGAGTGTTCTTGCGCGGACGCTCTCCCCATGGCCCGCCATTGGCTGCATCCATGATCATGTGAACTCCTTGGAAGATGATGCGATCCGGTCCTCCCTTGATCGCGAAGACTCCCTTCATGCGGAAAATATCAACCCCGTGCTCACGCACGGTCGTGCTCAGCCACTCGTTGAGTTTCTTTCCATCGCAGTCTCCGTCAGCTTCGATTCCCACGCTGGTCACATGCGAGTCGTGATGGTGGTGGTGGCCTTCCTCCAGAAAATGGGGGTTCACCTCCATCGCGTGGTCGAGGTTAAAGCCGCCGACATCCATCACCTTGTCGATCTCGATTTCGGCATTCGTCGTCCGATGAATCCTCGCCAGTGCGTTCATCGAGCGGATCCGCTTCTCCAATTTGTCGAGGTCCTCCGGCGTGACGAGGTCGCACTTGTTGAGCAATACCACATCCGCAAACGCGATCTGCTCGCGCGCCTCGTCGCTGTCGTCGAGGTGCAGGAGGATGTGCTTCGCATCCACGAGCGTCACCACGGCGTTGACGAAAAGTTTCTCCTTCATCTCGTCGTCCGCAAAAAATGTCTGCACGACCGGCCCGGGGTCGGCGAGCCCGGTTGTCTCGATGAGGATCTGATCGAACTTTTCGCGGCGCTTCATGAGGTTGCCGAGAATCCGGATCAGGTCCCCGCGCACGGTGCAACAAATGCACCCGTTGTTCATTTCGAAAATCTCCTCGTCCGCGTTGATCACCAGTTCGTGATCAACGCCGACCTCGCCGAATTCATTTTCGATGACGGCGATCCGAAGCCCGTGCTCCTCGGTGAGGATGCGGTTGAGAAGCGTGGTCTTTCCGGCTCCCAAAAAGCCGGTGAGAATCGTGACGGGCGTGCGGTCCATTCAACTAAACAATCCGCCCCGGGATCAGATGCAAGATTCTTGTGAAATATTTCCGCTAGGGAGAACGGGCGCCCCACCCCATACAGGCGGTTGTGCAGAGAATAGTGCTCAGCATGGGATGACTGGCGCGGATCGAATTCACAAAGCTTTGATGCGGCCGCATCAAAGTTTTGTGAACGCGGGCAATCTGGGACGGGCTGTTGAACTCGCGGGGCCATCAGCGAACGACTGAGGCCGCAAAGCTCTCCGAATGAATAGGGGCGAGACATTCCCGGATGCCGGGGACGAGGGGCAGAAGGCAATCCGCAATCGCGCGAGGGTTGCCGGGAAGATTGATGATCAGGGTTCTCCCGCGAGTGCCCGCGGTGGCGCGAGAGAGGATTGATGTCGGGACTTTGGAAAAACTCGCCGCCCGCATGGCTTCGCCGAATCCTGGCAATTCGCGTTCGAGAACGGCCCGGGTGGCTTCCGGGGTCACATCCCGCGGACTTGGTCCCGTTCCACCGGTGGTGACGATAAGATCACAAGACTCGACGTCCACCAAGTTCTTCAAGGCGGCTTCAATCTGGACGAATTCATCAGGGAGAAGGCGAACGACAAACTCCGCCTCAGCATCCAGGCACTCCCGGACGACACGTTCGATCTCCGGCCCGCTCAGGTCTGGATATATCCCCTTGCTGGCGCGGTCGCTTAACGTTACGCGGCCGATTTTCATTGCTTGGATTTTCCCGTTACGCGGATGCCTTCGATCCGCATGGTTTTGTCCGCGGCTTTCATCATGTCGTAGAGGGCGAGCGCGGCGACCGACACGGCGGTGAGCGCTTCCATTTCCACGCCGGTCCTGGCGCTTGTGCGGGCGGTGGCAGAGATCCTGATCCGGTCGTGGTCGATTTCGAAATCCACGGTGACCTGATCGAGCGGGAGAGCATGGCAGAGAGGGATCAGGTCAGATGTTTTTTTTGACGCCTGGATGCCTGCGATACGGGCCACCGCCAGGACATCGCCTTTGGGCAATGCCTGGTCCTTCAGCAGCCGGATGGTCTCCGGCTGACAGCAAAGTTCACCGGCTGCGGTGGCGGTCCGTTTTTGAACAGGCTTGCCGCCCACGTCCACCATGCGGGCCTGACCGGTTTCATCGAGATGGCTGAAGGAATTCATAGGAGCAGCGTTTTAATCAGTTTGGTTTCGGGATCGGGCGCGTCGAGCAGCAATGCATTTGCGGAAATCAACGGGCTCAAGTCGCCCGAGTGCTTCCATTCGAGCGCATCCACAAAAACATGGCCGTCCCGGAACTGCGCTCGCGCGGGCGTCCAAGTGCGGCGGTCGTCCCCGCTTGGGCCAGCTTGATGCGCGCACCGGGCCCCGATCAGCACCGGCGCGGGCTTTCCCTCCATGAGCGAGATGGCCCGGGAGACGAACACGTGAAAACAGACCCAGTGAGATAGCGGGTTTCCGGGGAGCCCGAATGCAACCTGCCGGTTTCGCGTGGCAAATATCAGCGGCTTGCCGGGGCGGCTGTTGATGCGCGAGGCGTGGACCGTATAGCCCGTGACCTCCAGCGCTGCGCGGGTGTGGTCGTGGTCGCTGGGTCCGGACCCGCCCGAGAGAAGCAGCATGTCGCCGCCGAATTCTCCTGCCACTCGCTCAAGTTCGTCGAACGAGTCCAACATCCGGACGCAGCGGACGGGAAGTCCCCGGGACGCCAGCAGGGCTCGCATCATAGGGCCATTGCTGTCGTAAATTTTTCCCAGTGCCAGCGGGCTGCCCGCATCGATCAATTCCGACCCCGTTGAAACGTGGGCGATGGCCGGCCGCGCAAAGGCATATACGCGACCAACCCCGCAGGAGGACAGGAGCGCAACAACACCGGGCGTGATCTCCGCACCTTGCGGGATCAGCACAGATCCATGACGGAAAACGTCGCCGCAGTGGCGGATGTTTTCATTCAAGGTAAGATGAACTCCATCCCGCAGCCGGACTTCAGAGCCGCCGCCGACGCAGTCTTCCTGACGCGCGACGCAGGCGGTTCCTTCCGGGAGAGCCGCCCCCGTGAAAATCCGCGCGGCCTCGCCTGGCCGGATGCATCCGGGTTCGGTGCAACCGGCAGGAATCTCGCGAACGACACGGCATGGTCCAGCCGAATCAATCCCGGCGAAGGCGTAGCCATCCATCGAGCTGTGGTCAAATACGGGCAAGTCAACCGGCGAGAGAATTTCACGTGCGGTCACGCAGCCGAGGGCGTCGGACAACGCGAATTCCGACGCGTGAGCCGGCATCACATGCTCATCAATCAGCTTCCAGAGATTTTCGATTTCGATCACCGGGTGCTCCTTTTCCAGATCGGGACGTCTTTCTTGAGCCGGTCCATGAAGGCTTGCAGGACGGCGAAAGCTTCGGCGCGGTGCTTTGCGTAAATATCCATGCTGATCGCTGCCTCTCCGACCGGGACAAAGCCGACCCGGTGGTGGACGCGGGCGAACTCGAACGGATGGATTTGCGCCAGTTCGTTCAGGATGTCGCGCATGGTCTTCTCTGCCATCGGAGCGTAGGGCTCATAAGTTAAGCCATCAATTTCCCTGCCGTCCTCGAGGCTCCTCACGATGCCGTCGAACCGCGCGACCGCCCCGCAGCCCGCCACGGTCACATGCTCCAAATGTAACGGTCTTTCGGTGATAAGAATTTCGGTTTTCATCCTCCGGAAACCGGCGGGATGACCGCCGTCTCGTCTGCGGGGTTTATTTTGTCGCCGCCGTTCAAGTAGGACATTCCGGAGGCCACGCGACACTGTGATCTTAGTGCGCATAGTTTCGGATGGCGGCGGATGGCTTCTTGCCAAAATGAATCCAGCGTTAGATTGGAAACCACAGTCCATTTCTCATCCCGACAACCTGCTGCCTCTGCGGCCTGCGCAAAATAAAGCACCCTCATGGCGGCTATCCTCCGATGGCTGTCATCGGGCGATCCGGTTTGTAGTTTTCCAGAAAGTCGTGATTCTCCGGTTTGTTGGCAATTGCCTCTGTTAGGGGATCCTCCGGAGCGGTGCCTGCCCTTAAAGCCCCCAGCAAATCAATTTCGCCGTGGCGGCCCAGGCAGGGACGGAGTTTGCCGTCTGCGGTGAGGCGGAGCTTGTTGCACGTCTCGCAGAAATGGGCTGTGGTGAGAGCGCCGATGAAGCCGAGTTTGGCCGACGCAGACGTTTTTCCGAAGCGGAACTCGTAGTATCTCGAAGGCCCGTGACCCGGGCGGTAATCGTCGAGGGCCACAAGTATTCCCAGCGGCGCGAGCCGCCCCATGAGTTCCTGAACTGAAAGGAAGTTCGACTCGTTCAGCACATCACTGCTGGAAAGCGGCATGAGCTCGATAAAGCGCAGAGGGATGTCCCGTTCAGCGGCGTAAGCGATCAGCTTCAGGTATTCCCCTTCATTCACACCCCTCATCAGGACGCAGTTCAGCTTGATCATTTCAAACCCCTGCTCAAGCGCAGCATCGATACCTTCGAGAACCTGACTGACATCGCCACCCGTGATCCGGCGGTAGATCCCGGGATCCAAGGCGTCCAGGCTCACGTTGACCGAACGGACGCCAGACTGCTTGATCTCTTGGGCGAGCAGTGCCAGGCGGGTGGCGTTGGTGGAAATGCCGAGCGCTTGCGTGCCGGGCAGCTCCCAGATCCGCTGAAGGATTTCGATGATGTCTTTGCGGATCAGCGGCTCGCCGCCGGTGACCCGGAATTTCCGGAAGCCGAGCCGCGTGGCCGCTTCGACCGTGCGGACGATCTCGTCAGCTGTCATGTGGTCGGATCTTTGAGCCCAGCCTTTGTAGCCTTCGGGCATGCAGTAGATGCACCGCTCATCACAGCGATCGGTCACAGAAATCCGCAGGTAGTCTATCGTCCGGCCGAATGCATCTTGTAACGGGTCCGCTTTGGATCCGGCCATTGACAGGGTGGAATTCATGAGAGGAGCTGGATTCCAAATTTCGCCGATGCGACGACGAGCACCGCGCCGAGAACCGGCCTCAGCCATGCGGGACGGCCAAGGTGACTCCCGCAAAAAGCTCCCGCTATCCCGCCGGCCACCGCAGCGACCAGCCATACCGGAAACGACGCAGGCAGCGCGACGGAAGCTGCAGACATTCCGCCCAGCGCGGAAGCCGAGTTGACAAAAATAAACGGGGCCGAAACCGCGGCGGCCTCGCGCGGCTCCGCCCATCCGGCGAGCAGAAGCAGCGGCGTGAGAAAAATCCCGCCCCCGATGCCGACAACGCCGGAAAGAAATCCGATGATGATTCCGCACAACATCGCAAGACCGATATACAGCGGACGGAGAGCGCCGAGGCTCTCGGGCAGGAACAACCTGATCGCCGCCACGACGAGCGAAGCTGCGACCAGCAAGAGAAACAGTTCGGATCGGACATGCAGACCGCCACCGATCCAAGCCATCGGCATCGCTGTTACGGCAAACGGCCAGAAAAGCCGGAAGCGAAAATGACCTGCCTGCAGGAAGGTAAATGTCGCGATCGCCGAGACAGCAAGGTTCATCCACAACGCGCAGGGGCGCATCACCTCAGGCGTGAACCCGGCGAGAGCCATGACCGCCAAATACGCCGATGCCCCCCCATGTCCAACGGAACTGTAGAGTATTGCGGCGGCAAAAAATACAACGGCCAAGCAGGTGGAGTGTTCGATCATAAAACATTCAGAACCGCGAGGTCTTCGAGCGAATTAAGGTTGAAAAACATTTCTCTTTCCTCTGGCAACAGGCTTTCCGTCACCAGCAACCCTTGAGCGAGCAGAGTGTTGATGGTGCCCTGAAGTTTCCACTGCCCGTGAAGGGCTGATTCCACAAAACAAGGGAGCGCACCGACCGGATAGACCGCGCAGAGAGGCTCAAAAAAGGAGTGCGTCACCGGCATAAGCCCTTGTCCAGGCCTGCATGAGCCAGCGAGTTTCTGCAAAACCTGAGACATCATTCGGGGCAGGTCCACTGCAAGAACCAGAACGTGCGAACCGCCGCGTGCCTCCGCCCATTCGAGAGCCGCAATGAGCCCAGCCATCGGCCCCCGCGCATCCGGATAGTCCTGAACGAATGCCTGCTCTTCGGGCAACCAGTGAGGTCGTTGCGGAGCGATTACGGACACCGGATCGCAAATCGAACTCAAGAGATCGATCTGCCGCCGCCAAAGAGGCATGCCTTCGATCTCAAGGGATGCTTTGTCCCGCCCCATGCGGGTTGACCTTCCGCCGACCATGAGAGCGCCGAACGCCCGCTTGCTAGAATTATTCATGACAATCCCTTTGATCCAATTTCAACCAGCCATCATTGCTGATCTTGGCACGCAGCCCGCCTCGTCCCCGCATCCAGGCTTCCGCCTCCGGATGAATCGCACCGTTCATCCAATAGCACGGCCGGCATTCCTCGGTTCCCAAAAAGCGCACTCCCTGGATCTCAAATTCCCTGCCGATCAAGTCACCCAGTTCCAGTCCTTCGGAAATGACGTTGCGTCTCGTGGCGGAGATGTCCCGGTGATCTTTTGAAACCCCGAGATCCTCCCACATACGAAGCAGGTCCTCCCAAGCATAGAATGTGATCTGCCCTTTGTAGTCTGGCTTATAATCAAAAAACCGATCACCCCGGATCCCCCGGCCTGCCAGACATTCGATCTCCGGGACTTCAATAATTGGAGACTCTGCCGGGCGCTGTCCGTGTTGGCCGAAATAGTTGTGGCCTACAGAGATGAAAAGGTGGCGGATCATGGCTGGATGAAAAAAATGCGATGGTCTCTAGCAGCAGGTGATGAGTAATGATGATGCGTAAGTAATATACAAGCAAACTATATTGCGTAAGTATAATCTCGTTGACTTCGCGTGCGTTTCTCCGTAACGCCTGCCTGTAGAATGCCGGCAATAAACCACGCATGAAAGCAGCCGGAATTAAAAAACTTTCCCATCGCCAACCATTTTAGACCGCCAGCCCCTATGACTGGCAACCCAGACAAATCGACTGCCATGAATACAGAGACCAGCCACACAAACCCGCCCGATGCTGAGCCGGTGGATGCCATCCGGCTGCAAGCCGGTTTCGGTCCATCCACGGGCGGCGTTCCCTCCCAGAAGGATTACACCCATCCGGCCGCCGGATGGGGCGCGGCTTTGAGCGTCACGGAGGTGCTCCTCAAGCAGAACGAGTTGCTCGAAGGCGCTCGCGTCGTCTTCAAGATGAACCACGAGAACGGCGGCTACGATTGCCCCGGCTGCGCCTGGCCGGACGACCGCAAAGGGCTGCGCCTCGACATCTGCGAAAACGGCATCAAACACGCCACGTGGGAAATGGCCGCAGCACGGGCTGACCGCGAGTTCTTTGCACGGCACACCGTGGCCGAACTGCTCACCTGGAGCGACTTCGCACTGGAGAATGTCGGGCGCCTAGCCGAGCCCATGCGGTATGACGCGGCGACGGACCGCTATGTTCCGGTCGGCTGGGATGAAGCGTTCGCCTTGGCCGGAGGGCATTTTCGATCCCTCGGCAGCGCCGATGAGGCCGCATTCTATACCTCGGGCCGCCTCGGCAACGAGGCCACGTTTCTCTATCAGCTTTTCGCCCGCGAACTAGGCACGAACAACCTGCCCGATTGCTCGAACATGTGCCACGAGGCCAGCGGTCGCGCCCTCGCCGCCTCGATCGGCACCGGCAAGGGGACGGTGGACCTGATCGATTGGCAGAAAGCCGAGTGCCTCATCGTCATGGGGGTCAACGCCGCCTCGAACACGCCGCGCATGATTACCGCCCTCGCGCAAGCCTACCGGCGCGGCGCGCAGATCGTCCACATCAACCCGCTCATCGAGGCGGCTTCGCGCGATACCATCGTGCCGCATGAAATGGTGCAGATGGCGATCTTCCATCCCACGAAAACAGGCACGCTCGACGTGCAGCCGCGCATCGCCGGGGACATGGCTGTCATGCGCGCCGTGGCCAAGTATCTTTTCGAGGCATCAACCTCGGACCCGTCCGCCATTGACCGGCATTTTTTCGAACGCCATACCCACGGATTCGAGGAATACCGGAGCATCGTGACCGGGACCCCATGGGATGACCTCGTGCGGCAGTCCGGCGTGACGCTCGAGAAATTGCACGAACTCGGGGAGGTTTACCGCCGGTCACGCAGCACCGTGATCTCGTGGTGCCTCGGCGTGACACAGCAACGCTACGCGGTGGACACCATACGCGAGGTGGTAAACGTCCTCCTGCTCAAGGGGAACATCGGTCGCGAGGGTGCCGGGCCGTGCCCGATCAGGGGTCATTCAAACGTGCAGGGCAATCGCACTCTGGGCATCGACAACCGCCCGGACGAGGCGTGGCTTGCCCGGATGGATAGGGCGTGCGGCGTCACCTCTCCGCGTGCGCCGGGGCTGGACGTCGTGCGCGTCATCCCCGCAATGAGGGATGGACGGGTCAAAGTGTTCGTCGGCATGGGCGGCAATTTCGTGATGGCCGCGCCCGACACCGCCTACACGGCGGAGGCGGTGCGCCGGTGCGACCTCACGATTCAGGTGAGCACCAAACTGAACCGCAGCCATCTGGTGCACGGGCGCGAGGCGTTAATCCTGCCGTGCATCTCGCGCACCGAGAGAGACCACGGACGACGTGGAATCCAGGGCATCACCGTCGAGGATTCCATGAGCATGGTGCACCTGTCTTACGGCATGCGTGCGCCCCGCTCCCCCCATCTGCGCTCCGAGGCGGCCATCGTCGCCGGCCTTGCGCGCGCGGCGTTGCCTGACAGCCACACGCCGTGGGAAGACTACGCCGCAGATTACGACATGCTCCGGGACAAGATCGCCGAGGCCATCGAAGGGTTCGAGTCGTTCAACACGCGCATTCGCCAGCCGCTCGGGTTCCGCCTGAGGCAGCCAGCGAGGGAGTTGGTCTTCCTCACCGACACCGGACAGGCCAATTTCTCGAATGCCCCGCTGCGCGAGGATCCGCTTCCCTCCGGCCGCCTACTCTTGGGAACCATCCGCTCGCACGACCAGTGGAACACCACCATTTACTCGGACAACGACCGATACCGCGGCGTAAAAAACCTCCGCACGCTTGTTTTCATGAACGCCGAGGACATGAGCGAGCGGGGGCTGGACAAGTTGGCTGCGGTTGACATCACCAGCTTCGCGCGCGACGGAACGAAGCGGCAGGTCTCCGGCTTCCGCGCCGTTCCCTACAACCTGCCGCGCGGCTGCGCCATGGGCTACATGCCAGAGCTGAACGTGATCTGCCCGATCGGCGATTACAGCGAGCAAAGCGACCAGCCGCTGATGAAACACCTTCAGGTCGAGATCTCGGCTGCCGCCTCTGCACCGTGATGCCCGCAGACTGTTGTCACTCCGCCGTGAAGATCCTGCCGGTTCGGCGCGTGCGCGTGTCCGGCGAGGAATTGGTGGACGATGCGGTCTCTGTCGAAAGTCCGCTGCAGATTCAGTTGCAATCCACCGCTTCACTCGGGCCACCGCTCAACGTGGCCACTACGATGCGCACCCCCGGCAACGACGTGTCGCTCGCGGCCGGCTACCTCTTCACGGAAGATATTATTCGGCGGCGGGCCGACGTGATCGACATCGAGCAGCCCGGACCGGACCTTGTCCGCGTGGTGCTCAACGGCTCGGTGCCCATCGACACCCGGCGCTTCGCGCGGCAATCCTACGTCTCGTCGAGTTGCGGCGCGTGCGGCAAGCGGGATATCGAGCAATTACGAATCCACCACGCCACCTGGCCGCGTCCGGCGGCGTTTGATATTGATCCCGCCATGGTGTGCGCGCTGCCCGGAAAGTTGCGCGCCGCGCAGCAGGAGTTTGCACAGACCGGCGGCATCCATGCCTCTGCGTATTTTGATGTCTCGGGTGAACTGCTCGACGTGCGCGAGGACGTGGGACGCCACAACGCGCTCGACAAGCTGCTCGGGGCCCGCTTCCTCGCCGACACGCTGCCGCTGCCGCCGGGCGGGCTTTTCCTGAGCGGGCGCGTGAGCTTCGAGCTCGTTCAGAAGGCGGCGGTCGCGGGCATAGGTTTGATCGCCGCAGTCGGCGCACCATCAAGCCTCGCTGTGGAACTGGCCTCCGAGTGGGGAATCACCCTGATCGGCTTTATTCGCGACGGCCGCTATAATCTCTACGCCGGCTTTGGAACCATTCGCGCTGGATGATCCGGTAAACCGGAATCCAGCCGGGAATGTCGCGGAGGATCGGCAGGAACGGGACTAAGATCAGGACGACGAAGAGCCCGACCATCATCAGCCCGATGATGAGGTCGGCGGCCGAGGAGTTGCCAAGCGCGGGGACCTGATACCAGAAAGCATAGGGTGCCAGCCACCACTGCCCGGGCCAGTTCGGAACCTCGTGCGCCATGCCCATGTGGCCGCCGTCCAAAAGATTGGCGGATGCCCAATCGTTGATCGAATCGCTGTCGCCGAAATACATCAACTGCCACGTGTAGTCGGTGATGTATTGGTTCGGCTGCTGGCGGGAGATTTTCTGGTCGAGAGCATCGGTCACCGCGAGCTGATACATGCGGGACATGAAAGTCTGGACGGGGCCATAGTCGCCAGCGGGAACCACCGGCTCCCCTTTTTCGATTTTAAGATTTGAGGAGGGAAGGGCTTTTGCGTAGGCCGCGAGCCAGGAAGCCTGCTGGTGCTTATCCGCTGACTCCCACTGCCGGATGGCGGCTGCCAGTTCGGCATCAAAGCGCGAGGCCGATTTCAGCGGGTTGAGCACAAAATCGACGGGCGGGTTGATGGGGAAGGTGATCGGGGACCAAGTCATCGGCGAGAAGGGGCCAATGGCCTGGACTTGGGCGGTGCCGTGATTGTAGGGCGGGCCGTAGGTCGCCGTCTCGCTGGTGCCGTTGAACTCGGTGAACGTCGTGTTGATAAAGTCGGTCGGATTCTGCTCGGCCCAGTTCCTGAACGTCATCGAAGGCACGTCGGGCGATGAGAAGACGGCGGAAAGGACGAGCACCAGAAGGCCACCGACGACTGTCGCAATGAAGACCTCCTTGATCAGGTCGTAGGGGCCGGTGGGATTTCCGGCAGGTGCAGAGGTGTCGGCGCTCATATCTCTTCAGTTCCTTCCCGTTCGTCGAGATGCTCGAAGCCGATCGGCGGGCAGATCCCTTTTTTCCGGACGAGCAGAATGTGACCGAGGGTCAGGCCGCCGAGGACCAGCGGGAAGACAGCAATGTGGATGATGAACATCTGGCCGAGGTCCAGCACGTTGAAAAACCAGCCGGCCCCCATCGCATTCATGGCATCCTTGGCGTTAATCGCTATGAATTGCGCGTCCTTGTTCGTCATCAGGCAATACCCGGAGAAGGCGGTGATGACCATCACCCCGAGGCACATGCAACCGCTCGCCCAGGTGAGCCAGCGCCCGCCGCGCCACGCGGCAAGGAAGAAGTTGGTGACAAGATGGATGGCGATCGAAGCGAAAAAGAGCTGGACGCTCCAGAAGTGGACGCTGTTCACAAGGCGTCCGAGGGAGCTGTGGTGCCACCACTGTGGGCCGCCGAGCGCCAGCACGCAGCCGGAGGCCACCAGCAGGATGAAGGCCGCCACGCCGAGGGCTCCGGCCGAGTAGAGCCAGGAACTCACGTAGGTCGGCTCACGGCTCGGGAGCAGCTTCGTCCATGGCCACGTCTTGGAGACGTATCTGCGGATGGCACCTGTCCAGTTGCCTTGCTCGGAAGCGGGGACTTCAAAAGGAGCACTCATTTATCTCCTTCCCTTGCCTCCGCGTTTGCGGCGATCCGCTCCGCGCGGCCCGGGAACAACGGAATCAGAAGTGCGGCGAGAAAGACCAACGCCAGAACCGAGAGGAGGATGACATTGCTCCAGGTGATCGAAACCGGGATCCCAATGTGCAGGACAAAACTGGATGGTGCCCCGGAGAGATCGACAATGCCGCCGGGCGCCACCGTAACGAGGAGCTTTGAAAATACAGCCATCTTGGCGGCAAGCGATACGGGCATGCGCGCCAGCAGTCAATATCAAATATACTTACGCGATATTTTTTCTTGCAGACTACTTAAGTAAGTATGTATCCCTCGTGCGCCATGAAAAACCGCCTCCTCTTTTTTACCGCACTCATGGCCGCCTCCAGCGCGGCCCTCGCCCAGACGCCTGCGGCGACGTATCCAGTCAGGAACGCGCTCGGGAACTACGGGGATCTGCAAACATACCGCTCGGACGGTTGGCTCGACATCGGCAAGGCGATCCGGTTGAACCCACGCTTCGCCCCGTTCGTCGTGCGCAAGGATTTTGATACGTGGTGGAATAGCAGCACCCCGATCCCGAAAAGCGCCATCCATTCCGACCTGACGAACGCTGGGGTTGATTTCACGGGATCTTTCGTGGCGGATTTCCTCGGAAACGTATCGGGCGGCCAGAACTTAGGGTTCGCCTATACGCACACACTCTCCGGCCAGCTCTCGTTTGATCTTGGGAAACTCGTCAACTGGAAGGGAGGGACGCTGACCTGGTCGTTTGCCGACAATGCGGGAACAAACCTCCAGAACGCGGTCGGCAACATTTTCACGCCCTCGAATCTCTACGGACCGAACACGTTTTATTTCGGGGAGCTTTACCTGACCCAAAGCCTCTTTGACGGGGCGGTGGTGATGAAGCTCGGGCAGCTTTGCGCGGCAGACGATTTTGCCACTTCTCCCATTTACGGGAACTACCTGAACAGCGCGTTCAACGGGAACCCCTTTGTTCCTTTCGGCACCTACCCGATGACCGGCTTTCCGGCGGCGAGCTGGGGCGCCTCGATCCAAGGAAACTGGAAGAGGGATGCCGTCGCCAACTTCTACGGCCAGGCTGGCATCTACCAGGTCTCCGACCGCATCGGCCTCTGGGGACGCACCCACCACGGCATGGACATGAGCATCCGGCCTGATGACGGCACGATGATTATGTGGGAAGCCGGATGGACGCCGAGCTTTTTTGCGAACGCCGGCACTCAGGCTCCTGCTGACGGGAAGAGCGTTGCAGACAAGAAAACCGTCGTTCCCACGGCTGCGAACCCCGGCTACCCCGGCCACTACAAGATCGGCGGCTTTCTCACGAACTGGAGCTACCCCACATTCAGCGGGTCTCCGGCGACCTACCCGAATGCCTACGGGTTCTACTTTCTGGCCGACCAGCAGGTGACGATGGTGCCGGGGAATCCCTCCGAAGGGCTGGTGCTCTGGGGGGCGATCGGGTGGACCCCCCAGCAGAGCATTTCCTCAATGCCGTTTTTTGCATCCGGGGGCGCGCAATACACCGGGCTGCTCCCGGGCCGTTCGAACGACATTGCTCTGGTCGGCGTCGCGTATGGCCAGGGCAGCATCAATTCCATCCATGTCTCGGAAGCTTCCGGCGTTCCGCCGTCCACTTACGAGATTGCTGTCGAGGGCACCTATGTCATCCAACTCAACCAGTGGCTGAGCGTTCAACCGGATGTCCAATACATCGTCAACCCCGGCGGGACGGGGACGATTCAGAACTCCTGGATCCTCGGAGGCCAGGTGACAGTGAATTTCTGACACTGCGCCAAGTTGCCATTTTCTCCGCAACCGATATTCTGCCGCAAACCAATCACCTCAACCAAAAACCAAACCATGCCCACACTCATTGCCATCGCCTATCCGGAAATCCATCGCGCCGACGAAGTCCGCGCCGCCATGATCAAACTCCAGAAGGACTACCTCGTCTCGCTTGAAGATGCCGTGGTCGTCACGAAGAATGCGGAGGGAAAAATCAAGCTCCACCAGCCTGTCAATCTGACAGCCGTCGGCGCGCTGAACGGCGGCTTCTGGGGCCTTCTCATCGGGCTCATCTTCATGATGCCGATCTTCGGCTGGGCGTTGGGGCTTGCCGCGGGGGCCATCTCTGGTGCTCTCTCGGATCTTGGGATCAGCGACAAGTTCATCAAAGAGCTTTCGGAAAGCCTCCCGCAGAACTCCTCGGCACTGTTCATTCTCGTCAACAAAATGACGGAGGACCGCGTGATGCCGGAGCTGGAAAGCTTCGGCGGCAAAATTCTCAAGACCTCTCTAAGCCACGAGGACGAGACCAAACTCCAAGCCGCAATGGCAGCCGCCAAGCAGGCTTAAATTCGCTTATGAGCGAACACCATCAACCACCACAATCACGCAGCACATCATGCTACCGCCCCATCTCCCAGGCGGGGGGTTCACCGGCATTGGCTTTTTGTTGTGGCGGCCATACTGATGCTGATCGCTATAGTAGTTTATGTTCTCACCATGGACGACAGCACCGTTGAGCAGCCCGGCCAGCCGCCAGTCCAACAGGCTGCCGATATTTAGGCATGGCTCAGCGAGATGACCCCGTTAAGCCAGCCTAAGAATATTCCGGCCGAGACGGAATCCGGGCGTTTTCTTCAAAAGTATCTGGACGGACGTGTCCTGGCCCTTTGGAAGCAACTTTGCGCTGCGGTCCGGAACCTCGGTGGTCAGCCGGTGGAATTCACCGTCGCGGCCGCGGAGGAGTCGCTCCTTCTCAACAAATGGAGGCGCGAGCTCGGCCTTCCCGGCTCGCTGCGATTCGCCGCACCGCGGGGCGGCCGGCGTCCGGGGCATCTGGCCATCCGGCTTGCCTCGGGCCGGGTGCCGCTGCCGGCGAAGAATCCCCTGGGGATACAGTTTCTCGAAGCCCTCCAAGCGCGGGTTGCGCTTCACCGGGAGGGCGAGGCGTTGCGGTCCGCCCGCTCGGAAGCCCACCGGCTGTCGCTGGCCATGAATGCGGCGGGTCTTTCCTTCTGGGATTGGAATGTCGCGACCGGCGATGTCGTTTATAGCATTCTTTACAATGATAGCCACGGCTTCCGGGCTGTGACCAAAACCACGAATGCCGCCGACGCGTCCACACTGGTGCATCCGGACGACCGGTATTTGGCCAAGGAAGAGATGGAACGAATTTATCGAACGGGAGACGACAGCTACCGAACGGTTGCTCGCCAATATCCAACGGAGGACGATTCTTACATCTACCTTGAAAGTCGCGGACGCGTGGTTGAGCGCGACAAGGCCGGTGCGCCAGTCCGATTGATCGGAGTTTATTCCATCGTCACCGAGCGGATTTTGACCGAACGGGAGAGCGCGCACGTTAACGAGAAACTGGCGATGGCGCTGCGGTTGGCCTCGGCTTCAGAAGTTGCAGGCCGTCTGGCCCACGAGTTGAACCAACCGTTGGCCGCCTTGAGCACCTACAGCCAGGCCGCATGGCGGTTCCTGACCGAATCGAAGAACCGAAAAGAGGCACTCGGCGCGATCCAGAAATGCGTGGAGCTCGCCCGCAAGTCCGCCGATATCGTCCAGGCGGTGCGTCGGGCCATACGCGCCGAAGCCGATGTGCAGCCGGTGGACTTCCGCAAGATCGTCGAATCGTCGAGCGGGACCCTCCGCCAATTCGGAGAGCGCCGGAATGTCCGGGTCCGCTTCCAGTCAGACTGCAAGAACTGCACCGTGATGGGCGATTCCGTTCAACTCGGCCAACTCGTCCTCAATCTGCTTTCCAACGCGATCGAGGGCAGCCCACAACCCAAGGATTCCGAACCTGCTGCGGTGGTCAACATCACGCTGGTCAAGCGTGCGGGGGAGACCATCCTGAAAGTTGTGAACCGCATTCCGGAGCGCAAAAAGCTTCAGGATTGGAGCCGCTGCTTTGAACCCTTTTTTACAACCAAACCCGGAGGCTTGGGATTGGGCCTCCCGATCTGCAGATCGATCACCGAGGCCCACGGGGGCAGGCTGCTGATCCAACCCTTGAGGAATCAGGCCGTCTGCGCCAGATTCTCGATGCGCTATGAGAAAAACAAATAAACCAGAGAAGACCTCCGCCACCAACGCGCCCGAGCCGGCCGCGGAGGTGATCGTATTGGATGACGACCACGAGGTGGCCCTGGCGGTGGGCACCTTGATGCGCTCCGTGCGGCTGAAGTGCCGGATTTTTCATGATCCGAAGGCTTTGCTCCTAGATCGTGGCGCGCTCGACCATTGCGGGTGTCTCATCCTCGATCTCCGCATGCCGATTTTCAGCGGTCTGGACGTGCAGGCCCGTTTGGAAAAGATGGGCTATCAAATCCCGATCATCTTCCTTTCCGGGCACGGTGACATCCCCACCGCGCTCCGGGCTATTCGGGGGGGGGCATTGGATTTTCTGGAGAAGCCGTTTCATGGCCAGGCGCTGCTCGACCTAGTCAACAAGGCACTTCGCAGCCGACTTCCCGCCTCTGCCCCCGCG
>Ga0194053_10000053_pt1 | contig 80523 bp, 69 predicted proteins | sample SepL228m_MetaG_FD_161684 | JGI IMG/M metagenome (GOLD analysis project Ga0194053, IMG submission 161684) | Anoxic zone freshwater microbial communities from boreal shield lake in IISD Experimental Lakes Area, Ontario, Canada - Sep2016-L227-8m | ecosystem: Environmental > Aquatic > Freshwater >...
GCCCCGCACACCCCTATCCCTGCCAGCTATACAGTCAGCATAAATGGCAAAAAATATGCAGTTCAAATGAATGAGAACTCTGCGGTGATTAACGGAAAAAGTTATGAGGTCAATGTGGCCGAAGGGCTGGATGCCGCTAACGGTGCGATACCCCATGAGTCAATAGACACAACGGCCATCAAAGCTCCTATGAACGCCAAAGTCGTCAAACTCCTAGTATCTGAAGGCGATCCCATTCAAGCCGGTCAAGTGGTCTGTATTCTTGAAGCCATGAAAATGGAAATTGAGGTTAGGTCGCCGGTAACTGGAATTATATCTTTAGTTGCCATCACGGCAGGACAGCAGGTCAAGACGGGCCAGCTCATCGCATCCACCAATTAACATGTCACAAACTTGCTCCGTTATGAAAAATTTTATTATTTCAATACTTTCGACGGTTATTCTTCTAAGTATGGCGGACCTTTCATTAGCCAACACTCCATCCGGTCCGGCGCAAGTCGAGTCACACCGCTCTCAAGCGATGTCCATCAGTGGCGGATTTAAAAAGCTGTGGCTCGAAACGGGCATTTATCGGTTTATTTACCCCAAAACCCTATCTGAGAAAGAGGCTGAAGTACTGGCAGCCCGTCTCCAGGCGACTGCCGCTGAGATCACTGACAATGCCCCGCGACGCACGATCATCCCTGAAGGCGCCGGACAGGCAGTCATGATCCTCGTGGGGCTCGGACTGATCTATCTGGCCATAGCAAAACAGTTTGAACCGCTGTTACTTCTCCCCATCGGCTTTGGGGCTATCCTGGCCAATATCCCCATCGCGGGCATGGCAGAGGTTGGACTTGCAGGACAGCCAGGCGGTCTCCTTTATTATTTTTATGTAGGTGGAATTCAGACCGGCATTTTCCCGCTGTTGATTTTTATGGGAGTTGGGGCCATGACAGATTTTGGCCCTCTTCTGGCGAACCCTAAGACAGCCCTTCTCGGCGGAGCGGCACAATTCGGAATTTTCTTTGCCCTTATCGGGGCTTTGGCGCTGACGCGATTTTTCGGAGGTCTGATTGATTTCAGTCTTCAGGATGCGGCCTCGATCGGCATTATCGGTGGCGCCGACGGCCCTACCGCTATTTTCCTTACATCCAGACTTTCACCCAATCTGCTGGGGGCCATTGCTGTGGCGGCCTATTCCTATATGGCACTGATTCCGATCATTCAGCCACCCATCATGCGATTATTGACGACTCCACGGGAACGCGCCATCGAAATGAAACAATTGCGACATGTCTCACAAGCTGAACGGATTGTTTTTCCCATCATGACGCTACTCCTATGTATTCTTCTTCTCCCCTCAGCCACTCCACTCATCGGCATGTTGATGTTCGGAAACCTGATCAAGGAATGCGGGGTGGTAAACCGGTTATCTGATACCGCTCAGAATGCCTTGATCAATATCATTACGATTATGTTGGGGCTTGCCGTGGGGTCTAAGCTGGCCGCAGCCAAGTTTTTGACGGTTGAAACACTCGGAGTTCTTACGCTGGGACTGCTCGCCTTTTGCGTGGGAACGGCGGGGGGAGTGCTTCTGGCCAAACTGATGAATGTATTCAGTAAGGACAAAATCAACCCACTTATTGGTTCGGCGGGCGTCTCGGCCGTCCCCATGGCCGCCCGGGTATCAAATAAGCTGGGACTTGAAGCCAATCCCCACAACTTCCTGCTGATGCACGCCATGGGCCCTAATGTTGCCGGCGTCATTGGTTCAGCGGTGGTTGCCGGGGTGCTTCTGGCCCTCTGCAGTTGAGTTTCAAGAATTGCCATCCCGTAAGGGCGTGGTATAGTTCACAGAACGAAAAACACAGAGATGAAAAAGCACATTTTATACGGAATTATTTGGATCATGCTTGGAGCATTGCTTTTGACCGGATGCGGGCGCGAGCCTGTATCTTCTGCCATTACGGCCATTGAGCAAGGTCATTTTCAAAACGCCGAGAAACTGCTCGCGCAGGCGTTGCAGGAAGATCCTGACAACATCAATGCGCTTATGAATCTATACATTGTTCAGCTTAAACTGGGGCAACAGGACAATGCTTTGGCCGGCTTCATGCAGGTGGCAGAAATGGCCTCCAATGATCCCAGTCCATTGGAATATGCTGCCAGTATTCAGATGGATAATAACCGCTGGCCTGAAGCGACAGTGCTTCTTACAGAGGCACTTAAGCGTTCCCCACGCTCTCCGAGTGTCCAAACCGCACTGGCCGTTGTCGATTTGAATACCACGGGGGCCATTGTTGCCCGTGACCGTCTGCTCAAAATCATCTCTGACACCCCTGCTTACGCGCCCGCCTTATTTAATCTGGGCGTTATCAACCGTGACTGGCTGAAAAATCAGAGCGAGGGTAAAAAGTATTTCCAGCGTTATCTTGCGCTCGAAAAAAATGATTCTCATACCGTTATTGCCCGGATGGCAATGACTGAAAAAATACGCAAGCCTGCCACGCTTCCCCCACCAGCAAGGACTTCTCAAAAGGAGAACTCCGACGCCCGGGATAATCGTAGCCGAGTCAAATACTTTTAACTGGGGAGGCGTATTCCATGCATAATTCGGGTTTTACAATTGCCGACATTGTAGGTATCATGGTCATCTTGATTGGGATCATTGCGGGATTCCGGCAAGGACTCTCGGGGCAGATGGCATTGGTACTCTCCGGACTCTCGGTTGCCGCAGCTTTGGTAAATGGGTTCACACCCTTGCGTGATTGGCTGGTTTACCAGTTTTCCATACCGGCAGAACTGGCCCGCTTAGCCGCCTTCCTCATGCTTGTGGTTGCGCCCATTCTTGCCGTCATGCTTCTCTACGCCCTCCTTCGCTACCTTCTCAAAATCACTTTTACCACCTGGATTGACCGACTTGGAGGCGCCATGGCGGGGGGGCTCACTTCTGCAGGGATAGTCCTGCTTGTGTTCATGGCGTTTAATTATCTTCCTGCAGATCAATGTCCCGCTGCGGTAGGCCAACGTTCCTGGATTTCCAGGGAAGTGCTTGGCGCTGAGACTCAACTCATCCACCGGCTCTCATCGCGTGTGGAAAAGGGTGAGGGCATCATTGAAAATGCTCGTAAAGAACGCGCTGGTAAACGCGAGAAATGGGAAGAATAACCTCGCTCATGGCTGGCCTCATCTCAAAATCTGTTTTGGACGATATCCGTTTCCGTTGCGATATTGTGGACGTCATTGACGCCTATATCACCTTGCCTCAGAAGGGCACGATCATCAAGGCGCTCTGCCCCTTCCATAAGGAGAAAACCCCCTCGTTCAACGTCAATCGCCAACGCCAGATCTTTCACTGTTTTGGTTGTGGTGCAGGAGGCGATGTTTTCAAATTCGTAATGCTCTATGAACATGTCGACTTCATAGGCGCCATCAAAATCCTGGCCGAAAAAGCGGGAATCCCTCTCCAGTTTAAAAAGGGATCCGAACCTTACGCCGATAAGGAAATCCTCCTAACCATCCATGAAGAGGCGGCCGCTCTTTTCCATCGACAACTTCTGCAAAGCCCTGATGCCCAGATTGCGCGCGAATATCTCCATAAGCGGCAAATCACCACGGAAGTCATTGAAGACTTCATGATCGGGTACGCTCCCGAGTCTTGGGACTTTCTACTTCAGTGGGCGTTGAAGAAGGGGCATCCACTTCAAATGCTTGATCTCGCCGGTCTTCTTATCAGGCGTGAAGAGGATCGTGGTGCCAATCCTTATTATGACCGTTTTCGCAGTCGGATCATGTTCCCTATTCGTAACGAACAAGGACGGATCGTGGCCTTTAGCGGACGAACTCTGTTACAGGATCCGAAAGCCGCAAAATACGTCAACAGCCCGGAAACGCCTCTATTCCGGAAAAGCCATATTCTATATGCGCTTGACCGGGCTCGCCGGGAAATCGTTGAAACCCGTGAAGCCATTATTTTGTGAAGGCCAGATCGACGTCATCCGCTGTCATCAGGCGGGGTTCAAAACCGCGGTGGCAGCACAAGGCACTGCCTTCACCGAGGATCATGCGCGCATCTTGAAACGTTATGCGGATGGTGTGGTTCTGGTCTTTGATTCTGATGAAGCGGGTCGAAACGCCGCGCTTAAAACATCCTTGGTTTTCATGCAAATGGGCCTTGCCGTACGCGTCGCCAGCCTGCCACAAGGTGAAGATCCTGACTCTGTCATTTTAAAACAAGGGGCTCCGGCCTTTGCAAAAGCTTTGTCCCAAGCTGTACCCGCGATTGATTTCCAACTCAATCTACTATTGAGTCAGGAAGATATTCGGACGGAAGTCGGAATGATGAAGGTGAGTAAGGCAGCCCTGGCCACCATCAGTCAGAGTCCCAATGCCATCCAGCGGGATGTTCTGGTTCAGACAGTTGCACGGCGTTTGGGGGTTTCGACAGACGCCCTGCATGTCGAACTGCGACATCTCCGGAGAAATGCGCCTCCTCCGGTTGCCGATACCAGTATTAAGCCGGATAAAATCGAACGTCCGCTCAACGAAGTGCTTCTGGCCGAGCATCTGGGAACAAATCCAGATCTAGTCACCATCATGGAACTTTTCCTGCCCTTCACCATGATCACGGATCCGACCTGTCGTGCTTTTCTTGAGGTACTGCGCGACAGTTCACGTGAAGGGGTCGATGTCATGCAATTGCTTACCGAACGTGATGATGCGGAGCGCAACCTGTCAACTTTTGCCGCCCAGGTTCTTAGTGCACCGCACAAGGCAGGCCTGGAAGGAAATGACCGGCAGGCTGTCGAAGGTCTGATTCTGGGAATGTGGCGTAACGAACTTCAGAAACGCCGTATTCAGGTGGAACAACAACTTCAGTCGGTCACGGAGGAACTGGCCCGTGATGACCTTTCTGCGCAGCAGGCGCAATTAACCATGGATATCAATCGTTTGAAGCGCTGGGATACCGGCGAAGCCGTTCTCAAACTCTATATATAGATCAGGATAAAAGTGAAAGCAAATCCCCGAAAATTCAAAAAGGTAGCCGTACTCAAAGGCGGTCCATCATCTGAGCGTAGTATTTCACTGAAGTCAGGCGCCGCGGTAGCCATAGGCTTGCGGGCGGCGGGATACGAGGTGATTGAGGTGGATATTACAGAACGTTCTCTCACTCTGCCGGAACCTGTCGATGCTGTTTTTATTGCCCTTCATGGCGAGTTTGGTGAGGATGGCCAGATTCAAGCGCTGCTGGAGGCTCAAAAAATTCCTTACACCGGCTCCGGCCCAAGAGCCAGCCGGATGGCTTTTGATAAAAGGTTGAGCAAGGAGGTTTTTGTCCAGGCAGGCATTCCGACAGCCCCCTACGAGACGTTAGGGGCTGGTGGATATTTCACCCTGCCCTTGCCTGTTGTGGTTAAGCCTCCTTGTCAGGGTTCGACCATCGGAATCTTTAAGGTAAGCCGTCCCGAAGAATGGAAAAAGGCCTTTCGTGAGTCACTCCGGTATGATGGCGAAATCATAGTTGAAGCGTTTATACCGGGGCGTGAACTGACGGTGGGAGTGGTAGGCGAGACGGCCCTACCTGCAGTCGAAATCTTGGCGCCGGACGGGTGGTATGATTTCGATGCCAAGTACAGCAAGGGACAATCCCGGCATCTCTGCCCTGCCCCGCTTGATAAAGATCTGGCCAATAGGGTCAGAGACATCGCACTCCAGACATTTAAAGCACTCGGATGCCGGGGACTGGGGCGGGTGGACTTCAGGCTCACGGAATCCGGCGAATTGTTTGTGTTGGAACTGAATAACATTCCGGGATTTACGGAGACCAGCCTGCTCCCCGAAGCGGCGCAGGCTGCAGGGATTGAATTTCACGAGCTATGCTGGCAAATAATGGAGATGGCAACTCTGGAAACAGCGGTTCTACCGCCAGCAGGAGGATGATATGTGGTTTAATAAAAGTAAATCTGGGGATTCAGATAAAAGTCAGCGAGGGGAATCCTCCAAGATTAATACCCGGCGCGACCAACGGTTGAGTGAAAAACAACCACCTCTTCCTAAAATAGTCTGGATCCCGCTGGTGGGCCTTCTTGCGATTGGCCTTGGGGCCTTGTTGACGTGGAAACTCAGTGCGATGTTATTTTGGGAGAACCCGAATTACACCATTCAAAAACTCGAAATTCGGGTTGAGGGTGCCACCATTACCTCAGCTCATGTTCGGGAATATATGAACATTGGCGAAGGCTCCAACATGTTTTCCTCAAACCTCTATTCCCTGCGCTCCGATTTCCTGCGCAAGGCCCCCATAGCCAAATCGGTTAAACTTCAGCGCCATCTGCCTCATACCTTGAGCATTGAAGTTGTTGAGCGAATCCCCATTGCCAGGCTGGGACGCTGGGGCTCCCTGGCGGTGGATCGTGAAGGTTGTGTTTTCAACCTCAGGGCAGGTGGACGGGACTATCCTGTCATTATTGGATATGCCGATACGAATCTTAAACCTGGAGGGAAAGTCGACCAGTCTGCAATGAACGCGATTGAGCTTGTGGATATTTGTAACAGGTCGAAATTGGGTGAGCAGGTCAAAATTACCTCCATTGAAGTGGGGTTCAAAGACCATCTTGAAATGTGTCTGACAGCAGGTGAGCGCGTTAAAGTTGGCTGGGAGGACATGGATCAAAAACTACCAGACCTGAGGCAGAAAGCGGAGCATAAATTGATAACCCTCGCAAGTGCGTTGCGCGCCTCCGAGGAACGGGGCCGCCGATTAGTGAATTTGGATCTCACATTTTCTGACCAGTACATACCTGCACAGGAGTATTAATAATTATGAAAGTTTCAATTGTAGCTCCGGTCTTCAATGAACAGGACAATGTGTTACCTCTTTCGGGAGAACTCCACAAACTCCACACGTCCATTCCCGATCTCGAAGTTTTGCTGGTTGATGATGGTAGTCGCGATCAAACTTGGGCCCGGATATTAGAGGCGCAAACTCAATTTTATACGGTTCGCGGGCTTCATTATGATCAGAACCGAGGTCAGAGCCATGCTATGCTGGTTGGGCTTCAAATGGCTGCGGGTGATATATTGGTCACGATTGACGGAGATCTGCAAAACAATCCCGCCGATATTCCCCGCATGCTGGAGGAACTCCAGGATTTCGATGCCGTCTGCGGGTTCCGTGCCAAACGAAAGGATGCCTGGGCACGCCGGGTAGGCTCACGCCTTGCCAACCGCGTCCGAAATTGGGCAACCCATGATGGGATTCGTGATACGGGGTGCAGCCTCAAGGTCTTTCGTAAAGTCTGTGTTCCCGACCTTCCTCATGTGGAGGGCGTGCACCGGTTCATGCCCGCCTATTTCAAACTGAATGGCCGTCAAATTAAGGAAGTCGCCGTAGATCACCGCGCTCGCACCATGGGAACGTCAAAATACACCAACATGAAACGATTACCCCGAACGATTTTTGACCTGTTCGGTTTTGTCTGGTACCGTAAACGTTACCTGATTCAGCTGGATGCGGGGCTGATTAAACGGTCATAAGATTAGAACAGAGTGTAGATGAACGGGGCGACCGCCTGGCCGGCGACAATAAAAATCCCGAGCAGAAGTAACACAAGAACTACCGGGATAATCCACCAAGCCTTATTGTGCCAGGCAAAACTCCCGAATTCTTTAAGCAGCCGTCCCAGATGTTTAAAAAAGCGCATAACGTATCCCTTAGTCTAGAGCATATTCCGTTCGCCAGTTGGCTTTGTCCTGCCAAGGCGGTTGTTCTTTCTTCGACAAAATATACGAGCCTAATACCAGATAATCCATTTCTGTCCGCATGAAGCAGCGATAAGCGTCTTCAGGTGTCGACACAATCGGCTCGCCTCTGACATTAAACGAGGTATTGATGATTACCCCATATCCAGTCAGTTTGTCGAAGGCCTTGATAATGTCATAATACCCGGCATTACTTTCGGGTGAAACGGTCTGAACTCGAGCAGAGTAATCCACGTGAGTGATTGCCGGAATATCAGAACGCACCTGGTTAATGCGATCACGAATCGATAAACGCCCCACATCCTCCAGTCCCTTACAGCGCGCTTTTTGCACCTGCGCCACCAGCAACATATAAGGGGAAGGCCGGTCCAACTCGAAATAGTCGCTCACTCGCTCCACCAGACAGGCCGGTGCAAATGGCCTGAACGATTCGCGGTATTTGATCTTAAGATTCATGACCGACTGCATTTTCTGTGATCGGGCATCACCGATAATAGAGCGCCCGCCCAGCGCGCGCGGACCGAATTCCATACGCCCCTGAACCAGCCCAATGACATTTTCGGCAGCAATAAGTCTGGCGATCTCGTCTGCCCATGGCTGACGATCATATTTATGACCGGGATAGTTATTAGCTTTAAGAAAGGCCTCAACGGCATCATCCCGAATGTCCGGACCGAGGAGAGAGCCCTTCATAAAGTCATGAATATTGTCCGCCTGACGAGGATGTTTCATGACCTGATAGGCCACCATCAGCGCCGCTCCCAGGGCACCACCGGCATCGCCCGCAGCAGGTTGAATCCAGATATCCTTGAAAAGATTTTCACGAAGAAGTCGGCCATTCGCCACGCAATTCAACGCTACCCCACCAGCCATGCAGAGGTAATCTGCCCCCGTAATCTTTTTAGCGTGTCGCGCCATGCGAATCACAATTTCTTCAGTGACGACTTGGATGGACCTGGCGATATCCATTTCGCGCTGGGTAATTTCACTTTCTGAGGAGCGGGCGGGACCCCCAAATAAACCGGCGAACGCATCATTGGTCATCGTAAGCCCATCGACAAATCCGAAATACTTGAGATTCAGCCGGAACGAGCCATCCTCGCGCATATCCAGAAGATTATCCCAAATGACATCCACATACTTCGGCTCTCCATATGGGGCCAACCCCATTAATTTGTATTCACCTGAGTTTACGCGGAAGCCGGTGAAGTAAGTAAAGGCCGAATAGAGCAACCCGAGGGAGTGAGGAAAATGCAAATCCTCAAGAATCTCCAGCTTGTTGCCATCCCCTAGGCCAATGGCACTCGTCGCCCATTCCCCTACTCCATCCAGGGTCAAAATGGCCGCCTTCTGAAAGGGGGACGGGAAAAAAGCGCTGGCGGCGTGTGACTCATGATGCTCCGGGAAATAAATCGGAGGGATCGTTTTCAGGCCGCACTTTTCTAGTGCTTCCTCGATTTCCATCGGGATCCAGAGTTTTTCCTTCAGCCAAAGTGGCACGGCCATCATGAATGACTGCAAGCCCTTCGGCGCCGTGCTGAAGTAGGTTTTCAGAATGCGCTCGAACTTCCGGATGGGTTTGTCATAAAAGGTCACCGCATCCAAAGTGCCACCACGCTTTTCGAGTTCCGCGAGACAGTACTTGACCGCATTCAATGGAAAATTAGGGTCGTGTTTTTTGCGAGTAAACCGCTCTTCCTGGGCGGCGGCGATAATTTCTCCGTCACAGACCAAAGCTGCTGCAGAGTCATGATAGAATGCGCTGATCCCAAGAATATTCATCAGAATTGCCTCTTATATTCTTCCAGGTTCGTAACCGGCTTGCGCGGTACCCAATACGTTTTGGCATCCGTTGGGAATTTTCGGCACATCGGATCAATGCCGCGCATCTTTAGAATGAATCGGCCTGGCATAAATACCAGAAAGAACATAGGCACCAATAATACCCAGGTGATAACCATGCCCGCCCATTTCCCAAACCAGCGCCCAAATTGCTCAATCCTGTTGAAAACGGGAGGAATAAATAGTCCGGATACAAGCAAGATACCGCTGACGCCCCAAAGCACATTGGCGGTCATGGACTTTTTCAATAGAAAGAAAATCAGACCTACTGTTGCAGGCACAAAAGCCTGAATCAATACCGAACTTAAGGCTGGATTCATCGATGGTTTGTCGTCCTGATTCATAATGCGTGATACTTTACAGATTCAGACTTGCCGATGCAAGTCCCTGATAAACCCATAATTACGGCATAGATGAACATGAGTTCAGTGTCTCCAAAATTATATTCAACCAAACCATTCAACAAGAGCCCGAGCAAAAGAGATAGGGCTACGCAGGCTACACCGCGTTCTTCCGCGGTCGCCATTTTTGAGCGGCGCACCCATGTGAGATGATTCAGCAACATTTTCACCATCCACACGAGATAGAGCCCTAGTCCCAACCAGCCCATTTCCACCAACACTTGGGCCCAGTTGGCGTGAAGATGGTTTCGATTGGGTTCTACATGCCTGAAAACCTGTTTCATTTTCTCGTTGGTCAGACATCCGAAACCGAGCCCGGCAGGATTTTCCTGAATCAAGGCGGGTGCGATTTTAAACCACATTGTGAGCCGCCCCCCGCCTTCCACATTAAATTCTCGTTTCAATTGCACCATCCTGGTCTGGACGGGAGGAAGCATGAAAAATACTACAAGAAAACCGGTCATGATGAGCCAGGCGCGCCACCGGAGTTGCATTAAAACCGCAACCCCGATCAGGATCATGGCGCAGAACCAGGATCCCCGCTTAAAGTTGATGATCAAACCGGCCAACTGGGCGAGCAGTATCACCCACCCCCACCAAGGCAAGGAGCGCCGCTCTTTGATCGCCATCAAAAGGATCAATACCGATCCAACCACTCCCAACATCAGCATCTGTCCATCAGTCATGGAACCTTTGTCAATCAGGGCGGTTAGGAAATCCGGCAAGGGCTTTCGCCAAGCCAGTATCGGGTAAACAATGAGATCCTTTAACCCAAGTACAGCGCAACCGGCCAGAAACGCCGCAATGAGTTTCCCGTTACGGTTGGGTGCCGCCACAAGAGATGCCGTGACAGGAATCAGGATAAACCAGAATAACCGGCCCACTCTTGTCCATAAACTGGCGACCTCTCCATGAATGGCGGAAAGGATGATTGCGAAGATGATAAAGGACACGGCCAGGCCGCCCCCCGCCGGACTGCACCATGTGATTTGTTGCTTAAAGAGCCCCAGCAGGAAAAGTAACAGACATGCCGCCGCACAGAGTTGTCCCAATGCAATTGAAAATGTGATCGTGAATACGGTCGCCAACAAGGCTGCAAACGCCCGTTCTTCAATGGATGGCCCTATGTACTTTGACAACATATGCCAGAAAATTAGTGCAAGCTGGCGCCGGATGCAATATCTTCCAGCGACTGACTTATTATGAAACGACGATTCTGGATCTATGCGCTGCCGGTATTGCTGCTTTTGGCAGTCACTCTGCCCCATCTTGAACAGGGTGATTTCCGGATTGAAACGGCACATTATGCGGCCATTGGGTTGCAAGCCTGGCAAAACCCCGCCCTATTTTGGACACCCCACGAGCATCCTTCTGTCCTTTATTTCAATAAACCCCCTCTCGTATTCTGGATTCACGGCCTTTTTTTGCATCTTTTCGGCCTTAGCCTTGCCGCCCTGCGCATCCCCGCCATACTTGCCGCCGCTGGCTGCGTATTATGTACCGTTGGTATTACGCGCCAATTGTCAGGAAGAGTCGTCGCCCTAGCCGCCGGGTGCGTCCTGGCCCTTTCCTATGAGTTCTTCCGCCGTTCGCGAGAGATTTGCCTGGATATGTGGCAACTCCTGTTCATGTTGTCCGCCGTCTGGATCTGGCTGGCAGCCACCAAAAGCCGTGACCGGCGTATATCTTGGCTGGCGGGGATCCCGCTAGGCCTGGCCTTGATGTGCAAACCGTTGATGGCGCTGGTAATGCTGCCCATTCTCTTTGTCTGGCTGGTTCTTGAGCGACGAGACCGCTTACAACACTATGGAGAACGATACAGAGGTCATTCCTACGCTTCGATTCTTGCTGTGACCTTGATGGCACTACTGATCGCCTTACCGTGGCACCTTTCCATGATTCACCTCTACGGAGACACCTTTATCCGACAATACTTTGGTCATGAAGTTGTAGCCCGCTTACAGGGGCATCGAAACCGTGAACCCGTATGGTACTACGTTGTCGAAATCGGACGTTCCTATTGGCCCTGGATGGTTACCTTGATTGCTGGTTTTTTTCGCTGGTGGCATGGTCCGGTATCGCGGCACCACCGCCAAATGCTATTGTTGGCGTCAGTGTGGGTGGGCATCTGGGCCATTGTCCTAACCCTGTTTCCAGACAAGCGACCGCGCTATGAACTTCCGCTCTATCCCATGGCGGCGATGATAGCCGCTTATGGGATTACCACATGTGCCTGGCGGCCCCTCCGTCAATGGTATCGGCATGGTTTGAATATTACAGCCCTACTGGTTGTTGCAGTCAGCCTGATGGTCCATTTCCTGCCCATCTGTTTTCAGGCTCCCCCGGAAAAGGATCTGACGGCATTGGTGCAATGGGCTCGGACCCGACCTCCCGATCAGGTATTTTCTGCCGCCATGACAGCCATTGATGAGAGTACTGTTTTCCTGAAAGCCGGTTATTGGCCCACTCCCCTGCACTTGGCGCCAAAACCACTCAAGCCCGGCAGCCTGCTGATCTATTCAGATCAATTTGATTGGAAACCACCCGCCTCAGCTAAACCGGTATTCAATCAGGGGCCATATCATGCGTTGGAAGTCCAAAGTCATTAGTCCAAAGTTGAAAGTCGGCACATTGGACTGGGTGCATCTCGACTTCCTACTGAATCCAACCCCATCGCCGGGAGAAGGGCCAGTACACTACCATGGCAGGGCCTACCAGATTTTCGGCAGGAACAGTTCCCCAGTAACGGCCGTCAAGGCTGTTATGGGTATTGTCGCCCAAGGCCAGATATTGGTTTGGGCCCAGCGTTCGAACGTCGTTGGTCGAGCGGATGAATTCAGCTCCCTGCGATATCTCTCCCAGGCAATAGCCTGCATATCCGGGGGCTTTTTCCGCAATCCGACGGATGGCCATAGGTTCCATAACTGGCGCCCCATTTATGTATAAATACGGCTCACGGATGGAGATGGACTCGTTGGGTAAACCACACATTCGTTTGATGTAATGCGTCTGTTCGGTAAGCCCGCGAATCGGGATTCCATCAGTGCGAAAAACCATGACATCTCCCCGGGAAGGCTTCATGAAGTTCCACTTGATCCGGTTCACGAAAAGATGATCACCGGTAATCCGATATCCCCGCGCGATCACCTGTCCAGTAACCACTTCGTCCCCGTTCTGCACCGTCAGAGGTAATCCGATAGGAATGGTATGGGCAAGGCCGCCAATCTCATAGGCGGCTTCGCCGACTCCGTCTCCCGTACGCCGCATGGAATAAGGCCCCCGGATGGTACCTGCTGTCTGGGCCGTACATTCCGTATAGGTTTGCCCGAAAAACAACCATTGCGCATATTTGAGCGGAACAGTATCAAATATCCCCTTCCCCTCGGTTGGTTCATAGTGAATGCCGTAAAGGGTTGGCTGCATGGAACCTGTGGGTATTTTGAAGGGTTGCAGACAATAGGTTCGAAAAGCCATGGCAACAGCAATAGCCACTACAAATACCTCGATATTCTCCCTGAATCCGGAAAAGGATTTGAGCGGCATGAGAACCGAGACGGCTTTTTGAACAGCCCCACAACCAGACTCAATCTTAGCAATATCTTTTTGGGTGATGGCGTTTTTTAGATCCGCTTCCGCTTTATTCAGAGATTCCAAAGCTTGCGGCAGGACCACATCTTCACGGAGATGCCGGCATAACTCAGCATGGCGCACCCATTCATTGCCGTGTTTTACGAATTTACGCTTTTGAAAATATCCAGCCATCGTAGTCTCCGCCTTTTCTCAACCTGTGGTCTTCAACACGGAAATAAACGCTTCCTGAGGCACACTGACAGAGCCTATGTCCTTCATGCGCTTTTTGCCTTCTTTCTGGCGTTCCAGCAATTTCCGTTTTCGGGAGATGTCGCCACCATAACACTTAGCGGTTACATCTTTTCGCATGGCTTTAATGGTTTCGCGCGCAACAATATTTTTACCGATGGCCGCCTGAATAGGAACAGTAAACTGATGCGCGGGGATGACGTCTTTGAGCGCAGCACACATCTGGCGTCCGCGTGACACAGCTTTGTCCCGATGGATAATGCAGGAGAAGGCATCAACACTTTCCCCATTCAGTAAGATATCCATCTTCACCAGATCACTCGGCGCATAGCCATTATGCTCATAGTCCATGGATGCATATCCGCGACTGATGCTCTTGAGACAGTCGTGGAAATCAATCAGGATTTCATTCAGTGGCATGGTGGCACTTAACATGACGCGCTTGGAATCGAGTGTGTCCGTTTTTTCAACTGTTCCGCGTCGGTCCATGACGACCCGGAGGATATCGCCAATATTCTCATTGTGACAAATAATGAAGGCACGGATCATCGGTTCCTCCATGTGATCAACTCGCGTGGGATCTGGCAGGTGCAGGGGGTTATCCACCTCAATCATGGAACCATCCCGTAAATGGATCCGATAGATTACTGAGGGGTAAGTACTGATCACATCCAGATCAAACTCACGGCGCAAGCGCTCCTGAACGACTTCCAGATGCAGAAGTCCAAGAAAACCGCAACGGAACCCAAAACCCAGGGCGACGGAGGATTCCGATTGGTAAGTGAAAGCGCTGTCGTTCAACCGCAGTTTTTCCATACTTTTTTTCAGCTTTTCGTAGTCCGCTGTATCAACCGGATAGAGCCCGCTGAACACCATGGGGTGAATTTCCTTCATCCCGGGCAAGGGCTTGGTGACCTGCTTATTGTGCATGGTCAGGGTGTCGCCAATTTTAATATCGGAGGAATCCTTAATGGTACCTATGACATACCCCACCTGCCCTGCCGTCAATTTTTTACAAGGCTCCATCTTGGGGCGGAAACGCCCGACTTCCTTGACTTCTGTATCCAGTCCGCTGGCCAGCAGATGGATCCGGTCCCCGGCCTTAAGTTCCCCATCCACCATCCGGATATAGGTAACAACTCCGCGGAAGGCATCGTATACGGAGTCAAATACCATGGCGCGCAGGTATCCGTCCTCGCAGGTTTTTGGCGGCGGGAGACGCAGGATAGCCTCCTCCAGCATATCTGTTATACCCAATCCGCTTTTGGCGCTTATCCGACAGGCGTTATCAGCTGGGATGGAGAGAATTTCCTCGATTTGCTTGGCCACGACCTCTGGCTCGGCGCCGGGCAAATCCACCTTATTAATCACAGGCATGATTTCCAGGTTATTTTCGATGGCTAGATAAGTGTTGGCAACTGTTTGTGCTTCCACTCCCTGGGCCGCATCGACCACCAGAATGGCGCCTTCACAAGCCATCATACTGCGCGATACTTCGTATGTGAAATCCACATGCCCGGGGGTATCAATCAGATTTAGCTCGTATTCGATGCCATCCTTGGCCTTGTAGGTCATGGTTACAGGATGACTTTTAATGGTAATCCCGCGCTCCTGCTCAAGATCCATGCTATCGAGGACCTGGTCACGCATCACCCGGGCTTCGATGGTTCCGGTCAGTTGAAGCAGTCGGTCTGCGAGGGTGGATTTTCCATGATCGATATGGGCGATGATACAGAAGTTCCGGATAGCGGGAAGTGCTTTGAGATTAATTTGATCTTGGAGATGCATCGGTTATAATTAGTCCTTCATCGAATCATAAGTTTGGGCTGCGAGCGCGCGCATAGCGGCGATACTTTCCCGCATATTTGGGGCCCGGTAAAGTGAAGTACCCGCAACAAACACATTCGCGCCTGCTGAAGCCGCTAAGGAGACGGTCTTTAAATCAATACCGCCATCCACATTGATATCCACATTCAATCCACGAGCTGTGACGGTCTCACGGAGAGTTTTAATTTTCGGAACCACGGATTGAATAAACGCCTGTCCGCCATAGCCGGGGTGCACGGACATGCAAAGCACCTCATCCACCTCCGGCAGTACAGTAAATACAGAATCCGCAGGGGTATCAGGATTAAGCGTAATGCCTGGTCGCGCGCCCAACTTGCGAATCGTGCGTAGCATGCCGAGGACATCGCCCTCAATTTCGATATGAATAAGGAGCACATCTGCGCCCGCTTTGATAAAGGGCAGCAAATAGGCTTCCGGCTTGGACATCATCAAATGAACGCTCAACGGAATATCGGAGGTGCGGTTAGCCATGGCCACAACATCCGGCCCCATGCTCAAGTTGGGCACAAAATGCCCATCCATAATGTCCAGGTGCAGCCCGTCAGCTCCAGAGGTTTCCGCTAAACAAACCCCGTCGGCAAGATGACCGAAGTCCGCTGCCAGAAGCGATGGCAAAATCACAATTTGTCCTGTTGCTTTTTGTTGTGCGTAATTCATATGAACCCAGCCCTAAGACACTTTAATTCGGCCGGTTATTATGTCAGGAAGCCGCTTACAGCGCCACAGAAAAAGGGCAGCCACAGACCTGTAAATTTTACTCTGTTCCCGAAATTACCAGGTCAGCGTCATGCCATCACATGCAAGATAGATGGATGGCGGCAGGGATTCCTGTGTCTCTTCATGATCCAAATCATGGCAAACGTGAGTCAGGTAGGAACGTTTGGCCCCGATTTTGGTCAAGAGTCCCAATGCAGACGCCACTGACAGATGGGTGGGATGGTTCCGATGTCTTAATCCGTCAAGAATCATCACATCAACCCCCTTGAAAGCCGCCACAGTCGACTCTGGCATGACCTTGCAGTCCGGAACATACCCCAGCGTCAACCCGTCCCATTGCAGCCGAAAACCACAAGTTTCAGTTTTACCGTGTAACACAGGCAGTGCGTTCACCATAAAGGGGCCAACAGGGATTTGCCCTTTGATTTCCAGGAAATCGATCTGCGGACGGTAGACCCCGGGTTCGGGTACCGCTTGATCCACATAGGAGAAAATCCGTTTGAGATCGGTAATAGTCCCCTGAGAGCCATACACCGGAATGCTAGCCCCTTGCATCGTGTTGAACCTGCGAATATCGTCCAGACCGAAAATATGATCGGCATGGGAATGGGTAATCAACACCGCATCGATACGCGGTACACGATACTCCAATACCTGCTCTCTGAAATCCAAAGAGGTGTCGATAACAATGTGAAATCGGCCCGCCTCGACATAAATGCTTGAACGCCGACGCCGATTGCGCAGATCCGGGGAGCGGCAAATCGTGCATTCACACCCAATCACCGGGATACCTACCGAAGTGCCTGTTCCTAAAAATATTACCTTCATATCGTACATGGAATCATACCCCAGCCATTCTTGTCAAAAAAAACCCCCGCTACCGTTACCGGCGCGGGGGTACGAATCACATCGAATCGGATTATTTATCCTCAGGGATGCGCATGCAATAGAACGAACGGTACACAAAGACCAACGCTACGGCAAAGATCACAGCGCCGATCGCGTACTTCATGGTCGTGTTCGTCATGGCCACGGCAATTTCCGTTGCCAACAGACCAAACAAAGTTGTGAACTTGATGATCGGGTTCATCGCCACCGAAGAGGTGTCTTTGAAGGGGTCACCAACGGTATCACCCACCACCGTGGCTGCGTGCAATTCCGTGCCCTTAGCCCGCAGATCTACTTCCACGATCTTCTTGGCGTTATCCCACGCGCCACCGGCATTCGCCATGAAAATAGCCTGGTAGAGGCCAAAGAAGGCAATGGAGATCAGATAGCCGATGAAGAAATACGGGTTAAAAAAAGCCAGCGATAAAGCGAAACAAAAGATGGCGACGAAGATGTTAAACATCCCCTTCTGCGCGTAAATCGTGCAGATCTTCACCACTTCTTTGCTGTCCTTGATCGAAGCCGTCTCGGCATTCAAATTCATGTTCTCTTTGATATATACAACCGCGCGGTAGGAACCGGTCACCACCGCCTGCGTTGCTGCGCCGGTAAACCAGTAGATCACCGCACCACCCATAAGGAGTCCGAGAACAATCTCAGGCTGCACAAGACTGAGACTGGCGATAACGGAATTAACACCTTCCGTGGTCTGCGCCGCCGTGAGGGCCGCCGTGTGATCAAACACTTCGCCCGCCTTTGCCGCCGCCACCTTCGCCAACTCATAGGCCTTGGTCTTGCCCAGCATCAGGATGATGCCAAAGATCATGGTCGTGGCGCCCACTACAGCGGTTCCGATCAACACCGGCTTGGCCGTCGCTTTAAAGGTATTACCCGCACCGTCATTCCGCTCCAGGTTGAGTTTGGCGTTTTCGAAGTCAGGCTTGAAACCAAAATCCTTCTCAATCTCTTTCTCAATGCCGGGAATGGATTCGATGCGACTCAACTCATACACCGACTGGGCGTTGTCGGACACCGGGCCAAAGCTGTCAACCGCGATGGTCACGGGACCCATGCCCAAAAAGCCGAATGCGACCAAGCCAAAGGCAAAGATCGGCGCAGCGAACTCCAGCCCTGCAGGCATCAGACTGGCAACCGCCGGATGACCGGCGAGGAGTGCCGCACCCAACATAAGTACCAGCATGGTCAGGCCTTCCCAGAAGGCCGAGAAATTACCGGCCACAAATCCCGACAAAATGTTCAAAGAAGCGCCGCCCTGCTTGGACGCAGTAACCACTTCCTTTACATGGATGGCATTCGTGCTGGTGAAAACCTTGGTAAACTCGGGAATTAATGCACCCGCAATTGTACCGCAGGAGATGATGGTCGAAAGAACCCACCAGAGATTCGGTTGTGCCGCACCATTGACCTCAATATTGCCCAACAGGAAATAACTGGCAACGTAGGTGACGCCGATACAAACAAAAGAGGTCAACCACACCAGAACCGTCAACGGATGCTCCGGGTCGAATTCTTTAGCGTTTTTCAGCTTAGAGGTGAAATGCCAATCGTTGGCAAGGTAGGCTGCCAAAGCAGAAATGATCATCAGAATACGCATCACAAAGATCCAGACGATCAGCTGGGCACACAACGTGCCGGCACCAAGCACCAAAGCCAGAAAGGTGATCAGAGCAACCCCGGTTACCCCGTAGGTTTCAAACCCGTCAGCCGTCGGGCCAACGCTGTCGCCAGCATTGTCACCCGTACAATCGGCAATTACACCGGGATTCTTGGGATCGTCTTCAGGAAGTTTGAATACGATTTTCATCAGGTCAGAACCGATATCCGCAATCTTGGTGAAGATACCACCACAAATACGCAGAGCGGACGCCCCCAGAGATTCACCAATGGCAAATCCGATAAAGCAGGGGCCTCGCAGTTCAGAAGGGAGAAACACAAGAATGCAGATCATGAAGAAAAGCTCAACCGTGATCAGCAACATTCCTACGCTCATGCCGGAACGCATCGGAATGGCCAAGGCATCCCAGGGGGTTCCCCGAAGGGCGGCAAAAGCCGAACGGCTGTTGGCAAACGTATTGATGCGCATGCCGAACCACGCCACACCGTAGGATCCCAGAATACCAAGGATCGAGGCGGCCAGAATCAGAAGAACGCTACCCCAGGTCATTTTCTGAAGAATCAGGAAGTAGTAAATCATACAGACGCCAATCAGCGCCCAAAGGATCGCTAGGAATTTCCCCTGCTGTGCCAGATAGCTCTTACAGGTTTCCCAGATGATTGCCGAAACGTCGCTCATGGACTTGTGAACCGGCAGTTTCTCAGTTTTGACGTATTGAATCAAACCAAAGCCGAGTCCAAGAAAACAGACACCGATTCCGATCAGCATCAAGGTCGTTCCGGAGAGGCCGCCCAATGCGGAAAAATGTACTGCTCCTAAATCAGGGAGATTAAGATCAGCTTCGCTGGCCATTGCCGCGCCTGCCCCAAATCCCAAGACTGCCAACGCCACACAGATACCCATCCACAACCTTGACCTATTCATGAACTTGCTGAACCTTTCCATAATGTTTCATCTTCCGAACCAACAACACCCGTCCCGCGACATAGTCCACCCCTCAGAGGGAGTATGGAATACACCATGAAGAACGAAATTAAAACGGAACAGTAATTACTCCCACATACAGGATAACGCAAGAAGTAATTGTTATTTTTTTAACAATTACTTATTCACTCCAAACCTCACTCACACGGTCTGAAGGAGCGACCACAACGCGAACATGCAGATGGCCTTGATTTTTCAATGCATCTGATACCGTGCGTAGTGCCAGTTCGGACGAATTACATTCTGAACTTAAATGCGCTAAAAAAACGGCTTTTAGATGCGAACCAGCAATCTCTGTCAGCAATTCAGCAGCATGCTGATTCGAAAGATGTCCTTGTCGTCCACTAATCCGCTGCTTGAGATGCCAGGGACGGTCTGCGTCTTTGAGCATTTGTTCATCGTGATTCGACTCAATTACCAAAACATTACAACCCCTCAGTCTCTCCCGGATCAATCCTGTGACCATTCCCATATCCGTCACAACCCCTACCCTGATCTCGCCACAACGAATGACAAAGCCAACAGGATCATAAGCATCATGAGGAACAGAGAAAGGATCGATGGAAAGATCCCCTATCTGAAAATTTGCACCCGTTGAAAAAACATTCCATTGTAATTTTTTATCGTTCCCAGCCCGGGCATCAATGCCCTCGATCGTTCCACTGTTGGCGTAAAGTTTGACTTTTCCGCCACGATGCAGAACGGCAAGGCCTGAGGTATGGTCGCTATGTTCATGTGTCACACAAATGGCATGAATAGACTCCACGGAGGCTCCGCATTCAGCCAAACGTAGCCCCGTGGCGCGCCCGCTTAGACCGGCATCAATTAAAACAGCCGTCGTTGCGGATGCAACATAGGTGCAATTTCCGCCACTTCCACTCCCCAATACACATACTCTCATTGTATTTCTCACGATCTTTGATATCGTGCCCTTATGTCTTCAGAAACAAAATCATGCTGGTCTTGCCAGTATTGCCAATTAGGCGGTAACGTTTTTCCATGCGGATGCAAATGGTTTATGGAGCACGGAAAAAGTACCGATGTTAAAGATGTGCCTAGTGCCATTGTTGATGTCGGCTGCAAGCTATGGAAGCCCAAGCCGGCCTCTTAACGTCTCACATTTCACGTCTTACATTTTTCCGGCTTTTTTCACCTCGGCGGCGTAAGAATCAAAACCTTCCCGCGTTCCAATCATCTGAACCCCCACAGGGACTCCATCTTTCAGCACCAAAGCGCGGATGAGCGTTTCAGTGGATCCGTCCAGAATCTGCTCTTCGGTGCCTGACGCAGAAACCGCGCCGATCGCGTAGATTTCAAAATTCTTGGAGCGGAATGTGAGAGGAACCGTTTCTGGGTTATAGACTTGCCCGCCCCGGCCTTGCAACGATGCCATCAGGTTTAGCCCCGCCAATTTCCCTTGTGCCGCCGACTCTTTCATGGAGCAGCGGGTCACCCCTTCAAATTGGATCATATCACCAGCAGCATAACAATGAGGGGCCGGGGTCTGAAGAAATTCATCCACGAGCACCCCTCTTTCACAGGCCAGACCCGCCAAGGTCGCCAGGGATTTGTCTGGTCTTGCACCAATAGAAACCAGACATAAGTCTGCTTCCAGCGGTTCGCCTTTATCCAGTCCAAGGGTTACCGAAGTCGGCCCCGGCTTTGCCGATGCGATACCGTGTCCCAGTACAACGCGAATTCCACGCTCCTCCAGCCCGCGCAGAAGGGCACATGAAGCCCTTGTGCCGAATTGTGCCGGCATCAAGCGGCTCATCAGTTCCACAATGGTCACGTTCATTCCGGCCTCAACACCGTGCAATGCCGCCTCAATGCCCAGAATTCCCCCGCCGACAATCACTAAGCGCTTACCCTTACCCACTCGACTTCGAATGGCTTCGGCGTGTTGAACATTCCACAACGGCCAGATGAAACCACCGCCGTCTTTTACAAAGGGGGGCAAAACGGGATTACTGCCAATTGCCATAATCAGGCCATCAAACGATTCAGTGCCCTGGGCCGTACTCACTCGATGATGGAGAGGATCCAGCGAGGCGATTTCCGCAGCCAATCGGAGTGCAATAGCCTGCTGAGCATACCACTCCAGCGGTTTGATTTGTATGGCAGAGAACTCAGCCTGCCCAAACGCCAATGCAACCAGCCGAGGACGGTAATATGGTACCACGGTTTCGTTAGAAAACAGGGTCACCTCCGCCCTATTCTCACGCGCCGCCTTCGCCGCCTCCACTCCTGCATGTCCTGCCCCAATAATTCCAATCTTCATGCTCATCTCGCTCCTGTAAGTGGGGCAAGACTATGCAATGCCTCGTCCGGAAACGCAATATTTTGATAAGAAATCGCTTTTCTGACGGTGCGGATGATGTACCGGGCCAGAAGGTATTCATGATTGCAGTTGTCGCACTTCCTGACTCGACACCACCGTAGCGCTGCGATAGAGTAGGCATCATATTTTAATCCCACGAAAAGGAACACTATGAATAGCGACCAAATCAAACAGGGAACTGAACGCGCACCCCATCGCAGCCTGCTGCGGGCAACGGGCAAGGTGAAAACAGGCGATTTCAATAAGCCTTTTATCGGCGTATGTAATTCATTTAACGAAATGATCCCCGGCCATGTTCATCTGAACAAGGTGGCTGAACTGATCAAGAAATCCATCCGGAAAGCTGGCGGTATTCCCTTTGAGTTCAATACCATTGGTGTTTGTGACGGAATCGCCATGGGTCACGCCGGCATGAAGTACTCCCTGCCAAGCCGGGAAATCATTGCCGACAGCGTGGAGGCCGTGATCAAGGCTCACTGTTTTGATGGCGTCATCTGCATCCCAAATTGCGATAAAATCGTGCCCGGCATGCTCATGGGAGCGTTACGCGCCAATGTTCCCACCCTGATGGTGAGTGGTGGACCGATGGCCGCAGGACGGATGCCCGATGGAAAAGCCGTCGACCTGATCAGTGTATTCGAAGGCGTGGCAGCCCACAAACAGGGCAAGATCAACGATCAAGGCCTTCAATCACTTGAAGAACATGCCTGCCCGGGTTGTGGCTCCTGTTCGGGAATGTTCACTGCAAATTCCATGAACTGTCTCTGCGAAGCCATTGGCATCGCACTACCGGGTAACGGAAGTATTCTGGCGATTGATCCTCGCCGGAAAAAATTATTCCGCCTCGCCGCCACCCGCATCGTCGCGATGGCCAAAGCGGGCGGTCCCCTGCCCCGGGAAATTGTCACCGAGAAGTCACTCGACAACGCGTTTGCCACCGATATGGCCATGGGGGGCAGCACCAATACCGTCCTTCACGCACTTGCCATCGCCCATGAAGCAGGCATCAAGTATGACCTCAACCGGATCAACCAGATCTCCAAGAAATGTCCTAATATCTGTAAGGTCGCACCCTCCTCGCCCCACCATATGGAGGATGTGGACCGTGCAGGGGGCATCAGTGCCATTATCAAATCAATCGGGGCCATTCACGGCATTATCAGCCGAGACGCTCCAACCGTAACTGGCAAAACGATCTGGCAAAATGTGGCCAGAGCCGAAGTCAAGGATGCTGAGATCATTCACCCTGTCGATAAGCCCTACTCCGCTGATGGCGGCCTAACAATTCTATGGGGCAATCTGGCGGAGAGTGGCGCAGTCGTTAAAAAAGCTGGTGTAGCCCCCTCCATGCTGAAATTCCGTGGTCCTGCCGTAATTTTCGAATCCCAGGAAGACGCCTGTTACGGAATTCTCAAAGGGGCGGTCAAGGCTGGCGACTGTGTCGTCATCAGGTATGAAGGCCCGCGTGGCGGTCCGGGAATGCAGGAAATGCTGGCCCCCACCTCTTACATCATGGGTGCCGGACTTGGCGAGAGTGTCGCCCTGATCACGGATGGCCGATTCTCAGGCGGCACACGGGGTGCCTGTGTAGGGCATGTTTCACCCGAAGCCGCAGCTGGGGGTGTCATTGGCCTCATCAAGGCAGGCGATATCATCAATCTTGATATTCAGGAGCATAAACTCGAAGTCGATGTCTCGGAGGCCGAGTTGAATCGCCGCCGTGCTGAAGCCACCCCGTATATTCCCCGGATTGTTTCAGGATATCTCAAACGCTATTCCCAGCAGGTTACCAGTGCGAATACAGGGGCTGTACTCCAGTAAGCAGCAGGCAGTTGACAGTAGACAGATTATTAAACTCACTGCCTACTGATCACTGCCAACGGCCGGCTGATTCTACAAGAGCCAGTGGCAGCACCACACTGCGGCAGGAACCGTGAGAAGACTGAGCAGAGTGGTCAAAAAGATACTACTCGCAGTCAAGCCACGATCCCCGTTGTAATGGTCGGCAAACATGGAGCAACTGATGGCCACAGGCATGGATACAATCACCGTCGAAGTGATAAACTCCACTTCAGTCAGACGCACACCAATCAATAGCGTGACCGCTTTGAGCGCCAAAAGTGTCACCAGTGGAGCCACAACAAGCCGGGCTAAAATCACGCCCGATAATGGACGCCACTGAAATTGACTGGATCGCATCAATTCGGCCAATTGGGCACCTGCAACCAACAACGAAAGCGGAATCGTCAGATCTCCGATCATTTTTAACGCCCCCAGCACACTATTAATGGTGAGTCCCCAAACCAGACCCGAGTCAGAGTCTGCTGGCGCGGCTATTCCCGGCCAGCATAAGGCCAAGCCGGCACCCACAAGAGTCGCCAGCACCCCGGAATTGCTTAACAGCATCCGCCAAGCAGACTGCTTTTCGGCCTCACCGTCCTGCAGTAAACGGATCCCATACGTCCACAGGGTAATCTGGGCACCGAAGTTAAGAAGCAGAACGAATCGCACGCCCTCGGCACCATACAGGCCCGCCGCAATCGGCAAAGGTAGGAATACCCAGTTCGGAAGTGCCACAAGGAAAACAAACGTTTTCCGACTTTCTGGCGGAACCCGGAAAAAACCGATAAGACCTTTACCGACCAAGGCCGCCAAAACAATGCTGACTCCTCCAAAAACAGGAATCCACCACCCTCGCTGTAACGATGCAAAACTGACCGTTTCAAGCATCTGAACGAAAACCAAAGCAGGAAAGGTCACCTGTACCACAAGCAGACTTAACGCCTTGGTTAAAGTGGTGGTGAGATATTGCCAGCGGGCACACCACCACCCGATAACCATCATCAGAAACATCACCGAAATTTTGAGAAAAACAAGCTTGCTTTGGATCATGGGAAATACCTGGTAAGCCAGATCAGGCTTCCATTCTGACCACTGATTTATGTCTACAGACTTCTGTATCCTGTCTATTGTCGTCCGTCTTTTGAATCCTGAGCGTTTTCTCCACCCGTTCAGCAATGGCTTCGGCGGTCAGGCCAAAGTTTTCAAGCAGTATCGCAGGGGCTCCATGCGGAACGAACTCACGAGGCCAACCGTTCCTGATGATGCGGCCCTGATACCCAAGATCGCCCAGCGTTTCAGCAACCGCAGTCCCGAACCCTCCTGCGGCAACCCCATTTTCAAGAGTGACGAATGTCCGGGCTAACGTACTCTGGCCCGTGATCAAATCCAGATCCAATGGGGCCACAAATCTTGCATTTACAACCCCCACTGAAAACCCTTTGGTTACCAGAATGTCAGCTGCCGCTATCGCCACCGGGATCATGTCGCCCAACGCCCAAATCTGGATTTCCCACCCTTCTAGTAGAATACGTGATTTTCCCAAAGGAACCTCTTCAAACTGATCTGGTGGTTCAAACCCGGCACAAATTCCGCGGGGATAGCGAATGACCACCGGACGTTTCCATTTGATTGCCGAATAGAGCATGTGGGACAGCTCCGCCCCATCGGCAGGTTGCATAATGATCAATCCCGGGAACGTTCGCATCATGGCAATGTCAAATACTCCATGATGCGTAGGGCCATCATCACCGACAACCCCTGCGCGATCGAGGCAGAACACCACCGGCAGGTTCTGCAGGCAAACATCATGAAGAATGTAGTCCACCACGCGCTGCGAGAACGTTGAATAGAGAGGCAGCACCGGGGTCATCCCCTGGGAAGCCAGACCGGCAGCAAAAATTACGGCATGTTCCTCGCAAATCCCCACATCGAAGAAGCGTTCAGGAAAACGAGTCGCAAAAGAGGTGAGCCCTGTTCCTGATCGCATGGCCGCCGTAATGGCAACGATCCCGGAATCACTCGCGGCAAGCCTTTCAAGAGTATTGCCAAAAACCTGCGAGTAGGAAGGAGCCGAGGAACAGGAAATTGGAATCCCCGATTCAACGTCGAAGTTACCAATTCCGTGCCAATTTTCGGGACATTTCTCGGCAAACGAATAGCCTCGGCCTTTCTGCGTGAGCACATGCAGGATAATCGGCCCGTCATTGTTCTTGGCGATTTCCAAAGCAGCCACCAAACGCGGTATATCATGGCCGTCAATCGGGCCGATATATCGAAGCCCGAATTCTTCGAACAACACACTGTGAAGAAACATACTCTTGATGGATTCCTCAACCCGGTAATACAAACGCCTCAAAACATTCGATTGCCCCGACATGCGCTTCACCACCGACTCAACAGAGTGCTTCCATTTATTATAGCTGCGGTTTGTCAGAAGCGCGCCCAGATATTTGGACACAGACCCAACATTTGCGGAAATGGACATCTCATTATCATTCAGGATTACAATCATCCGCCCCGTGGTGCCCTGGATATTATTCAGAGCCTCAAACGAGGATCCACCGCCAAGAGCGGCATCTCCTACCACCGCCACCACATGATTGTTGCCCCCCTGTCGATCGCGCGCCACAGCCATCCCCAGAGCTGCCGACAAAGCGGTTCCCGCATGTCCGGCGCCAAAAGCATCACAGGGGCTCTCATTGCGATTCATAAATCCTGAAAGCCCACCATACTGACGAAGCGTGGCGAACTGGTTTTTGCGCCCTGTGAGGATTTTATAGGTATAAGCCTGATGGCTGACATCCATCAAAATCTTATCCTCTGGCGGTTGAAACACCTTTAGAATTGCCAGGGTAAGTTCCACCACACCCAAATTGGAGGCCAGATGACCACCCGTTTTGCTGATGGTCTCGATCATGAGCACCCTGATTCCATTTGCCAGGTCGGTCATCTCATCTGGTGAGAGCAGTTTTACATCTGCCGGGCCATTGATTTTATCAAGAACGGTGCTCATGATCCCCCCGCGAGCACAGAAAGCGCGGTGTTCACCCCCAACCTGACCGCACGATTCATGTCCGCTACACGATCCGCCAGGCCGTAAGCCGAGAGTTTAATACGGTTGGCGCCGAACGTGCTGGTTTCAATAACATCGGCGCCTGCCTCGACGTATTCCTTGTGAATCCCCAAAATCAATTGGGGCTGCGTCAAACTCAAATCGTCATAGCACACATTCACAAAGACGCCACGCTGATAGATCATCGTCCCCATGGCGCCATCAAACAACATGACACCAGCACGTATCTTTTCGAGAAAGTTTTGATTCGGTTTCACGGAGGGGGACTATAGCGACTCGACCATTCTTCGTCGAGTCCAGAGAACTTTACCCCTATTAGATTCCCGGATTTGGCACAAATGCCCCACCCCGGCAATGCTTCAGGAAATTCAGGCCATGCACCTGGCCCGTCATTTCCAAATCATCCCTGTAAATCGGATCATGCCAGCCTTCAATATCAATGGAGCCTTTAAACCCGCCACGCCGCAACTCTGTAATAACATCCGTCCAATTGGTGTCACCAAATCCCGGAGTGCGGTGGAAGGCAAATTGCTTATTGCCATATACTCCATGAGTCCTAACTACCTCCCACAATATGGACGCATCCTTTCCATGTACATGGAAGATACGGTTGACCCATTTCCGGAGTTGGGGAAGAGGATCAATCAGAGCGACCATCTGGTGACAGGGCTCCCATTCAAGCCCAAGGTTAGCGCTTGGAACCGCATCGAACATCAATTGCCATGCATCGGGATTGTGCGCGATATTCCAATCGCCACTTTGCCAGGTGCCACCCATACTGCAGTTCTCGAAAGCCAGACGGACCCCTTTGCCTTCCGCGCGTCGAGCCAACTCTCCAAAAACTTCTTTAAACCGGGGAATGGACGCGTCGATCGACTGGCCCCGCAGTCGGCCGGTAAATCCGGCGACAACATCCGCACCAAACAAATGCGCATTGTCGATCAAGGTTTCCCAGCCGCGCCGGGTGGCCAGATCCTTTTCGTCATTCTCAAGAGGATTTCCGAACATGCCCAACGAACTGATGACGACGTCCTTGTTACCAATCGCTTCCTTGACCTCAGCCGCCAAGGTTTTCAGGTCGGCATCACCTATTGTCTGCCAAAAGGTTAAAGAAAAGCTCTCAAATCCATGCTGAATAATCTGCTGGATGTATTTCTTGGTATCCTTGCCAGCACTCACCAGCGTACCAATCCTGATGTCACAATGATTTTGATGATTCATAATATGAAATTTCCTTCTTTATAAACAAACAGGTCACTTGACCTTTTCCTCTTTACCAGATGCAGCACTCTTAATCGCGGCAAAAACCATCGCCAGGCTCTTGATATTGTCCGTACAAATGGTCTCCGGCGACTTGCCCTTGCGCAAACATTTCACATAATCCGCAATCTGACCACCATGAAAACCCGTTCTGCTTTCGTCGGTAAAGGGCTCCGCCACAATGTCTTCCCATGTGGAGAAAAAGCCCCCCTTAGTTTTGACGGCCTGCGCCCGGATGTCCGTCGCACCATCCCAGCGGAAACTGCCTTTAGTACCAATCCCATGCCACGTGCTTTCCCATGTGGTATTCATCCCTTCAGCACACCAGCTGCCTCGATAAGTATACACCAGTCCGTTGCTCATGGTAAACACCGCCATGGCTGAAGCATCGTGATCATACCAGGAGCCTTTTGGATTCCATTCCTTGCAATAAACGGACACGGGGTCCCCGCCGCCCAAGAGACGCGCAGCATCAAAGGTATGGATCGCCATGTCCAGCAGGAGCACATGCTCCATTCGGTCACGAAAGCCGCCAAAATGAGCCCCGATGTAGAAATCGGAATTCAGGGTGGTCAAAGTTCCGATACGACCCGACTCCACCAATTTTTGCACCGTCCGGATATTGGCATCAAACCGTCGATTCTGGATGACCGCATGCGTACGCCCTACCCTTTTGGCCGCCCTCACAATCCGACGGGCATTTGCCATGCTGTCGGCCAAGGGCTTTTCTCCCAGCACATGACAGCCATGACGGAAGGCTTCCAAAGCCACCTCGACATGACCTTCAGGCACAGTACAATCGAACACGATATCCGGCTTCAGCTTCTTGAGAACCGTGCGGAGATTTGTCCCAATCTCCGCCGACTCCAAATGGAACTCAGTCGCCCGCTTGCGGGCACTCTCCTCAACACGATCCACCAGCCCGACAATCTGGATATCAGGCATAGTTGCCACGGGCTTCAACCAGGCCCCACTAATGCCTCCACAGCCCACCAAAACGACACGAAACGGTTTTTTCATAAATCATCCTTTTTCAAAAGCTGCATCAAATGCGACATTCGAGGGCGGAAAATCAAGCCGTTTGACGAATTCGCAGGCCTCCCGGGCTCCATGTTCACGATCCATTCCGCTATCTTCCCATTCCACCGAGAGGGGCCCCTGATAGTTGATCCGGTTCAAGGCGCGAATGATCGGCTCAAAATTCACATTCCCACGACCTAATGAACGGAAATCCCAGAACCGCCGGGCATCCCCGAAAGTGAGATGTCCCCCGAACACACCGGACAACTGCGGGGTCTGACCCCAGGCAACATCCTTCATATGAACATGGAAAATCCGGTCATTAAACCGCTCAATGAATTTCACATAGTCAACACCCTGATACCCCAAATGACTCGGATCAAAGTTGAACCCGAAAGACGGATGTCCATCAACGGCGGCCAGGGCACGCTCAGCTGAAACAATGTCAAAGGCAATCTCGGTGGGATGCACTTCCAAGGCAAACTTCACGCCAACTTTCTGAAACTGATCCAAGATCGGCTTCCATCGTTTTCCGAAGTCCTTGTAACCCGCGGCGACCATCGCCTCCGATACGGGCGGGAATGCATAGAGCAAATTCCAAATCGAGCTGCCTGTAAAGCCGTTGACAACCTTGACGCCGAGGGTCTTAGCCGCCTTGGCGGTCTTGATCATCTCCTTGGTTGCACGCTGGCGCACCCCTTCAGGATCGCCATCGCCCCAGATATAGGCAGGAAGTATGGATTTATGGCGCTCATCAATCTGGTCACACACCGCCTGCCCCACAAGATGGGCACTGATGGCATACACCTTCAGGCCATGACGGGCCAGCGTCTCATGTTTCTGACGGCAGTAGGCGGCATCCGCTTTATCCACCTCAAAATGATCGCCCCAACATGCCAATTCAAGCCCATCATAACCAAATCCCTTTGCTTTCTGGCAAAGTTGTTCCAACGTCATATCAGCCCATTGCCCTGTGAATAATGTTACCTGTCGCGCCATAGATCACACTCCTATTCTTTATTTGAAAGTGACGAGTTTCCCTGTTTTCGCAGACTTATAAATAGCTTCCAAAATTTCCGTTACCACCAAAGCCTGTTCAGGCCGCACCATGGGATCCGTGTCGTTAATGATGGAGTCAATCCACATGCGGGCTTCGCGATCGGACTCATTCTCCGAAACTCCTGCAAAGAAATCAACACCGCCGCCGGACATATCCACTTTATTAACGAAGAGCTTCCCATGCTTTTCGCCATTTAAACGTAACCCGTCCCACATATCTGCTCCGCCCTCAGTTCCACACAGGGTGGTCTTGGCTTCCCCAACCTGGAGATCGTTCAAAGCCCAACTGGACTCAAGCATGATGGTCGCGCCGTTCTCCATAGTGATGAACCCGAAGGCCGAATCTTCCACGGTGAATTGTTTCGGATCCCATGGCCCCCATGCATTAGCAGCATTTTTGCGACTTCCAAGCTTATGATAAACTGAGCCCATAACACTTACGGGCTTGTAGTTATTCATCAGCCATAGAGTCAGATCCAAGGCATGAGTCCCGATATCGATCAACGGCCCCCCCCCCTGCTCCTCCTCGTTCAGGAATACACCCCAGGTCGGAACAGCCCGTCGGCGAATAGCGTGAGCCTTGGCATAATAAATGTCTCCCAATTCGCCGTCCCGGCAGACTTTGTTGAGGAACAGAGAATCGGCTCGAAACCGGTTCTGATAACCAATGGTGAGTTTTTTTCCGGTACGCTTCACCGCCTGGACCATTCGGCGGGCCTCCGCAGAAGTTTTAGCCATGGGTTTTTCGCACATGACATGCTTACCAGCATCCAAGGCCAGAATCGCAAGATCCGAATGGGATTTATTGGGAGTGCAAACATGGATGACATCAACGGTCTTATCATTGAGCATTTCCTTATAGCTTCCACACACTTTGGCACCCTTGACGCCAAAGGCTGTGGCCGCAGCGGTCGCCCTTTCGGGAACGATGTCAAAAAATGAGACAATTTCCACATGCGGTAATTTCTTCAAGCTGGGCATATGCTTACCGTTGGCAATGCCACCACACCCAATAATCCCGACTTTAACGACGTCCTGTTTATTTTTCGCTGCCATTGTCATGTCTTCCGTTTTGTTGTGAGTTCAAACCGAAACTCGTGCTAAGCCGGATTTCTCCGGACAAATTACAGAGTGACATACTAGATTTCAGACCTTTCAGTGGTCTTGCATGAATTGCGCATCTTTGTGTATATTTTCGGCATGAACAAAACGTATCAATTTTCAATGGCATCACCTGTTCATTCAGCACTGAAGCTGTTTGACTTCTTGCCGGATGTTTCTTTTTTTGTAAAAAACATGAACAGTGAGTTCCTTTACGGCAACCCGGCTTTCCTCAAAATGCTGGGAGCACGCAACCTGAAAGAGCTTGTTGGCAAAACAGACCATGACTTCTCACCCAAGGAGCTGGCAGACCGTTTTGTACGGGATGACCGGCAGGTCATCAGGAGCGGGAAACCGATGGCCAGCCGAGTGGAACTGGTCCCGAACTTCGATAAAAGTATCAGTTGGCATATCACGACAAAAATCCCGATCCGGGATGATGGCGGCGAGATCGTTGGAACGGCGGGGATGACACGCGACTTGAACCGAACGAATGTCACCGCCAGCCGGTACAAATCGATGGATGGTGTCATGAAACACATGGAAGACCATTACCCTGAGCCTGTCACGGTCAAAGAGCTTGCCGCCATCACCCATTTGTCGCTCAGCCAATTTGAGCGCCGATTCCAGACGCTTTTTCAGGTGACCCCGGTGCAATACCTCATTCGCTTGAGACTCACCAAGGCCTGCCAGATCCTGACCTCAACCCCGGCCAAGATCACAGACGTTGCCGCTCAGTGCGGGTTCTATGACCACAGCCATTTCATCCGGCAGTTCGTTCGCGTCTACGGCCTATCCCCTTCCGCTTATCGCCAGCAACACCAATAACTCAAGGGGCCTTCACTGCAGCCGCCAGTTGCCGTCCCATAGCACGGCAGGCCTCGACCTCGGCCGCACCGGGCTGCCACTTAACACGAAGTCCGGGCAAAGCGACGGGAATGCCCGCCTTTTTGAACACTTCTTCGATATCCTTGACGCTCTCGCCGCTCCACCCATAAGAACCGAAAGCCGCCCCGATTTTATTTTTAAAGCGAAGCCCTTTCATCTCTTCAAGAATTTTGGCCATGGACGGTAAAATCCCATTATTGTGGGTACAGGAGCCCAGCACGACCAGTTTGGCTTTAAAAATATCTACCATCAAATCATTCCCATCCGACAAAGCCGCATGGCAGACCTTGCAGTCCACGCCACATTCAATTAAGCCTTCGGCAATCGCTTTGGCCATTTTTTCAGTGGCATTCCACATGGTATCGTAAACAATCAGGGCGGTCGGGGCAGGTATCTGCCGCGCCCATTCCTGGTACTTAGCGACAATCTGCAAGGGCTCATTACGCCAGATAACCCCATGGCTGGGAGCAATCATGTCGACCGGAAGATTGAGTGCCAGAATCTCATCAATCTTTTTCAAAACCTTGTCACTATAAAGGGTTAGGATATTGGCGTAATATTTCAAGGCCTCTTCATAGAGCTCCGCCTGATTGACGAGGTCATTAAAGAGGAATGCCGAGGCGTAATGCTGCCCGAAGGCATCATTGGACATTAGAATATTGTGCCCGGTCACATAAGTGAACATGGTGTCAGGCCAATGAAGCATCGGGGCTTCAATGAAAACCAACTCATTTTTACCAAGGCTAAGTTTGTCACCGGTCTTGACGGTCTGGAAGTTCCACTTTTCATGATAATGGCCCTCCACACTGGCAGCCCCGTTTTTGGTAAGAACTACCGTCGCATTCGGGCAGTGCTTCATGAGAATCGGCAAACTGCTGGAATGATCCGGTTCCGCGTGATTCACGATCACATAATCAATCTTGGCCGGATCCACAATGTCTTTGATCTTCGTCATGAATTCATCGGCATGGTGATCCCAGACGGCATCCACAATCGCAATCTTTTCATCCATGATCAGGTACGCGTTGTAAGTCGTTCCGCGATGAACTGACAATTCAACACCGTGAAACCGCCGAATACCCCAATCCGTCACGCCTACCCAGAAAATATTTTTTGCAATTTCAATACTCATGATTTCTCCTTACTTTTAACTTCTCAACCACCATACCATACCCGCACCCATTTCACACGTTTACCCCATGCCAGGGCTTCGCGATGAGTGGGAAAATATAAATCGATGTGTTCACCTGTAATGGCCCCGCCCTGATCCTCGACCCGCCCGGCGCCATATCCATCAATGTACATCACCGTACCGAAAGGATAACGACCCGTATCAGCCGCGATCGTTCCCCGCCGCGCCTTTATGCCACTGGCCGTCACACCGACCTCTTTGCGCTTCCCCTTCAACGGACCCGACGTATAGACCGGTCGCATCAGCCAATTACGACGCCATCCACAACATTCACCACAGGGACAATACCCGGTAGTGAGAATCCGTCGCTCCACAGCACGACTGTCCCTGGGCGGCCGCACAGAGGCACACCCTGTCGCCCACAAGGTCAAAAGAATTAAACAAAGAAATGGAACGGCTCTTTTCACGGGCGTCAAGAATAACATAAAATAATCATCTCGTGAACCCTCTTTACCGCCATCTGGTTTTTAGGTAAACTTAAAGCCATTTTCAACGAAAGGACACAACAATGCAGGCATTGAAAAAATCGATTTTCCCCGGCCCGAAAGGCCCGGTGGTTCTGGTCATCATGGATGGAGTTGGTATTGGGAAATATGAGGAAGGAGATGCGGTCCGCACGGCACTCACCCCGAATCTCGACTGGTTGAAGGCCAATGCCCTTTACAGCCAGCTCAAAGCACACGGCGTTGCGGTTGGTCTCCCCAGCGACGAGGACATGGGAAACAGCGAAGTGGGGCACAATGCCATCGGCTGCGGCCGCGTTTTCGCCCAGGGCGCCAGCCTGGTCAGCGACGCCATCAACTCCGGCGCGATGTTCCAGGGCCAGGTTTGGAAAGCCCAAGTCGCCAATTGCCTTAACCATCACACCCCGCTTCATTTCATCGGCCTGTTCTCGGATGGTAATGTCCATAGCCACATTGATCATCTCAAGGCCATGCTCACCCAGGCCAGGGCCGAAGGCGTGAAATGCGCCCGGATTCACATCCTACTGGATGGCCGGGATGTCAGTGAGACCTCTGCCCTGGACTATGTTGATCCCTTCGAACAATTTCTCGCGGGACTTAACGCAGGCGGTGCCGCTGATTTCCGGATTGCCTCCGGCGGTGGACGCATGAATATCACCATGGATCGCTACAACGCCAACTGGGATATGGTCAAACGCGGTTGGGACACCCATGTACGTGGACTCGGTGCCCAGTATCCCTCGGCACGCACCGCCATCGAGGCACTCCGTAAAGCAACACCCGGAGTCATTGATCAGGATCTTCCCGCTTTCGTAATCGCCGATAAGGGACAGGCGATCGGCAATATCACGGACAACCACAGCGTCATCTTCTTCAATTTCCGAGGCGATCGATCCATCGAGATCACCCGCGCATTCGAGGACGACACGGTCACCGAGTTTGATCGTTCCCCACGCCCCAAGGTTCTTTTTGCCGGAATGATGCAATATGACGGCGACTTGAAACTCCCGAAAAACTATTTGGTCGAACCCCCGGCGATCGCCGAAACCATGGGCGAATATCTGGCGCATGCTGGCATCAAACAAATGGCTATCAGCGAAACTCAGAAGTATGGACACGTCACCTATTTCTTCAACGGTAACCGTTCCGGAAAATTTGACGCCGCCCTGGAGGATTATTACGAGATCACCTCCGATATCCTTCCTTTCGAACAACGTCCCTGGATGAAGGGAGCGGAGATTACTGATGCCGTATTGAAGGCCATCGCCGGGAATACCCACCGCTTTATCCGGTTGAATTTCCCCAATGGCGATATGGTCGGGCATACCGGTGTCTATCAGGCCACTCAAATCGCCGTGGAAACGGTCGATCTCTGCATCGGGCGCCTGCTCCCCGCGATCCAGGCGGCAGGCGGCATCCTGGTGATTTCAGCGGATCATGGAAATGCGGATGACATGTATGAGCATGATAAGAAAACCGGCAAGACGAAGCTGGAGAACGGCAAAATCAAGGTCAAAACCGCCCACTCACTCAACCCGGTTCCTGTGATTGTCTATGACCCCAGCCAGTGCGCGAAACTTAAATTGAGCGGCCACAAGGGCCTCGGCATCAGTAGCCTGGCGGCAACCTGCCTGAATCTGCTCGGTTTTGAAGCCCCGGCCAATTACGATCCCAGTGTGATCGAGGTGGGAAAATAGTACCGTCATTCCAATGTCTGCGATGCGGAAACTGCTGTCGTCATGACGGAGAGGTACGTCTTGACGATGGCGAAGCGGAAGCGATTGCGGCTGAACTGGGTATGGAGGTCGCCTCCTTCACCGAGCAATTCACCCGGCTCAGGGATGACCGCCGGGGCTTGTCGCTAAAGGATTTGCCGGACGGTTCCTGCATCTTTCTGGAGGGTGCCCTGGCGGCCTGCCATATTCAGGCAGCCAAGCCCCGCCAGTGTCGCGACTTCCCCCTGCAGTGGAAATATCAGGATTTAGAAGCCATCTGCCCTGCGGCCAAGCCGGCCGCAGGCTAAAGCCCCGAGAGGTATCAGGCGTTTGGGAAATCAATCATGGTTTGCCGGTAAACGTCGGGAAGCCCGATGTCAAAACGGCGTCCTTTCACGACACAGCCGACGAATCCATCCAGTTTTCGTAATTCATCCAGACACGAAGTAAGTTGGAACTCGCCACGCTCACGGATATTATTCCGAATGTTCTCCCCAAGCAGATGAAATATCTGGGGCTTGATGATATAGATGCCGAAAACCGTCAGGAAGGTATCATCGGCCAAGCCATCCACCTTCAAATTCGCGCGGGCATATTCAGCATCAGGTTTCTCGGCGAACTCGGTGATGCTCAGAATTTCACCTTCCTTCTGCCACATTCCCGTAACGCAGCCAAAATGTTTTACCTGGTCGGCGGGCATGGCCTTTAGGCCCACCACGCTCATTCCGGTTTTCTCATAAACATCCATCAATTGCCCGGCACAAGAGCGGTCAATTGCAGAGGCATAAAGATGATCCCCCAGCATGAGCAAAAACGGCTCCTCTTTGACGAAGTCCTTCGCACAATAGACCGCATGCCCGAACCCTTCCTGGGTATCCTGCGGCAGTAACTTCACACGTCGTCCAATATCCAGAAGGTACTGACTGTACTCCTGATTTTCCCTGGACAACTTATTGAAGTTTTCGATGGGCGGCGGGGAGTAAAAAAAGTCCTCGAAAACTTCTTTGTCTCGACTTTGCACGATCAGTCCGATCTCCTCAATGCCGGACTGCACGGCTTCCTCAACGATGATTTGAATGGCAGGCTTCATTCGTCCCTGTCGATCCATGATGGGAAACAGTTCTTTCTTAAGGGCCTTGGTGGCAGGGAACAACCGGGTTCCAAAACCAGCGGCAGGTATAACGCACTTACGAAGCCGACGTCCTGCCTGAAGCACAAGTCTGAGCCCGCTCATCTTGAGATCGCGCTCGATGATCTCAATTACCTTCTCCTGCGTCTCCTGATCCTTGACGATAAACTGAGCAGTGCCATCGCCTTGCGACCCCACTCCTTTGCCTCCCAAAACGAGAGCTTGGAGGGGAGCATAATTAAGCACTTTGTGGAGAACAGGCGAGGTCAACTGCGAGGGACATGCCGGAATGCAATACTTATCAAATTCGGCTTGAGCCTCCCGCATGAGCTCACCAATAAGGTTTGCATCACCTTCACGGATCGCCTGGGCGGCACGTTGGGTGAGCGTGGAGCTCACCGGACCCAGGTACTTCTGGACCCCTTTTTGGATCTCATCCTCCGCGAAAGGGTAACAGTGATTCAAGTGATTCAAAATCTCGCGGGTATCCTTGCCAGCGTGAAGGTCCACAATGACAAAATGAAGATCCTTGGGGGTATTCAGTTCTGAGACGTCAATCCGATCGCCATCAAAGCTCATCATAATAGGACGGCTGCCATAGGCGCATCCCTGATCCATACGCCCGCAACGGGACGGCGTGGTAATTTCACCTAAATAAGCGAATTCCATTTCACCGCGAACGGTCATTTTCAAGTCATAGAGCCGGTTAAATGCACGGGCCACCAGCACACAAACTGCCGCACTGGAAGACAAGCCTTTTTTAATCGGCAGATCAGTAAGATAGTTATCAAGCTCCAAGCCTCGCACCCGGTAATGCGTCAAAACCTGATAGGCGACCCCTGCGGCATAACTGAAGAAGCCTCCTTTTTGAGCTTCTACCAGCAAGGCCTCACGATCCATCGGGATCTCATAAGGGCCGAACGGGGTGCCGTCGCTCAGGGTCGTCTTGAGAATTAACTTATTCGGGTGGGGTTTGACCGTGGCATGCAGGCCCTGGTTGGTGCCCGTGATGATCGTGTAGCCCTTTTCAAGCTCTCCGTTGATACGGCGATAACTGCCAGCCCAATCAGAGTGCTCGCCAAAAAGACAAATACGGCCAGGAACAAATAACTTCATGAAAATTACCCCCACCTTGAGAATGCTCTCCCCCTTCTAGAGGATTACGAAGCCGACATACTACTTGGTCATTAGTTTTTTCGCAATTCCGGAACAATCAGAATTCGCAAAGAAATAATTAACCTCACAAATAGACTTACAGCCTGTCAACCTTCCGTGAGAAAAGAGCGGCCATTTTACAGGTAAAGTTAGATAGAGGGCGATGGATGCTTACGACGGATTGTTTGAATCACTTCGTCAAGTTCTTGCAAAAAACGGGAGCGGTCATGCACGTTCAGCGGCAGAGGCCCTCCCGTTATCTCGCCAGCATCACGAAGTTCTGACAACAGTGCCCGCGTTGCGATGGCCTGCCCGATATTATCTTCCCTGAACGACTTTCCTGTTGACCCCATGACTCGCGCCCCTTTCTTCAGGCAACGACTGGCAAGAGGAATGTCAGAGGTTATCACAATGTCGTGAGGCTCCGCATGATCGACAATCCAATCATCGGCCGCATCAAATCCATCTCCTACCACCTCAAGTGAAAGCCATGGCTCGCGAGGAACGCGCATCCAGGAGTTGGCCACCAAGGTCACTTTGAGATGATATCGATGCGCAACACGATATACCTCCTGCTTGACCGGGCATGCATCAGCATCGACATAAATATGAAGCATATGAAGCCTTCTATTCTACTCTTCTGATTACAGCAGCATCATCACGTTGGACGGTACGTACAAAATGGATGGCAGGAATCCCGAAAAGCATGGCGTAATAGACATAATCCTCTGGAAGGTTGACCAAAGGCTTCAGTTCGGGTAGCGACTCCATGATGGACTTGAACATCCCCCACCACACCGTTCCCAGGTCCGTACTCTGTGTCAGGAATTCAAAATATGCCAAAGCCAGCACCACATCCTCGCGGGGACAGGGTGCATCAAGTGGGGCAGATATAATGAGGGCGTGAGGTGCACCACGGAAAACCCGGTCAGTCCCCTGCTCCAAATAGGCCGATGCCGCAGTATTAAGATATTCCGGGACGCGCCTAGTCCCACCAGCCGCCGCCAGGGCTTTGTAAATTTGTACTCGAAGTCTCTGCATGACAACCCTGTCATCAATCACGGTAAAGATCAGTTCACGTCGGTTTACTCCGGTCGGCACATTTGCAAGAGTGGTCAAAAGTTTTTGGATCAGACCGGGATCCACATTCTTGTCCCGATACCGACGAATACTGCGGCGTCCCCGGACAAAACGGTCAACCTGTTCCCAAGATGGAAGACTCCCTGTGGTCAGAGGAATACTCTCCGCCGGGTTCCGGCCTAGAATTGAAAGCGCCGCCGTGGGACAGATAGCCAGACAGTGTTGGCACTGGTAACAGAGCAGTTCCTGATCCGGCGCGATATCAGGCGCAGCATCACCTTCCTGCCTGATGATGTTGGCAGGGCAGTCTTGCACGCACAATCCACATCGCGTACACAGTCCGGAATCGACGATGAATTTCAACATACGATCACCTCTTTATCCGTGTATTTCGTTTCACCACCACTTGTTGCAGATCCACAAGGGGCACGTTGAAGCGAACAGCCCAGGCGAGTGCCCTGTTCACTTCGCCAGCAATATCTTCCGGACGATGGGCATCAGAATTTACCACAGAAGGTGTGCGGCATTCGCCAGCCAGCTGCCAGAAAGGTTCCAAGGGATATCGCCACCGCAGCCCCTGCGGGGTCTCTATACGAGGTTTACGCAGGCCAAAGGCATTAATTTCCAATGGGACACCCAAGTCTCGTGCCGCCTCAAGAATATCACGGCTCGCAGCAGCCGCCTCGGCATCCCAAATCACGTAAAAACCAGCAAACGCATCCGGATGCGCCATAAACAAAAATAAGTTAGCACTCATGCAGTCAATAATGTGCGTAACATAGGCCGCCAACGCCTTTGGATCGTTTCGCACACTAGGTTCCTCCAAACTAGTCCAGGCATCACGGTATGGAAACCAATGCACCGCGCCGACCAGATAGTCCATGCAGTGTTCCTGCAATAACACCTCACGGTAAAATCCACCAAGTTCCCTGCGGAACTCACACTCCAAGCCAGCCCACAGACGAAGACCTGGAAACAGCGGACGCGCCGCCTCAATCTCTGCGCGATAGGTAGGCAACTCCGCGATCGCCATACGCACACTGTGCCAGCGGCCATCGGCGAAAGGAGTATGATCTGAGATGCCTAAATCAGTAAGTCCATACACCGCAGCAACAGCGCAATAATCGGCCACCGTGCCGCTCGCATGCTTGCAGCGGGCCGTATGCGTGTGCCAGTTGGCCGTCCACTCATGTGAGTTTGTAGGGGTAACGGTTTCAGTAAGAAGCATGTGTCGTATTTAGCACATTAGTTTGACCTCTGCAAATATGAAGAGGTCACTGCCCTCTACCCGCTATCTACTGCTCACTGTTAGTTACGGCACAATGACTTGTATGTATTGGCCGCCGTATTTAACGAAGTCACCGAGTGTTTCCATCTCGGCATCATTTCTTGAGGGACCAAACACCCCAATTCCGCAGGTCATACCCCAATTGTAATCGTAGTCCCAGTAGCCTCCAATAGGCGTGGGCTGCGACCAGTCCGAGCTCTTGAGATAAGGGACAAGTTCCGGAGGCATGATCTTTTCATTCACATCAGCCGGGTACCCCTTTTTGTCGACAATGTATTGATTGATTGCGGCATCAATAATCCGCAAGTCATTCTTGAACGCAGAGTTTTGTGAATTGATCCTCACTTTTTGGAAGCTGGGAATCGCAAGGGCGGCAAGCATACCAATAATGGCGACCACAATCATGATCTCCACGAGTGTGAATCCAGGGGAATAAGAGTATGGAATCAAACGATGATTTTTCAATATCTTCCGGCCCTTTCTTTCAAACTTTTCAAAATCGCCATCGAACAGTCACGCAAACGCAGTTGTTAAGATTTAAACCATTTTTTCTTAGCCCGTCGATCAATATTTTCAAACGCTCAACTAACCCCTTCTCCTTATCAGGATCATCCTGATACAGAGATCATGGTTCGCCCGATTGGCCCTTTTATGATTCGGTCTATTGTAACCCCATACACACAGAAAGGGCTCACGCATATGGGCGATATTCCTATAAGGCGACGATTCCGGATGATCATTCCGGCCTTCCCCGCCTTCAATATCTACACCAGAATTGCTATGGAACATCCGCTTCGGCTGGCGCAAGTGGTATCGCGTCTGGCGAAACGACCTGCTTCGTTTCGGGGGATGGATTGTCCTTCACCGATGGATTATCCATAACCGAAATGCATTGCGGCTCAGGATTCCTGATCGCCGGGGTGTTTTCACAAAGACAAAAAAACTCATCAACCTTGAGACCACGACAGACTGGAAATGCGCTGAAGACCTCTCCCGGAAACACAGACCTTTGAATGCGGAATATGATCTTCGCGCCTATGCGGTCGTCCCGCCCATGGAAGAAAATGATGGAGGAGAAAAAATCGGATTTCAAACGCGTGTTCCGTGCTGAAGGAGTGGACTTCGCGAAAGCCACCCGCTGGCTCGCGGCTATAGCCCCCTTGAAAGTTTCAGGCTCTGTTAAACTCACCCTCGATGCGGGCGCCTTAACCACCGCCTTCCCTTTGTTTGCCTTTAAAGGCGGAAAAAACGCCACGGTTAAAATCACCTATTCTGAATCGTTGTTCGTAGGAAATGAAAAACGGGAACGGGACCATCCGGACGGCCGGGTATTCGAATATAGCGATCTCATCCGGCTTGATTGAAAGCTGGCGGAGTATGAGCCTTTCTGGTTCCGGACTTTCCGTTTCATTGAGCTGGATATTCAAGCCAGCCCGGACTCCCCGGTTACACTCGAGACGCCGAGATTCCGGACCTTCATGTATCCGCTTAAACAACGGGCATCCTTTAATGGTGATGACCCCGATTGCCGAAAAATCTTGGACATTGTCTGGCGAACGGCACGGCTCTGCGCGCATGAACATTATTACGACTGCCCCTATTACGAGCAACTTCAGTATGTCGGCGATACCCGGATCCAGGCACTGGTCTCCTATAGCGCAGCGGGTGACGGGCGGCTCGGAAGACAAGCCATCCTGCAGTATGACTGGTCCCGGTTACACGAAGGCATCACTCAGTCACGCTATCCTTCGACGTGGACGCAGTTCATCCCCGGTTTCAGCCTGTATTGGGTGATGATGGTCCGGTATTATTACGACTATTTTGGGGATCTGGAACTGGTTAAGGAGGTCATGCCAGGTATCAAGACAGTCCTTGATTGGTTCGAGCGGAAGCGGCTTGAAAACGGGTTGATCGATCACCTTCCTTACTGGAATTTCACCGATTGGCTCACCGAATGGCCTGTGGGAAACCCGGCACGGGATACTCGCCTACCACTCACGATCAGCTGGCAGGCAAGTGAGGCCAACTAGACAGGCCTTTTTTCGGAGAAAAGTTAGTGGGGCTTGAACTTCCAGCCACAAGCGCCTATAAGACAAGCCGCTGGTAATAACAGGAGAACATTTAAACATGACAAACTTACTATTTGCAAAATATGCGGCCAAGAACTTGGAACCGGTCAATTCAATCGGGGCCAAATGGATGCGCTTACTGGATACGCTGGATCTGGCACCAGCAGTCAAGGGGAAGCGTACATGTATCAAAATGCACCTGGGGGGCGGCATGGGCTTTACCACCATTCACCCGTTCTTCACTCGCAAACTTGTCGAGAAAGTGAAGGAGGCGGGCGCAAAAACGGTCTTCATTACCGACTCCCCCGGGGCGGTACTTCAGGCGGTAGAGCGAGGGTATACAGCAGAAACAGTCGGTTGTCCGCTGGTGCCCCTGTCCGGACAAACAGATACGCACTTCCAGACACGGGAGATTAATCCCCCGTTTGGATCATTCACAAAAGTGGATATCGGCGGCGAAGTGCTGGCTGCGGAGGCACTGATCGACTTCTCGCATGTGAAAGGACATGGCGCCTGCGGGTTCGGGGGCGCATCAAAAAATCTTTCCATGGGCTGCGTGACGCAACGCTCTCGCGGTACGTTGCATGCCCTCGAAGGTGGGCTCGAGTGGGATGAGAAGGCCTGCACACGTTGCCGTAAGTGCGAAAAGAACTGCCCTACAGGTGCCATTTCTTTTGATAAAGACCGTTTTGATGTCTTTTATCATAATTGCAAGTATTGCCAGCACTGCGTACTGATCTGCCCGGAAAAGTCGCTGACCATGCTGGGCGGAAAATATCGTGATTTCCAACGAGGAATGGCACTCACTACCAAACTCGTCCTTGAAAATTTCCCCGCAGAACATCGGATCTTCATCAATATGCTGATGAACATTACAATCTTCTGTGACTGTTGGGGCATGACGACAGCCAGTCTGGTGCCGGACATTGGGATTCTGGCCGGTCGCGATATCGTCGCCATTGAGCAGGCCTCGCTGGATTTGGTGAAAACTGAGAATCTGATCCCCCATTCATTACCACCCGGGTGGAAGATGGGGACCAAGGGTCACTTATTTGAACGCGTACATGGCAAGGATCCGCATGCGGTGGTAGAGTTCCTTGCGGAACTCGGAATGGGCAAACAAAAATACACCTTGAAGGAAGTTGAATAAGCCAGAGCGCCAATTTTTGTGATGCATCACCAGCTGGCTACCAGATCCAGAGTCTGCCCACCAGCTGCCGCCGTTGCACCGCACCAAATACCCGACTGTCAACACTGGCTGAGCGATTGTCGCCCAGGATAAAATACGCGTTATCAACCACAACAAAGGCTTCACTTCCGAGCGCTTTGCCATCTGTCATCAACCCTTTTGGCAGATACGGCTCCGGGTGAACCTTCCCATTCACATAGACACGCCCCTCCTTAAATTGCACGACGTCACCCGGAGCGGCGATAATCCGTTTGACCGCAAATTCATCTGAACCTTTCCGACTGATCTCGACAATGTCTCCAGGTTCCGGATCCTTAAATTGATAGATCACCCGGTTAATCAGATAACGCTCCCCGTCCCGGAGTGTCGGCAGCATACTGGCCCCTTCAACTTCCCCTACCGATAGGACAAACCGTGTAAGCAGAAAATAACTCAGCATGGAACCAAACAACATGGCGGCCATGATGTGGGTTCGTTTTTCCCGCGATACCGAACGATAATCGAATAGACGACGCATATAATAAAGATGCTCATTTCTCCGACAACACGACGCTCTCGAACACCTGAAACGTGGCACCTTCACGCCAGGCATCGGGCCGGAGCCCTGCCTTCTGGCTCAGCGATGCGAGCGTCTCTTCCATCGTCCAGCCCTGCTCGGTTGCCACTTCGGGAAGATACACCGCCCGATACCGCCCCTTCGCAAGAATGATCCCCTGCTGGCCAATTTTGAAATCGGCTATGGACGGAATATCGCGAATGGGACTCAACACGGACACATCCACTTCAATCAGCGGCAACTCCCGATCCTCAACCGGATTGAACCGTGGGTCCCGCAGGGCCGCATTGACCGCATTGTTGTGAACCGATTGATACAAGGGCTCCACTGGTGCTAAAGAACCAATACAGCCCCTGAGGTCACCGTGAATTTTAAGCGTCACAAAGGTGGCCATCTCAACCTTTAACAGAGGGGTTATGGCGTATTTAGTAAAATCAAATTTCCCATGCCGCCCGGCGACGCACCATTTCAAGGTGTCATTCGCAATGGCAAAGAGCGTCCCCTTTTCGGCCTCCGTCAAACCCGGCGTCCACCCTCCACTTCGATGTTCTTTCACGATATGGCCCTCCTTATACCCGGCCCGATTCTGATTTAGACCCGCTGCGACCGTATTGCCGGAGAAAAACCCGATCGCCGCATAAGATACTGAATTTTCAAAGTTGCCCGTCAATTCACCCGAGGTAGCCTGACTCAGTACCTGACCGGAGAGATTTCGACCACTACCGATTAGCGTCGCGACCAGGATTTTGATGGGCATCTCACCACAAATCGTATCATGGGTGGTTTCGCAATGAGCAGAAAAGCCTTTCAGATCTAACGCCGCGACCCGTTCACTGGACTGTTTCAACCAGACCTGTAGGCGTTCCGGGATATTAGCGACAAATGGTTTGAACCCGTAATTCTCGCCATAATGCGTAAAATCAGAGGAGGCTATCACGAGCGTATTACTCCCAAAACAGGGAACCAACGCAGCACTCACAGCCCCTAAATCCACCTGCCCTTCCGGCCCGCATATCAGTGGCACGAGCCGGAACGACTGGAGCGTCTTCTGTAAAAAAGGCAGTTGCACCTCAATGGCATGTTCCTGGACAGCAGCGGCTGGCAAGGTCACAAAGCCAGGTTTATCTCGCAAGGCATTACACACTTCACGGTCAATGGGCACTGTGCCCAGCGGTGTGGAGTATGCGGTCAGGAGCGGATCCGGCAGGGATACCCCTTTGACAAAAACATGGTGCGCGGGACACATGATAATGACCCGGTCATACTGACCACTGGACAGCAAGCTGTAGATACTTACCGCGCAGGAACCGGAAAAAACAAAGCCAGCATGGGGTGACACAGCCGCCACCAACAGCCCTGTTGTTGCGGGCCGCACCGCCTTAGTCAGCAAGTTTTCCACCTGCCGGTCAAGGGCAGGTGGAAAACTTTCATAGAAGGCCCCGGCTACTGCCGGAGGCCTCACAGAACCGGCCTTACAACCGATCACCGTCACTATCAGAAGGATCAAACAATGGCTTAGGTATAACCGGACCATGTTCATTTTCCCATCCCCTTCCCGGCGGACAATGGGTTGGCGTTCAGCCCATTTTCTTTACCGCCGCCAAAGCTGCGTCATAGTTAGGTTCCTGGGCAATCTCAGGGATCTGCTCCGTATAAACAACCTGATCCTGTCGATCCAAGACAACCACGGCACGGCTCATCAAGCCAGCCAGAGGCCCCGTCGTAATCACCACACCGTAATCTGTCCCGAAGGCGGGCGACCGCATCGTGGAGAGGTTGATGATATTCTTGAGCCCGGCGCTCTCACAGAATCGCTTCTGGGCAAAAGGCAGATCCGCGGAGATATTGAAAACCACTGTATCCGACAACGTCGACACTTCCTGATTAAAGCGCTGAGCCGAGAGAGCACATACGGAAGTGTCCAGGCTCGGGACAATGTTAAGGACTTTCTTCTTCCCGGCAAATTTCGATAACCCGATATCGGCCAGGTCAACCCCGGTCAAATTAAATGGTGGCGCCTTGGCCCCCACTTTGGGTAATGAACCGGATGTCTGAATTGCCGTTCCCTTCAGTGTAATTGTAGCCATGAGTGTTCTCCTTATTTAGGTTAATTGTTCTGCTTAGTGCTTGACCGCGACCTTGACCCCTTTTGGCTGACCAATAGCCGCCAATAACTCCTTGAACCACGGCACATCGATACTGAGGGGCTTGCCGCCCTTGATGCGGGGAAACTCGCAAGCGCGCAGTTCGCCATTCTTGTCCTCGTCCTCGCCGACCACACCGCCGATACCGACCAGCGCGCACTCGACCGCCTTCTTTGCGCAGGCTTGAATCAGCACTTTGTCCTTGCTGTTCGGGGCCGCCGCACGGCTGTAATAGCCGCTCTTTTGAACCATGGTCTTTTCGGCGCCGAGCATCTCACCGAACTGCTTGGCAAACCAGTTGCCCACGTTGACCTTGTCCAAACGGGGGTGCCCAAACGCATCACGCGGCACTTCCTCGCCTTTGGCCTGTAACTCCGCAATGATCGTCTCAACGCAGGCCCCCTCGGACACGAAGATGTTCACGCAGTCGTTTTTATCCATCACCTCACGCAGACGGGCAGCTTCAGCCTTGGCATCGAAAGCCATCTCAGGAACATACACGGCATGAACCTCCTCGCGTTCACGCGTCAGGCCGAACTCGGGCAGGTAATGAGAACCATCCAGAAGCTTGCGATACGCCAGGGCGGTCGCCGCAGTGAGCCATCCGCAGTTACGGCCCATGACCTCATGGACGATCAGCATGCGCGGGTTGGCGGTGTTTTCTTTGACGACATTGGCGAAGAAACGTGCACCCTCATCGGCGGCGGTCCACGCCCCCAGGCTCTGGCGAATGGGATACACATCGTTGTCGATGGTTTTGGGTAGCCCTACCACAGTCAGGCCGTAATTGTTCTTCGCAAGAAATGCGGCCAGATCTGCTGCTGCCGTATTGGTGTCATCGCCACCGATGGTGTGCAGCACGTCCACACCATCCTTGACGAGTTGATCCGCCGCAACCTGCTGAGGATCCTGGCCTTCCTTGACCAGGCCCCGTTTGATGCAGTCTTTGATGTTCGTGAGTTTCACGCGGCTGTTGCCGATCGGACTACCGCCATGCTCGGTCAGGAATAGGGCGTTCTTGCGAACCGCAGGAGTGACCTTGATGCTTTGCCCTTTCAGCAGGCCCATGTAACCGTTGACATACCCGATGATCTCAATCTGGGGAGCCACGCGACTGTACTCATCAATCAAATACCCGATCGCCGAACTCAGGCACGGCGCCAGGCCACCTGCCGTCAAAATCCCCACCCTCTTCACTTGCTTGCTCATAGATTCTCCTTAATGACTGTGTATTCCCTGATTCAAAGGGAGGTGCTTTGTAAAATAAAACCGTTCATTTTACAAGAGCAGAGACCTCACAAAACATGGAAATCGATATTGACTTCCTTTGCGCGGTGGCGTTCTCTGTGCGGGTGAAAAGAACCGTACTCAGCTTCATCGCCCTTATCGGACTCGCACTCCACGTCACCGTGGCAGAGGATGTCCCCGCTTCCAGGGACGCCATACCTCTTGGCCTCTCGATCCCAACTGTACCCGCAACCTCCACAAACCCGGTGCCGGTTGGCACCAACGCCTTCACATTCACGCTCACCGGGCCCGGTAACCGGGACATTGCCTTGATCCTCCCTGCGAAAACCTGGTTTGGCATGTCGGACTTGAACTGGACACTCGCCCTCGATGAAGCCCCAACCAATGTGCAAGTGCTGGTCTTCATGAAGGACTGGGACTATCTGTGGTACCAACAACTCCTGCCAGGATACGCCTCAGCCGGCGTTACGAATCGCTACCGTGTCGACCTGTCCCCCGCATCCACCAAATGGGAGCCGCAAGGACACCACGCCATCTGGAATGCCCGCACTTTGATGGAGCCCCGTGAGTTCGGTATCCGTATCTTTCTTGATGGCCCCGGCAGTCTGACCGGAACGCTCAGCAACGTTACCGCCAAAAGGATGCCGCCTGAGACCACGCCGCCTACCATCCGCAATGTTCGCCCTTCCGCGCAGCAGGTAGCCTGTTACGAAAAGTTTGAGGTCACGTTCGACCTCCCGGACCGCTATGCCAACCCGTTCGACCCAGAGGAGGTTTCCGTCACGGCAACCCTGGAAATGCCCGACGGCAAAACCGTCACCATCGACGGGTTCCATATGCGCGACTGCTACCGAACTATCACCCCCACCGGGGAAGAAATCCTCCCCCAGGGGCCGCCCCACTGGCAAATCCGTTATGCGCCTCCCCGTGCCGGCACCTATCGCTATACCCTGCAGGTTCGCGACGCCTGCGGCACCGCCACGTGGGGTCCCGGCGTTTTCGTAGCCAAGTCCCCCACGTTACCGGGTTATGTCCGCGTCTCCAAGACCGACAGCCGTTACTTCGAATTCGACAATGGCGACTTTTTCTTCCCTATTGGCCACAATATCCGCTCGCCCTCCGATAGTCGCATGAACAGTGCATTCCCCTGGGTTAAGCGCTGGACTGAGGGAACCTCGGCTTATGCACGTCATTTCTCAAACATGCGCGAGCACGGGGAGAATATCGCAGAGGTCTGGATGGCAGCCTGGTCACTCGGCCTCGAATGGTCCCCTGTATGGCGCGGCTACCACGGCATTGGGCAGTACAACCTGATGAATGCATGGGAAATGGATAAGGTTATTGATGAAGCCGACCGCAACGGGCTTTATTTGAATGTAGTCATTCACAACCACGGAAAATTCAGCACCTATGTGGATAACGAATGGATATATAATCCTTTCAATAAAAAACTCGGTGGTTATCTGGAAAAGCCGGACGAGTACTTCACGGATCCCATCGCCCAGAAATCTTTCCGGCAGTTGATGCGGTACATCATCGCCCGCTGGGGCTACAGCACCAGGGTATTTGCCTGGGAACTTTGGAGTGAACTCAACATTTCAGGTTCCACTAGGGAATTCTATCGCACCCCGGAATGTGTGAACTGGCATCGTATGGCCACCGCTGCAATCGATGAATTTGATCCAAACAAGCACCTTATTACCACCCATTATTGCCCTGACTATTCCGCTCAGAACATGGATATTACCGCTCTACCCGGAATTACCCACTCCTCTGTGGACGCCTATCACAACGAGCCACGCATCCTCAAGATTCTCGACCTCCTGTCCGCTACCGCCCAGTTCAACAATCCCTCCGGTAAACCGGTGTTGGTCACGGAGTTTGGGGGCGCCTCCTTCGCCCAGGGACTTGTACACCTCGAAAACAGCCTGCATGCCGGACTCTGGGCCTCCACCTCCATCCCTCTCGCCGGTACCCCGCTCTTCTGGTGGTGGGGTCTGATCGAGGAGGAAAATTACTACCCGGAATACCTGGCTATCAGTCGCTTCATGAAAGGCGAAGACCAGCGTGACCGCACCTTGTTATCCCGCAGTCCGGTGCTCTCCAGGCCCGATATTCCAAATACACATGTTCAGGCTTACTCCCTGAACAACGGAACCCGCGCTCAGGGCTGGATCTATGATGAGCCAGCTTTCGACACCGCCGAGTCCGATGCTCATCCCGTGATCAGTAACCTGGTCGCCCGATTGAATAACATGAGCAACGGCTTATACCGTGTTGAGTTCTGGGAAACCTCCGGGGGGGTACTGACGAAAACCGAGACCGTCGAGGTCAAGGAGGGTATTCTTTCCATCAGCGTCCCCCTGTTTTCGAGGGACATCGCATTCAAGGCGAAGAAACAGTAACTGCCGTGTTGGTGGCCGTCTCCGGCACAGCCGCTTGTTTTTGAAGTTCGCCGGCCAGTCGTTCGCTTTCTGTCAGGCGCCGCTGAGTTTCATTCAGTTTGGTCTTCAGTTCGGTCACGCTGTTACGCGCCTCACCCCATTGCGTCTTTACGGCGGCCTCACGTTCGCTCGCCCCCTTCAATTCCTTCTCCAAGCTCGCTATCTGATCCCGCTGCCCGTCGAGCCGAACTCGCAGGATCTCGTTCGTTTTCCGTGCCTCGCTAAGGGAAGCATCCAAACCAGCTACAGACTTCTCCCGTTTGCTCAGATTGTCCTTGATGCTGATTTGCTCCACCAGCATTTCTTCGATCTGACGTCGCAGCGGATCGTGAGTTTTTATTTCCACTTCAAGCTGTCGTTCGACTTCGTCCATGTGGTTGGAGGCGACCTGTAACGACTCTATCAATTCACGTATTTGACCGGTTCCTGCCGCGACCTCGGCACGCAGGGATTGGTCGCGGGCCTCAAGCTTCATGGCCCGACTCAGGCGCATTTCCGACTCACCATGCAGCCTCCAATTCCATGAGCCGAACACGATCACCCCCGCTATTAAAGCGGCGCCTCCCAGAATCCATAGTAATGCTCGTGACACCTTCATACACTCCTACCTCGGCATGGTTGCCTGAATGATTTCAAACAAGCGCCAATTACCCCAGTCGCTATCGTACAAGGCATCCGGCCCGCCTTGCACATAAATATTACGATTTTTCCAGTGAATGCTTTCCATGGCATTACGTTGCTCCGGCCGGGGAACAAGAATATACAAAACATGACCGTGGTAATCGCGCTTGGATTTTTCAAAGTTGAAATCAAGGGCATGTTCAAAGATCGGACTGACATGACTCTGCAACAGGGCAAAACTCTCGAAACCACAGACAAACACCTTGGCGAAGGGTGTCTGGAGGCGAATGTGTCGCTCCAGTTCGGGTAACCAGGGCCCTTGCATTGAATCACTGGGAACAGAGGCCGTCCTCAGTGCTCCTGGAGGAAGCGCCAGGGGCACTATATCAGCCAGGATCAGCGGTAGGCAGGCCAGAAGCCAGACACCGACCGTACGGCGGTCACATCGGGTCGACGCGCCCCCCCCATTAGCCGTCTCCCCTTGCTCCCGGTTTGCCAGCCAGTGCCCCAGCGCCATAACCGCAGCAGGCAGAATGGCCAACAGGAGCGGCGCCCCATCCCAAAGTTGTTCCCGCCAGGCCATCAGCCCTGCCGCTCCCGGCAACGCCAGTCCAAGCACCGCAAGGCAGACACCGCCCCGGTCATGTCCGCGCAGGGCCAGCACCAGCATCCAGACCACCAGAATCGCCAGGCAGGCATAACTCCACCAGATAAGATCCGGAAGAATCAGCGCACTACCCGGTCCGGGGCCCGCCGCCATCAGAGATCTCATCGCATAGAGGTGATCCCCCATGATCAACCAGCACATCAACAGCCATAAGGCGACCATATAGGCCAATGGCAGCAATGCCACCAGCAAGACCGCCCGTTTTTCGGCCCCGGACACACGACGACGCCACTCTTCAATGGCGACCACACATACCGCCGCCAAGACCCATCCACTCATCTCGTAGCCGGTTCCCAGAAGCAGGGCGCTACCAAAGGCGAACCAGACCAAGTCCAGCAATCGCCGTCTGTGCACCCAGCTCGTCACGCTATATAAGGACAGAACCAGCAAACACGTAACCATGGGTAACGACGAGCCCGTCCAACAATGCTCAAGAAAAGCAGGATTCAGTGCCACGCCCAGCAACAGCACCCACCGCCAGCGCCCCGCCCCCCACATCCTGAGTGCCTGTTCGATCAAGACCAGAGTCGCCGCACCAAACAACGCACTCACCAACAGACAGGCGGGCAGGGACAAGGCGGCAGGCAGCAGGAAGGCCACCGGGAGAATCGCGAGCGTCGGGAAAGGTCCCCACCATACGGAACTGATCACTCCCTGCCGGCCTGACGTATACCCGGCCAGAAGTTCCCGACAAATACCTTCACGGACAAGCCCCTCGGTTCCGACCTCCCGTCCCAGGTAGAGCCCGGCAGCCAGGAGCACAACCGTCAGGCTAACCCAGAGCCCCCACCGCCACAATATAGATTCATGTTTAGGATAGGCCATGATTGGTTTTCTCCCATTTGAACGGATCGGAAAAGAATTGAAAAAAAGCCCGCCACCCGCTGTAGCTCATCAGAATCCAATAGCACGGAACCAGCAGTGCATAACTCACCAGGTCCCAGTACCGCCGCCGGTAACACCCGATCATTCCCAGGTACACAAACGCGAAGTTCCCTGCGAAAAGGCAGAGTACCCCCATCGCGAACACCGGACCTGGGAATAAACTGGTCAAGGCATCCAGACGAAAAAGAAACCACAAAACAGCCAGAAACCAGAATAACGGGTTAAGCAAGGTTGCCAGGGTGCTGCACCCCACCACCAACTGAAAATGCAGGAACTTCGCCAAACCGAGTTCGCGCAACAATTGCAGAGGATGGCGCATATGGACCAGGTAGGTCTGAATGTAGCCTTTGATCCAACGTGTCCGCTGGGGGATCCAGAAACGCACTCGGCTGCACGCCTCCTCCCATGTCGTGGTATGTAGCATACTGGTCTGATAACCCGCCCGCTGTATCCGGATACCTAGGTCGCAGTCCTCTGTCACATTGAACGCATCCCACCCCAGCAACTCCCTCAGTCTCCGCGTAACAAAATGGTTCGATGTCCCCCCCAGCGGGATCACGGCCTGCACCGCAGAAAGTCCGGGCAGGGATAAATCGAACCACGCCGAATATTCCGCCGTGAAAAGACGGGTGATCAGATTGTGGCGCGGATTGTAAAAGTTGAGACGTGACTGAAGACAGATAGTATTCGCACCAGCACGCGAAAACCCGACAACCGCTTTCTTGAGCTGATCCCGTTCGGGGCGATCTTCAGCGTCATAAATCACCAGGTATTCTCCGCGTGCGAAATCGAGCCCGACATTGCAGGCTTTGGGCTTCGTTCGCGGCTGAGAAACCGGTATCACGGTGACCCGGAACCCCGCAGGCAGTGTAATCGCCTCCACTGCGGCGCGGGTTTCATTGTCGTCAGCCTCCAGCAGGAGTTGAACATCGAGTTTATCGGCGGGATAATCCAACTGACTCAAGGCCTGCACAAGATGCTTCACCGATTCGCATTCGTGGTACATCGGCACCATGATCGAATAGACGGGCAGCTCTTCGTCACGTATGGCCGCCAGTTCAGCCGCCCCTATGACGAGTTCAGAGTTGACGGAAATGGAGAAACGGACCAGAGCCAGTTTGTAAATGGCGTGAATCACGTAGAAGACAGTGGAGGTCAAAACAAATACCTTGGCGGTTAACCAGGGCTGCCAGACGGCCAGAAGCAGGACCACCCCGCAAGCCGCCAGCAGAACCGTCCGCTGGGCACTGGTGATCGGAACCCGGGCACTCCACTCGGGCCGTAAACGGCTAAGCATCAAGGGATCGCCTACAGTCACTGCTGACTGCTGACTGCTCACTGCTGACTTTTGAAACATCTTTTTATTACTCCCCCACCAACGCCCGGGCAATCTGCTGACCTGCTAGCCGATGTCCCTGCTCCGACAACATAAGGGAATTTTCCTGAAAAAAAACATGTCGGCTATCACTCACGCAGCTAAAGGCCGTGAACAGGTCAGCCACAGGAATCCCACGTGCGTCAGCGACACGTCGGATCGCTGCGGCAAACACCCGGCTACGCTCAGGGGCGGAAGGATACGGGGGTGGAGTCACCCATACCAGCTTGATATTCAACAACGTTGCCACCATGTCCGACAGTGCCGCCACCTGCCGCTCAAATTCATCAACATCCTTCACCTCTAGAATGTCCTTTAAACCGATGGTGAGGATGGCAACATCGGCCCGCTCCCGCTCTAAGGCGGCGGGCACATCGACAAACTTGCGTAACGAACCATACGATTCTGAAAATTGTGTCCATTCGGGGAGCGCCGCATAACGGACCTCATCCACCCGCCCCGCCAGCAGGCGCGCCAGAATGCGATCAAACGGCTCATAGCCGGGTTTAATAAGCCCTATGACGGCAAGGGAATCATCCACACATACCAGTCGACCAAAACTTTTACCCGGAACCGGAACCGTCCGCCGGAGCTCCGATACCCCGGAGCCGGGAACCAGTACCAGTCGAGTCCCCCCGGCAGCGTATAGCCTGTCACCTTCAAGACGTGATGGTAGTGTATCGAATGGTGGACGCACAAACTTGATCAATTCTCCGCCCAACCTTGATTTACGGTGACTGATGCTCCAGTTGAGGGACTCCACTTCACTCGCCGCCACAGGTGCAAGCTGTATGAATTGCGCCTGGCTCTTTGGAGTAATCTCCTGGTGGTTCTGTTGCGAAGCCCCTGACCGGAGATGATACTCCCAGCTTACGTCAAGAACGACATCGTTTGGCACAACTCCCTGGATACGTAGGGAGGGAGCCACCTGATCACGGCCAAAACACAGGGCGGGTAGACCGACCATATCGAATGATACCGCGTATTCCTCGGGTTGAATTTGACGACAATCCACAGATTCACTGCAACTGGCCACAAACCCCAATGCATCCCGAACCTCGAGTGAAGCCTTGAAAACATCAGCGGTTTTGTAAATATGACTGGGATTCTGTTCATCGCTTTGTGCGCCGTCGCCAAATTGCCAGCGCGACACCATCTCAGGCGTGATCCAATTCTCGGTGGTGTTGTTAAATTTCACGGTCACAAAGACATCGGCATCGCCACGAAAGGAATAGGCCTGGACCAAAGTCGCCAGAAAACCGGGCTGGAGCGTCCGGTCCATGCGTTCAGCTCTGGCCTCCATCGCTTCACACGAGGCGATCAGATCCGGTACGGCCAACGGAACAAATTCCTTGCGTCCCGGCGGCAACCAGCCCACGCGGAGATTCGGCTGCGCACCATCAAACGCGTTAAATACTTCTAAACGGTGTACCCCCGCCTTGAGGGCGACCGGTGCTCCCAGTTGCCAGGTGCCAGGCAAATGTTCGCCGGGCCAGGTGGCCGCCAGTTCTCCATCCACCACCACAAAACCGGCGTCCTTGCAGTTCACTGCAAATTGATACGTTCCCTCGCGATGGCAGAGCAGAAATGAGCGTATTAAGGCCAGCTTCATTCCCGACTTGAATCGGCTCCCTTCTTTTTTACCCTTGGTTTCTTTTTCGGCTTTTTCAGATTCAATCCGATCCATCTCCTTCCCTATCCCATCGAAACCCGACATCCGATATGGGGTCCGAATCTGGCCCGGTGGAGACTTAAGCATGTGCCTCAGTCGCTCCCATGATGAAGGGATCCCTTTTCCAGGAAGTGACATGAATCCGAAAGCCAGTGGCTCTGGATCCACTGCGGCTTCCAGGGGAACCACTAACTCATTGGCTGGACTGGCCCCGTAATACACGGCATAGTTAGGTGCACCTGAACGAGGCGCCTCCAGCGCAAGAACAACCTCATCTCCCTCCATATGCAACACGCGCAGTGGCAACGGAGTCCCATCAGGACTACACGCCAGAAACCCGTTCCGGGTCACCGGCATGTTACCCACACGATTCACCTTGAGCATGATATTTGTACGCGCCGCATCCGGTACACGAAAAACTGTGCGAAAAGGATAGGCCGAAAAACGCCACGCCACCGTTGGGATTGCCTCTCCCGATCCCGCCAGCAGCACTGATATCAAAATGATTAGAAATTTTTGCAAACACATCCTATTTTCGATCGATTCATTGTATAAAGAGTATTATTTAAGCAATAATCATGCCACGCTGAGTTAGATCCCAAAGGTAGGGCGCGCAGCAGGGCAGACGCATCTAATTTTCCTTTAATCTGGCGTTTCTGGCTCAAATACTCAGGTGAATAGGCATTTTTTTGGAGTGCGGCGGCTTGACGCCGCTTTTCTTCGGCGCGGCTTGACGCGCCGTGCTGTCGGCCTGTCAAGCCAGGCCTTGTGAAAGCGGCGTCAAGCCGCCGCACTCCAAATTTCCGTCGTCAGATTGAGCCAAAATGGCCAGAAATCCTGCAATTTAGATGCGTCTGCCCTGCTTAGAAATGGTTGCTTAGATACTTTGATCATGGCAGTATTCCAGCATGAACGTAAGTAGTGAATTGGATAAATTTTTTACCGAAATGGAGAGGCGACCACGATCCATGGCTGATTCGATATGACGGCTTACCACATCGGAAAACTGGCTCTTGGAACCCCTCCACTCGTAGTGGGAACACTTTCTTCGAGAAGTTCCCTTCCTTCTGCACGTCGTGTTGCTGATTACCCCTGTAATGTGGTGGAAGTCAGACTAGATCAGATTGGAACGGATACTCCGGGGTGGCTGGGAGAGTGCCAGGCAATTGAGGCGGCCGGGGTTCCGGTTCTGCTGACCCTTCGGTTAGCCTCTGAAGGGGGGAACTGGGTCAATCCTGATGCTGAGCGATGGCCCTTTCTCTACGCTGCACTGAACAGTCTCTCCTGTATTGACGTAGAGTTCGCCAGCGAACTTTGTGTGCCACTCTGTCGGCAGGCTACGGAACTCGGGAAATGTGTGGTCGTCTCTTCGCATAATTTTCAAGAAACCCCTGATTATGCTGAATTGAAAAGAATTCGGGATGAGATTTTGGCCATTCCGAATGCGATTCCCAAAATAACGACCATGATCAATGATGAGGCCGATGTGGAGACCTTGCAAAAGCTTCTTGAGATCACCACTGTGCGGCCTATCTGTATTCTCGGTATGGGGAGCATGGGTACCAAAACGAGAACTCTTTTTCCGACCTTAGGGGCCTGTCTTGCGTATGGTTACCTAGACGTGCCAAGTGCCCCAGGACAACTGTCGTCAAGTCAACTGATGCAAACTTTGGGTAGGCTATCTGATGAAAGCCGCGACCTCAAGGTCGCGAAGAACTTCCGGCTAAAGCCGGTACTCTGACGAGGATATGCTGGGTCAGAGTACCGGCTTTAGCCGGAAGTTTTTCGCGGGGCTTTAGCCCGCATATTTTTGTGGTTTGGATAAATATATATGAAAACTTGTTCCATTAAAGAATCTGAGGGGATTGAAGCTCAACAGCTGGCAAACCTGCTGGATTTCATTCCTGTCTTTGAAGATCCATCCTTCTGCCCAGCCGGACAGATTCCTGTTGATGAGGATAATTGGCCGGACGAAGACTTTATGAAGTTGGTCTCCCGTTTCATGGATGCCTGCTATAAAAATGGGTTCGTTGTCCGGTTCGATTGGGAGAACTGGGAGACGGAAGCCATGACCTATGTCAGAGACCCTGCCTTACTTAAAGAAGCGGATCTGGTCGTTTTGCGTCGCCTGCTTACCTGGCATATCCGGCAGAATAGGTTCACCAAAAACCATGTCGCCATCATGATCGCTTCAGGACATATCCTGCTAGTGCTTAAGTCTTTAGGAGCTTTCAGGGTGTAGCCTTACTGCAATGGGGAGGAGCGGAGCCCAATGTGGGAGGGGCACTCCGTGCCGCGACAGGCTCGAAAGAGTCGCCGCAGGGGACTGCGCCTCCCACATTGAAGAGGGAGTCCCTTACTTGAACGTGTCATTCCGTCAGCGTGATGCGGCCAAAGACGTGGTGACGCTTCTGGCGCTCTCTTTTGGACAAACCTTCTCCCTCAATTGCGAGTCGCTTTTCGATTCGTGCATTGTACATACCAAGTTGCAGTTCGTACTCGCCTGGAGGTAGTTGGGTGGGGGGCTGAAACCGGAACGGGATATTCAGTGAGCCGAGGGCGAAAGTTTGCCAAAGCGGGAAGTTGAAGGTATGCACCGTGTGTCCCTGGTCATTTAAGAGGTGGATGAAAAATACGATATCGTCCAGATGTGGGGTTCTGAAATTGTCGACTCCCATTTCGCAGTTGATCAGCACGGTTTCCCGTTTTGAAATCGTGGCAGGGATAATCAGTCGGGATAGGTGGATGATGCCATCAAAGGTGATGGGGACCTTATTCCAGAATGGGGCAGGGGCATTAGTCCCTTGCCCTTGGCTTAACCAAGATGGTTGAACCCCGCCCTCTGACCAGTTTTTGAGATCTTTCTGGATTTGTGTGACATCAGGAATGAGTCTCCAATTCAGCAGTTGGCATTGACCGCTCAGGGCCTTGATCTCAAGTTGAGCTTCATATGGGGCAAAGGCCTTGGTAAAGCGAGAGGTAACCACCTGATACCCGAACTCCAGATGATGGGTGGTTTCAAAGGGCGTCAACTCCTGACATTTGTGGAAATCATCCAGCTTCAAGGCCAGCTCGGCTGTCGGGGTCTGGCACTGAATGACGCATTCAAGCAGATAGGGCCCGCAGGCTAAAGCGATGCCTTCCTCCGGAAAGCGATAGCCCTGGGCGTCGTCAGGGAGAAGCTTAGCCGATGCTTCTCCGTCCAGGTAGCGCATGCTTTTGAGGGCTTCGCTTTGTTGAGATGTTGGAATATCCGACGGGTTTAGCCGCGCACGGTCTTGAATCATCCCCCCATAGAAATTGAAGACGCGGGTTTCGCGCTCATCCATCAGAATCGTCGCCCAGGCGTTCCCACCCATGGACTGAATCTCAAGTGGGATCAGAAAGCAACCATCAGGTATCTCTGGATTACCAGGGCTGCGTCGCCACTGACTCGGGGTGAGGGTGATGACCGTTTGGGAATGGGCGCTGAGGGTCACCCTATGTTTCTCGCCACCATAGGAGAGGTTGATTTGTACAGGCCAGGAACCGGACCGTAGCCCGAACTTGAGCGGCTTAGGTGCGGAATACAACACAACGTGACGGGTAGCCTGCGAGTTTTTTTGGATTTTAAAACTACGGTCATTACGGGGGAAAACCGGCCCATTGGGGAATAGCCAATCTTGATCCATTGAAAGAGGGACACCAGGGATGGAGGCGATATGGATCTGATTCCAGAAATCAGCGTTAGGCGCGGCGACGGTTGCTGCTCTATTCCGGAAAACAGCCAGTCCGCCGGGCTCAAGGTAAATGGTTTTGATGATGCCAGGGGCCCCAAGCGGTGATGCGAGAGACTCATTGAAGGTTTCCCCCGCCAGGTGTTGCGCCCAGTGAAGATTATCGCCACGTCCCCAGAAAAAAGCCTCCCGCCGGGCGATATGGGCGGATTCGGCAAAGGCTGTCATAAACAGAATAGCAGCGAGGATTTTGTAACGAAACCCCTTCTGCCACAGGTTTTGCAAGGCATAAACTGCACCGAAGATCAGGACAGGCTGCAGGTAGGAAAAATGAAATGGCTGAACTTCAGGTTTCCCGACGATGGAGATAAGTAGCGCCAGAAACGGGAAGGCGAGGAGAGCGAGGATGAGTATCCTCCCCTTTTGGAGTGCGGCGGCTTGACGCCGCTTTTCATCGACGCGGCTTGACGCGTCGACCCCGTGCTGGTCAACAATAACGAAAATCAGGCCCAGGAATGCCAGCAGGGTAATCGTCCAGCCCAGGGCGCTGACAATGGTGGGTGTGTTTCCGGTTAAACAGGATAGGAGCCGTGTACTTAACGGCTGTGCCATAAATTCCGGGCTGACATTGTATTGCTGGATGAATTCGAAATTTGCCCGCATATTCTCCCAGGTTCGGCCCCATCTAATAAAGGCAGCGGGCGTTCCCAGCAGGATCCCGATAGCGATACCACTGATGGAAAGGCTGAGGGAAGTCAGCACTTTCAAAATATGACGATCAGTTGCGAATTCAAGAAGGATGAAGAGGCCAATGGCGATGCCGGCGAGAGCTCCCTGATATTTGCAGGAGAAGGCCAGTCCTGTGGCCAGTCCAGCCCAAAGAAGCCAGATTTTACGAGAGCGTTGTGCATAAGCGCTGAGACAGGAAATACTGATGAGCGCGAAGAGATCCACCCCGATATCACCGGTTGCGGAATGGCTTACGACATTGGCCAGAGGGGCGATGCCTGCCAACGACAGCGCAGCAAATGCGAGCCAGCGGTTGTGCAAAAGCCGGAAGGTTAGTCTGAACAGAAGCGCCAGACAGCACAGACTGTAGAGGACTCGGAGGCTCAGGGCCCAATAATACAACGTCAGTTTGTCCGGCTGCACAAGAGGGGAGGCCTCCGGGGAAACAAGAGCGGCGCAGGTGTCTCGGATCAAAATGAGCCCTCGCAGGAGGAGTTCGTCGAAATGATTGAGCCCCAGCGGATAGCCATCATAGAACAAACTGCCGACATACCAGACGTAATGACCCTGTAAAAAATTCCCCAGGGCGGCAACCTGCTTGGGCGCATCAGGATGAAAGATGTAATCGCAGGTTAATCCCCGGAAAAGCCCATTCAGGCGGAGCAGGAGTGCGATGCAGGAAATGGCGACTACGGCCATCCACCACCACCGTTTGCTTCTCATGTGATCACCCAGAGGGATTGGATATAGATACCCAGCAGGGCATCTGTATCATCGGGACAAAATGTGCTGGGTAATTCCCGCATCAACTCCAGGTACCAGACTCCGACTCCGAATCGGGAATCGTGCCAGATGAGAGTTTCGACAAAAGCCTCCGTGTCCCCTCCAAATTTAACCCCGTAGTGTAGTGCGGCCAACCCGATGGATAAATCGAACAGGCTGTCTTCGAGGCCTGCAAGTTTTCCCGCAGTATAGGCTTGCTCAATTTGATGCGTTTTTTCAATCAATGCCCGACCTTGATCCTGCATGCGAACCCTTGTCGCAGACTCAATCAAGGCGCGTAATTTTCCCAGCAGTTGTTCGACTTCAGCTCCGCGGTTCCGTTGTTCCCGGATCAGAATGCGGTAGAATTCGCCCGGTTCGCCGATCAAATCCGCTACCGCTACGGCCAGGGAACGTTTGAGGACAGGATTGGCTGTCTGCTGAAGGCGGGGGAGGATTTCGTAAATGGCCGCCATTTCGCCAAGTTTGGCTAGTGCTTCACTGGAGGCGGAAATAATTTTGGAGTCATGGCTTTCCTGAAGTACCTGGAGGAGGGGCTCGGAGGCCCGAGCATCTCCGATTTCGCCCAAGGTACGTGCTGTTTCAGAAACCGTTTCGCGATCCCCATCCCTGAGGCGGCGGATCAGGGCGTCCACGCTGGAACGGTCATGGGTTTGGCGGAGTGCGCGGGCAATTTGGGGAATCAGGTCAATGTGGGGGTCGTCCAGTTTTTGCACGAGTGCCTCGATCGCATCGGGGCCCCCAATGCGGCCGAGGGCCATGGCCGCTTCCTCACGCACCTCGGATGAGGGGTCATCCAGTTTTTCAATCAGGTCGCGTACCGCAATCCGGAAGCGATCCTCGCCCAGTTTTCTCACCGCATCTGCGCGGCCATCGCTGGTGGTGGAGCTTAACATGGTGACGACATTATAGGTGCCAGCGATCATACGCAGGGGGTTTCCCACCTGCATGCTCGCCAGGGCCGTGCGGAATGTCATTTCGCCCTTCAGCAGTTTCACGGCCAGCAACATGCGTACAGCCACCAGCCAGACGAGGGCAACCTGCAGAATAATCAGGACATGGTAAAACCCGAAGGCGGTGCCGGTGGGCATAATCCAGTGGCAGGGATGCGCGTTCATCCAGTCCATCACCTTGCCCGCCACCAGGGGGCCGAGCGCACCCAGTGCGCCAACGGCGCTCCAGTGTACGGCCATGGCCATGGTTCGGCCATTAGCCGGCATCAATGCGGCGATCAGACTGAGCTGGGACAAGCCGACGCCGGAGTAGAAAAGGCCTCCGAAAATGTTCGCGACCAGAAGGATCAGGAGGGGTTGTGGCAGCGAAAACGGTGCCAGAAACGGAAGATGAATGGTGACAGGAATGTCGAGCATGAAGAACCACCCTGCGCCCAAGGCGGGGGCGATAATCATCATGACCGCACCGAAATTGCGAGCCCCCACGCGATCCATCACATAGCTCCAGAGGAAGCCAGCGATGGAGGCCCCGATCATGCCGCTGATCACCAGTGCCGACATGGCGCTATAACCGATATGATAGACGCGATTCAGGTAGACAAATCCAAGCTGGGCGATCAGGCCGACACTGAATGTCCAGATTCCCATGGAAAGTGTCAGCCATAAGAAATCCCGGTTTTTGAGTGGTTGAATGAATCGTTCCAATAGGTTGCCCCGGGAGATGGTGCCACCGGGTTTGGGTTCCGGCACTCCCAGATGTACCAGGATGTCGGCAACACCGAGACAGGCGGCCACGCTGAAAACAATGGCGAATCCGTTAAGCACGCGGCGCGGTTGAGTGGGATCATTGAATAAGTCTAGGGCCCAGCCGGCTGCGATCATGCCAAGCAGACCAAAAATTGATACCAGACTGTGACGTGTGCCCCAGAAACTGGCACGTGATTGGGGCGGAACCAATTCGGCCATCCAACTCCACCAGGGGGCTGAGCCCATCTGCGCCAAGACGGCACTGATGGCCACCACGGTCACAACGGCGGCGGCCATCCAGGGGGTGCCGGGAGGAACGAAGAGCGGCAAGAGGGCCGGGATAAACCATAGCAGGCGATGCAGTAGCACCAGCGTGGCCCAGTAGGGCTTGCGTGCCGGAAGACGCTCGGCCACAAGGGCTGAGAAGACTTGCAGGACCATGGCTAACTGTCCCACTGTGGAGGTAAGCCCGATCATAACGCCGTTTGATCCAATGGCGTTCATCAGCATGGTTAACGGCATGCCGCCTGCTATATTGGCCCAGGTATTTCCCAGACAGCCGGCAATGATATTTATCCGCAGTCCCCGCTTCACTTCGGCGTCCGTCAGCGGAGTTCCATTCGTTTTTAATTTTTCAGAAATTGGGTCAACCATATCAAATTTTCAGGTGGCATTATCGCCAGCCCATAACCTTGTCCGCTTCTGCTCATTTCGTCAATAAAGAGTTTTTAACAAGGCTTTATAGGGTGGCGTTCGACGTCCGCGGCGAACGCATTTTCTTTCCTGTCGCCGAGTACAGCCGCCAGGGATGTCGGCTGCCACCTTGGAATTTTTGCATGTGCCTTGATCCTTTTCGGGCTCAATCAAATCTTCCTGTAATATTCTTCACTTTGTCAAAAGACTCGAGAATTGCTACCTTCCCAGTCATAGTTAGCCAATCAAAAAGGAATTTAAAGATGGCCATTAAAGCCGAAGTTTTTGGAAAATTAGCGGATGACCGTGAGGTCAATGTCTTTACCCTCACTAACAAGTCAGGCGTTGAAGCGCGCATTCTTAATTATGGCGGTATTGTCCTCTCTCTCAAGGTTCCTGACCGGATGGGGGTGATGGGGGATGTGGTTCTTGGATTCGACAACCTTGATGACTATCTCACCAAAAGCCCCTACTTCGGCTGTTTGATTGGCCGGTATGGGAACCGGATTGCCGATGGCAAATTTTCACTTAATGGCAAGATCTACACCCTGGCTGCCAATAATGCGCCGAATTCGCTCCATGGCGGCCTCAAGGGGTTCGACAAGGTGGTCTGGGGGGCAACCACGAAAATGACGGCTAATGGGCCGGCACTTACCCTTAACTATGTCAGCAAGGATGGCGAGGAAGGGTTCCCGGGAACGTTGTCCGTCACCGCCGTTTATACTCTCACTGAGGAGAACGCATTGGTCTTGGAGTATACGGCCGAGACTGATCAGGACACGGTCGTGAACCTTACGCATCATTCGTATTTCAATTTGGCCTGTAAGGGTGATGTTTTGGATCATGTGGTAACCCTTCATTCTGATGTCTTCACTCCAGTCAACCAAGCCCTGATCCCGACCGGGGAATTGCGCCTGGTTGCAGGAACTCCTTTCGATTTCAGAAAGCCTGAAACAATAGGTGCCCGGATCAACAGTAATGATCAGCAGATCAAATACGGTGGCGGCTATGATCATAATTGGATTTTGAATAAGCCTGCGGGAAAGCTGGGGCTGGCCGCAACGGTGGTAGAACCGGTGTCAGGCAGGGTTATGGAAGTGCTGACGACCGAGCCGGCCACTCAGTTCTACACAGGCAATTTTCTGGATGGATCTCTTGTGGGGAAAGGTGGCTGGGTATATAGGCCCCGCAATGGCCTTTGCTTTGAGCCTCAGCACTACCCTGATTCCCCCAATCAGCCAGCATTCCCGAGCACTGTTCTAAAGCCCGGCCAGACATTTTCAAACATCATCATTTACCGGTTTTCAGTGAAGAAATAGATTCATTATGCGGAAAACCTGCTATGGTATCGGGCTTTTTGGGAGAACAATATGGGATTAAGCATTGGTATAGTCGGGCTTCCGAATGTCGGTAAGTCCACGATTTTCAACGCGCTGACTCGGGCACAAAATGCCGAAAGCGCAAATTATCCGTTTTGCACCATTGAACCGAACAAGGCGGTGGTGCCGGTGCCCGATCCGCGGCTGGCGGTGCTTGCCAAAATCTGTCATCCAAAGAAAATTATCTATGCCACGGTAGATTTTGTTGATATCGCCGGCCTGGTCAAGGGCGCCAGTCAAGGAGAGGGGTTGGGGAATAAGTTCCTCATGAATATTCGTGAGACGGATGCCCTGCTTCATGTGGTCCGCTGCTTCAATGACGAAAATATTGTGCATGTTGACGGCGCCGTGGATCCTTCCCGCGACATTGGTGTCATTGAGACGGAACTGATTCTGGCCGATTATCAGGCTGTCGAAAACCGTGTAGCCAGGCTGGGTAAACAGGTTCGGGGCGATAAGAGCGTTCAGGCCTCATTGGATATTTCCAAGCTGTTATTGGAACATCTCGGTGCCGGTAAAATGGCTGTTGAGTTTGAGGATCATAAAACCGATGCGGCCGTTCTGATGTTTAAAGAATGTCCGCTCCTGACGGATAAGAAGATGATTTACTGTTGCAACGTCGATGAGGCGGGGCTGCAGGAGGATAATGATTTTGTGCGGTATGCGCGTGACCACGCCGCGAAGCGGGGCTGTGAGGCTGTCAAGATTTGCGCCAAGATGGAAGAGGATCTTAACGGGATGAGTGAGGAGGAGCGGGTCGAGTTCCTGAAGGAATATAAGGTCGTTGAAAGTGGCCTCGATCAGATTGTCCACACCGGCTATCATGCATTGGGGTTGGTCAGTTTTCTGACGGCTGGCCCGGATGAAGTTCGCGCCTGGACCATTCACCGGGGCTGGAAGGCGCCACAGGCGGCTGGCGTCATTCATACGGACTTTGAGCGGGGCTTTATCCGGGCTCAGGTGATTGCCTATAAGGATTTCATCGAACATGGCGGGGAAGCCGCCTGCCGGGCCAAAGGCCTGCTGCGGGTCGAGGGCAAGGAATACGAAGTACAAGATGGTGATGTGATCGAATTCTTGTTCAATGTCTAACCACGAACTATGCAGCCGAGCAGGCCAATACCCCTCACCTCAATCCTCTCCTCAAAGGGGAGAGGAAGCAGAGCGGGTCACGGCTTCCCTCTCCCCTTGAAGGAGAGGGCTAGGGTGAGGGGCTTTTCCCCTTTTCTCCTTCTCCTGCTTCTTCCCCTCCTTTCACACGCCGGTTGGGTGGAGGATCGTGATGGGCGAACCGTTCTTCACGTTAAACTGTTCGATCTGCCTGATCCCGCCAGTTCCGATGCTGCCAGTCGGGCCGGGGTGGCTGCGGTAGACGCCTTTAAACAGGATTTCCCCAGCCTCTTCGCTGCCAAATACCGCGATCGCTATCAGGCCAACCCCGCCAAATATGGCCGCCATAACTGGGATCAGGTGAGCGTTGAACTGGAACGTTTCACCGGGATCAATGTCAAAGGGGTCGAGGTCGACCTGCTCGCCATCGCCGGAGGTCTGGCACCTGACGTCCTGTATGTTAATTTCCGTAAATCGGAAACCTATATCCAGAACCGTTTCCTGTATCCCCTGGATCGTCCCGAAGATGGCTATCTCTCCGCCATGGACAAGGAGGCGCAGGACTTCCGAATTAACTCCAAACTATGGCCGGTGATCCGCCGCCCCGGTCCCGGGGGAACTCATGTCTGGGCCTTGCCCTATGGTGGCGCCATGGGGAACGTGCTCATGTTTCGCAAGGATCTGTTCGATGCCAAACGGCTTCCGTATCCGACGGTCAACTGGAACATGGATGACATTATGGAGGCGGCGAAAAAGCTGACCGATCCTGAGGCTGGCACCTATGGGTTCTTTCTGGTGCGGGGCAAGCATGAAGCCCACTACTGGCTGCCCATGCTGTGGTCCTTTGGTGGTGAAGCAGTGGTCTTGGATGAAGCCACCAGCCAATGGAAATGCGCTTTCGATTCCATTGAGGCGGCGGAAGCCCTGGATTTTTATCTCCGGTTAAGTGCCGAAAAATGGGTGGATGCCAAGGGTGTGATACGCCGGGGCTATTCCTGTAAGGATTCCGGCGATTTTACGGCCCGTCAGGAACGGGGGCAGATCGGGATGTGGTTTGCTTATATTGATGAGAAATTGATGGCCACCATCAATCCGGATGTAACAGGAATGGTTCCGATTCCTGCGGGGCCGACTGGCGTCCGGGGTACGGAATTGAACAGCATGATGATGGGGTTGTTTTCCGGCATCAAGGATCCGTCCGTGCGGGACGCCGCCTGGGAATATATGCGTTTCTTTGACGGGCGGGCGGCGATGGCCATCAAAACGCGTGTGTTGGTGGAAAGCGGCCTGGGGCGATTCATTAATCCGAAATACTTGAAGTTATTTGGTTATCCGGAGATCGAGCGGCTGTCTCCGCCGGGGTGGGCCAAAACTTTCGATATCGCCATGGAGACCGGAAAGCCCGAGCCCTATGGCGGTAATAGCAATCTGGCCTATGAAATGATGACCCTGCCGCTTCAATACGCCGAGACCCTGGCGCTCAGGGATAAACTGCCGCCGGAACATTCCCGCAGGATTGAAGTCTTGCAAGGCATTTTGCACAAGGGGGTGATCCGGGCGAATGACCTGATGATGGGTATTGTCACGCCGCGTGAGCGCCTGATCCGCCGGAGTGTTGCCGCCGTGATGATGGTGCTGATGGTGGGAGTCTTTGCCTATGGATTTTTCAGCGTAGTGCGTGTGTTTTCCACAGGAAAAACCTTGCCTGCACCTCTTCCTCGACATAGACGGACACAAGCAGAGTTTGAACAGAAGGCGCAAAGATCGCAAAGGTGGCTACTGCGAGAACGCAGTAGCCATACAAAATATTTTGGGATTCAAAACCATGGTCTTCCGCGAAGCGTATCCATTACCCCTTTGCGGCCTTTGCGACTTCTGTTCAAATTCTTTTCAGCGCCCAATCATGATCAAAACGTGACTGCTTCATGCCCTAAGGGACGAATTGGGACAGGGGTTTCCCGGCGGCGCAGGAATGGCCTTTGGATGGGGCTTCTGCTTTTTCCAGCCCTCCTGACACTGATTCTTTGGCATTATGTGCCACTGGGGTGGGGGTCACTCATGGCCTTTCAAGACTATCGCCTGGTGGGGGATTCAGTATGGGTCGGCCTGGATAATTTCGGGGATGTTCTTTTTGACGGGTTCTGGTGGCAGGCACTTTTTAACTCATTCCGTTATAGCTTTCTGGTGTTGTTGCTGACATTTATTCCCCCCATTCTGCTGGCCATTTTTCTCCAGGAAATTCCCCGTCTGAAAATCGTGTTTCGATTGATTTATTATCTGCCCGCGGTGGTGGCAGGCATTGTCGCGATGTTGCTTTGGAAAGAGTTTTTTGACCCTTCGGAGCATGGAGCGCTCAATGCCGTCGTGCTGCAGATGCCGGCGATCGGGTTTCTGGTCGTAGGAGTGGCGCTGCTAGGCGTTTCTTTGCTTTTTGCCCGCCGACTCTGGCTGAATGACATGCGTTGGGCGGCGGGGATGTTTATCGGGGTGGGCCTGTTGCTGGGCGCGACCGTAAGTCGTCTGGCATTGCCGATTCTTTTTCCCGGTGGCGAGCCGCTCGGGGTGGCATTGGGGCATCTTTCGACTCGGCTGTTTCAGCATACGGCAGAGGCCTATCATTGGCTGGCTGATCCGGATACGGCGATGCTTTCCTGTGTTATCCCCATGATATGGGCGGGGATGGGCCCCGGTTGCCTGATTTACCTGGCGGCCTTGAAAGGGATCCCTGATGATTTATACGAGGCTGCCGATGTGGATGGGGCCACGTTTGTGGATAAGATTCTGTTTGTTGTTTTCCCCATGTTGAAGCCTTTGATCCTGATTAATTTTGTCGGGGCTTTTATCGCCTCATTTTACAGTGCTACCGGGAATATTCTGGTCATGACGGGCGGGGCCGCCAATACCGAGGTCGCTGGCCTCCACATCTGGTACAAGGCCTTTACATTTTTACAATTTGGTCCTGCCACCGCCGCCGCCTGGATGCTCGGGGTAATTCTTATCGGCTTTACCGTGCAACAACTAAAGTTGCTGGCTCGTGTAGAATTCCGCACCACGTCATGAAAACGCAGACCCCCATCCAAATCAATCTACCACCCGCTTCGCTTGAGACACGGAGACACAGAGCCTACTCCGCCAAGGCTACGAATGCCGAAGAATTCAAATGTGGCGTTTATTCCGCCCATGGGAGTACCCATGGCCAGAATAAACGCCACGGTTTTCTGAAGGAGTGCATGGAGGGCCCTTCGACAGGCTCAGGGCACGAGAAGAGTCGTTACACACCTCCTCTGTCTCTTGAATTACTCCAGAAAGGGTTGCGGGAATTTCAGGTCAGGTACTCCGGACCTGCAATTCCCGCAACATTCTCTTTTCTTCTCGGTGTCTCTGTGCCTCAAGCGAAGCGGGTGGTGAATCTTTACGCTTTGATAAGCTGTATTTTTATTGTCGGATTAACAACGGCAAACTTCCTTTTCTGAGATACTCAAGATGCCAATCATATCCTCCATAGGACGCCGACACTGGAAGACCCGACTATTGGTCGGGTTGATGTATTTGCTCTTGCTGGCGGGAGCGGTGTCCATGGTGTATCCCTTTCTGTTGATGCTGGCCGGGTCCTCAAAATCATCCGTCGATGCGGCCGATCAGAATGTTATTCCCGCATTTCTTCGTGATGATGCGGCGCTCTATCAGAAGCATGTAGAGGGGCTATTCAATGAATCGCTTAATCAAATGCGCTGGGTTTACAGCAGTGAGGCCCCCACATTCCAGAAATTGACGTTACCCGTGACGAATGCATCTCCCGCACTCGTTAACGATTGGCGTGAATTTCTTCTGACAGAAGATCTGCCCTCCTTCATGTATGGGCTCGGGTATCTGGCGGCGCCGCAATCGCGCGGGTCCATACCTGCCGGGCTCCGGGCCTTTAAATGCCAGATGGAACAGGTATATACGAATGACATTGCCCGGCTCAATTCGGCCATGGGTACAACTTTCTCCGGTTGGAATGCTTTTTTTGTGCTTCCCAATAACGGGCTTGAGCGGCGCGTTAAAATGGGGAGCCGGCCATTCGATGTCGCCCTCAACGACTTTACCCGGCAGCAGCCGCCGGAGAATCGTGTCTATTACAACGTCGAAGGCTTCTTCAAGGAGGGGTACTTAAAGAACCAATTCACTCGGGATATCGCTTATTATAACCGTGCGCATGGTACGACCTACACTGATTGGGGTCAGATTCATCTGGAGCGTCGACTCCCGGATCCTGATCTCTATTCACAACTGGAGCGGGATGATTGGGAGCGATTCGTCAGGGGCATTCTGAGTCTGGTCTGGATCCGGGCTGATGCCTCGGCGACACCTGATTATCGGGCTTATTTACGGGCCAAATACGGAGAGGTGGCCACGCTGAACCGCAGATATGGGAGCGCATATTCAGGTTTTGACCAGATTCCTTTTTCTGCGCAACCTCCTGCTGAAGGTGTGGCGTTGTCCGATTGGGAGTCCTATTTGCAGGGCTGGCGCGACCCGGCCACAGGCGTCTTTTTTATTCTCCCTGCCGAAGCGCTTTGTCTCGATACCGTTGAGTTCCGGTTCCGGGATTGGTTGCAGGAGAGGGCCGGGTTTAATCCGTTATCTGCGGCATCGCTCCGGGCTATTCTGCCTCCGCAGCAGGAGTTTCACTATCTTGCATTCAAGGCAAAAACGGGCGCACTCAGGATGGAGTTTCTGACTCGAAACTTCCGGACTGTCACTGATTATGTGGTACGGCATGGGCGGGCTGTTTTAAATACGTTCATCTATTGCGGGTTGGCGGTGCTATGCGCGTTGATATTTAATCCGCTGGCGGCCTATGCGTTGAGCCGCTACAAACCGAAGTCCACCTATAAGATCCTTCTGTTTCTAATGATGACCATGGCATTTCCGCCGATGGTGACCCAAATTCCTGTATTCTTAATGCTGCGCGAGTTCCATTTGTTGAACACATTTGCGGCGCTGGTTTTGCCGGGGCTGGTGAATGGTTATACGATTTTCCTTCTGAAGGGCTTCTTTGATTCGTTGCCGAGAGAGCTCTATGAGTGTGCCCAACTGGATGGGGCAGGGGAGTTCCGTCTTTTCTGGCAGATTACGATGTGGTTGAGCACTCCGATCCTGGCTGTAACTGCGCTGGGGGCGTTTACCGCAGCCTATACCAACTTCATGATGGCTTTGCTGTTGTGTCAGGACGAACGCATGTGGACAATCATGCCCTGGCTGTACCAGTTGCAAACATCTAGTGGACAAGGCGTTGTGTTTGCCTCCCTGATCTTTGCGTCCATTCCCACAATGTTCGTCTTTGTCTTTTGCCAAAAGATCATCATGCGCGGGATCGTGGTTCCAGTGGAAAAGTAAAGTAGCGCCGGCGTCTCCGTGTATTGTTCTTGTACAAGCGTGGTGCTGAATGGCATATTTGAAGGCCATTTAGCGATTCAGGGAAGGACGAATTGTGAATAGAATATTAGCCAAGAAACAGTTGTCTGATGATGTGTTTATGATGCGGCTTACCACGCCGCATATTGCGCGTGAACGCTTGCCCGGACAATTTGTTATCCTTCAGCTCGATAACGAGTTTGGCGAGCGAATTCCCCTGACGATTGCCGATGCTGACCCTGTTGAGGGGTCGATTACCATCATTTTCCAGGCGGTAGGCAAGACCACCCATAATCTGGCCGATAAACAGGTGGGTGAATCAGTGCAGAGTGTTTTAGGGCCTTTAGGACAGCCAACACATATTGAGAAATTCGGGACGGTTGTCTGTGTGGGCGGCGGTATCGGTGTGGCTCCCTTGCATCCCATCGTCAAAGGGATGAAGGCGGCGGGGAATAAGATCATCATCATCATTGGTGCCCGAAACCGTAGCCTTATCATTATGGAAGAGGAGATGCGGACGCTGGCGGATGAATTTATTGTTTGTACGGATGATGGTTCGTATGGGCGCAAAGGGTTGGTGACTGAGCCACTGAAGGAAGTATGCGAGCGGGTACCGAAGCCGGATCTGGCCGTGGCGATCGGGCCGCCTATCATGATGAAGTTCTGTGCCGAAACGACCCGCCCGTTTAACGTCCACACCGTGGTCTCTCTCAATACCATCATGATTGATGGAACCGGAATGTGTGGCGGTTGCCGGGTGTCGGTTGGAGGGCAAACAAAATTTACATGTGTTGATGGCCCGGAGTTTGACGGTCATCTGGTGGACTTTACTAACCTGATGCAACGCTTGAAGGCGTATCGAAAGGTGGAGGAACAGGCCCATCATAAATGTCACCTTGAAGCAGAAATTCGTCAGAAGGAGCAGAGCGAGTCATGAGTCATACCTCCCCGGAAGCGTTGGCCGAAGCGGCCTCCAAGGAATTGGATGCGATCAGGAAGCGGACCACGCCGTTGACCCCGCGTGACCGGATAGGCATTTCCGCGCAGGAAATGCCGACACAGGATCCTGCCGTGCGGAGGCGGAATGTTCAGGAAGTAGCAAATGGATATACGCCCGAACAGGCGCAATTGGAATCCATGCGCTGTCTGCAGTGTAAAAATGCTCCCTGTATTCAGGGGTGTCCCGTGCGGATTGATATTCCCGGTTTTCTCAAGGCGGCGGCAAATGCGGATTTCGAGAGTGCCTGTGATATCATCAAGCAGAGCAGTCTGCTGCCATCGGTTTGCGGACGGGTATGCCCTCAGGAAGTCCAATGTCAGGAAAATTGCACGGTTGGCAAGGCGCTGAAGAGTGTGGATAAGGCGGTTTCGATCGGGCGTGTGGAGCGTTTTGTGGCGGATCTTGAGCGTGAGACCGGTCGGGCCAAGCCCCCGGTTATCAAGCCGGAAACCGGCAAAAAAGTGGCGGTGATCGGGACGGGGCCCGCGAGCATTACTGTGGCGGCGGATGTTCGTCGTGAAGGGCATCACGTGGTGATGTTTGAGGCGTTCCATAAGCCCGGCGGCGTTTTGGTGTACGGCATTCCGGAGTTCAGGTTGCCCAAGCGGATTGTTCAGGCGGAGTTTGATTCCTTGACCCGTATGGGCGTGGAACTTCAAACCAACTTTGTCATCGGGCGGACGCGGAAGTTGCGTGCGTTGCTTGATGAGGATGGTTTTGATGCGGTTTTTATCGGGACAGGCGCAGGTTTGCCTAAATTCATGAATATGGAGGGTGAAAACTTTGTTGGGGTGTTTTCTGCCAATGAATATTTGACACGGGCGAACCTGATGAAGGCCTATGACTTTGAGCGGGCCGATACCCCTATTTACCGAACGGGGAAAGTAGCGGTTCTGGGCGGTGGGAACGTCGCCATGGATGCGGCGCGTACCGCCGTGCGTCTGGGGGCCGACGAAGTGCATGTGATCTATCGCAGGACCGAAGTTGAAATGCCCGCGCGTGTTGAGGAGATTGCGCACGCCAAGGAGGAGGGAGTCATCTTCCATCTTCTTGAAAATGCCAAACGGCTGATCGGTGATGCTAACGGTTGCGTCACAGGCATGGAGTGTCTGCGCTATGAATTGGGGGAACCGGATGCGTCCGGCCGCCGCCGGCCCGTGGAAATCAAAGGAAGTGAGTTTGTCCGTGACATTGGAACGGTGATTATAGCCATTGGTAATGACTCCAATCCCTTGATTCCGCGCACCACCGAAGGCCTGCAAACTACCAAGTGGGGCAATATCATTGTGGACGATAATGGCAAGACTTCGCTGGATCGTGTATTTGCGGGGGGCGACATTGTACTGGGTGCTGCCACCGTGATTCTGGCCATGGGGGAGGGGCGTCGTGCCGCTGCCTCTATCAATGAACTGTTAAGGATGTAACGATCATGTCTTCTGAAAAACAGAGTTTTCAGCGATTTCTGAGGAATCAACTGATCTCCGGTCTGTTTGTACTGGTGCCGTTATGGGTGACGTATGTGGTCGTGGTGGCTATCTTTCATGCTATGGCTTCCGTGCTTCAGCCGCTTGTAAGTCTACTGCCGATGCAGGTGCCGCAATGGGTCGAGTTGGTGATTTCCATCCTCGCCTTCGTTCTGTTGGTGCTGCTGGTGGGGATTGTAGCGGGACGTGTGGTGGGGCAGCGTTTCCTGAGTTGGGGCGAGTCTTTCATTCTGAAAATTCCCATTATCAAGGCCATTTATTCAGCAGCCAAGCAGGTGGTGGATGCCGTTTCCGTGCCCAATCGGAAAACGTTCAAGTCGGTGGTGGTCATTGAGTATCCGCGCCCCGGTGTCAAGGTGATCGGCTTTCTATCGGGTGTGACCACGGATGAGACGGGTGAGAAATGGTGCCGTATTTTTATTCCCATGTCGCCCCTCCCTACGTCTGGCTTTTTGCATCTGGTGCCCGCGCGCGAGGTTCGGATGACCGACCTCACCGTGGAAGAGGCTTTTAAGATGCTGATCTCCGGCGGGGTGATCGCCCCTGACAAGTTGGAGACCCGGCCTGTTGACGAGCAACTTTGACGGATATTTCTTAGCCTGAGCGGGTATTCTCTTTCACAAGGAGTAATCATGCAAAATGATCAGGACATACAGCACTACCAGACCTTGGATCGGCAAAGTATCTGGCATCCTTACACGCGATTCTCAGCATTGAAAGCCGGCCCCCTGCCGATCATCACCCATGGCGAGGGCGCTTACCTCTATGATGCAGAAGGGCGGAAATATATGGACGCCATCTCCTCATGGTGGGCCTGTAATCTCGGGCACGGGCATCCGGCGGTCATTGAGGCCATCATCCGTCAGACCCGCGAACTTCAGCACAGTATTCTTGGTAATCTTTCCCATCCCCGCGCCATAGAACTGGCATCGATGATCGTAGGGTTGTTTCCTGATGACCGGCGTGTGATGTTTGCCAGTGATGGGTCCTGTGCGGTGGAGGCGGCGCTCAAGATCGCCCTGCAATATTGGTACAACATGGGCCAGCCCCTTAAGACGAAGTTTATGTCACTCGATTTTGCCTATCACGGCGATACGCTGGGCGCGGTGTCGGTTGGTTATCTGGAAGCTTTCCACAAGCCGTTCAAGAGCGCGTTGTTTCCCGTTCTGCAAGCCCCGTCACCCTGTTGTGGGACCTGTGCCTTTCATGCCCCTGAACAGTCCTGTGTGCGTGAGTGTATCGATACGATACGAACGCTGGTCAAAGAACATGCCCATGAAGTAGCGGCCATGATTGTTGAGCCAATGTGCCAGGGATCGGGCGGTATGAGAATCCACTCGGCTGAGTATTTGAAAGCATTGGCGGACATCTGTAAGAGCGAAGGGGTCCTGTTGATTGCTGACGAAATTGCGGTCGGCATGGGGCGAACGGGCAAAATGTTTGCGTTTGAGCATGCTGGCATTGTGCCGGATATTGTCTGTATGGGAAAAAGTCTTTCGGCCGGTTATCTTCCCATCAGTGCCGCCGTGGTGCGCGACTCGATTTATGAAACGTTCCGTGATCAGCCGGAAGACCACACCTTTTATCATGGTCACACCTTTGCCGGGAATCCCATCGCGGCGGCCGCTGCCGTGGCCACGTTGCGGGTTTATGAATCCGAGGGCATTGTGGCGCAGGCTGCGGCCATGGCGAAGGTTCTGGCCGAAGAACTTGCACTCCTCGCCGATATCCCCGGAGTTCGTAATATTCGCTGCCTGGGCATGATCGGGGTCGTTGAGCTTGAAGACGACCATCAGGGGACCGGCACCCTGCGCGCCATTCAAATTCGGGATCGCCTGCGCGCCAATGGGATTCTGCTGCGCCCCCTGGGACCCGTCATCTACGTCATGCCCCCCCTAATTACCCCTGAACCGGCTCTGCGTTATCTGGTTCAGGCTCTAGGGAAGGTTGTCAGGGAGTCCTGAGCCGATGAACATTTTGATTGTAGAAGACGAACTGGTGTTGAGCGAAGGCTTGAGTGATCCACTTCCGAAATCCGGCTCTGTAAGCGCTTACTTATCCTGGCCAATTTCGGGGGAAAGTAAACGCAATGTAGAGGGGCGTAAGAGCGTGCATTGAATTGGGGTGCTTTGAGGGCAGAACCGTATTGGTTTGCTGGCCGTTAAGTTGCAAGAATTTACAGCGTTGTGACCCAATTCAGGCCATATCGATCAAACGGCATGCATGTTGATGGCGATCAATTCTGGTATTGCCTTGGAATTGGACTGTGACTATGGTTTCTCTAGGAAATGTAATCGCTTACAGATATAACGTTCGGCAAGACAAACAAATTGAATCATTAAAACATTATTAGTATTATTTAAGTTGTCGGGAGGAAGTATGACAGCCACACTAGTAAAAGATAAAGCACACTGCTTAGTTGATCAAATGCCCGAAAACTCCACTTGGGATGATTTGATTCATGAAATCTATGTTCGCGAGGCCATTGAGCAGGGGCTTGCCGACAGCAAAGCCGGGCGCACCTTGGAAGTCAGGGAAGTGCGAGCACAGTACGGACTTCCGAAATGAACGTCCACTGGACGAAAACGGCTCAGGATCATTTGGCCGGAATCAATAATTATATTGCTCAGAATTCTCCGGAATATGCTCGACACATGGTGGACCGCCTGACTCGGCGATCAGAGCAAATCGCAACATTTCCCCAGTCCGGAAGAATCGTTCCTGAATACCGGTTAGAACAAATTCGGGAGGTAATCGAAGGCCCATACCGGATCATCTATCACATCAAAGCCGACCAGATCGATGTCTTGGCCGTAGTTCATGGGGCCAGAAACCTTCTAAACAATCAATAATCGCCGAACCAGTTCTTCGACCGCGACGGCTCGCACGCTCGCCGCAGGTCAAGAGTCACATTGGCCCGAGGAAGAAACGATGAGCAAATCGATAACGACGAGCGTGGCGCGGTTCGCCGGAAAAAACGAAAGCGCTTTCGTTTTTTTGGGGCTGGATCCCACCGTTCTGTATCGCCTCGCCGCGTTGCCTGACGAGAAGTCCGCCGCCCTCACGTCCGCCACTAAGAAGAAACCCACGCGATGAAACCGTAAGATTGTTTTTCAATAGTTGTACTGGCTGCCCCCAATGAACTCGCGCAACAGGGATGTGGCGGGCACCATGGAATCCTGGGACACGGCCTCGATTGGAGCTAACAGATCATGAACCCGCTTGGCGCGGACATAGGCGTCCTGGCGGCGGGGATCTGTCTGGAACAAGGTCATGGCCTGGGGCAGGTATTCCCATAGTCTGGCTTTCAATAGGGGCAATTCGAAGGGGAGGGCGGTATTGACGAGGAAGTCCACCTCGCCGATGAACGGAATGATGTATTTCAGTTCACTGCGCCGGACGTAATGCCAATGTGTCAGGGTGCCCATGGGTTGCAGATTCCTGTGCGCCTTATCCCGGATCATGCGGCGGAGTAGACGGTTATCCGCCCATCGCATAAAGGTACCATCCATGGCGCGCAGCTGACCCAGAGTTTCTACATAAAGTCGGAATTTATGGGAGGCCGGAACGGCTTTTGTCATTCCGCCATAAAGCCCGTGCAGACTGTCCAAGAGGAGGATTTCGTTGTCTTCCAAATGCATTTCCTGGACATTCAGTGTGCTTTTGCCGGTTTTAAAATTGTAAAAGGGCGTCTTGATTGTCCGGCCTGCCAGCAGTTCAGCGAGATGGTGATTGATTAGTGCCAGATTCAGCGCTTGCGGTGTTTCGTAATCGTAGTCACCGAATTCGTCGCGCGGGTGTTTCTCCAGGTCGAAAAAATAGTTATCGATATTGATGGCCTTGAGCTTCTTGCCCACGGTGTTGAGGGCTTCACCAATTTTGATGGTGGTGGTGGTTTTTCCCGACGAAGAGGGGCCTGAGATAATGATTAAGCGTGTGGCGTCGCCCCGGGCAAGGATGGCCTCGCTGGCGAGGTGGATTTCCCCTGAAAAGCGATCTTCAGAGGCGCGAACCAGGGCGGAAAATGACCCTTTCTGGATGTGTTCATTCAAGGCTTCGACGCTTTCACAGCGATGGGCCATATTCCAGAGCAGGACTTCGTAGATCTTCTTGTAGGGAATATTGTCGGTGACCTCGAACGTAAAGGCCCTGGTGGCCCGCCGCATGGCGCGTTGGCTGCGATAGGTGATGTAGTTATGGGCAAGTTTGATTTGATGGTTTTCAATCAGGGTTTTCTCAACAATGTCCTGAATATCCTCGACGGAAGGGAGCATCTCGCCGTGATAAGCCTCTGTCAGAGTATTCTCAACTTGCGCGGCCAGGGATTCCGCAAGAGTACGATCCGGGGTGCCCGTGGAAGTGGTGGCTTTAAAAATGGCATTGGTAATCCGCTCCCTGTCATACGAGACCAGATTACCATTTCGTTTTACGATGGTCGCAATAGTGGCAGGCTGCTGCATGACTTAGATATCTTTGCTTACCTTAGAAACCGTAAACCGGACGCAACTGTCCCACAGTAGGAATGGCATCATAGTATTCGCCTTTTGGTCCGACCCACTTTGCTCCGACTTGACGAAGCGTCACAGGCGTAAACGACCCATTTGAATTCTGGATATTAACGGTTGTGGTCAGGGGTTGAGGCGACTCCACTTGGGCTGGCTGTTGAATGGCGATCGGCTGTTGAACCACCTGGGCTGGCTGCTGCATATAAACGACCTGGGGTTGCTCAACCACGACAGGCATCGCAGATTGCTGCACATAAATAACTTGTGGGTTTTCACGATACACCACAGGCTGCTGGACGTATACAGGACGATCTGCCGAGGAGACCACTGCCGCAAGAACTCCCAGCCCGATTAGCCCAAAAATCAACTCGCCGTGGGAATTGCGATAATATCCGTAATGCCGCCCTCCATCAGAATAACCATGGTAACTGTGCCCACGGTCATAGCCGCGACCATGAGAGTCCCGGTAATCTCTATAAGGCTGGGCCATCGTGGTGGATCCAGCTACTACCAAGGCCACCATCACTCCACATAGTTTCATTATTTTTTTCATTTTATGACTCGTTTCTTCGATTATTAACTCAATCCGATCTCTAAAGGTATAGACGTGTAACCTTTGGAAACATTCAAACTTAAGGGAGGGAACGTTCTGTTTCCATACCTAAATATTAACGCTTATACCGGATCCGGTCAACAATCGGTAGTAGGCCTGTCGTTTTCAAAATCCTCGCCTAAGGACATGGCTTCTTTGTAATAACCCGCATTTGACACCCCGATTTTACCGATGTTTCTTTTGGCGAACCTTGCGTGAGCCGCGTTATTGTGGGGTTCAGTAGGTGTTTATAAATCATGATTGTAATCCTAATCTTAATCAGTGCTGCCCACTACTCAAACACAGCCACATTACCGGAGGTAAACAGAAGTTTGGCATTTGGCGGAGTAGCTCCCAGTCCATCGATGGTGATAGAGTATACCTTGTCTCCTTGGCCGTACCAGTCGGTGTGGGCGTCCCGTACCTCCAGTATGATGCGCAGATAGTTAATCCATAGGTGGGCATCATGTGCGGGCCTGCCGGTCCATGGGGGAGGCGAACGGACTTCCAGTTGTGCCGCGGAACCTGCCTGCACCGTGAAACGGGGACATCCTGTGACATAGGCCTGGATCTGGTGGCGTGCTGCGCCGGGAGCTTCAATCTGGAATGGCCCGCTGGGATCATGTCGCTCAATAAACTGCGCTGCCTGATAAACGGATTCTGAGGGGGAATCCCGCATCTGGTTGAGGACAATAGCCAGCGCAGGGATGAGGATTAATACTAATCCACCCATTCGTGGTCTTCGTGAGCTTCTGTTTAAATTAATCTTTTCAATTCCGATGGTTGCCGCACAGGCCATGAATGGCAGTGCCAGCAGAGCCCCATACATGTCAGGGGTACAGGAGAGAATAAGGGTTCCCATTCCTGCGGCCAATATGGTTCGGAAGGGCGGCGTGAGGAGCCGGCCTGGAGCCGTCGAGATGGCCAGAAGGGCCAAGGGCAGCAGCCAGCCGAAGCGGGTGAGCAGTCGGATGGTGAGTGTGATAGGCTGACCATTTGTTAGAAGCAGGCTGGCGGCGAGTACGAGGAGACCTGCAAGCCATAGTCCCCATCGTCCACGCAGAAGAGCAAGCGCCGGGGAAACGAGCAATAGGACGGGAATGAGCAGTGCGCCTACCACCCCCGCCTTATGGGACATCATTATGAGTCCTGTCATTAAGAGCCAGGCAGGGATGAGCCCGAAATTACCCGTCTTATTATTGTCTGGATATCCGCTTAGGTGGATCGCGCCGTCCCCGGCGCGATTAGATGCCGACAGGGACGCTGACATCCACCTGGAGGATGCGTAGCCAATTTTGAGCATAATCAAAAGATAGACAGGTAGTAAGGCCAGTAAAAGTCCACGTCCTGTAGCCCAGTAATTGTAGCGCATGAAAACGGGCGAGAACATGTAGAGAATGGCCAGCCAGACAGCCGAAGACTCGTTTTTAAACAAATGGTGTCCGAGTGTCCGAGCTCCGAAAAAACCGGTGAGCCCGAAGGCCAGAGAGAGGATATAGAAGCCCCAATCTACCCCGGTATGGCCCAGTATTTGAATGCTGGCGAGCACCAGGGGTTGTGCACTTGAATAGGAGCGAGGGGTGAACCCGAGCAGGGACAGGGGATGGATCAACCACGATATTCGCTGTTCAACGGCTATGTTGCCCGCCAGATCCTGCCATTTATAGGTATCAATCCCGGCGATGTAGGTCAGGGGCAGCACCAACACCGCGAAGATAACGGCGCCAGATAGGAACAGGCGGTTTGATGCGGCATCGCATATTTCCGCAGGGACAGGGCGTTTGAAGCATATGAAAAGGCAACCTATGAGCCCTGCGAGGATGCCATGGGCAATGGAAAGCGAATCAGGAGTGATGGGAATGACCAGTAGGTGAAGGATGATGGGGATGACCACGTTGATGGAAATCATGGCGGGGCCCCAACCGGCCAGAATGATGCCCCAGGAATGCCTCTGGAGGAAAAGACGACTGATCAGCCAGGGTGTAACCACAATGGCCAGAAACAGCGCAACGATATGAAAGGGCATTAACACGTGCACTCAGAGTCCGGAGGTGCTGACTTCCGGAGGAGGGTTTGG
>Ga0194053_10000055_pt1 | contig 79123 bp, 65 predicted proteins | sample SepL228m_MetaG_FD_161684 | JGI IMG/M metagenome (GOLD analysis project Ga0194053, IMG submission 161684) | Anoxic zone freshwater microbial communities from boreal shield lake in IISD Experimental Lakes Area, Ontario, Canada - Sep2016-L227-8m | ecosystem: Environmental > Aquatic > Freshwater >...
CTCATGGGGGGTTACGTGGCTTCCGGGATTATAAGCGATCAGGAGGCCGTAAGGTTGCTTGAACAGGAGGCATATCACATCGACCCGTCCGACTTCCAGGTAAACCGCAGGGCCATTATCGATGGAATTGAAAACGGGAAAACAGACCCGGTAACCGATGCACTTGAAGCAGAAATCAAGACAGAGCAGAAATATGGCAAATTATATTTCACTCTCAAAGAAGTTGAACCGGATATTGACGAAAAGTTCAAACACGGAATAAGTCGTGGATATTATGTGGGGTGGGATGCACTTGATGAATTCTACACCCTCAAACTTGGGACAACGACCTATATCTATGGCGCTCCTTATAGCGGAAAAACAATCCTGTGGTATGAGATTCTGATAAACTGTTCCCGGTTCTATGGGATGAAGCATATTGTGTTTAGCCCTGAAACCGGTGGCGCCTCGGATATTTATATCCACCTGATCGAAATAAGCACAGGAAAGAATTTCTATTCGGGCTTCGGGAATCAACTTTCCGCAAGCGAACTTGATGAGGCAAAACGGTTCATCGATAAGCACTTCATTGTTGTTGACCCCGACGACAACATGCTCACCGTCGAAGATTTCTACGCTTACTGCGACATCATCGAGCGAAAGTTTAACACCAAAATTCATACAACAACGATCGATCCATGGAACGAACTATTGCATGACTTCGCCGACAAAGGCAACCGCCAGGATATTTATCTTGAATGGACATTGGGTAAAATCCGTCAGAATGCACGGGTTAACGACAGGCATAATGCGATCATCACACACATAACCCATCAACAAAAGGTTAAAGATGCCAATGGGAACTTCTATTATCCCCCGGCCGATTTCAGGGAAGTCTCAGGCGGACAGTCCTGGGCACGAAAAGGCATGAACATGCTAAACATATACCGTCCACCCCAGGGATTACAGCATGACGGCATCATAATGCCCGATAACGCTACAATCGTCTCCGTTCAAAAGGTCAAACCAAGAGGCGTCGGTAACAAAGGTGAGGTGATCCTGTATTTCGATTTCCGTTCGCACCGGTTTTATGAAGAAAAATCCGGCAATCGCATCTATTCACGGGCCAAGAAAATAAAAAGCGAAGAATTGCAGCTTGATTTTGCACCCTTGCCCTATGTTGACCCGGAAGAAGCGCCGTTTTAACTGATGTATATGAAACCAATTAAAATCCTTAACGAACTAATCCTTACCGATATGAAGAACCGGTATCCAGTGATACCACCCGATCTGCTCCCGTTATAACCAATCAAAGCGAATTCAGCAAACGAACTCACCAAAGCAATGATCAGGGTCATCCGGATATAAGGCGGCCAGGCCGAACGCGTATCCATGACCGGCCGCACAATCAACAATCGTACTTCCTATTTCGATATACTTGGTCAACATCGCAAGATCGGTTCAGTAAAGTCCATTCCATCAGCCATGACAAAAGGATCAATCGACATATCCGCCACAATCCAAGGGAAATCAGTCAAGATCAAAATCAAGTGGGGCAACGACCGCCAGAGTCCCATCTTACAAAAATATCAATCAGAGAATGAAAAAGCCGGCGGCATCTACCTCATCATTCAAACATTTGATAAGTTCTACGACTGGGATACTGCCACTTTCCTGCAAAATGATATATACTTTAGAGGCAGCATGCCCTAAAAAAAATCTAACAATCACTTGACTTTCCCTTATTTTATCTTATATTTGTGGTACTTGATTATTAAATAACAACATCCTTTTATTAGTTTTATCATATCCCAAATCGAAATTAACAATGCTTTTCAAAGATAATTTATTGGATGTGTTTAGGGGTTAACGTTTATTTTCATTGGAATAACAAAAAAACCAAGATATGAGATTGACCAATTAAAAGTAAATAATTATGAAAAAAGGAATCAAAATCTTGACTTACCCATTTGTTATAATGGGAGTGTTATTAATACTTGCAAGTTGTTCCAAAAAGACAGATGAAAACAATAATCCTACTTCACAAATTCCAGTATTATCGACGGTTACAGTAAATAATATTACACAGACAACGGCAATTAGTGGTGGAAATATTACTTCTCAGGGCAGTTCCTCTGTTACTGCCAGAGGAGTATGCTGGAGCACTATTACAAATCCAACAATTTCAGATGCCCATTCAACCGATGGCAATGGAACTGGAAATTTTACAAGTAATTTAGCGGGATTAAGCTCAAATACATTATATTATGTGAGGGCTTACGCTACAAATAGTGCCGGAACTGGATATGGTAATCTGCAAAGTTTTACAACACAGCAGGGAACTGGAACCGTTCCAACGGTTACGACAAACTCTGTTACTAATATTACCCAAAATACTGCCACTTGCGGTGGAAATGTAACAGCAGACGGAGGATCGATAGTATCGGCTCGTGGAATATGCTTTAGTATTTCTGCAAATCCAACTATTTCCGATACCCATACATCTGATAGCAGTGGAATTGGGAATTTTATAAGTAACATGAATGGATTATCTCAGAATACTATTTATTATGTAAGGGCATATGCTACAAATAGTGCCGGAACCGGATATGGTAATCAGCAAAGTTTTACAACACAGGGTACAGGAGGAACAGTAACCGATATCGACGGCAATGTTTATCATATCATAACCATTGGTACGCAAGTGTGGATGGTTGAGAATCTAAAAACAACCAAATTTAATGATGGCACAGTAATACCAATAGTAACAGATAATACAGCGTGGAGTAATTTGACCACTCCAGGATATTGCTGGTATAATAATGATGCCGCTACATACAAAGATCTTTATGGAGCTTTGTATAACGGTTATGCGGTACACACTGGTAAACTTGCTCCTTCAGGCTGGCACGTACCTACTCGTACAGAATGGACAACACTGATAAACTATCTGGGTGGTGAAGGTTTAGCCGGTGGGAAGATTAAAGAAGCAGATACTGTGCATTGGAATTCACCAAATGCTGGTGCAACAAATGAAAGTGGGTTTACTGCTCTTCCAGGTGGCAGTCGTGAGTCGGGCACATTTAATTATATTGGCCAAGGATGTTATTTTTGGTCTACTACGGAGTATGTCCCAAAAGATTATTGGTACTGCAGCCTGTCTTTCCAGCTTGCGGGAGCGTACCTTAACAACGGCGGCTGGACGGGTGATGGGTATAGTGTTCGGTGCATGAGAAATTAAGGTGCGCCATGAGTGCTAAGCAGCGAAAGGCGCACACCCATCAAAGCCAAGCGCGTAACTGTTGCGATGATGATAGAAATATTGACAAAAAAATAAATAGTATTTAGTTAACGACCTCGCTGCAAGTAGCGAGGTATCATGGGAATTATTTCTATTCGGTGCAAATGGCGGGGTACTAACCCCTAAATGAGATTAGATTATTTACATTTATCCTTTTTCCTATGGAAAAATATAAGTGTTCATTAATCATTTACGCAAGAAAGTTTCTTTTGCTTTTTCTAATGCTTCTTATCCTGATCCCAGATGCCGTTTCAAATGGACAGGATACCACATCAAGAGAAAAAAAACATCGGGATGGACGTTTCTTTATCCGTGGTGCGGTAGGTGTACAAGGTGGTTTCAGTCTTTTTTTCCCGACGGACTTAAACAATTATACAAAAGACTTTTGGAATGCACTGATTGACAAGTATTATCCTGGCGAAAGCTATAGTGGTAAAAATGAAGCAATTCCAATCATTATCGGGTTTCACTATGATCTTAAAGTAGCGTTAAGGATATTCAACATTGTTCAACTTGAAGCTTGGAAGGAAAATTTCTATGGAATAGGTCTGCAAATTAAAACTGAAATGTACCGATATGGAATAGGATATAGTGAATATCTTTCTGCAAAATACCAGTTTATACCATCGTATTCCTCTTTTGGGGGAAATATTCTTTTCACCCCTGGTGCAAAACGAAAATCTGCATTTTTTACTATCGGCGGAGGTGTCGGCCAATATAAAGGTGAATTTAAATATCATGAAGAAGGCACACATACAATCAATGATACAACTTCGTCATTTAATCACACACAGGTCTATCATGGATCTGCTATTGGATTTAATTTTATAATTGGCGTAACTATTGCTCCATTGAAATTTTTAGAAATTGAATCGTTCTTTTTTGGAAGATATGTTAAAATTCCTTTTATGACAAATGAATCAGGGCAAAAATTAATAAATCCATACAGAGGTAATGAAGTAATGACAATGGATTATACAGGAGGAGGTATAGAATTAGGTATTAAGATAATCTTGCCCTGAAAAAATCTTTAAATACTATGCAAAATTGAACCTTAGATAAGAAAATCAAGTTGTGAGAACTTTAATTTATTTTGAAATTATTATCCTTTTGTGGACAAATCATCTTTTAAATGGTGTATAGCAATTGTATCGTATTGATTTTAAAATTTAGACTGGTTCCAATTAATATTTCATTTTAAAAATACTTTCACATTTTATAAAAAAGGGAGGATTATTTATGAAAAGAATCGTATTTATGATGGTTTGTCTTCAAATTGTCTTAAGCATTAATTCACAGACGGTCTTACTTGAAAAGACTTATCAAATCCCCGGGAAAGCAGATGTTGGGGATGTTGCATTTATCAACTATAACCAATCAACTGGAGAATCCGTGGTATATTTTACCATCCCGGAAAAATCCAAAACAATCAATGTGGAAAGTTATTATTTTGATAAGAATTTTGACTTTATAAAAAAGGAGAGTGCTGTAAATGATCTGGAAACTACTGCAAAATCATTTCCATGGTTTAACTATCAAGGAGATGAGTATGATGTACAACGAACCGTTATTAAGGAGGATGATAATCTTGTACTTATAAAACAAAAAATAATTTATACATATGAATGGAAAAAAATGAAATATTCATCAAAGACCAAAGTGCTCGATGATATCAAATTCAAAGATAAAGGAGATGAGAAATTAATTCACTTAAGAAATTGGATTTCTGAAGAAGATCAAGGAAATAGCTATGTACTCTGTTACAGAAAACCAAAAGGCGATAAAAGTCCTCTAACTGCAATGCATTTATTGAAAATAAATAACTCAACTGATCAACTAGAAAAAGATCTTGAAATCAAGTTTAATTGTCCTCAGGAAATTGCCTTCCCTAAATTCAATGATAGCAAGACAGAAGGACGGGGATGGGAATTAAATGGTGATATAATATTAATTACAGCTCCAAGTAATGATGAGATTAAAAACCCAGTAATGAAATCCAATGAATATACTTATATAAGAATTGCACCTGATTTAACTGTTAAAGACCAGATAAACTTCTCATCACCAAGTTCTTTTTGGAGTATTGAAGATGCAGTTACTGATGAAAAAACAAACAGTGTTTTTATTTTTGGAGCTTCTTTGTTATCATCCAACAAATATTACAATCAATTAAGTGACACGAAAAAATTCGATGGATTTCAAATAATAAAAATTTCAGAGGGGAAAGTCGCATTCCTTAAATCGATTTCAGGCGATGATATTTCAAACAAGGTAGTGATGGCACCTTCCCAGAAGAAAGCGACTGAATACCAAGGAAAGAAATTTTTCATTTCAGGATATACCGTAACTGAAGAAGGTAATCTGGTTGTCACTGGCCAATCATGGTTTACAGATGTTGTAGGTACTCTTTCAAACATTAATAATGGTGGAATTGGAAGCTCAGCAAGAAAAATAACTTATTCTGACTGTTTCACTTTTGGGTTTGATAATCAAGGCAACATTATTGGAGAATACTTATATGACACAAAAGGTTTTATGGGGGGTAACAACCTTTCAGCCTATCAGTACTTATTTAAAGGTAAAGATCCAAAGAATGTCTATTGGTTTGTTTTTCAGCCGGTATATTGGAATTGGGATCTGACAACCAGCGTTTACAATTATCGCCCGATAAAGCAACCACCACTTAGCGGAATAAAATTTGGTATTACGAAATTCAAGTGTGATATCACGTCATCTGGTCTCGGGAAAATTGATTTAAAGTCAAATAGCCTATCTGATTTTGCAAACTATCAATTGGACAAAGAATCAAAAAAATTCTATTACCTCTGTCCCGGATTACCATTTTTAATTACCGATGATAAACAATTACTCTTATTTGGTTCTCAATCGAAATCCGGAGGTAAAACGATTTGGTTTTTAAAACTGAGTCTGGATTAATAGTGAATAAAACAATCGGCAGGGCCTATTTTTTTGTGAACACTATTGATCGTCCCATGTCATTGAGAATATTAGGGTACCTTTAAAAACCTTCATGGAATAAAAAGTTTAAACACAAAACATGAAAGATACGCGTTATAATGTTAATCATATACTTGATATACAAATAAATATAAAATATTTTTTGACAAATTATTTTCTTAGAGATACCCTAAATTGAATCTTTCTAAAAATATGCAATTTCGCTTTTTAAAATACCAGTTTTTTATTGCAACTATTATTTTGATCAATAGCTTTTGTCCTGCTCAGAGTTTAGTTGAATTATATAATCATAACCGGTTTTCTGAGTTTAAAAAGACTCTTAAAAAAAAACCACATCTTTTAAGAAAAACCTCTAAGAAGGACGTTGCAATTATAAGTTATCTGGCGGGAAATAAATATCCTGAATCATTTAGTTATCTGGAATTCATTCTTGATAGTATTCCTGATCCACCGCTTAATGATTTTGATAACAAAAATCTTACTCCATTGGTTTACGCATGTTATACAGGAAGTTTATCAAAAGTTAGTTTGCTAGTTAACCACGGCGCCGAAATTAATAAAAAAGGGCATTTGGGTATTACGGCACTCATGTGTGCTGGGATGAACGGTAATGAAAACATTGTGGAATTCCTTATAAAACACGGAGCTGATGTCAATGCAATATCTGAGAATGGGATCACACCACTCATTTTTGGACTCCATGTTGGCCAGTTAAACATGCTATCTCTTTTCCTGAAAAATGGCGTTGACCTTAAATATCATGATCCTGATGGTAACTCTATTCTCGCGTATGTCTGTGGGAAATCGGTTGATGGTAAACTACCTGTAATTAATTATCAAATTGTCGACACGATCTTATCGTTGGGCCTGGATATAAATTATCCCAATAGTTTTCAATTCACTCCATTTATGTATTCGGTAATGATGGGTGATAAAGGATTAATAGAATTATTGATCCAGCATGGAGCAGATGTAAATTCACAAGAAAATTCTGGCTTAACCCCTTTATTTATTGCAGTACAGAATGGATATTATTCTGTTGTTAAACTATTATTGGAAAACAAAGCAAATCCAAATATAATTTCATTTGAAGGACATTCGGTAAAGGAGTTGGCCGGAAAACTCGGGTTCTCCGATATTGAACAGGTACTTTCTTTTAATAATGAGATGCCGAGTTCGAGTACGAATTTTGATAAATCAGGAAAATAAATAAATGGTATGAACTTCAGGGTAAGCCATAGACCAGGGTTTCACCCCAGTTGCGATGGGGATTCACCAGAAAGATTAAAAATAAGGAGATCTAAATTATGAAAACAGTATCATTTTTGATCACACTTCTATTTTGTTTAATCATTGTTAATATTGGATCACTAGCGTTGCGTCTTAGTTAAAACAATATCAACTGATTACAAATTTGTTCTTTGACATCTTGATAATTCTTCTTCGCGACGAGATTTTTTAATGGAGTGCGTTCAAATGCTGAAATGCTTATCTGCTGCAGGATTTCGTACAATGAATAAGACAATTTGAGCTTCTTTTTAGCGATTGCAACAATCACATATGTCGAGATTGCAATCCAAATCTGCGTTCTTACTGCGTTTTCACTATGTCCCCAAAATGTTTGAATCTTAAGATGCTGTTTTATCCATTTGAAAAATGTCTCAATACCCCAGCGATACCTGTATAAAGCTGCAACATTCAGGGCGGTTAATTTGAAGTTATTTGTGATAAATACCAAGGTATTACCAGTTTCTTTGTCAAAATATCGAATTCGTCTTAATGGACCAGGATATTTTTCGGCACTAACCTGATTTGTCAATTCAATGGCCTGATCACAAATGACGCCTGTTGTCTTATCTGTATCACCTCGATCAACTACCTTGTATTTCATGTTGTCTTTTGCTCTTATGATGAAGTTGATGTTTTCCTTGGCAAGTCGGTAAAGCCTTCTAAAATCAACATAGGCCTTGTCCATGACAAGATAGCTTCCTCCAGGCAATGAAACAACGTCAAGAACATTAACGTCATGAACTGAACCATCGGTGATGAAAATGTACTCGGGTATAGCGGTTTTAAGGTCCAGCAAGGTGTGCAGTTTAACAGCGGCCTTGGTTGTTCTGAACTTTGCCCACCAAAACACATCCAGGCAAAGATCAACGACGGTGGCATCGAGTGCGAAAATTCTTCCTTTGAGTTTAATATCGAGCTGGTTATCGTCAACATATAGTGTTTTGGCCTCTTCTATCAGTTTGAGTGCAAAATCACGAAAGATCCTCCAATCCCTGCTTTCATTAGCTCGTGAAATGGTTGATTTGTTAAACGGTTTACCAATCCCAAGATGATAGAGTTTATCCGCGTTGTGACGAATACCCATTGCTGTATCGCTGAGGCTCTCCCGGTGAGTAAGTTGACCGAAGGCCATGCAGAGGAACTGTCGCCAACAAGTAAACTCTTTCGCTTTGTAGTCACCATCATATCTTTTAACACAATACTTGAAAACGTGAAAGTTAGCGATCTCCATCAGTTGTGCAAAAACCATCTTGCCTTGGTTCATACCGGGTATTTTGCACAAAGGACGACAAAACTATTTTCAAATCGTTGCTCGATCAAAATCTCAGCAAACGTAGAATTATCAAACTTTTCAAAGAACTTAAGTTAATAACAACGCAACGCTAGTGATATTGGATGTAAAAAAAAATCAGAGAATAATGTTCAGTTTACTGAGAATGAAAATAAATTGATTTCGATAGCCGGTAATCTTATGACAGCTGAAATGGTTGAAAATTTAAAAACGGAACTAATAAAAAGTCAAGGGAATTCAAATTACAATACTGACATTGATTCTTTGAATGCATCGATAAATAGGTTATACAAGACAATTTCGGAAATTAATACAAGAAAATCATTTCACCAAAAGAATGCGAATTATTCAATTAATGATTTCAAAACTCAATTAACAGATTTTCAGGACAAATTAAAAAAAATTTATGGGTCTATTGAGTGCGGGTTAAAAACTCTTGGACTTGGTTATGGAAAAGGTGTGACCGCTGATATTTCACTTGGAGGCACAATTCCACCATTAGTTATAGGTTGTCTTGAAGGGCATGGGGGTGGAGGTATTGAAATTGTTTATGATTTTCCGACAATGCAAAGAACTGTCATACCAAGTACTATCTGTGGAGCAAGCGGAACAATAGGGGTTGGGTTAGCAAGTGGTGTTGCAGCATTAAATTTATCAGGCTATTATGATTGGATTAGTGGATTTAATTCATCAAATACAATAAAACAAGATGTTGAGGGTCCTTCACAGTCAATCTCATTAAACCTGTCAACTGATATTCTTGATTTATTTGGAATACCGGTCGGTATCGGAATTGAAATGGGTTCCTATGTGAAATTAGGAGACATATGTGATTATAATTCACTGGTTCAATGTCCAAATTTAAATGGATATCTTAACCCAGTTGAAGGAATTACAATAGGCTTTGATGCTTCTATTGGAGCTGGAAGCTTTTTTGTTGTAGCAATCGGTGGCTCACTTATTGGAACTTGTAGTTTTTACCTTCCTGGTACCACAAGGGATTTCCTTGATAATTCTATAAGAAATGAAAATTTACGAAGGTTTTATGCTGCTTGGAATATGTCAGCAGAAATATTACTTGGTACTCCTTCTGTAGGAATAATGAATCCTTTCGTTATTAATGATGTTACTGCATCTTGTGCTGCACTAACTTATGGTTCTTTTAATCCAAACAATTGTAATTCAAATCCATGTCCTCAGCTTCTAACTCCTGTTAATGGTTATATTACATCTTCCTTAACACCTACCTTGACATGTCAACCTTATATAGGGGCTTCAAATTACAATTTTCAAGTATCAACAGAATCTAACTTTAACAATCCAATATTAAATGCCAATAGCAGATCATGTCAATATCAAATAGAAAATGGAATTTTAGTAATAGGCACTCAATATTTTTGGAAAGTGAAGACAACTAATCTTAATGGTAATACTTCTCCTTGGTCTGATGTATGGAGTTTTACAACATATAGTAACAATATGCTCGGAACACCAATATTACTAAACCCTTCAAATAATTCAACTAATATTTTACCGACTGAAATGCTTGATTGGGATGATGTAGCTAATGCCATGTATTACGAGCTTCAAATTGATCAGAATGGAGATTTTTCATCACCGATTGTTGATCAATCAACTATTCCCATTTCCCAATATAGTAATCCTGCAGGGGTTTTGCAACTCAATACAAAATATTATTGGAGGGTAAAAGCAAAAAATTCAACCAATTCTAGCCTTTGGTCTGAAATCTGGAGTTTTACCACAATCAATGGGACACCTTCTAATGTCATCTTACCACTAGCTGTTGGCAACTATTGGACTTACCTTCCCGATATTACATCCCAAACGGTTACGATAAGCATTACCGGAACAGTTATTATTCAGGGGGAAACTTGTTATAAATGGTTCGCACAGGGTGATCAATACGAATGGTTCTATAAGAATAAAGGCGATGGATGTTGGGCCTATGGTTATAACGGTCCTTATCAATACCCACCGGATTTAGAGTATAAATATCCTGCAAATCCCACTGATACGTGGATTACAAATTGGATTGCGGTTCCTGTCCCTACAACCCTGACTTGTGAATCAACTAACATCACATTCGAATCTTATTCAGGTTGTTATAAGTATCATTTCTTTTTACCTATGAAAAAAGATAATTACTATACTAATATGTTTAAAAGTGAGGTATTGATGAAATTATCTGGATTGAAAACCACAGCAACTGATGGATATGATGTTTATCAATATTTTGTTCCTGGAATAGGTATGGTTGGATGGGAGAATTATTTTCAAGGAACTCGCCTATATAAAGTGGTGTTAACTAATTATCATTTAAACAAATAAGTATTGGCCATATTAACATTAGGAGGATAAATTATGAAAAAACTTTTAACGTCTAAAAACATCACACGTTTAATTTACATGTTGATCATCATTTTAATTGACAGTATAGTCTTAGTTGGGCAAACACCTAATTGGTCTTGGGCAAAAAATGCAATCGGAAGTTCTTCAGAGTTGGGGTTCGGCATTACAACCGATGGATTAGGGAATATATATATTGTAGGAGAATTCTCTAGCTCCAACAGTACTTTTGGAAGTTATACATTGACTAATAGCGGAAATAGAGATATGTTTCTTGTCAAATACGATCCTTTTGGAAATGTAATTTGGGCAAAAAGTGCTGGAGGAACTGAGGATGATGCAGGTATAAGCATTTGTACTGATACTGAAGGGAATATATATTGTACTGGATACTTTTATAGTCCTTCAATAACATTTGGAAGTACAACTTTAAATAACCTAGGCATGGCTAATGTCTTCATTGTTAAATATGACCCAACTGGAAATGTGGTCTGGGCGAAAGGAGCAGGTGGTAATAATCAGGATATCGGTAGGAGCATTACTACCGATGGAGTAGGGAATATATATGTTACAGGTGGATTTACAAGTGCAACCATCACTTTTGGCAATATTACCTTAACGAAGGTAAATAATCCATATGATTATCAAGACATTTTTATTGCAAAATATAACTCTAATGGAAATGTGATCTGGGCAAAAAGCGCAGGTAGCCTTTATTCGGATCAAGGATTCGGTATCACTACTGATAAAGAAAATAATATATTTCTTACCGGATCTTTTATGGGACCTTCAATAACATTTGGAAATTTTACATTAAATTGTCCTGAAGGAAGCTACTGTCCTTTTATCACCAAATATGATCCTTCTGGAAATGTGAAATGGGCTAAAAGTGCAACGAATAATTTCGGTAGAGATGAAAGTTATGGGATTACTACTGATACGGATGGTAATGCCTATATAACAGGAAAGTTTTCAAGTTACTCTATCACTTTTGGTAGTATAACTCTTGCAAATTCATCACTAAATGGAGGTACTGATCTTTTTATTGTCAAATATAATGAATCCGGGGATGTACTTTGGGCAAAAAGTGCTGGTGGCAGTAGTGATGATGAGAGTCAAAGCGTTATTACAGATTCCCTAAGGAATGTATATATTACAGGCCAATTTAAGAGTCCATCTATCAATTTTGATAATATTATCCTAACTAATGTAAATCCATATTCAACCAATACTGATATTTTTGTTGCAAGTTATGATTCATCTGGGGCCATCAGGTGGGCAAAAAGCGTAGGCCAATCTAATGACGATCGAGGATATAGTATAACAGTTGATAAACAGGGTAATATTTTTCATACAGGGGGATTCCTAAATTATAATATCACTTTTAGTAGCATTACCTTAATAAATTCAGGAGCATACGATGTTTTTATTGCTAAACTAGTCTCATGCACAAATATAATTTCCACACCAACAGCAGGCAATAACGGACCTGTTTGTATAGGGTCCATACTTTCATTAACGTCTTCGACAATTTCAGGGGCTACATATTCTTGGACAGGACCCAATGGATATACTTCATCAATACAAAATCCTATAGTAAGCAATAATGCTACACCTACACTGTCAGGAATCTACAAGGTTACAGCAACTGTTGACGGATGTACGAGTGACACTGGATCCACAGAAGCCATAGTTAAATCCCTGTTACCCACCCCAGCCATTTGTGTTGTTACCGTCGATAGTGTATCAGAAAAAAATCTTGTTATATGGAACAAACCATTAACATCAGCTATAAATCATTTTAATGTGTATGTGGAAGGTTCACAGGGGAATGTTTTTAATTTAATTGGTAGTGTTCCCTATAATTCGCCAAGTTTGTTTTTGGATACTGCTTCCAATCCTGCACAACATGCATACAGCTATAAGATTTCGGCAATTGACACCTGCAGCCAAGAAACTGAACTTAGTGCTTATCACAAAAGCATTCATTTAACCGTAAGCAAAAAAAATGATAGTATAAATAATTTGTTTTGGAATAATTATGAAGGATTTACATTCTCATCCTATAATATTTATAGGGGGCTAAACTCATTGAGTTTGACATTTCTAAAAACAATTGATAAAACTATTAATTCTATTACAGATAATGCACAAACAGCAGGCCCTATGTATTACCAAATCGAAGCGGTTAATCAAAGTCCCTGTTCACCTTTTATAAAAAGTAATTACAATAATACAAAGTCGAATATTGCGAACAATAAATCGACCTCGATTTGGGATAATGATAATGAAGTAAACTTTGTTATCTATCCGAATCCTGCTCAAAATCAAATAATTCTTGATTTCCATGATTATTCAACAAAAGATAAATCCCTTTTTGAATTACTTTCCATTGACGGACGTTTAATTAAAAGTCTACCTATAATAGGAATAAAAACGCCAATTAATATTGCTGATTTGACTTCGGGAGTATATATAATTAAAGTTAAAGTTCAAAATGGGATTTCAGTGAAAAGAGTTATAAAAGAATAAATATGCTGTTCTTGATACATGAATTTAGTGACTATTGTTGCCAAAAGAGTTTAAAGCTGATATAATTTAAAGAATATTATGGTCAACCCCTTAGCAATTGTGTATCTACGGAAATTATTTCTCATTCAATCAAAGGGTCTGAGAATTGACCAAGATATATTACAAAAACTTGGAGTGACTAGTTCTAAAGATTTAATTGCGGATTGCAAATTAAAAATTTTTACGACTGATATTTTGGTTTAATAACAATTCAAAAAAGGAGGTTATATGAAAAAACTTTATATTCTATTAATTGCATTGTTTGTATTAAATGGAGTAAAAGCACAATGGATAACTCAAACTTCAGGTACTTCAAATTCTTTAAACTCAGTTTATTTTACAAATATAAATACAGGTTATGCTGTTGGCTCAGCCTGTATTTTGAAAACTATAGATGGTGGAATACATTGGACTACTCAGAATTATTCTTCAGATGTGTTTGAGTCAGTTTATTTTCCAAATGCAAATATAGGTTATACTGTTGGTTATTACGGAGCTATTCGAAAAACTATAAACGGTGGGACAAGTTGGATAACTCAGACTTCGGGAACTTCAAATTTGTTATATTCAGTGTGTTTTCCAAATGCTAATATAGGTTATACTGTTGGTTATGACCAAACTTATAATTCTGGCATAATCCTGAAAACTACCAATGGAGGAACGACTTGGACAGATCAAACGTCTGGCACCTCGCAGTGGTTATCTTCTGTTTATTTTACAGATACAAATACTGGTTATGCTGTTGGTGGCGGTAATCCTGCTCCAATTCTGCAAACTACCGATGGTGGGGCAAACTGGATAAATCAGACTTCGGGTACATCACAGGCATTATCTTCAGTCTATTTTACAGACGCAAATACAGGATATGTTATAGGTAAAGGTGGAATTATAATAAAAACAACAAATGGTGGTATAAACTGGATATCTCAGACTTCGGGTACTTCAAATGATTTACGTTCAGTTTATTTTACAGATGCAAATACAGGATATGTTATAGGTAAAGGTGGAATTATAATAAAAACAACAAATGGTGGTATAAACTGGATATCTCAGACTTCGGGTACTTCAAATGATTTATATTCAGTTTATTTTCCAGATGCAGATACAGGATATATTGTAGGTGCAAATGGAACAATTTTAAAAACAATAAATGGCGGTAGTGTAGGTTTAAGTGATATATCTTTTAAATCAAATAATTTAAAAATATATCCCAACCCTGCAATAGATTTAATAACAATAGAAACAAACTGTATAAAAGGGGAAAGTTATCTGACCATCGTAAATATTAACGGTCAGAAATTATTAAAACAACAAATAAAAGATACAAAGACATTAATAGATATAAGCAAGCTTATCAGTGGCGTTTATTTGGTAAGACTTACAAATCAAATGTATGTCGAAGTGGGAAAATTTGTAAAAGAATAGAGCCAGAACCAACATTAATTTTTACCCCTCTGCAACCGCTAATCCATTCACTCATTCGGCGGTTCCGCTTCGTTTCGTCGCAAGCTCCTCACGGCTTCACCGCTCATTCGTTCAGGCTTAGCCGTTGCTCCGGGTTCACAATAGGTATACACCCGGTGCTTCGTTCCTCGCACCCGGTGTATTAATTGTCTATTTGCAAGATCTGTTCCGGCAATGATGTCCATGAGGCATTTTTCGCAAGCTTAACGGTTTAATCCAACGCGCCCATTTGTCCGGCTTGCATAGATAGCACGCCAGCCTGCCCAGGAAACAAGCATTTTCCTTTCCTCAGTACAATGAGTTCTTTCTATTTAACATAACATGATATTATATGCGAAAAGGGGCGTCGCACCTGATAAAATCCATGGTCCAGGTAACCAATACAAAACCGGCAGCAATCCCACTCCCGTCCTGATCCCCTTTTACATATAATCACATTATGTTAAATAAAACGTTAGACTCACGAGAAGATTGAGAGGGTGCTCATCCGGCCAGCAGTACAAGTTATTTGAGTTCGAAGCACAAGAATATCGGCAGCGCATTTTTGCCTCGATATAAGTGCATTAAGCAATACCTGCCAACACCAACTGGTCGTTTCCGGGCTTCAATGTCCGCTCCGTTTCACACCCAGCGCTTCGCACTGGACGCTCCACTCCGCTCCCATGAAAGCCCTCCACTCCCACACCGCAGGGCCTTTCGAGCTTGCACCGCAGCAAGAAAAGGCTGCCGTGCAACCATCTCAGTCCCTGCTTTATTTTTCGGTAAATACCGGTATTGCTTAACGCACCTGAAATGACACCCTCCGGGGTTCAAAAACCGGCAAATGCCCTGCCTCCAGCTTCGACGGGCCGGACGAGATACCTTCGTAGCCGGTATTCTCCGTAATTCCAGCAGGTCCCCCAGCCAACTCCAGTACCAACCAGCGTTGAAAATAACGCCGGTTGGTTTATTTACTTTTCTCTGTTCGCAAAATTATATGCGCACCCTTGGCATATGCTCAATCTTCGCAATGCCAACAGTGCGCCTCCCATTGGCCCAGCATGGTCCGAAATCCCTGGCCCAGCATCATCCGAAATACTCGGTCATCAATACCACGAGTACCGGCAACGCATTCTCACCTTGATCATAACCCATTAAAGCTACCGAATTATTCCGGGCCTCGCTACCGTCACTCGCCCTGCACCCTCCTGTCGTCGGATGCAGGAGCTTCGTGCCTTCCGCTCACCCTCCATAATCGGTACTTTAAAGCGTTATTGATCTATCCCTTTGCCGTTTGCCGGCTACGGTGAATGCATTGCCTCTTCAGCTTCGTTTGAATAGTTTCTCCGTCCAACTCCATTACCAAGCAGCGTGAAAAACGCAGCTTGGTCTACATACTTTTGTCGTTACGCCAACCGGCCTTGCCACCTTATTCGCCCTCGTCCCTCGGGCTTCAAAACGTGGCGGCTAAAGCCAACTTTGATTCACGCCCCTCCCCATTCCCTGAAAACAGGGAGGGTCGGGGCGGGGTCGCGACCCCCAGCGGTTTAATTAAATCATAATCTTCGTCAAAAATACCTTCAAAATTTTTCTACTCGCAAGGCCGGGGCCCGTTGGGTGCCGTCATTTTTTTGAATTATCCATTTATTTTTTATGGTAAAAAAATGACCGGCAGCCTTGCAAGCGAAAATTTTTTCCGCTGATTGTTGCCTACGATTTTGATTTAATGCTGAATTATATTCTCACCTAATAAAAATCAGGGTTGAATCCTGAACCCGGATTCCGATTTCCGGATTCCGGATCACCTGAGGTGCCTGGACGTCTTGATCAGCCGGTTCCCCATGAACAGCCGGCCCATACAAGCATATCGGATTCCATCAATGGCATGGTTGAATCGGTCCACCGGAACATTCAAAGGTTTTCCTGATGCATCTTCCTTCCATTTATAGTTTTTCAGTTCCCGTATAAGGTTTACCGATCGTTTAGTGATCCGCATAGGATACCGTTTCAGTATGTCAATCCCGGCCAGGATCGAATCCGGACCTTTGAACGTTGGTTTGATGTTAAACCCTTCCTGTCGGATCTCGTAAATACACTTGGGCTGGTTATCGGCGATAATTTCATCGGCCTTGGTGATCCCGATCTGGTTCATCCATTTGCATATGTCCGTATTGGTAAGGCCCCGGGAGTAAATCAGTTCATCTATAAACAACTCACCTCCGCTTAATCCTACCTTTACCAGGCTGGTGGGATCATTGGAAAATCCAAAATCTATGCCATAAGTGATCCACTTGCAGGATTCCGGCCACTGGTCAATGGTCCGCCAGTTGGTGAAGATCAGACCGGTAATCTGCCCGATTTCGCCCAGTCCATAGATCCTCCAGTAATTCTCATCCACTTGTTTCAGGTTCTCGATTTCCTTTACCTGTTCCGGAGGCAGGAATTGGATATTGTCCAGGTAGGTCGAATGGATGAAGCTGCAGTCTTTCCGGGGGATGACGATGTCATAGATCCAGTGTTCGTCCATCGACGGATTGAAGTCCAGGAAGATTTGCTTCTCTGTACGAAGTGAAAGCTGAACCCAGTCTTCCAGGCTCAGTTCATTGGCTTCATTGATGAATAGATAGGCACGCTTGGCGCCTCGTTTCTTCTGAGGCTGGTCCAGGCTCATAAATTCAAACAGGTTGCCGTTTAAAAGGTAAGTGTTCTCGGTCTTGTTGTGGCTTCGCTCATCGTACAGTTCTGCCATCCTGAGGATCTCGAAGAAGTCCCGCATGGCGGATGCTTTCAGGGCCGGCATGCTCCGGCGCACGATCGAAAATACCATGTCGGTCCCTTTGAAGGCCTTCACCAGGATGAGCAGCTGCAGGATCGAAAAGGTCTTTCCTGATCGGCTCCCACCCTGGTTCACCACGATCTTGGTACCGGCTTCATAGTTTTTCCGGAATACGGTTGATACCTTGATGGTTTTCTCCACGGGTTAAGGGTTTAACGGTTCCGTCGGCAAGCATGGCGCTTTGTATTACTTCAAAGGTGATCTTGGTGAGTTTGTCCTGGGCTGGGCCCAGGTCCACGTTCATCCGCTGGAGCTTCGGACGGACAAATTCCTGCAGGTTCATCCATAGTTCAACCTGGTCTTTTGGTTTCAGCTTCCTGATGCTGTCCTCAAGGGTTTCATCCAGGAGTTCAAGTACCCATTCAACCCGTTCTTTATATTCACGGGTTACTTTATTGGTTGATCCCTTGGGGCGGCCTCCCTCCCCGGGCTTAAATTGTGTACTGTTTGCTTTTCGTTCCATAACACCATATTTTCCCTTACAATAGGGCATTAATTGTATTTTTCCTTACTCGTCTTTTCAGCCGGTCATTTCCTGTAAACCAGCTTCTCAATCGTACTTACCGACACCCCGTAACTGTCACTCAACTCATTCTTAATATGGGTATAGGTCCGCCCTCCTTTTTCCAGGGTTTTTCCCTCCCTGGCGTAGGTAAAGTAAAGTTCTTTTACCAGCCATTTTTTTGCCTGGCTTACAGGAAGTAATCCTCTTATCACGAGTTGTTCCACTTCAATTCCGCAACGCTCTCTCAGGTCAACGATCACTTTTTCAGCTTCCGGATTCATATAGCCATTTCTTACAAAAATACTAATGAAATAATATTATAACAAGCTATCATGCAACTTTTTGCCAATATTTACTAAACAATTACTTTAAGTCAGTTGTATGTTTGTGCACTGCAATTTTCCCATTCGCTATGAAGTCATTTTCCACACCTCCCATCGCCTTCACTGTGGCAAGTATTGATGAAGGTACAGGCATACTTCAAAAGGTTATTGTGGCCCAGGTGGGTAAGGTGAAATCCTATTTCGAGCAGATCGACGCAATCACTCTGGCCCAGATCGAAAAGCTGGGTAACGAAAAAGAGAATGGAATAAAAGCCCGCTTTGGTCATCCCAATATGTGCAGCTCTTCGTTTGGCACCTATATCGGCCGGTTTAAAAATTTCAAAGTCGATGCGGATAAAGTCTATGGTGATCTGCATCTGGATGAGGTCTGTAAGGAATCTCCTTCCGGCAACCTCTATGCGTATATCCTGAAGATGGCCAAAAACAACCCGGATATGTTCGGGGCCTCTATTGCTTTTATCCCGGGGGAGCCGGTGATCACCGCCGATGAATACCCTGCAACCCGGGTAGAAGAACTTCTTGCAACGGACCTGGTGGATGATCCTGCTGCTACGAATTCTCTCTTTGCGGTGGATTCTTTCTCTTATCAGGCTACCCGGTTCCTGGATGAAAATCCTGCCATTGCCTGGCTCATTGCCAAAAAGCCTGATACCATCATGGAATTCATGCTTAAATATTTTTCAAATAACAACACTATGAAAAAAGAACTTTTCCAAAGGCTTAAAAACCTCCTGAACCCTACGCCGGACGGAGCAAACGCTGACGCTCTCAAGGATTACAACCAGACGGTTGAACAGCTCGAAGCCGACTATCAGAAACAGATTTCGACTCTGGAAGCCGATCACCAGAAACAACTCTCCGCGCTCCAGGATCAGATCACAACCCTTCAGGACCAGCTCAAAGCCCGTCCTACAACCGTCGAAGGCGCCGATCCCCAGCTTAAGGTCGGACCTTCAGAAGAAACCTTCGGCAAGCAGCTTTTAAAAGAAATGCCCATCCACCTCAAAGACAAACTCAAAAAATAATTATTCATCCTGCATCTTGCATCCCGCATCCTAACTTATAAAACCCAAAAATCATGTCAAATATTTTCAGCCACGCCATCAGCCCCGCTTTCACCAAGCAATCCATCCGTGAATTTTTCGTCAGCCCGTTCTTCATGGGCGAAGACATCCGGGGCGCCATCATGGTCCGCACCGACGTCAAGGGCACCGAGCTTCTGAACAAGATCTCCCGCCCTTCGTTTATTACGAAACCCAAAGCAGCTCCCGGCTTCACTCCCACCGGCACGTTTGCGCTGTCAACCCAGTCCATCACCGTGGCTCCCATGGCCATGGAATTCGAGCAGAACGCCCGGGCTTTCTGGGGTTCCATTGTGGAGCAATTGCTGGCTACCGGGTATAAGGAGGATGATATCGAGCGGATGAAGGAGCCCGATATCTGGAACAAGATCATGTTGCCGATCATTGCCCAGGCTGGTCAGCAGGACCTGATCCGCCAGATGTTCTTCGGTAATCCGGTCCAGGAAACCTTTGTATCCGGGGTTCCTACCGGCACGGTTGATACCAATTTTTCAGGGTATACCGGTTTCATGTCACATTTTCTTGTCAATCTTTATGCAGGAGCCATCCCCTCCGCCCAGCATGTGGTCATTGATTCGGCTACCTCGGCTGTCAAGGCCGAGAAAATTCTCACGTATACTTATGGTGCAACGGATACTTTGATTACAGTTACGATCAATGGCGTTGATTATACTCAGGCTTACGCCTCCAGCGCTACAGCTACTGTTGTTGCCTGGCTTGCCGCTCATAAAGCCACTATTGAGGCTCGTGCAGGGATCAATGGGGTCATTGTGACCAATCCCACCGGTGCCCAGATAAAGGTGGTTAGCAGGTATAAAGGCCAGACTTTTTCCTTTACTGCTATGGCTAATAGCGGAGGTTCTTTTGCAGCCACTGGAACTGTTGCAGCGGTTAAAGCAGGGGCTTTGGCTTCCGGTGAAGCAGATGCTACCCTCGAAGAAATGATTGATACGGCCCGTCCCGAATTGTTTGAATTTCCTCTGGTGTTTATGGTGACCCGCTCCATGTGGAGGAACTTGGTCCATACCATCAAGAATAAAACCGGCGACCTTCCGCTGACCATGATGCTGAATGGCGTTAATGTTCCTTCCTATGAAGGCTATCCGGTTCTCATCCGTCCTGATTGGGATACCTGGATTGCCACCTACCAGAATGGAGTTCAGCCTCACCGGGCTGTGTTTACCACCCAGCAGAACCTCATTTTTGCTACTGATGGGCTGATGGATCCTCAGGATATCGAATCCTGGTATAACCCCGATCTGCAGATGAGGCGTTACCGGGTCCAGTATAAAGCTCAGACTGCATACCTGCACTCCGAACTACTGATGCTTGCCGGCTTCGGAGATTAATTCACTCATCACTCATTACTTGTCACCGAATGTCTGCCAAACAAATCACGGCCCCCCGTTTTTTCGAGTTCAATTACGCTCCGGTCCTTGATTTATTTGATACGGATTATATTGCATCCCGGGTCAATTATCAGGACTATATCCCCTTTGGCGATGATAATGCTCTCCCCCGCCAGTTGATCAAGCTGGCCCGGGAGGTCCCTGTTCACAGGGCAATCCTGAATTCAAAAACCAACTACATCATTGGCCAGGGAATTCAGTCTTCCGATACGGCAACTTCACACTTTATTCACTTTTCAAATAACATTAAGGAACCCTTCTTATACACGCTCAAGAAGCTGTGTTTTGACTTCCTCACCTTCGGAAACTGTTATTATGAGCTGGTTTCCAACAAAAATAAATCCTTTGTCTTTGTCTATCATCAGGATGCTTCCCGGGTACGATTGCATGTCGATGGCAAACAGGTTCTGATCCATCCCTGCTGGGATTTGTTTAAGGGCAAGGATGACAAGGATCTGCAAACCATCGCGCTCTTTCCTGAATTCTCAAAGGGTTCCGACGGATTGTTGCATTCTATCGTCCAGATCAAAGATTACGAGCCGGAATTCTTTTACTATGGTATTCCGTCTTATTTCGCCGGCATCCGTAATGTCATCATCTCGGGTCTCACCAACATCTGGAATCAGACCCGGCTTGAATCTTCTTTCGCCACTCCCGGCCTTCTGGTGATTCCGGGAGTCAATTCCGATGAGGCAGCCGATGAACTGGATGCAATGTTTCAGCAATACAAAGGCGCTCTCAGTTCCAAGGCCAACGAAATCATCATTCAGTATCTTTCCGATCTTGGGCCTGGTATCAGTTCCCAGGAAGCCAAGTTCATCTCCTTCAACCGTGACAAGGAGGACAATTGGACCAGTCTTCACAAGCAGTCCGAAATCTCCCTCATTACCATTCACAACTGGTTCCGCACCCTTACTCCTTACTCCGACGAAAAAGCCGGCTTCGACTCCGGCCGCATCCTCAATGAGTACGATATTGCCATTTCCACAGTCATCCACCCCATTCAGGAAGTCTTTATCCAATCACTGGAAACCTCTCTTTCAGAGTGCAACCTGCAGTTCAAAGACTTCGAATTCATCAACACCCCACCCATCTCCCGCATCAACCCCATGAAATATGTATGGGAAATCCGCCGCGACACCGGCCTCGACTACGACAAAACCGACCCCGTCCAAAAACTACTCGTCCTCCAACTCAAAAACATCTACCCCTCCTCCGACACTTTAAATATATAATTTATCACGACCATCACGCCATCACGTTCATCACACAACCCATGCCTCTCATAACTGCCACCGAAACCATAGCTCTCGCCTACGTCACCGAACTCGACCCCACGATGATCAAATCCGAGGTCATCCAGACCGCCGAGCTCAAATACGTGAAACCCGTATTGACCGCAGCGCTCTATGATGATGTCGTTGCCAATCCCGATGATTATACAACACTCATCACATCCTACATCAAACCCTGCCTCGCTTTCTTCGTCAAATATGCCATGCTCAACCAGCAGTTGCTCGAAACAGCCCAGTACACCCCGGGCGCCGATCCATCATTGTCACCTGCCCTGGTTGAAATCTCCACCGCAGTATTGCTCCCACGGGATCACCGCCGCGATACCATGCAGGAAGTTCTCTCAATTGCCCGTTCCAAACAAACCCTCCTGCAGGAATACGTAATCGCCCAGAATTATCCATTATACACAGCCCCCACCTCCAAAAGAGTCTCCGGCTTCAGAATAGTATCAACCAATTCGTAACTCGTAAATCATTTATTATGTCCATCGCCCGCAGAATGATTCAATGCTCTTTGCCTGTCTCAGGTGGAAATGCATTAACCCCATACATTCAGATCCCGAACGGAGCTACCAAACTTACCATTCAGTTTATCTACTCCGGATTGGATGCTGATATCACCCTGACCATGCTTCAGAGTCTCGATGGGGCCAATTTTGATACCTGTGTCAATGAGGATGATGCTCCAATCACCATCACCCTCGACAAAGACTTCGCCTCCATGACCCTCAATGTCGCCGATCTCCTGACAACCTGGGTTCAATTCTCCATGGATATCGGCGAAGCCACTACCGGTACCCTCGATAAACTTCATGTCATGATGACCTGATAATTCATTCTCAATCGTAAATCCTTCAATCATGGGCAGCTCTAAATACTTCCTTATGGGTCAGCAGAACCGGGGGACCACCAACTACCGGGATTTTACCCAGCAACTTTCAGCCCCGGCCCGTCCGCGTTCCGGGATAATCCGGGCCTGGCTCGACAGCCTGGGTATCCTGAATTTTCTCGCAAGTACAGGGCCTGCCATTAAAGCCATCCTTGGGATCCAGGCCGATTATGATGATGCAATCTTAAAAAAGCATTCCAATGCCAGTGATCATACGCATGCCAATGCCACAGCATTAGCGGCGGTTTCCGGCAACAATACCGGTGATCAGGATCTTTCCACATGTTCTAAAGCTGTTCAGGGAACCTTATCAGCCGGCTCCCTGGCCGGCAATGCCCGGGGCGCCAATGCAACCGATTTCCAGTTTGTCCGTGAAGCTGTTACCCGTGTGGCCAGCGGAGCCGGTTCATTCATTGCCGGCGGACAGCATAACCAGGTTTCCGGTGCAAACTCTATGGCTGCAGCCGGTTCCCATAATGAAGTTAGCGGACAGTTCTGCCTGGTTTCAGGAGAGCATAATGAAATCACCGGTGACTATAGCTCTGCCTTCGGTGACCAGCATCAGGTAAGTGGTGATAAAGCAATGGCAGCCGGTTCCGGGCATGTCATATCGGCCGAAACAGGCTTTGCTGAAGGCGATGGCAATATTATTTCTGGCTACGCCGGCCATGCCGAAGGCAGCATGAATGAATGTGCCGGTGATTATTCCCATACCGAAGGCTGCAATGCAAAAACCTACAATATCTATCAGCATGCCAAGGCCTCCTGCGGGTTCAGTAATCCTGGCGAGATTGGCGAAGCCCAGTATACCAATATCATTGCCCGGGGGACCACTGAAGACGATAGCCCACTGGTCCTCCTGGTAGGCGAAGAACAATATGTTATTCTCATGGATAACAAGATGAATGCCTTTCGCATCATGGTTGTTGCCGCTTCAGATGACAATTCAAAAGGAGCTGCCTATGAGTTCAAAGGCCTCATCAAAAAGGATGCAACCTCAGCCTCCACGGCCATCATCGGGTCTATTACAAAAACGGTGATTGCCGAAAGCGTATCAGCCTGGGACGTCACCGTTGAAGCCGATACAAGCAATGGCGCCCTTAAGATATCGGTCATCGGGGCATCCGAAACAACGATACGCTGGGTAGCCTTTGTTGAACTGGTCGAAGTAGCCTTTTATGGCTCGTAACCAACAGTCCGTGTACAATCCGAACTGTAAAAAGATCAATGAAATCAAGCTAAATCTGGTTTTTATGATAAAAGAATGGAAAATATTCGGTCTCCCACTACCCCAGGCAATCAGCCTGCTAACATTTCTTGTGGCCATTATTTCCATCTGGATTCACATGGAAATCCGTCTGGCCGAAATAAACGTCGAACTCTCCAACCTCAAACAGGATCTCATCTTTCACAAGGCCGACAATAGCCGCGATCTTGAAAACCTCCGCACCGACATTAAATCCGATACCCGCGAAATCCTGAAAAAGATCGACGAAATCCAAATCTATCTCCGAAACAAATAATTCATTCAATCAATGGTACATCGTAAATTCTAAATCCATGAACTCGAAATTTCTTAGTCTGAACTGGATGGACCTTTTAAAAGGTCTGCTCATTGCTGTCATCGGTGCAATGCTCACAGGAATTTACCAGGGTATCCATGCCAGGACGTTAACCTTCACCTGGACCTTCTTTCAACCCATTGTATTGACCGGACTTGATGCTGCTTTTGCCTATCTATTAAAGAACTTCCTGTCAAACAGCCAAGGCGAACTATTGAGAACCGAAAAATGATGACATCAGAAAAGGGGCTTGCCCTCATCGAGTATTACGAAGGCATCCGGTCATTGGCATATCGTTGCCCTGCAGGGGTATGGACGATCGGGATAGGCACAACCATCTATCCCGACGGAACCCCGGTTAAAGAGGGCGATAGAATATCCTATAAGCAAGCCAGGGACTATTTGATGCATGATCTCCGTAAAATCGAATACCAGATTAGTCAAATGCTTACAATCTGCCTCCTGCAGCACCAATTCGATGCCCTGGTATCATTTGCTTATAATGTCGGATGCAATGCACTCCGCAAATCAACCCTACTCAAATACGTCAACGAAAGGGAAACGAACACCTCCATTGAATTTGCCTTTCTCATGTGGACAAAATGCCCGGGAATTCCCGGCATCGACGATGATCATGATGGCCAGGTCGATGAACCAGGCGAAAAACAAGACTCACCAGGCCTTACCAAAAGACGGAAGTCCGAAGCCTGGTTATTCATCAACAATGAACTGAAATATTTTTAGCTATGGCATTTCCATTAGATTCATCCAATAATTCCGGGACAATAAACCGGTCCCTATTATGGATATCCATTATCTTGGCCTTTTTGCTTATCGGAGCCGTTGTATTAGAGCGGGTTTTGCACGACTCCTCCAGAAACAAGATACTTTGTGATCAGGCCTCATTGATATCTTCATATAAGAACGCCCCGGTTAAAATAGATACGATCCATGATACTATTCGCGAGCCAGGCCAATTCATCATCAAACCCATTCCAGTTAAAACAGTCATTCACGACACCATCCTGGTCCCCTACCGCGAATGTTGGTACGATTCCGTGTTCAGCCAAACCGGCATCCGGTTCCACTGGCAGGCCAAAGGAGACCTCGAGTTCATTTCCTTCTCCGATTTCGTATTACCCAAAGATATTATCACCATCACCCGTCAGATAGACACCTGCATCATTAAACCCCTTCCAAAACAACCCTTTTTCCGCATAGGCCCCTATGTTGGCATGTCCCTAAATTCATTCAGCAAGTTCCCGGGCCTCGAAGCCGGTGCCCAACTCATCATCAAAGATCAACTCACAATATCCGCCGGGGGCCTTTACCTCAATGGGATTTATGGCAATATTAGATTAGGCTGGCTCTTCAAATAATTGGGTTTTTGTAATCCTGATTTATCTTGTAACTTTACCCCTGTTATAAGTATAAATCATGTCTGCCTTTCAAACATCCAAGAAGTTTAACTTTAAGCTGATAAACTTCCAATTGCCAATATGTCAATATTTTTCAGGAACCATTCTTCATAGGTCTAAAAGAACGGAAGGAACTATTTACGCTGGTCATGTGGCCGTTTACAGCCATCATGCGATAATTAATACCTCATGCTAAGAAAACTTCTGCAATAACTTAAATGATAAAATAATGGGAATAATTGAATTAACTGTAACGTCTTGCATTCATCTAGTTAGAAGCAACTTAAAAGACTTAAAACCAATTTCTATTGGCTCTGGAGTGATTATTAAGTATAAAGAAAGGTTTTTCATATGTACTGTTTCTCATTTTTCAGACTATCCTGATGAAAATATTGGAATTGTGACTGGAAGAGTTAAAAATAATGAGACAGAGATTTTTTACTTAGGTGATTTCTCATATCTGACAAAGATAGATTTTGAAGAAATGCCTGATTCAGAAGATTTAATTTATTGTATTGAGAATCCTGACCAAAGTGGGACTAAACTTGATATTGCATTTCGTGAGATTTCTTTGCTCGAAAATATTGTTCAAGACAAACGTGAATTTGATTTGAATGGCGTTGGAAAGATTACTGTTAATGAGGGGGGGAAGTCAATGCTTATTGTTGAAGATGATTATCAAATTGATCCAAATGAGTATTGTAGTTTTTTCGGTAGAATTAGGCCAAATCTGAATAATGGAATATTGAATTTTCAAGAAGCTTTGTATTGGGGATTACCAATAAAATCTATCGGTGAAGAGTTTATAGAGCTGGATTTAGGGGCTCCTATAAATGACCGTACAAGATTTAAAGGTTGTAGTGGAGCTCCTATAATTGATACTAAAGGTCGATTAGTAGGACTAATAACTCATGGGGAAAAAGATCTTACAAAGTGCAGCATTTATGGGTTTAGATTTGATAAAGTTAAACAATGGATTGATTTAATGTATTTTCAAAAACCCTTGGAAAGTTTATAAAGTGACAGGAATGATACTAACTAATATAATAGGGTTATGTCGGAACTAACCGAAAAACAAATAAAGACCCGGTGGGTTGATATAAAAAAACAAATAAAGGAACGTCCGTTATTGGCTTATAGAGTAAGTATTCCTCTTGATGAATGGGATAAATATATGCATTCAATTCCTTCGACTGATGAAATTAATCGAATTTACTATGCAATCAAGGAGGACAGAAAAACAAAGACATTAAGAATAAAAGAAGGATTGTCCAAAATTATCGGATATAGAGAATCAAAAGAGTTTAGTCGAAAGACAAGAGTATCCGATACAATAATTAGAGATATTTTAGAGGGTAAAAAAGATATGGTAGGATATGATGTGATAAATAAATTAGAGATTTTTTTATATGTAACAATGCAGGATTTTGAAATATCTATTGAGAACCCGTTGAATTTGAAGAATTATACAATAGAGTCTATAAGTGAAATAGCTTCCGATATCAATAAAGTAGCTGACAATATTAAGCATTATTGTTTCAAATTAACAGAATTAGCAAAGAAACAAGAAAAAGAGAAAGATTGGTCAGGCTGTGATATTGAACCTTCAGATTATCTCGCATCTAATATTGAGAGTTTATCTGAATTGAAGAAACAAATTGATTTATTTTGGGGAACTTATATAGATAAAAAGGATAAATAAAAAGCACAAAACAAACAACATTGTATATCAGTTAGGGCAAGGTTAAATGATAATCAGTACAACAAAAAATATGTTTATTTAGCAGCGGTTTACCGTTAGCTAAATATTACCATCGCAAAAATCATGCAATTAAACCCCTTGTCTCCCCGCAAATCCCTCAATAAAGCCTACCTCAAGGTAAAGCCTTCCAGGAGTGAAATTGAACTATTCAAGAAAAACCTGATCGGTTTGCTGGATGGTCTCGATGAATCCGAATCAGAAGAGCATAATAAAAATGACCTGGGTAATTTTCTAAGGAATACTTTCTATCATCCAAATTTTTATATCAATACCAAAGACCGCACCGATCTTGTAATCCATAATGGCCCTGATTCAAAGAGCTTCCCCGCGGTACTGATCGAAGCTAAAAAGCCATCGAATAAAGGCGAGATGATCAGGACCGACAACCTGAACGCAAAAGCTTTCCATGAGCTTATCCTGTATTATCTCCGCGAGCGAATTACAAACCATAACCTTGAGATTAAGCATCTTATCGCCACTAATGTCTACGAATGGTACGTTTTTGATGCCAATTTCTTCGAAAAAACTTTCGCTCAAAATAAGACTCTGGTAAAACAGTTTACCGATTTTGAGGAAGGTAGATTAGCTGGTAAAATCACTGATTTTTTCTATAAGGAGATTGCCGAGCCCTTCATGACTTCAGTAACTTCCGAAATTTGTTTCACCTGGTTCGATTTCAGGGAGTATGAGAAGCCGCTGCGAAATGATGATAAAAAGGATGATTCTAAATTAATAGCACTCTATAAACTTCTATCACCTGAACACTTATTAAAGCTTCCCTTTGCGAATGATAGCAATAGTCTTGATAAAGCATTCTACGCAGAATTGCTTCATTTCATGGGGTTGTCCGAAATAAAGGAGGGCAGTAAAAAGCTGATTGGCCGAAAGCCGGAAGCACAACGTGATCCCGGTTCCCTTATCGAGAATGCCATGATCCAGATCGAAAGCCGGGATATGATCAGCCGGGTCAGTAAACCATCCCAATTCGGTGAAACTGTCCAGGACCGTCTCTTCAATGTTTCCCTTGAATTGGTGATCACCTGGATGAATCGCGTATTATTCCTGAAACTGCTCGAAGCTCAATTGATTAAATATCACAAGGGGGATTCCTCTTACTCTTTCCTTTCCAGCGATAAAATCCATGGATATGATGCCCTGGATAGCCTGTTCTTTCGAGTGCTTGCAAAAAAGATTCAGGAACGAGATCCTGGTGTGGCCGCATTATTTGAAAAGGTTCCTTATCTGAACAGCTCCTTGTTTGACCCAACGGACCTGGAACGGGAAACAATATTTATCAGTAACCTGCAGGATGATAGTCTCATTCCTATTTATTCCGGCACCGTTTTGAAGAATAATACCGGTAAAAGACTCACAGGATTATTACCCGGGATGGATTATCTCTTTGCATTTCTTGATGCATATGATTTCTCAGGTGAAGGTGCCGAAGTGATCCAGGAAGAGAATAAAACGCTTATCAACGCCTCGGTTCTCGGTCTGATTTTCGAAAAAATCAATGGATATAAAGATGGCTCCTTTTTTACTCCCGGTTTCATTACCATGTACATGTGCCGCGAAACTATCCGCCGAGCAGTAGTACAGAAGTTTAATGAAGTGAAAGACTGGAACTGCAATAATTTGGATGAGGTTTATGATAAATGTGGGGATAGAAAAGAAGCCAACGAGATTATCAACCAGCTTAAGATTTGCGATCCTGCAGTGGGTTCCGGACATTTCCTCGTTTCAGCCCTGAACGAGATCATTGCCATAAAGAGCGAATTGAAAATATTGTCAGATAGTGATGGAAGGAGATTAAAAGAATACCATGTTGAGGTTGTCAATGACGAACTCATCATTACCGACGAAGATGGTGAATTATTTGAATACAATCCCCGGAACTCCGAGAGCCAGAGGATCCAGGAAACTCTTTTTCATGAAAAGCAGACCATCATTGAAAATTGCCTGTTTGGCGTTGATATCAATCCCAATTCAGTCAAAATATGCCGATTGAGATTATGGATTGAGTTGCTGAAGAATTCGTATTATAAGGCAGAAAGCAATTATAGTGAGTTGGAAACCCTTCCTAACATCGATATCAACATTAAATGTGGTAATTCCCTCATCTCCCGCTACGCTCTGGATGCCGATATTAAACAGGCATTGAAGAAAAGCAAATGGAACATCCTCAGCTATCGTCTTGCCGTCATGACCTACCGTAATGCCCGGGGTAAAGAAGAAAAGAGGGAAATGGAACGTCTCATCGAATCAATCAAGTCCGATTTCGAAACAGAAGTTGCAGCCAATGATAAACGCTTCATTCAACTGAAAAAACTTAATGGAGATCTGTTTACTCATACAAACCAGACTTCCCTTTTTGAACGATCAAAAAAAGAACTGGCCGAATGGAACAAGAAATTAAATGAGCTCACAGGCAAAATCAAAAAACTTGAAACAGAACTCGAAGAGATTAAAAACAATAAAATCTATGAGAATGCCTTTGAATGGCGGTTCGAATTCCCGGAAGTGCTCAGTGATGAAGGGGATTTCGTTGGGTTTGATTTGGTGATAGGGAATCCACCATACGGGGTAAAGTTTAATACTATCGAAAAAACTCTATTTACAAGTTGCTATCACACTATAGATGATATATATACAATCTTTTTTGAAAAAGGCCTTGATGTTTTAAAGCGAAACGGAAATCTATCATTTATAACTCCAGTATTTTGGCTTACGGGAGATAATTATCTTTCAACTAGAAAATTACTTCTAAGTAAAACTCATTTAGAAATTGGAATCACCTTGCCATATAATATTTTTGCAGATGCCTATGTCGATACTGGAATTTTTATATTCTCAAAGGAGATCAAATCATTAGGATCTAAAGTTTATGAATTTGATCCCAAAGATAAAATTGATATTGTTGCTTTAAATTCATTGTCTTTTAATCTTATGGGTACTAATGAATGGGAAAGTTCAAAGGATATTAAAATTATTTTTAACCCTGTTTCACGTTCTTTATCCAATAAACTTGGAAGATTTAGTAAGAAAATGTCCGATCTCACCGCGTCGATAAGAGGGATATTAGCAGAAACAGAAGATTACTCAAATTCTCAAGTTAATAGTGACTATAAACCAATCTTTATTGGCAAATTGGGTAGGTATTACATGGATGATGTTTGTCAGTATGTTAAATATGGCGAAAATTTAAAGGAGAAACCGTCATCATATGATTTCTTTGAGGGGGAAAGGTTATTAATCCGTAGAATTGTTAATCGACAATTTCGCATTATGGCAACCATTGCAACAAGTCCGTTTGTTAATAAAAAAGATATTTATATATTCAAACCTATTTCTACTGATTATAGCTGCAAGTATCTTCTCGCAATTCTTAATTCAAAGCTAATTTCGTTTATAATGACAAAAGGTTCAACAAGTGCAAAAAAAGATGATTTCACTCAATTAACTTTAAATGATATACGTCAATTGGGAATACCAAGCCCTACTGAACGGCAAAAATTTTTAATAGAAGACTTGGTTGATAAAACCATAACATCAAAAAAAACAAATCCCATCCTAGAGATCCCTGCCATAGATAAAGACATTGATCAATTAATCTATGAGTTGTACGGACTGACTGAAGAAGAAATAAAAATCGTTGAAGGATATTTTACTGTTTAATAATATGTGGCACCAAGAGGAACTCGATCAACTTTCTGATGATTTATCAAAGGCTTTGGTAACTCTGTATGAATTTAAAGTGATTTTTGATAATAACGAGAAACAGCTCGCATTGCTTAATAGTACTGCTCCGTTTTTTTTCTTGAGGTTATATGATTTGTATTGGAATGAGCTTATCATGTCTATTAGCCGGCTTACAGATCCAAGCCAACAAAGAAATCATGAAAATTTGTCTGTTTTTATTTTAGAAGATTTTGCAACAGATTTGCCGTCAATGGAAAAGGATCATCTTCGCGCAAATTTTTTACAAATCTCAAACGAAGCTCAATTAATTCGCAAGTTCAGAGATAAATTTATTTCTCACCGGGATAAGGAAGTAACCAGGATTCTTCCTGAAAATAGGGAGACGCTTTACGTACAGAAAGTCGAAGAAGTCTTCACTCTTATCGAGGATAGTATTAACATCTTCCATCATTTCTATGAAAACTGCTATGAAGATCATAAACCTTCATTAGTCGTTAAAGGCGCACAAACTTTAATTTATTACTTGGGGTTAGGGAAAACTTTTGAAGACATTCAGGATAAAATGCCTTTCCAACACTCAACAATCGATAAAATTTAAACGGATTTCTATGGCACTACCCATCAATATAAAAGAATTAGTTCACGGAAAGGTTGTGGAATGGGAACGCCTTGAATTCAAGGCGGGCTGGAATCCCGAATCTGTGTTGCATAGTATTTGTGCCTTTGCAAATGATTTCAATAATTGGGGTGGTGGTTATATCTTTATTGGTATAGCTGAACACAATGGCAAACCTGTTCTTCCTCCCAAAGGATTGGCCGAAGAACAGGCCGATGCTATTCAGAAAAAAATTAGGGAATTATCCCGCAAGATTGATCCCTTTTATTTTCCGGTAGTACAACCTGAACTAATAGATGGGCAATTGGTTTTGATAATCTGGGTCCCTTCAGGCGACCGACGGCCATATTCTGCTCCTGTATCATTATCTAAGAAGAAATCTGAGCGAGCCTTCTATATCCGCGAGAATTCCTCTTCTATTGCTGCTCGCGATCATAAACTTACCGAGCTTCTCCGTCAATCGTCGCATTTGCCTTTCGACGAATGTGTTAATCCTGTGGCAACCTTGGCCGACTTAGATTTAGGGTTGATCCGCCAGCATCTCCAAAAAACGGGCAGCCGGCTTTTTGAAGAAAGTACAACTATGTCGTTCCCCGATCTATGCCGCAATTTAAAAATCGCCAGCGGCCCTGTTGAAAACTTCCGTCCGTTAAACCTGGCGCTGCTTTTATTTTCCGAGAAGCCTGATATCTGGTTCCCGGGTACTCAGATTGAATTAGTGATCCACAATCCGCTTAAACTAAAGGAATATGAAGAGTATTTCTTCAAGGGGCCTGTTCAAATACAGCTTAATACTGCTCTTAATCTGATAAAAGAAAAAGTAATCCGTCAAAAAGTCATTAAAGTTGATGGTCAGGCTGAATCTCTTAAAATATTCAATTTCCCTTTCGTGGCGATTGAAGAGGCTCTTGCTAATGCCATTTTTCATAAAGATTATAGCCTGCATAAACCTGTTGAAGTCCAGGTTTGGCCAAATAAAGAAATTACTATTCTGAGCTTTCCGGGTCCAGTTCCGCCTATTAACAATCGCGATTTGCAAAAGGAACGCATCATTGCCCGCGATTATCGCAATCGCCGCCTGGGCGATTTCCTCAAGGAGCTGCATCTCACCGAAGGCAGGGCTACGGGTGTGCCACTTATTCATCAAAGTTTAAAAGCCAATGGTTCTCCCGATGCCACATTATTCACTGATGAAGAGCGAACCGTATTTTTAGTGACAATTTATGTCCATAAATCATTTGAAAATGAACCAATGGTTGTGCCTGTCCATGAACCTTCTCTCGCCACTTGGGAAGATCTCATAGTATATTTTAATCAGATTATCGAACAAGTAAACAGCAAATCAGGTGCACAGGTAAGTGCACAAGTAAATGCACAAGTAAGTGCACAGGTAAGTGCACAAGTAAATGCACAAGTAAGTGCACAGGTAAGTGCACAAGTAAATGCACAGGTAAGTAGTATTTTAACTGCAAATGGAATCAATGTTGAAAAAACACTAAAGATCCTTGAAAGTATCGAGTTGCTCCCATTACCCAGAGAAACTATTCTGTCACGGTTAGGCCTATCAAAGCATTATAAAAACTATACGAATTATATATCTCCCCTAATAGAAAAAGGCTTGGTGGCTTATACCTCTCCTGCTTTATTAACATCACGGAATCAACACTATAAAATTACACTACAGGGTCTGATTCTTTTGAAAATCCTTGAACACGGTATCAAATGATTTTTCATATTTTGATGTGTACTTTTATGTGTACCAAAGAAAAAAGCCACCTACATTCTCTTTGTAAGTGGCTCATTTTCAGCTCCCCCTGCTGGACTTGAACCAGCGACCCTCTGATTAACAGTCATAACGATATGCTATTTTGTTTCTAACGGTTATTACCTGTTTGTTAATTAAGTAATTCAAGTACAATCACATACAAGTTTTCATTTAATATTTGATATTTCTTTTTTTCGAGATATTAAGGCCATTTGTTATGCAAAATGTTATGCAAATTATTACCTTTGTCGTGTATCCATTTGATAAAATATAGTATGAAAAGTAAACCTAAATCTGATATCACTACAGCTATTTACCTTGACACCCGTCGGTCAGATAAGGACGAGGCTTACCCTGTAAAGTTACGAATAACATATAAAAGAAAGTCCCGATTGTACAGAACAAAATTTTATCTTACCGAGGATGATTTTCAAAAAGCTATGGGGGAAAAACCAAGAAACGACTATAAAGACCTTCATAGAGAATTATTAGGTGTAGAGAAACATGCTCTGGAAATTATTGGTAGTCTTAAAACATTCTCATTTGAAGCATTTAAACGTCGTTTAGTAACAAATACAGCGGACCAGGCAAACCTGTTTTCAGCTTTCAAGGAATATATTGCTGAATTAGAAGATGATGATCGGGTAGGAAATTCATCTGTTTATACCACCGCTCAACATTCACTGGAGAAGTTCCATCCTGGGGATTCGCTGAACTTTTCTGAAATCACACCAAAATTTCTTAAACAATATGAGAAATGGATGGTTGAAACAGAATCCAATGGCATGACTACTGTCGGAATATACCTTCGTTGCGTCCGCAGGCTATTCAACCGTGCAATTCGCAATGGTTTTGCAAAACGAGAAGAATATCCATTTGGAAGAGAGCTCGATCAATATCAGATTCCTGAGCCAAGGAATGTTAAAAAGGCTTTACCACTGTCAGACATTCAGAAAATTTTCAATTATAATTCTGATAATTCCAGCCCGGCATCATATTCTCGTGACATTTGGATATTTTCCTATCTATGCAATGGGATTAATATGAAGGATATTTGCTTATTGCGATATTCAGATGTTTTAAGAGATACAATTGTCTTCAGAAGAGCAAAGACAATGCAGACGAACAGAAAAAATAAATCAATAGAAGTAGTAAAGACATCAGAAATAAACAAAATCATCGAGAGATGGGGTCAAAAACCTCCTGATCCTGATAAATTTATTTTTCCTATCTTGAGTGAGAATCTAACCACAAAGCAGCAGAAAGCCAAAATAATGCAAGCAATAAAACAAGTGAACAAATATATAAAACGCATTGCCAGTGAGTTGAAAATTAAGTCCGATGTTACAACATATACTGCAAGACATTCATTTGCAACGATCCTGAAAAGGGCTGGTGTAAATATTTCCTATATTAGCGAAGCGCTTGGACATTCAACATTGACGACCACACAGGGATATCTTGGCAGTTTTGAAAACGATGAAAAGAAAAGAATGGCAGCCTTGTTGACTAACTTCCCGGAGAGTAAAAATAACCGGAAACGGACTGTCAGGCATTAAAATAGAAATTCTACTTACGCTGATGCTGTGGGTTTATTTGGGCGTTTTATAAGATTCAATTGATTAATTATCATACAAATTTGAATTAATGAATAGGACTGTTTTAGATAAATGTTTGAAGACATTCTTAGATGCATATCGTGATGAACAGGCAACATATGATCTCCTATTTGGGCGTGAATCTAATTTCCTTTCTACGATCCTTGAAGAATTCCAAGAGGAACTGAGATTTAATATCTTATTTAAAGTAAGCCATCAAGAAAAAATAGACATAGTCAAACTTTATATTTCTGAAATTGAAAGAGCAAAATCATACGGAGCAATGAATGTCGTAATAGATATTGATCTTTTATCTAATGATGATGAAAATCATTCATATGCTGAAGCTACACGTTTAACAAGACAAGTAGATGGATTATTAAGCTATTTCTTTAAAAAGCTTCTAGATATGATTCAATCCCAATGCAAAATTTATAATCTTCCATTTTTTCGCATCCACAATGAGATGCGTTTTTTTTTGGCCGGACTCAATTATGATCTAATTGCTGGTCATGAAGAAAGTAAAACGCAGAAATCAAAACCGACCTCGATTGCTTCCCAAACCTTGAAGAAGATGAATGTTGAAGGCGAAAAGGAATTCAATGAAATATTAATGAGGATCAGGAATTCTGAGAATCTTTTTTGGAAGGATATTCCTATGGAAATGGTTATTGAACATTTCAAAGTTTTCTTAAAATCCGAGAACAGATTCGAAATTCCGTTTCTTACTGAAGATCAGTTCGTTTCATTTCTGAAAAGGAGTTTTCTTAAATTTAAGACTGAACCAAGACAAAGAATGTATTGTCCTTATGGGAAAAAAGGATTGATTATAAAAAGGTTTTATGAGCTCTATTCTATCCAAGTTGGAAAAGGATATGATCAAGAAAAAGATACCTATATCGATCTTATAATGGATTGTTTTGAAAATTGGGATAGACAAACCGTTGAGTTTCTTTTTAAACCTGGTAAAACCAAGGTGGAGTGGAATTAATACTAAAAAGGTCATTCGTTAACCCTTTTCTTGTACTTCTTCTTATCTCTGTTTTGTCTCTTTTGTATTTCGTTTTGTCTCTTTTGTATTTCGTTTTGTCTCTTTTGTCCTTTAAATAAAAACTGATCAATAAGGATATAATATTGCGGTCTGTTTAATAAAAAACTAAACGCAATATGGAAATTACCTTTGATCAACTACCGTTGGCTGTTCACCAGATTCATGACAAACTGAATAATATTGAACGGCTATTACTTTCACGCAGTGAAATATCCCTGCCTGAAGAGGATAAACTTCTAACCATTAAACAAGCGGCCGAATTCCTTGTTCTTTCCGTACCAACAATTTATGGTTTGGTACAGCGTCATGAAGTGCCTGTTTGCAAACGCGGCAAACGTCTTTATTTCTCCAAACAAGACCTGACTTCATGGATTAAGGACGGGAGAAAGAAAACCAACTCAGAGATAGAGGCTGAAGCTCATACATATTTATTAACATCAAAAAACAGGAGGTAACAAATGTCAATGGTTAAAAATCTAAAAAGGATTCATGAAAGCGTGTATGAAATTAATCTTTGTATGGAGGATTTTGAGGCTCTTCAACTTGCCACAACAGATAACAATTATCCAGCAAATCTTCTCATAATTATAAAATCTATACAAGCACGATGCCAATATATTCAAGAACTTCTGGATAAAGGTATCGCACTGGAAAAAGAGCTTGATAAAATTAAGAAAGAGCTTAAAAAACATCATTTCATCTTGTCGTACCAATAATTAACTGATATGTTTATGGGATTGTTTTTTATAAAAAACAGTATCAATATTCCAATAAACTTTTTAGGTATCGGAACTATAAAGATCCTGATAATATTAAATTCACGGGGAAGGGAAGCTTCCTTGCATCAGATAGTTTCCCTTCCAAACATTTATTTCCTGGAGAAAAATCAGAGAAATTATATTTTGCCGGAATGTCCGGAAACTTCGGTTTTAAAATTCGAAGTCCTGGATGCCATCATAAATTCCGGCGTAAAGTTCTCAAAAAGATTAAAGGTTTCGAAACATGGGCTATTCTGGCTTAATCATGATATAATTCGTTCGGGCTTGAATAAGAGCTGATATTCAAGGTGAAAAGAAATAGTAATGAAATCGCAAGAGAAAAAAGATAACGAGGGTGGTATCAAAAAGAAAACTTTGGCGATTGTCGAAGTTCAGAATGTGCTCCTGCAATGGTATGATCTTAACTATAATGAAGTTAAGCATGTGGTTGAGGGTTGCAAAAAAGGAGAAAATAATGTTCAGGAAATAAAGGATAATAATTTGTTAATCAGATTACTTAATAATGGATACCATATTTCACAGGCAACCCTAAAGGCATTGTTGAATTCGGATTTTGTACCGGTTTATAATCCAATACAAAAGTATTTTGATTCCCTTCCACTCTGGACCGAAGGGAGCAGGGATTATATCAATGAGCTTGCAAACCATGTAAAAGCAATTGATCAGGAGAAATTCAATCACCACTTTAAAAAAATGCTGGTTCGTGTCATTGCGTGCGCACTGGACGACCGAGCGTACAATAAGCATGCTTTTATCCTGGTAGGTGCCAAGCAGCACACAGGTAAAAGCACATTCTGCCGATTTCTTTGTCCTCCTTCTCTTGAAAATTACAGAGTTGATACCATTCCTGAAGGTAAGGATTCGCTTATTACACTTAGTGAAAATTTAATTATCAATCTGGATGAATTAAGTTCCATGAACAAAATTGAGTTAAATCATCTGAAAAATCTGTTTTCCATGGATAGTGTAAGAGTTCGTCATCCTTATGCAAGCAGAATGCAAACAGATGCCCGCAGGGCATCATTCATTGGCTCTACCAATGAAGAATCCTTCCTCACTGATACAACAGGGAATGTTCGCTGGATATGCTTCGAAATAGACACTATTGAATTCCATTATGAACAAATTGGCATTGATAATGTCTGGAGCCAGGCATATGCTCTTTACAAGTTGGGTTTCAACTATCAGTTGACTTCGGAGGAATTAAAAGAAAACGAATTGCGAAACGAACAATACCAGGCTGTTACAATGGAATATGAATATATTCAACAGTTTCTGACTCCTGCCAATGTGATGGACAATGATGCATTTCTTACAACAACACAAATCCGAGATTATATCATAACACAATCAGATCGCAAGGCCGATTTAAAAAGCACTGATAAGCTCGGTAAAGCATTACGAAAACTCGGATTTGAGAAAGTCAATAAACGGATAGAAGAGTTTAATCAGCCCAGAGGAGGATATTATGTCTTTTATATTAATAAGCCATAATTGATAACTACATGACTACAAAGACAGTTTTTTATAGTATCCACAAGGGTTTAAGCGTAGTTATCATTACTTTTTCTGCTAACTACAGGCTAACTACCGACTACAAGAATGAGTTAAAATGTAGTCATGTAGTCATGTAGTCAGCGACTTTTTCTGAAAAGAAAAAAATATCGGTAATCATTGTATCTGGGAATGACGGTAAATTCAAGATGAAGTATAATATCAAACTAAAAACTAAAAATGCATATCTCTGAGTTTTTACAAGCCAATGGCCATAAACCTGTTAAAGTCAGTCATGGAAGTGCCTGGTATCTTAGTCCATTAAGACAGGAAAGCCAACCAAGTTTCAAAGTTCAACTTAACCGAAATGTCTGGTATGATTTCGGAATGGGTGAAGGTGGTAATATTGTCAGTTTTGTCATGAAACTTTTCAATGTCGACAGGCCTGGAGCTCTTGAACTGATTAAAAAACATTCTGGGACGCATACGCCATCAACCATTGATTGTAAAGAAGAATCAGGAAGCGTTAAAATTTTCCGCATATCTCCGGTAGGAAATCCTGCCCTGATCCAATATCTGAAATTCCGCAAGGTTTCTCCCTTCTTTTCAGCGATGTTTCTAAAAGAGGCTTATTATACAGTCCATGATAAAAAGTACTTTGCCCTGGCATTTAAGAATGACAAAGGGGGCTTTGAATTGCGTAATGCAATCTTTAAGTCATGTTCAAGCCCCAAATGGATTACTACCATACCCGCGGCAGATATGTCAAAATTAAATGTTTTTGAAGGTTTCATGGATTACTTATCCTGCTGCACTCATTTTAACCAGATTCCCAGATTCCAAACTATTATTCTAAATTCATTAGCTTTTCTTCCAAGGATTGATCCTATTTTATTTGCTGCCAAAGAAATTAATCTGTTCCTGGACAATGATCCGGCCGGGCGGAATGCGACCGGGAAGATTTTTGAAAATTGCACTAATGTTAAGGACTGGGCTCAGGTCATTTATCCCAAGCATAAGGATTTTAATGAATTTCTGATGAGTAAAGGATCCTCTGAAGAGATTTCCTGATTATCCTCGATAAAATCATTCATCATGGTATAGATGAGTTCATTCAATCAAAAAATTATTTATTAAAAATCCTTTTACATTTTTACCAAATGGCTGAAACATTGATTTACCTAAGTAAATCGAAGGTAAAAAAAGGGTAAAAGAAGGTAAATTTATCTTTTTACCAATCCTTTACTCAATAAATAACTGAATATCTGTAAGTTAATTAATAGTAAATCGGTAAAAATAAAATCATTAAAAATCTTTTTTATGGAAAAAGAATACAATTTCAAAACCCCGGCCGATAAATTTCCAAAACGCAATTATCGGTTGCAAGAGGATACACTCTATGAACGGATCCGCTATCATTTGCTTGAGGGCCGGAAACTTTCCGAGGAGGAAACACATATTCTTCATCGCTGGGAAACAGCTCACTCCCTGTTGGTTTCCAAGAATGAAACCGATGCCAACGCGGCAAGGATCCTGATGAAGATGTATAACATCTCCAACTTCACGGCCTATAAAGACATTCGCAATGCCAAGATGCTTTTTGGAGATGTTAACAAGGCCTCAACCGAAGGCTTGAGATATATCGTTTCGCAATGGTGTGTCGATATGTACCGAATGGCCTATATCGCCAAGAATTTCGATGCCATGAGCAATGCATTGGGAAAGTTGATCAAAGCCAATTGCCTTGACCGGCAGGACCCCAACCTTCCTGACATTACAAAAATTCAGCCGCCCGTTCAGGTCCTTTCGCTTTCCCTTGATTTTGTCAACTCACCCTATTTCAAAATGCTCGCTCCGAAGGTCCAGGAGGAAGTGATAAAACTGAAGGCGAAAGTTCAGACCATGCTGGACCGAAGTCCGATTACCGATGTGATGAATATGCTGATGATCGAAGATACAAAATATGAACCAGTTAACGATGATACAGACTCAGAATCAAATTGAAATTAAGCCTGCACCCTATTATAATAATCCTCAGTTGGTTATTAAATATGGTCTGCAGCCGCATAAAATGTTTATCGGTGGCCGTGGTGTGGGTAAAACAACCATCATCGCCGATGAAGTGATCAAATACCTCTCGGCCATGCCGCGTGGAAAGGTTTCCCTCAATGGTCTGACCTATTTCCATATCCGCACCAAGTCATTGCCGCCGATCATTGATCATTGGGAACGCCTTGGGCTGTATCGGGATATCCATTATTTTGTGGGTCGTAAGGCGCCTTCGAACCTCAAGTGGCCGGAGTCCTACCAGCCGCCCCTGGACTATGCAAACTGCATTCATTTTTTCAATGGCTTCGTTCTTGAGTTCAATTCATTTGACCGGCCTGAAATGGCCAGAAGCGGATCCTATGACGGATTGATCTTTGATGAAGCCACCAAGCTTAAGAAATACGCCATAGACAGTGATGTGATGCCGGCAAACCGTGGTAATGTGGATCGGTTCGGGCATCTGTATTTTCATCATGGCACGCTTCTGCTGGGATCCATGCCGCTTTCTTCCGAAGGCGACTGGGTGTTTGAGTATGAAGCATTGCAGACCAAACTGCCTCATCGGTACATGTACCTTGAAGCTTCAGCCTATGAAAATATCAAGATCCTGGGCGAGAATTATTTCCGTGACCTGAAACGGACCTTGCCCACGGTGATCTATAACCTGGAAGTGCTCAATAAAAGACGTTCCCAAAATGTCAATAAATTTTATCCGCTGTTATCTGAAAAGATGCACGGCTATGCCGGGTGTTATGATTACTCGTATTATGACCGGATACACCAGGATCCCACCAAGCAGCCGGTGCAGGATTCAAGGGGGGATGGAGATTGTTATAAGGACGAACCCCTTTTCGTTTCCTTTGATTTCGGAAGTACTCAGAATTGTATTGTCGTTGCGCAAATGCACAACGATTCACGGGAAATGCCGATCATCAAGAATTTCTTTGTTGAGAATGAAACATTGAAAACCGTCGTAAATAAGTTCATCACCTATTATGAATACCATCCGACCAAGGAAGTTCATCTGTATGGCGGAAGTGATGGCAGAAGGAAGAACGATGCAGCAAGCCGGCAGACCTATTTTGATGACGTGACTGAAATGCTTACGAAAGCAGGGTGGGAAGTGTACCTAAGGGCTGAATTGTATGAAGCGCCGCATATGGATAAGTTTCAGTTTTGGCACAAGTTCTTGATGGGAGAATATAACAGTGTGCCCAGCTTCCGTATCAATACGGTGAATGCGTATGAAACGTTTTTCTCTATGGAGAATGCACCTATTCTTCCGGATGAAATCAAAAAGGATAAGCGCAGCGAGCGCAATACCAGGGAACCAAGATGGAAGGCAACCGATCTTTCCGATGCCGTCGATAACCTGTACTATTGGATGTTCTTCCAATCGGTAGGGGAGCAATCCTATACGAATGAAGTCTACTTCGGACGTTAACCGATCTATTAATTGCTTCATAAAAACAGGAAAGCGCACAGACTACTTTAGCAAATTTAACGGTTGGACTTGGATAGGGGAGCAAACCGGATGTCGGTTTGCTCCTTTATACATTCTGAAATATAACAGCCTGTATTCTCGTTTACAAGCGTTTAAATAAACCCTGTATTAACTTGACCTGTCGCCATTACCAAGGGCAAGATCATTTGTCAGGCACCGCCTGATGAATCCTACATAAACCTTTTTTGATCTGAGGCCATTTCATATATCGCAAAGAACGAATGCAATCGGTTATGATTTTTCGATAGGGCGGGGCGTGGCTTCTGAGCATTTGACCTCACTATAAACCTGTAAAAGCACATTTATAGTATTGTCATTGAATCTTTTATGTTTTTTTTCAGCTCAAAAAGGGTATTTTTTGGGTGCCCCGGCTTCTTTTCTTTGGTAAAGATGGCAAAGAAACGAAGCAAAAGAAACCATCTGCCAGACCTGCTGTTTTGTGCCAAAAGCCTTGCTGGTATTGAGTTCTTTAAGGTGCAATTGCAGTTGCATTGCAATTAATTGCAGTTCCTGCATTGTCAAATCAGCCGCTTTTTTCTTTATATATCCTGGTTAAAGAAGAAAGCTTGGCAAAAAAGAAACCCCATTTGACCCACCGCACGGTTTAGCTCGAAATTTTCCTGACAAGTTACCTTCCGAATAATTCGCTTAAAGTAATAGTAGCTTAAAACTGTCAAGGGCGACCTCCGGATGGGAATTGTCGCTCTTCGAGTGTTTTCAGATTGTACCAATCGTGACCTACCCCCTGGACATTATTTATTATTCTCGGTTTAAGCCTTTGGCGTTTAAAAATTTCATTACTAACCTTAACTCAAACGTCTATGAAAGCTCTAGCCAACAACACCCACCAACAGTCACTTGTCGAAATCTTTGTCCAGGAACTGGACCAGATTTACTACCCGGGTTATACTGAAGAACTTATTGCCTCAGAACCTGAAAAGTTCAATTGGGAACTTAAAGAATTTCAGGGGCAATTCTCTCTCTGAGAATAAAGACCTTAAGACCGGCAGGCAGTTCCGAATTATCGGAACTGCCTTTTTTTATGCTCGCTGAGGCTCAAAAGGAAGTATCCTGGCAACTGTTTAAGAAAAAGTTGCAAAAACCCAGCCCTAAGAGTAATCCGAAATTCACAAAGTTATGCCCGGTGAAACTGTTTTTCACTAAAGGCGACCTCCTGATGGATCCCGTCGCCCTCCGGGTTCATTCAGATTCTTGGTCCACCAACAATCTGACCTGAACCTTTGCTTAAAAGTTTCACAGGGCATGCTCTTAACCGGCAAATTTCATTTACTCACCGCGGCCACAAACGCTGCTTAAAACTAATCCGCTATGAAAAAACAAACGATGAATCCACAGCTTGCCAGGGAAAACAGCAACAGGTATGAAAACACAATTCCTATGCGCCTCTGGGCAGAAGATGACCTGCCAAGTCAGAAACTCCTGCTGAAAGGCATCAGTACTCTTTCCGATGCAGAACTTCTCAGTATTATTATCGGATCCGGTGTTTCAGGAGAAAACTCCCTTGATATTGCAAAGAAAATGCTGTCAAACTGCGGAAACAACCTTTGCGAATTCTGGAAGTATGGTGTATCAGACCTTCAGAAGATTAAAGGCATTGGCCTGAAACGAGCCGTGAAGATATCGGCAATGTTTGCCCTGGCTCGCCGAAGGAACGAATCAGAAGTGATCCTCAAAGACAAGATCACCCAAAGTCACCAGGCGTTTGAGATATTCAAATCCCTGATGGGCGACCTTCCATATGAAGAGTTCTGGATCCTGCTGCTGAACCGTTCGAACCGGCTCCTTAAAAAGATCAGGATCTCCGAAGGAGGAGTTTCCGGAACAGTAGTGGATCCCAAGAAGGTGTTCAAGCTCTGCCTTGACAATCAAGCCTGTAGCATCCTCCTCGGGCACAATCATCCCTCCGGAAACATCCAGCCCAGTGAAGCCGATACTAAACTGACCAAAAAGCTCAGGGATTGCGGTATGATGCTTGACGTGGATGTCCTGGATCATATCATCATCGGGGATGACAGGTATTATTCATTTGCAGATGATGGTAAAATGTAGAATCCCCTCCCCGGGAAACCGGGTTTTTTAATCTAATCCACCATTGTTATTCTTTTTGTATCATCATTGTCAGGATTATCCTGACCATATTTCAATGAAAGAGAATTTTGTAATTTTATAAGCACAGACTTCAATTACTATTCGTATCATCGTGGTCAGGTCTAACCTGACTTCCTTACTATGAATCACTTTCACCATAAATTAACATCCTATTTATGAATTTTGAAAATCTCATACATAAGGTTCAGGTTACTCATGATTCTCTTCATGCCAAGGCGGCAAAAGCAGTTAATACCACCATGACAATAAGGAATTGGCATACGGGTATTATATTTTGGAATATGAGCAAAATGGAGAAGATAGAGCGAAATGATGTTATCAATGATCCGATAACTGTAGTATTTCTCAGATTGAGTGACCGTGCCCTGTACTTATTTGATTTTTAAATATTTATTTGTATTATTGTTCAAGGGAAAAAAGTATAGTATGGAAACCGGCCCACATCCCGATAATGATAATAATAAGCGAAATGAGGGTAAAAATATGAAAAGGCTTTCGGGGAGTATCTTTGTATACAGACAGAACTTCTTGGCATACTACAAGAAGATATGCCGCCGGATAAATAAGGAGAAACAGACCGATGAAGAAATAAATCGATCTGAAAAAAATAATAGGAGATTTCAAAACTGGGGGGTAATAATAAACGGAATTATGGTTATAATATTTATGGGATCTGTTCTGTATCAAGGATGCCAAACAAGGAAAAGCCTTAATATTGCAGATAGTGCTTTGATTGAAACAAAAAGGGCTGATACTATTGCTAATAAATCCTTGCAATTTGTTATTCACAATAATGAAGAAAATAAAACGATTGATAGGTTAAAAAATAGAGCCTATTTGGATTTTATTGCTTTTCCTATGATTATTTTTGAATCTGGAAAAAAAATAAGTTATCAAATTAAAATTAGAAATAGCGGTTTTACTCCCGCATTTAATATTGATGCAATTGGTAAGGCAAAAATTGGATATGAGGGAGTTACAGAAAATGAAATTGAAAGTGTTTCTAATATTAAAAAATCTTCCGGTATTAATTCTTTTAAAGCCGCTGGTGCTAATTTTTCTATCAACCTTTATACAGATGTTATTTTGTCCAAGAGAGATTCTATAAAAATCAGAGAAGGACAAGAATTGTTTTATATTTATGGGTGTATTTTCTATAATGACTATTTTGGTATGAGTCATTGGCAAAGATTTTATCTTAGTTACACCCCTAAAGATGGATATATGACAGAATGTATTAAATATAATGACACCGATAAAAACTAAAAAACAGTATATTATTGTATTTTAGCCACTTACGATTTTTGGGTATGCTTGGTATATAGTTACCCAATGTTGCTTAGCAAAGGCGCTGCCTCTTCTGCGTGTAATGACCAGCCGTTAGGTGCAAGCGTAATGTACGCCAACATAATGTAAGAATAATACCAAATAATGGTAAAGACAAGTAGTAAAATTGGTTTTTCCTCAAGTGTAGTGGATGACATTGTTAATAGCAACAATCAATGAAAAGAATTTTACAACTTAACCATACAGAAGCAAGACAGTTTTTTCTCAAAGAAGAAAGCTATTTCAACTTTGATTTACCCAAATACTTCATTTTTCAAACTGTTATTCAACAAGTTTCGCAACATATTGCAGGTAGAAGGCTTTCTGACTTTTATAGTTTCACTAATCCTGGAGGAAAAGGTAAACCTATACTTCCTTGCAACTTTGAAAATGTGAACTATAAGTTTCTAAACAACAAAGACGGAAAATTTGCTTGGCGACCTTTTCAATTAATCCATCCTGCAATATACGTTTCACTTGTTCACATTATGACAGAAGAAGTAAATTGGAAGTTAATTGTTGCAAGGTTCGGACAATTTGCTAACAACCCAAATATCAAATGTTATAGTATTCCATTAGAATCAGAAGGAAACGAATCCGACAAAGCAACAACCGTAACTCAATGGTGGCAATCAATCGAACAACAATCAATTGAATTAGCCTTCTCTTATGAGTATGTTTTGCATACAGACATATCAGACTGTTATGGATCTATTTACACACATTCAGTGCCTTGGGCAATTCATACAAAGCCGATTGCTAAAGCAGACAGAAGTCCAAATGGATTAATCGGCAATACAATTGACAAGCATTTAAGTGATATGGCATTTGGCCAAACAAATGGAATTCCTCAAGGAAGTGTTTTAATGGATTTCATAGCTGAAATGATACTTGGATATGCAGATTTGGAGTTATCAGATAGAATCCAACATGCGAACATTCAAGATTATAAAATCATTCGTTACCGAGACGATTATAGAATTTTTACAAATAATCCTCAAGTTGCAGAGCATATCACAAAACTATTGACCGAGATTTTAATTGAACTTGGTATGCGATTAAATGCACAAAAGACAGTGATTTCAAATAATGTAGTAAGAGATTCTATTAAACCTGACAAGTTATATTGGATAACTTCCAAAAGAGGAGCAAAAAGCATTCAGGAACATTTACTTTTGCTTCATAACTTATCAGAGAAGTTTCCTAATTCGGGTAGTTTGAACAAAGCATTAAACAAATTCTTCGACAGGATAAAAGGAATTAAGGAGACTAAACAAAACATAGAAGTATTAATGAGCATACTCGTTGACATAATGTATAAGAATCCCAGAACTTATCCAATTTCAACTGCAATTCTGAGCAAATTACTTTCTCTTATTGATGAGCCATCGCAACGAGAAAATATATTACTAGCTATTTATGCCAAGTTCGAGAAGATTCCAAATACAGGTCACATTAAAATTTGGCTTCAACGCTTGACAATAAAAATTGACAGACTAAGAGTTTATGAGGAAGACCTTTGTAAAAAAGTTAACGACGTGAGCATTCAAATTTGGAATTCAGATTGGCTTAATAATTCATTACAAACTTTAATCGCTACAACGCCGATAATTTCCGAACAAGTAATTCAAGATATAGAAGTAGTAATTGATAGCGAAGAAGTCCAACTGTTTCAAAACGACTATGAATATTAAGAAAACCCAGAAGAATTGGACATCAACAACTATCAAAGCCTATAAAAAATGGTTGTGGAAGTGCATAATTTGAGTTTTGTCGCCCGTACGGATATTTATAGCATCTTTGTCGCCAAAAAAATCAATCCTACATCTGATACCACTACCTTGTAAAAGGAGATGGATCAATTGATTTATGAGTTGTATGAATTGACAGAGAAGGAGATACGGATTGTATAGGGTTGATAATGTAATTTTTCTACCACGAAAAACTATTGTATATTTGTATTGATACCTTGACTGTTATGGAAGTGTTTTTAACCGATAAAGAAATTCAAGAGCTTATCAATGAAAGGAAGCAAATGACCATTGCTCCTGATGAATTATTTAGGAATTTAAAAGAGAAGCGAGGGCACAAAGGTTCAGAACATATAATATCTCGACTAGATGGAAGTTCATTCATAATTAAAGTTCGCATCAGCAATGAAAACTCTTTAGATTTTTCAGCAATTTTAGGATATACTCCTTCAAAATCAACCAAGTTATTTTTGCTGTGTAGATACAATGGGAAAAGTCACGAACATAAGAATAAACTGGAAAGTGAAAATGCTTTTTATGATTTTCACAAACATACGGCAACGGAACGCTACCAACGTGAAGGTACAAAAGAAGAATACTTTGCTGAGATTACAAACAGATATTCCACCATTCAAGAAGCATTGAATTGTTTGATTGCGGACTGCAATGTTGCTTTACCGCAAACCTCACAATTAAATTTGAATATTTAAATGGAAATAACATACATAGAGAAAGAATTCAAACAAAAGGTTTGTAAGGAAATCCGATTAATGCAAGAAGGGATTGATAGGTATCGGGTTTTCACTCCTTTTCAGTTTGACGATGGAGATTCGTTTGGTATAATTTTGAAAAGTGCAGGAAGCAATTGGATTTTATCTGATGAAGGACACACTTTTATGCACTTGAGTTATGATATAGATATTGATTCACTTGATAAAGGAACAAGAGCGAAAATTATTAGCACAACATTAAGTATCTATGGAATAAGGGAAAAGGATGGAGTTTTATTTGCAATAGTAAATGATGAAAATATGGGGAATATTTTTTATAACTATGTGCAAGCACTTATAAAAATTACTGATGTAACTTATTTAACCCGAGAACGGGTAAAATCGACTTTCTGGGAGGACTTCAAATTGTTTATATCGCAAAAAGTCCCTATAGACAGAATTAAATTTAATTTCCATGACGACCAGCATGACCCTCAAGGGAAATACCCTATTGATTGCCACATAAACAAAATGGAAAGACCGTTATTTATTTTTGCAATTGGAAGTGACGACAAATGTAATATCAGCACAATAAATATTTTGCAATATGAAAAATGGGGACTTAAATTCAAATCACTTGCAATTTTTGAAGACCAAGAAGAAGTCAGCAGAAAGGCTGTTGCCCGTTTCAGTGATGTTTGCGAAAAACAATTTTCAAGTTTAATCGCAAACAAGGAGCGTATTGAAAAATATTTGAAAGAGAACGTCGAATAATTTTAAACTCTTATACAACTTTTTTCTTTCCTATCCCACCAAAGGAAGTTGCAAAAAAGGTAGGCATTCGCAAGCGTACTGTTGTTAAACTCGAAATTTCCGCAAAGGTACCTGCGAAAAATCCGCTTTCAGCTTTAAAACAGTAAAGGGCGACCTCCTGATGGAATTGTCGCTCTTCGAGTGTATTCAGATTGGAAGGCAATCTGACACACACCCTTGACTTTATTTATTTTTCTCGGTATTCACTTAGGCTAAAATTTCAATTTTAACCAGGTGGGCCAGAAACCTAAATAAGACCCTAGGGCAGGGGCGAATATCATGAATAATTCACAGATCTATGCTGCCATCACAGAAAAGATCATTGCCAACCTCGAAACAGCCGGAAGCTGGATGAAACTTTGGCAGGTTCCTTCGCCGGTCAGTATGAATGGTCATTACTACCGGGGCATCAATCGCCTGGTGCTTTCTTCCGATCCCTACAAGAGCCGGGTCTATGGCACATTCCAGCAGATTCGCTCCAACGGCGGACAGGTTCGCAAGGGTGAAAAATCCACCATCGTCGTGTTCTGGAAGACCGGGATGGAACAGGATGATGCCACCGGCATCACAAAGAAGACCTTCCTTCTGAGGTTTTACCATGTCTTCAACTCCGAACAGGCCGACTTTGACGAGCAGGGTAAGCAAAAGATCGCCCAGCTTCAAAGCCTGGTTGACGAAAAGGTTAACGATGAACACCTGGAAGCTGAATCCATCATTGAAGGCTACGAAGGCCGCCCGGAAATCATCTTCTCCGACAAGGACGACCGCGCATTCTATTCACCGGTTGCCGATCTGATCTCAGTTCCGGATAGGAAATACTTCACCAGCTCATCGGCCTTTTATCGGGTTCTGTACCATGAAATTTGCCATTCGACAGGCCATCCCAAACGTCTGAACCGCTATAACGGAATGTCGAACAGCTACGGCGATATCCCATACAGCAAGGAAGAACTGGTAGCTGAACTCGGTTCTTCTTTCCTTGCCGGTATCGCTCACCTTGACCCGGATATTCGCAACTCAGCCGCTTACATCAAAGGATGGGCTTCGGCTCTTCGTGACAACCAGAAATGGGTGATGTGGGCTGCTGCCAGGGCTGAGAAGGCTGCTGATCATATCCTGGGCATTGACTCTTCTTACGCTGCTTCAGAAGAAAAAACCACGGCTGAAGTGATCAGCGAAGTTCCGGTCCTTGAGCCTGTCCTTGAAGACACCCCCTTTTAACTAAACCATTCATTCAATAGAGCCATCCTGGGCAACCGGGGTGGCTTTTTTCATCAACACTAAAACCTAAACCCATGAACAATTTTAGCAGTTATTCCGGGGATCCCTACCAGATCACAGCCCGGTTCGCAAGTAAATGTCAAACCTGCGGCAAACCCATCAAAAAAGGCGAACAAATCATCTACTGGCCAAATGGCAAACATGCTGGGCATCTGAAATGTGATGAAGCTGACTACCGAAATTCTTTGGCTTCTTTTGAAGATGAAGAGCGTTACAACAGTCAGTATCGGTAATTCAGATTCTTAAGCTGCTGCGTGAAACCGCAGTGGCTTTTTTCAGTGCGCCCGGCATGGGCGATAACTATAGGGTGAAAGACCCGAACACGCATGGCAGTAGGAAGTGTTAGCTTAAGGCAAGGGTGTCCTCTGCGAAGAGGAATCTGAAGGAAGCCGGCGGCAAAATCCTGGCCTGACGAACAGAAACTGCATATAAGGCTTATTAGGGGCGGATAAGTTTGCTAAACAAAACGAAGTCCGATACTGCCCGAACCCCTTGGAGTAAATGCAGCAGGTAGATAGGATGAAAGTTATCGTTCTTACCCGGGGAGACCTGACCAATACGTTGGGGAAGCTTTTCTCAGAACCGACAACCTGTGCAGTGATGTATAGCAGAATGGTCAGGAGTCAGCAGAAGCCATAGTACCGAATCATTCATGAATGAACCGGGAAGGGCCGAACGTAAAGATGTCTTTAAACTCTGAAGGACTTGTGAGCAAGGTAAGGAAAGCAGCCAATCCCGTAAGTAAACGGGACTACCCAACGGAAGCAGGAGTGGAACTCCAAGGTAAGGAGGGAGAGCAGAGCCATGCTCCAGCGTTGACAGAAGGCGAAGACAAGAATCGAGTAAATACTGGTAGGATGCTTGAACAAGTTCTGGACAGGGAAAACCTGAACCTTGCCTATAAACGGGTCAAGAAGAACGGCGGCAGTCATGGAGCAGACGGGATGAAGGTGGACGAACTTCTGCCTTACCTCAAACAACATGGCGAAAACCTAAAGCAATCCATACTGGAAGGGAAGTACCGACCGCAACCGGTACGCAGGGTAGAAATACCCAAACCGGATGGCGGAATAAGGCTGCTGGGTATCCCCACGGCTATTGACCGGATGATACAACAGGCGATAGCGCAAGTATTATCCCCGGTATTTGAAAAGGAATTCTCTAAGTACAGTTACGGCTTTCGTCCGGGGTGTAATGCACATCAGGCCATCTTACAGGCACAGCAGTACATCAACGAAGGATACAAAGTCGTAGTGGATCTGGACTTGTAGAAGTTCTTTGATCGGGTAAACCATGATAAGTTAATGTATTTGCTTGCCAAAAGAATAAGCGACAAGCGACTACTGAAACTTATCCGGGCCTACCTTGAATCGGGAGTAATGCTGGGCGGGCTGGTTAGCCCCAGCCGCGAGGGAACACCTCAAGGAGGGCCATTAAGTCCGTTGCTGTCTAATGTGGTGCTTCATGAACTGGACAAGGAACTGGAAAAGCGAGGCCACCGGTTCTGCCGTTATGCGGATGATTGTAATATCTACGTCAAAAGCAAAAAGGCAGGTAGTCGGGTAATGGACAGTGTTAGAGAGTTCATTGAAAAGCGATTAAAGCTGAAAGTCAACCGGGAGAAAAGTGCTGTGGATTATCCGATAAAAAGGAAGTTCTTGGGATTTAGCTTTTACTACTACAAAGGAATGGCAAGAATAAGAGTACATGCCAAATCCCTCAAGAGGTTAAAAGCCAATCTTAAGAAACTGACTGGAAGAAGCATTGGAATTAGCATGGATACCAGAATAGTCAGGCTCAATCAGGTAACTCACGGTTGGGTCAATTATTATAGTCTGGCTGATATGCGAGAGCAATGTCGTGAGATTGATAAATGGCTACGTCATAGGCTGCGCATGTGCTATTGGAAGCATTGGAAGAAAATCGGAACAAAACAGGACAACCTTATCCGGTTAGGTATTCCAACCTCCAAGGCCTGGGAATTTGCTAATACAAGAAAAGGCTACTGGCATACTGCCAGTAGCCCTATCTTATCTCGTTCCCTCACCAATGACTACTTTTGTCGCTTAGGTCTTTCGGGTCTGTCTGAAGTTTACTCTAAAACTATTTCTTTACGAACCGCCGTATGCCGAACGGCACGTACGGTGGTGTGAGAGGACAGTGAGGGAAATAATCCCTCACTTCCTACTCGATTTCTCATTGAGAACCTTTTATTAAGATTTCCATTTTGTACGAGACAGCCGAAGGGAGGAAACGGTCAATCTGACTACCTGCAAGCAATTTTTCATAACCAGCCCAGGTTATTTACATTCAATGCCGTGGAGTAATTTATTTGCAGTAGAAAAGAATGCTAAAAGTAAAAGGTTTATTATATTAACTGGCAAAAATTGGTAATTTTAACTATTTCTTAGAGGTTTCACGTATTTCTTATTATGTCGTAATTTTCTACCCTTAAATAAACACAACATGGTTAATCTATATAGTTTTTTATATAAATAGTCTTCCGTTCCTTGCTGAACCGAGGAGGTCTCTTCATTTTATTTTGGGAAAAGGGCCTGAAAAGAGACTTTACTCAGAAAAAAATTATAAATAAAAAATCAAAAAATGAGCAAATTGAAATCAATCCATACGAGCAGGACCCTGATGTTTGACGAATTGGAGAAAGTGATGGATTTTGCTATTGGTAATGGAAACTTCATGGAGGCACTGAAGCAGAATGTAACTGGTAAGAAATCTAATTCGGGTGTTGAAAAAACGAAGGAATATCTTAAAAAATTATACAGTTTTGACACAGATTATCCGCTATTCAACGCCTTAAAATATTTCTGGAAAGTTTCTGATGAAAAAGATAAGCCCAGGTTAGCTCTATGTTATGCAATTAGTCATGACTATTTATTAGCAGAAAGTATTTCAGTTATCTTTGATACAAATCAGGGGGAAAAAGTGACGGTTGGAAAATTGGAAAATAATATTGAAACTCACAATCCAAACAAATATTCTGCAAACACCAGGAAATCGATTGCACAGAACATTGCCAGTTCATGGAAGCAGGCTGGTTTTATCGAAGGGAAGGTTAAAAACATACGAGTACAACCTGAAATAAGCTATAATGTTGCTTGTTTTGCTTTTTTACTGGCCTGGCTCAGAGGTGACAAAGGTGATTTTATTTGGAATAATATCGGAGTAAGGGCTCTTTGCCAGAGTGAAAGTAAACTCAGAAATTTGGCTATTGATTGTGCTAAGCGGGATTTAATGCAATATCAGTATGCTGGAAGTGTAACTGCTATCTCGTTTAATCTTTTATTAAACAAAATAGGAATCGATGGAATCTAAAATAGATCAACTATTATCGGCTTTCGAAAAAGTGGTAAAAGAACCCTGGTCGTCAGTTTTGTCGGGGCAAGAACGAATTTGGTTTTTGGTATATGACCCTGCTGAACAACGCAAAGTTGATTTTCGGATGGGTGATTTTGAAACCACTACTTTAAAAGCAGGCAAAAAATGGGAAGATATTTCCTTGAAACTTTGCTTCCCTTCATGGATGGCTAATCATGAATATAGGGACGATTACTTTAAAAACCCAGAATACATTGTTGACCAATTGGAAGCTGAATTCATTCCATTTGCCATACGGTTTTTGAAAGATGAGCTAAAGAAAATTGAACAAGATCATGATACACTTATTGCTATTAAAGATGTATCGGCCTTATTCGGCTTTGTCCGGCTGTCTGAAATACTTAAAAGCTGCGACAAAGATTTTAAAGGACGTATGCTCATATTCTTTCCCGGTGAGTTTGAACAAAACCATTACCGTTTGCTGGATGCCAGAGATGGTTGGGATTATTTGGCCAGGCCGATAACATTATAAAAAAGTTGAAATGAAGAATAAAGAACTCTTTACGCTGAATCCGGAGCACGTTAACCTTAAAAATGAAGGGGTTGCCAAGATTAGAACCATCAATGAGAATGAAGATCTTTCAATTGTGGAATATGAATTAAAAACATTTGTCTGCGAAGGTGAATACCACGATGGTTTAAAAAAAATCCTGGAATATTATCTTCAAAATTATACAAGTACAGAACAACCGGCATTTTGGGTAAGCGGTTTCTATGGAAGCGGAAAGTCACACCTGGTGAAAATGGCGAGTTACCTGTGGGATGATTTTCAATTCCCAAATGGAAATACTGCCAGAAGCATTAAACCTTTACCTCAGGATATTCAGGATTTATTTGTCGAAATTGACAGAAAACAAAAAATTCAAGGAAAGTTATCAATCGCAGGCACATTGCGTGATTTTCCATCCAAAGATATCCGATATTCCTTTTTGCAAATTTTTCTGAATTCACTGGGGTTACCCAAACAATATCACCATTTTAAATTTATGCATTGGGCTATTACTGAAGGCATTTATGAAAAAGTGGAAGCATTACTGGAAACAGGTGGCAGGAATATTAAAACAGAGATTGAAAGAATTTTCGTTTCAACTGCACTAGCCAAAGCTGTTTTAGAATTATTGCCTGATTTAGCGGAAAATGAGGCAAAATTACTTGAATCATTTCGTGCCCAGTTTGCGAAAAAAGAAACTATTTCACGCGAAGATTTTGTGAAAGCCATTAAAGAGGAAATTCTTCCGCTATCTTTTGGCAATAAAATCCCCTGTACGATAATTGTTTTGGACGAGGTACAACAATTTATCAGCTCAGACGCTGACCTCACGTTTGATGTTCAATTATTGGCGGAAGACCTTTGCTCAAGATTCGATGGCAAGTTTTTATTAGTAGGAACGGGACAAAATGCTTTAACTGACAATAAAGATCTTCAAAAGCTAATGGCAAGGTTTCGTGTTCCCATTCAATTAACCAATACGGATATTCAAACAGTAATCCGCAAAACCATTCTGGATAAAAAGCCTTCTGCTGTTGTAGCCCTGATGACAAAGCTGGATGCCTCATTGGGCGAAATATCCCGAAACATGGAAGGAACCGTATTTGGCTACCTCACCGAAGACAAAAACACCTTGGTAGCTGATTATCCTTTGCTGCCTTCCACAAGGAAATTGTGGAATAAAATCCTTCAGGTAACGGATGTGGCAGGAACATCAGGTCAGCTTCGTAACCAATTACGCATCATTGATGACAGTTTAAAAACCATCGCTAACCTGGAAGTGGGTCAAACAGTACCTGCGGACTTTATCTTCAATCAAAATCAAACACAACTCATTCAGTCAGGACTATTGCTGAATGATACATGTAACCTCATACAGGAAAGGAAAGCCAGGGGTGGCGATTCAGAAATCGAAGGAAGAATTTTGAGCGCCGTTTTCCTTTTGGAGCAAATCATTTCCAATATTCCGGATACTGGTCTTAAATCAAATGAAAACACTATTGCCGACCTGCTGATCGACAATTTGAATATGAATTCCGATGCATTTCGTACAAAGGTTAACGTATTGATTAAAAAATTGGCTGATGAACAAGCGCTTATGCCCATCAACGATGAATTCAAATTGCAAACGAAAATTGCAGCGGAATGGGAAAAGGAATTCACCAAACAATACATAAAATTAAACAACTCCGGTGATGACCTCATTCAAGGTTTGAGAAAAGAAAAAATAGTGGCCCTTTTCAAAGACAAGACAAGAGCAATAAACATTACCCAGGGTAATTCAAAAATAGTACGTGAATTCGATTTGTGGGATAAAGAAACTATGCCCAACACCGAACACAAATTGAATCTCTGGATTCGCGATGGCTGGGACGAAAATGAAACTGCCGTGGTCAATGAAATCAGGGCTGCCGGCAATAATGCCCCTTTGGCTTATGTATTTGTAAAAAAGTTCCGCGACCCTGAACTACGAACAGAAATCATCAAATTTATTGCAGCAGGACTGGTAATCGGGAATCCGGGACTTCAAAGCCAAAATGATGGAGGACAGGCCAAAAAAAGTATGGAAACCCGTCAGTTAAATGCTAAAAATGCAATCCAGGATTTGGTGGAGAAAATATGTATGGATGCAATAGTTTATCTTGCAGGGGGTAATACTGTTCAATCCGGTACACTGAAAGAAAATATCGAAGCAGCTTTTAGCAGCATTGCCGACCGTCAGTTCCCGGAATTTAAGAGTAAAGCCGACTTCATGAATTGGGGACAGGCTCTTAATAGGGCGCTTGCCGGGAATCCGGATGCGTTGAATGCCACCAACTACACCGGTGATGTCGATAAACACCCCATTTCCATCGAGATTTTTCGGTTTATGGGTAACTCCGTCAAAACGGGTAAAGATATTCGCAACGGTTTTATGAAATCCCCTTACGGATGGAGTCAGGATGCGATTGATACGATCCTGATCATGCTTAAAAACATGCAGTATTTATCTACACCGGAAACTACATTGAACGTTGCCAGGATCAATCAGGCTTCTTTCAAAAAAGAGATACACATTTTAGGCGCAAAAGAAAAAATAGCCCTCCGAAAACTATTTCAGGATGCCGGCATAACCTGCCCTCCAAACCATGAGATTTTCTCATACTCCAACGATTACCTGGACAAACTTAAAACCCTTGCATCACAAGTAAGCGGAGATGCTCCCCGCCCGGAACCCATCAATGTTGAATTTATAAAAGAGATTGGAAACCGGGAGGGGAATGAACGGTTGTTGGAAATACTTCAGCAAAAGGACAATTTCCATGCCAGGTATAAGGAATGGACTGGAAAAGCAAGGTTAGTGAGTATACGTGAGCCTTTATGGAATTTACTACGGGAATTGGTTAACCATGCACCCGATGAACCCGATATTGAACAATATAAAACTGAAACCGCTGTCATTCGGGATAACCGGCTTTTGCTTCAGGAACCTGATCCCATTCAGCCAATTTTAAATGCGATCACTGAAAAGCTGGTTGGCATACTGAACCGAAGGAAGGTGAAATATAATGAGCTTTACGATCAAAGAATGGATGATCTGCAGGCAAACTCATATTTTCTGAAATTAACACCTGAGCAAAAACACAAAATCCTGGCCAGGCACCAGCTATTGATAAAGCCTGAAGTTAAACCATCAGACTCCCAGTCCTTGCTCAATCAGTTGCAAAAGGCTTCATTATATACCTGGGATACCAAAATTGCGGCTTTGCCCGGACAGTTTCAATCGGCCCTCGAAGATGCCATTGGTTTATCGGCCCCTCAGGCAAAAACGTACAGCCTTCCCCGCACAACTATCACCAACCAGGCAGATATTGATGCATATCTGGCAGAACTGAAAACCGAATTAGAAGATCTGTTGAAAGAATCAGGTTCAATCATTTTAAAATAATGGCAGTACTTACCCCCCAACAAAGATCGTCACTGGATAAGGCGGTGATTGACGCCCGTAAAAAAGCAGAGACAGGCGCTTACAATGCCTTGCATAATATTGCAGTTGATCACCCGGAGCCTTATCCTCATTTGTCTGCCGATCAACGGTCACTCCGAAACAATCTTCGCAGCAAAGCTCGTTTGTTGGGAGATATATTGCCTACCGATGGAGCGAAACGCATCGACCATCTGGCCTATGAATTGGCCTACGAAACCTGGCACAAAATGCTCTTTGCAAAATTTCTTGAAGTAAACCATTTGCTTATGCACCCCGATGGTGTTGCTGTAACCCTGGAGGATTGCGAGGAATTGGCAAAGGAGGAGGGCTTTGCAGATAAATGGGATACAGCATCAGGCTACGCTTCGTTGATGCTCCCTGCCATTTTCAGAACGGATGATCCTTTAATGCAGGTTGCTTTTGCGGCAGATGAAAGAATAAAACTCGAAGAAATTATTGATGGAATAGAACGTCAAATTTTTATGGCCGATGATGCCTTGGGCTGGGTATATCAGTTTTGGCAAAGCGATGCAAAGAAAAAAGTTGAAGAGGAAGAAAAGAGTGGGCAAAAGATAGATGGAGTTCGTTTACCCGCAAAAACTCAGTTGTTTACAGAACCATACATGGTTCACTTCCTGATCGACAATACTCTTGGAGCCTGGTGGGTAAGCAAAAACCCTGGAGTTATACCACCAGTAAAATTCGAGTATTTACGTTTGCTCGAAGATGGCAAACCTGCAGCCGGAGAATTTGAAGGTTGGCCTTCAGTTACTGCACAAATTACATCACTTGACCCCTGTATGGGTTCTGGCCACTTCGTGGCTTCCTTGTTCCCTGTATTTGCTGCTTTGCGTATGTACGAAGAAGGACTCACCAGGGAAGAAGCCACTGACAAAGTAATTGCAGAAAATCTACACGGTTTAGAAATAGACCTGCGTTGCACACAGATAGCCGCTTTCAACCTTGCACTTACTGCCTGGAAGTTCTGCGGGCATTACAAAGAACTTCCAGAAATGAATCTGGCTTGCAGCGGTATTGCCCCCAAAGGCAAGGTAGAAGATTGGGTGAAGTTGGTAGGTAAAGTTGAAAGGTTCGAAGATAAAAAGCGGATGGAAAATGGAATCCGGATGTTGTATAATCATTTCCAACTGGCTCCTGAACTTGGTAGTTTGCTTGATCCTACAACAATTATAGCAAACCTGGAAACTGCCAGTTTTGAAGAATTACAACCTGTACTAGCAAAAGCATTAGAAGGAGAAGCCGATAAAGATCTAATTGAGCGTGGCGTAATGGCAGCTGGGATTGCAAAAGCTGGTGAAATATTGGCACAGAAATACACATTGCAAATTACCAATGTGCCTTATCTAGGAAGGAGTAGACAAGTAAAAGATGGAATCCTCTCAAATTATTGCCTAAACAATTATCCAGAAGCTAAAGGTGATTTAGCAAATGTTTTTCTTGAAAAAATGCTTAAGTCAAATACGTCAGGCGGCATTTCATGTACTGTAATCCTTCAAAACTGGTTGTTTTTAAAAACTTATAAGAATTATAGAGTAAAATTATTGAAAAGCAAGGCTTGGAGTGTGATTGCTCGCCTTGGTGCTAAAGCTTTCCAAACACCAATGTGGGATTTTAATATTATGCTTATTAGTTTGCAAAATCTTAAACCAAGAGGGACCAACCAAATATTGGGTTTAGATGTTTCAGATCAACCAAATGCATTTAGCAAAGATTCTGCCCTAAAATCTACAGATCTTAAATTGGTAAATCAAATGGATCAAATGAAGAATCCAGATGCGAGAGTTACTTTAGATAGTGTAAGCGAGAATATTCTACTTTCAAAATATGCAGATACCTGGCAAGGATTGGCTTCAGGAGATTTGCCAAGACTAGGATGTTATTTTTGGGAATTACCTTCAATCCTCCCTGGTTTTGAGTTGTTCCAAAATGCTGTAACTGACAATATTCATTTTGGAGGCAGGGAATGGGTAATTAATTGGGAAGGGGGTAAAGGTGGAATAGCTGAAATTTCTCAGAATCCTTATAGAGGTAAACTTGGATGGGATAAAGTTGGAATCGTAGTATCTCAGATGGGAAATCTGCCAGCTACCATATACAATGGCAATATTTTTTCAAACAATATATCTGTGATCGTTCCTTTTAATCCTGAAGAAAATTTAGCTCCTATCTGGTGTTTTTGCTCGTCGACAAAATTTTATGAAGAGGTTAGGAAAATCGATCAAAAGTTAAACGTCACTAATGCAACGTTAATAAAAGTGCCATTTGATTTAGTATTCTGGAATAAGATTGCGAAAGAAAAATATCCATATGGTTTACCAAAACCATATAGTGATGATAAAACACAATGGTTGTTTCATGGTCATCCAATAAAATCAGACAACCCATTACAAGTTGCTATTTCGAGGCTTTTAGGTTATCGCTGGCCTGCCGAAAGCGATACCGAAATGGAATTGGCAGACGAAGCAAGGCAACTAATTGAAGCTATAAAATCATTCGATTACTTATCAGACGACGTTGGCATTTTTTGTATTCCGTCGGTTAATGCAGAAGAAGCCGGCGCCGTACGGTTGCGTTCGTACTTGCAGGAGGTATTTGGCAGTAAATGGAACAATCAAACCATCAGTCAATTATTAGCCAAAGAGGGCGCTTCATCCACCAGCCTGGAAGAATGGTTGCGCAAAGAATTCTTTATCCAACATTGCAAAGTATTCCAAAACCGGCCGTTCATCTGGCATATTTGGGATGGAAGGAACGATGGGTTTTCAGCTTTGGTGAATTATCACAAACTCAATAAAGACAATCTGTCCAAGTTGATTTACACCTACCTGGGCGATTGGATTCGCTCCTGTGAGGCAAAGAAAAAAGCTGGGGATAGCGGTGCCGACGGCTTGTTTTCTGCAGCGATCAAACTCAAGCAAAAACTCGAACTCATCCTTGAAGGTGAAGGATATCCTGAGAAACAATCTGGCTACGATATTTTCGTGCGCTGGAAACCACTCGAACAACAGCCTGTTGGCTGGGACCCGGATTTGAATGATGGAGTCAGGTTAAACATCCGTCCTTTTATGGAGGCGGATGTGTTACGTAAAAATCCAATTATTAAATGGGGCATCGATCGTGGCAAGAACCCTCCGGGCAGTCATTGGGGTGATGTGAGAGATAATGATTTGCATAAAAGTCTGGTTGAAAAACGGGCGGCAAGAGCAGATAAAAAGTAAATTGCAACTACGTTATGGAAAATCAAATAATCCTTTACAATAACGCCGATGGGAAAGTTACAATTAAGGTTACTTATCTGGAGGATACATTTTGGTTGCCTCAAAAAGCCATAGCAACTCTATTTGGTGTTGAAATACCTGCTATCAGCAAGCATCTGGCAAATATTTATGACACCGGCGAACTTGTTAAAGAAGCAACTATTTCCATTTTGGAAACAGTTCAATCGGAAGGAAAAAGGGAAGTAAAACGCAGGTTGGAATTTTACAACCTTGAAGCAATTATTGCTGTTGGGTACCGGGTTAATTCAAAACAAGCCACTCAATTTCGGATTTGGGCTACCCAAACCTTAAAAGAATATATTACCAAAGGTTTTGTTTTGAACGACGACCTGCTAAAGAATGGCAAACCATTTGGCAAGGATTATTTCGATGAATTATTAGAACGTATTCGCGAAATACGTGCCAGCGAGCGACGGTTTTACCAAAAGTTAGGCGATATTTTTGAACAATGCAGCGCCGATTACAATGCCAAAGCCGAAGAATGCCAATTGTTTTACAAAATGGTTCAAAACAAATTGCATTTTGCAGTAACGGGACAAACGGCAGCGGAAATAATTGCATCAAGAGCCGACAGAGATAAAGATTACATGGGACTCACTTCATGGAAAAACTCACCAACCGGAAAGATACTGAAAAGCGATACAAAAATTGCCAAGAATTATCTTTCGGAAGAAGAAATCGGGAATTTGAATTTATTGGTAAGCGCTTATCTCGATTTAGCTGAATTTCAGGCTCGTAGAAATCAAGTTATGATGATGAAAGATTGGCTTGAAAGAACCGATAAATTCCTTGAAAGCAATAGTCTGGAATTATTACCCAACGCAGGCAAAATATCACATGAGGAAGCCGTTGAAAAAGCTGCTGAGGAATATGAGCATTTCAGAATTAAACAAGACAAGACATACCTTTCGGATTTGGACAAGGAGATAAGAAGAATAAAAGGCAAAGAGCAATAAAAAGAACAACGTGAATGTCCCGGAAATAAAGAAAGTCCACAGGATGAATCTTAAAGAAAAAATACTTGAAGCTTTGAAAAAAGCTAACAGCCACAACAGTAGTATAATGGTGAAGCCTGAAGTAATACTTTGGCCCGATCCCGAACGGCAGTGGACTGAAATAATGCCTGTATTGCAAGCTGAATTGCCACATCTGTTGATATTTGGCCAACATGACCCGGCAAATAAACAAGGACCGGCTATATGGTTAAAATGTATGGTTGCAAAAACACTTCCCGAAGCCAATTGGGATGATAATGCAACCCCTGTAATCTACATGCCAGGCATTTCGAAAAGCGCGTTAAGAAATGTGGAAGAAGCTGGTCTTGAATTTCAACCCATGCTTGAATACCAATATACGGGTACGATGTTCACCCAGGAAAATGGCAGGGAATGGTCTATTCTTGCTTTTGTTGAAAATCCAATACAGGGCCTTGGATTAAACGTATTACAAGATAGTGCGACTAAATACGCATTTAAGAAAGCTTTGCCATCCATATTTGAGGATGGCGAAGTTTTGTATGGGAAAACAATCATTGATGCAGACTACCTTAACAACCAATTATTCCCTGATCTTATAACTAACATTTTAAAATGGATTTGCAAAGGCGATGCTATTTTAGATGGCATGGACCAAGGAAAAAGAGAGCTGTTTGTCAATCTTTGCAAATCGCAATATGATTTTGAACCTGATTATCACAACATCAAAGCCGTTGTCGAAAAATTAGGGTCACAACGTAATTCGTGGAAATACGTTTGGCAATTGTATGCCAATGCTCCTAAAAAATTTCCCGAGATGGTGGATCTGCTTCGGTTTGCTAAACCAGATGATTTAGGTAGTGGCATGTTTGCATTACCAGATGAAACCTGGCCTCAGGTAAATGAAGCAAAAGAAGAAGAATTGCGCAAAGCGTTAATAAAAGCAACCAAGCTCCAACCCAAAGAGGCTGTTGCTTCATTCGAAGCATTTGAACAAATCCACCAGGTTCGCAGAAATTGGGTTTGGTGTGAATTAGGCCGCGCACCATTAGCGAATGCCCTGCCGTATTTATACCAAATGGCCGCCAAGGCCACAGAACCTTTTCCTTCTGCTTCCATTGACGAGTTAAAGGATTACTATGTATCGGATGGCTATTTAGCTGACCAGGCCATGAGAAAAGCATTGGCTGCCGTGAAAACGGAAAAAGACAAATCCTTGATAAAGTCATTGATAAAAAGCATTTATGAACCCTGGCTTGCATTAATAACCCAGAAATTTCAAACCCTGGTTGAAAAAGATGCGGTTATATTTACAAGTCAGGCAGCCAATTCCGAATCAGAATCTTTTGTCTTATTTGTTGATGCTTTTCGATTTGAATTGGCAGAAGAATTTTGTCAACGATTGTTGAAATTCAAATATAAGGTTACAATAGAAACAAGCTGGTCTGCTATTCCTACACTGACGCCAACAGCAAAACCAAATGTTTCGCCTGTCGCCACATATATATCCATTACCAGTGACATTAAAGAATTTCGTCCACAGCTCCAATCAGGAAAAGATTTGCAGACAGGCGCTTTTAGAGAATCTCTGATTGTGCATAATTTCAAATTTATTACTACCGGTGATGACATTGAACCAGAAACACAATGCTGGCAGGAAATCGGCGATATAGATAAGAAAGGGCACGAAGAGCAATCTGATATGGTAAAACGTATCGAAGAACTTTTCGAGCAGGTCCAAGAGGTTATTGATGTTGCATTTGATAAAGGAGTAAAAAAAATAAAAGTAGTAACAGACCATGGTTGGCTTTTACTGCCCGGAGGTTTACCCAAAACCCAATTAAACGAAGGTTTGACTGAAACACGATGGGGCCGTTGCGCACTCATTAAAGAAGGCGCTAAAACTGATTTGTTGCATTTACCCTGGCGCTGGAATCCTTCAATATTCATTGCCTACGCCCCGGGCATTTCATTTTTTAAAGTAAATGAGGAGTATGCACATGGCGGTATTTCATTGCACGAATGCCTGGTGCCTGTATTATTCATTGAAAATCCGAATGGCTTAAAAATAACTGCCAAAATACAGGAAGTAAAATGGGTAAATCTTAAATGTGCCATCATAACTGAAGGAGCAAATGAAAGTTTCACGATTGACATACGCACTAAATACAACGATGAAAGCACATCAATCGTGGAATCGAGAAACAAAACGGTAAGAGAAAATAAAGGTTCGCTGATGGTAAGTGATGAGTCAGAATCGCAGTCGGCAACCATTGTTCTTTTAGATGAAACAGGTAGGATCATTGACAAAAAACCAACCACGGTTGGCGGGTAAAACATATCGTTATGGAATTAGATAAGATTGATCAACTATCAGCCAAAGCATTTGAAGGTTTTATTGTACGGAAAGATTTGCTTGAGCAGTTCCGCAAAACCTATCCGGTACCCACTTATGTTATTGAATTTCTGCTAGGCAGATATTGTGCGACTATTGACGAAGGAGAAATTCAGGAGGGTTTGGAAATTGTTAAACGCCAATTACAAGATCGTACTGTGCGACCTGGTGAAGAAGAATATTTTAAGTCAAAAGCCGAAAAACAAGGCAATGTCAAAATGATTGACATTATCACAGCCAAACTTGATGCTTCAACCGGAACTTACGTTGCAAATCTCCCCAGTTTGCAATTGAATAAAGTGAGAATATCCAATGAAATGGTCTATGCCAACGATAGGATGCTTACCGGTGGTTTTTATGCGGAAATTGAACTGGAATATGATGCTGCTATAGCACAGGAAAACAATGGTCGTCCCTTTGGCATCAGCAATATCAGACCCATTCAATTGTCACAGCGTAATGTTTTAGATATTCTTTATAAAGGCAGGGAATTTTTCACGTTGGAAGAATGGAAAGATTTCCTGATTCGAAGCGTAGGAATGGAACCTTCAAGTTTATCTGAAAAAGCGCGAAATGTGCTTTTTGTCAGGATGATTCCTTTTGTTGAACGCAATTATAATCTGATTGAGTTAGGACCGAGAGGAACCGGTAAATCTCACTTATACCAACAAATATCTCCCTATTCCCATCTGGTCTCGGGCGGTAAAGCAACCGTGGCCAAAATGTTTGTGAATATGGGTAATGGGGAAAGGGGATTGGTCTGCAAATACGATGTGATATGCTTTGATGAGGTTTCTGGTGTGTCATTCGATCAGAAAGATGGCATAAACATCATGAAAGGCTACATGGAAAGTGGCGAATTCAGCCGTGGCAAAGAACCTATTCGAGCCGACGGAGGTATTGTGATGGTGGGTAATTTTGAAGTTGACGTAGAATATCAACAAAGGATCGGACACCTTTTTGGCCCTCTTCCTCCGGAAATGAGAAATGATACTGCTTTCATGGATCGTATTCATTCTTTCGTTCCTGGTTGGGATTTCCCAAAACTAAATAAATCGTACTTCACGAATCACTTTGGTTTGGTGAGCGATTTTCTGGCAGAATGTTGGACAAGACTTAGAGATACCAGTCGTATTTCTTCAATTTTACCCCGTATTGATTTTGGTGGCGCTTTAAGTGGTCGGGATACAACTGCTGTGAACAAAACACTCAATGGCCTTTTGAAGTTAATGCAACCAAATCCTGAAACACCAGTTTCTGATGAATTATTAGAATGGGCTGTGAAAATTGCATTAGAATATCGACGGAGAGTTAAAGAGCAGCAAAAACGGATAGGTTCAGCAGAATTCAGGAATACGCATTTCAGCTATCGTATTGGTGAGGATGGCATTGAAACCTTTGTCACTACGCCGGAAATTCATAGTGAAAATACCATAGGGGAAGACCCACTTTCTCCTGGACAAATATGGGCATTAAATGCAGGTGGTCAGGAACAAACTACCGGATTGTATAAAATTGAAATAAATTCAGGACCAGGTTCTGGAGTGAAAATATTGAACAAGCCAGCGCCACCGCAATTTCAGGAAAGCGTAAGATTCGCAGAACAAAATTTATACAGCAAAAGCAAAGAGCTTATCGGAGATAGAGATGCCCGGCTACACGAGTTTTCGATTCAGCTCAGAGCATTTGATGCATCGAAAAGTGGAGATGGAATGGGGATGGCTGTTTTAATTGGTATGTGCAGCGCTGTACTTGAAAAAAACATTAAAGGTGGCCTTGTTATTGTTGGGCAATTAAACCTGGGTGGTTCTCTTGATTTGGTATATAATGCCGTTAACCTTGCCGAGATAGCTATAGAAAAGGGTGCAACTAACTTGCTTATTCCTTTAAATGCAAGAAAACAATTGAATGAACTTTCTGATGAAATGATCACGAAAATCAATATCCAATATTATACCGATTTGAGGGATTGCTTGATAAAATCATTGCTTGAATAGTTTCATATAAAGCAATTGTAAACTCTTTAACAGCAAATCTTTCTATCATCGGATAGTTTTTTGAAGTAAAAGCTTGCAAACCCCAATCGTGCGTTAATAAACTTGAAATTCCTACAAGGTTCCCTGCAAAAAATCCTTTTTCTGCTTAAAAAGTATTAATGGGACCATTGAACTGCTTTTTGTTTTTGCAATATTTCGCCGGTTGGTGATATCCTTTCCTTCCGGCTTTTTGACAAACCTGTAATCTTTAGATTGTCTGGGAATTTTTCTTTATCCTGATTTTGTCTTCTTATTTCTGTGCGTCAACAGGACTATTTCCCTGATCTTTATCTGGAACCATCTATATACTTTTCCCGGATTGGTTTTGCAAAGATTCACGACTTTGTTTCCCTGTCTATTCATCTGCTAAGCTAAAATCCCCTTCCTGGGTTCAGTTCCACTCATTCAAGGATTTTCCCGGCATATCCTTCAGGTATTCGGTATTCCAGTTCCTCCTTGAGTGCCCCTCCAGGGTCTTATTTACACTTGCATATAAATTTCACTTAAAAATCACAGTCATGAAAAATTTTGTAAAAAACTACATCGGAAAAGGAAAGAAAGTCGAAAGCCTTGAAATCATTAAGATCAACTTCAAAATCGAAGATCTCGTAAAGTTCTCACATAAATACAAGGATGAAGACTACATCACCATTGAGATCGCAAAACTGAAAAGCCCTGACAAATTCGGACATGAATACACCGCTTATGTCAACCGCCTGGAAGAATCTGAAGTAACTGAACCGGTAAAGCCAGTTGAAACCCCCAAAAAGAAACGTGGCACTTTAAAGAAGGCTTCAAATAAGGTTCCATCGGGAGATATCCCCTTCTAATCCATTACAGAATCCCAGAGAGAGGCTGCCTTCCGGTAGTCTCTTTTTTTTGTTCGCTAATCAGGCTTTTTTCTTTGAGACCAGGACAAAGAAGAAACCCTGCCTAAAAAGAAATCACTTCCGGGCAGCTTTTGAAAAAAAGCAAGCAAAAGCCAACCCACTATTACTCAAAATTTGCAGCAAAGTTAACTCGTGAAAATCTTTTTCGCTAAAAGTGACCGCCTGCAGGCACCGTCACCCGTTGGGTTCATTCAGATTTTATTACATAAAATCATGACCTGAACTCTTGCTTAAAATTTTCACTCCGTTTGTTCCCAGTAGCATAAATTTTTTCTTAAACCCCGGCGAGCCAGATGCCTAAAAAAGTCTGCAAGGCAGCAGCGAAACACAATGACAAAGATTACAGCACCAGTACTGAAGCCAACCAATGGCGGAACATCCAAGGAAGAAAATGCAGTTCTTGCAGCTGCAAAAACGGTTCTCAACCCTGAAGTGAACAAAACCGAAGAAAAGAAGCTGCTCTTGAAGGTCGAACCTGAAAAACCTGTTGTTCCTGCTCCTGAACCGGTCAAGGAAATGACCCTGATGGAGAAAATCCTTAAGGTCGAAAACCTCCAGCTGGTAATTGAAAAAAGGGCCAAGCTGGTCCAGACCCGTAGCGAACTGGAAAGATTCCAGACGGCATCCAATGATTTCAATTGCTCCATGAGGCTGAATGACTCAGACGGAAATGTTTTCACCACCAGTTTCACCCCTGGCATCAAGAAAGTCATTGATTTTCTCAAGTCATCATTCGATACAAGCATCAATGATGTAGAGAGCAAGATCAAGTTTTGATCTTCTGTCCAGACCAAGATTCCGGCGTTCAGGCTAAGGCCTGAACGCTTTTTTTATGATCGTAAATTCAACTATTATGAACAATAAAGATATTGTTCCCCTTTACCAAATATGGTGAACCAAAACTGTGGATAAATTCAATCATGCGATCGATGCAGTAAGATATTGGGAAATTGGCCAGCTAAAAGGATTAATATTTACAAACTGGGAAACGGCAGACCTCTTCCCTACCGGTTGCAAATGGATTGGTTATGGAATGGATTTCGGATTTACCAATGATCCGACCGTAATTGTGAAGGTACCTCCAAAACACATTTTCCTCCCAAGAAATATCAAATCCTACTGCATGATCTCACCAACAGGGTTGATATCCGTATGTTAAATACTACTATCAAAGATATCTGTGAACCTGATTGTGTACTGTTCATATGGGTTAAACCTTATCAAGTTGAAACTGGTATTGAGGTGAGCAAGAAGTTGGGATTCCGTTATTCATCTTGTTTCCTGCGGCAGCGTGATACTGAAAATGTGATTTCAGAGGATGGTGAATTATGGTTAGTGATAGTAATGGGAAGTCCACATTTTATTATCGAACTCTATCCCGATGCAATAGAAAAATCCGACCTAATGAAAAGAGTCATTAATGTTGGTTATCCAGAGTGGTCAAGAGTATAAATATTTAATGATGATGGTTGGCAGATTTGGTGAGAATTTGCTGAAATACTTTTTAGTTCGTGCTATTTTTTCAAAGTATTCCTTCTATTCAGTGCTTTAATATCTTATTGTCAATTAGATACAAATATTTTATCACCCTAACAAAAATATGTTTATTTAGGATGATGAATATTTTAAATAATCTTTTAGATATTGATATACTTAAACTTAGATAAAGTCAATTATTTTTCCATAGAATAAGACCAAATATATCTTTGTATTTAACTATGACGAATATGGATAATATAAATTCTTTATATTATCTTGCTCTGCCTTTCCACTAATATTCAATCTGATGAGACGGATTAATCAATCTGTTTACCTCAATTTCAAATCTAACAAATACAATTATTATAACTTTAATAATAGCTTATTATGGATCATTCAATAATTTATTCTGAGTAAATATTACTCTTAATGAATTGAATAAACAAGTTAAATTCAAAACATAATGAAAAAATCATTATTGGCCATCGCCTTTGTAATTGTTGGGATAAACCTTTTCGCTCAAGAGCAATTAGGGTTGCCCGGTGATAATTTAAATCTTTACAGTGTATTAGACTTATTTCAAAAGTCTGAAACATTAGAACAGTTTGAAAAGAATCTTAACACAGAAGAATTAAAAATTAATAATCTCGATCTTGATGGAGATGGTAGAATAGACTATATTAAAGTTGTGGATCATGTTAATGGTACAGCCCATGCAATTGTTTTACAAGATGCAATCAATCCAAAAGAAACACAGGATGTTGCAGTTATCGAAGTTGAAAGAAATAGCAACAACCAAATTAATATCCAGATAGTAGGTGATGAGGCGCTGTACGGTAAAGATTACATTGTAGAGTCCAATGCATCAACTCCAAATCCGGGGTATGCGGGAGGAGGTAATAGTAATTATTCCACTGGAATTACATATCCAATTGTTAATTTCATGTATACTCCAGATTATGTTGTATATGTATCACCTTACAGTTGGGGTTATTATCCTTCTTACTGGAATCCATGGCATCCATTATATTATGATTCATATTATGGATATCATTTTCATGCACAAGATTATTATACAAAATGTAATTATTATCGTTCTCAAAATGCACATGAATATTATGGTCCTCATAGAACGACATCTGTTACGATAATTAATAAATATCCGGTTAATCCAAATCGCCCTTCTCACCCAGCATATTATCAAAATACAAGATCAGAAAATGAAAGAATAAATAATTCTGGAAATACCCATCACCCCTCCACCCAGACAAATTATTCAAATCCAAATGCAAGACCAAATAATTCTGGTAATAACTATAACCATTCTACCCAGACAAATTATTCAAATCCAAATGCAAGACCAAATAATTCTGGTAATAACTATAACCATTCTACCCAGACAAATTATTCAAATCCAAATGCAAGACCAGAAAATCACACGAATCAGAATCCTAATTCTAATAATCACAACTCACCTCCTACACAGTATTCTCACCCTACAAATACATATTCAAAACAACCAACGCATACTCAAAATACTCATCCTTCGAATTCATCAAACTCTCAGAATAGCAATAGGCGTGCATCGAGCAGCTCTGATAAAAAAAACAAATAGAAAAAAAAAGGAATATTTGTATAACGGAATTTCAGAATAAAATAATAATGAATAAAAATAAATTAATTTAAAACCTTAAAATATGAAAAAATTTAAAATTTATTTGGCATTATTTTCCATGATTTTTTTAACCGTGTTTTTTTCAAACTGTAAAAAGGATAGCCCACCTCCTGTTCCTGTAGCAAATTTCACGTTCTCAGGCGACAATAACCCTGCACCATGTGCAGTAACTTTTTCAAATTTTTCAACAAATGCAACATCCTATAACTGGAATTTTGGCGATGGTACGCAAGCATCAACAGAACAAAACCCACAACATACTTATACAACAGGGGGGACTTTCAACGTAATATTAATGGCCGCTGGTGCGGGTGGTTCTAATTCAACAAATAAAAGTGTTACAATTAAATACCCTATTCCTGGAGCAAATTTTACATTTACAGGCAATACTAACCCCGCACCTTGTACAGTGACTTTTACAAATACCTCAACAAATTCAACATCCTATAGTTGGAACTTTGGAGATAATACACCCGCATCAACGGATCAAAACCCACAACATATTTATGCGGCGGGAGGAACATACAGTGTACAATTGACGGTTACAGGCCAAGGCGGTTCTAATTCAGTAACTAAAAGCTTAATAATTCAATATCCTGTTCCTGTTGCAAATTTCACATTTACGGGTAACAATAGTCCCGCACCTTGTACAGTGACTTTTACAAATTCTTCAACCAATGCAACAACTTATAATTGGAATTTTGGTGATGGTGGAACCTCTACATTAGCAAATCCGCAACATTCTTTTTCTACTGGAGGTACTTTCAGCGTTCAATTGACAGCCACAAATCCAGGAGGTAATAATTCAATAACTAAAAGTGTAATAATTCAAGGTGCAGCTCCTGTTGCAAATTTCACATTTTCAGGTGATAACAATCCTGCACCTTGTACAGTGACTTTTACAAATTACTCCACAAATGCAACAGCTTATAATTGGAATTTTGGCGATGGAGGAACCTCTACAGGAACAAATCCTCAGCATACTTATACAACAGGAGGTACTTTTTATGTACAATTGACAGCCACAGGCCCAGGAGGTAATAATTCAATAACAAAACCAGTATTTATTTTAAATCCTGCAACAGGTACAGATGTCACTTTTAATAATGAGGTATATACAGATATTTACATTACATTAAATGGTAACACACAAACCATCTATCCTGGTAATAGTGTAACATTTTATTCTTTGCCAGGTAGTTCCGTTTCATATTCTGCTTATACATATGGAGTAACCACTACCGGCTCACAAATTGGGCTAGAATTAGATTGGAATTATACTATAAACCTTCCAGGTGGATCAATTTCTTTTAATCTAATTTTTACTGATACTTATTTTTACTTATATATGAAGAACGAAGGAACGCATAATCTAAGTCCTCTCACTGTTAATTACTTACTACCTCAAGAGACAACAGATTACATTGTTATTCCCAATGATTATATTGAATATAATATCGGTTATTATTATGCATTTACCAGTACTCAAGTCAATGCATATTACCAGGATGACCCAACTTATTATACTTATTGGTATAATATCAATTTCCCTTGGACAAATAACCAATCAATAGAATTAATTAATACATACAAGAAAACACCCATTGTAGGTAAAGCACCTCCATTAGTATTAAATCCACAATCACTTAAACCAGTAGGAAATTTTAGATTAAATACAAAAGTGGATAAGAATGCTATAAATGTTCCCTGTAAATAGAAGGATAGTCTGTATTGATAAAGGATTACACTGTGGAGACCAGAACCCACTTCAAAAACGGGGCGAACCGAAAAGCCAAAAGAGTAGGTATCAATCTAAATTTATTTTTATGAAAGCAACAACACTCACTATTCTATTTTTATTTTTAATAAGTTTTACAAATGCTCAAAACAATGGTGATATTCTAACGAATGAAACCATAATCCAATTAACAAAAATAGGGCTTCAACCATCAGTAATAATCAGTAAAATCCGTACGAGTACTAACAAGTTTGATGTTAGTACAGATGCTTTGTTGAAATTAGGTCAAAACTCAGTTGCAGCGGATGTAATAACTGAAATGATTAAAGTTGATTCAGAGCACAAATCTGAGGAAATAAATCAAAAAGATGCAAATAATCCAAATGCAATGCATTCGCCCGGTATATATTATTATAATCCGAATGATCCTGAGAAACAATTAAGAAGAGTTGATCCAACTGTTGTTGGAAGCTCAGAGACTCATGGAGCACATTATAATGGTATTGGAGGTGGTGGAAGTATTTCAAATATTACAGGAGGAGAAAGTAAGTTACAAATTGAGGAATTGACCCCAACATTTTTCTTTTATTTTGAGAATAATTCCAATCCGCTGATGAGCAATTGGTTTTTTGCAGCAGCCACATCACCAAACGAATTTGCGTTAGTTAAATTACATGAAAGTAAAAAAAGTCGTTCTTTCGAGACAGGAAGATCAAGTTCAGGAGGGGGGTATAGTGGTGGATCATCAGGTATTCCAGAGAAAGCTAAAATTGAGTTTGAATATAAGGAAGTAGCTCTGGGAATATATTCAGTTACATTCAAAACACCCCTAAAACATGGTGAATATTGTTTTGTTTATGCCAGCATGGCACCTGACCGCTTTTCAAACAATAAAGTTTTTGACTTTGGAATACCAAAACCAGATAAATAATTTCAGTAAATTCTGGAATAAGTTTTATTTTGACAGTTCAATGATCTTAAAGAAACAAGAAATATTAAAAAAAGTGGAGACCAGATACCACAATTGAAAAAACATGGCGAATCCGAAAAGCCAAAAGAAAAGAAAAAGTTAAACTAAAACAAAATGAAAAAAGCTTTACTTATTTTGCTATTATGCATTTTTAGTTTTAAAATCATTTTTGCTCAAACTGAAAATGTGCAAAAGTTTAATCCCTCTCCTAAGCAAGGCGAAATGCTCTATTGGAATGGCTCGCCTTATACAGGAGAAGCCATTAACTTTGATGGAGTGAAATTTGATAAAACTAAACTTCGCTTTGACGGCCATTATATTAACGGGCAACCAAATGGTCGCATCAGAAAATGGTATCCGAATTATCATTTGGAATTTAATGAAAATTATACAAATGGGCAATTAGATGGAAAACAGACAGAATGGTATGACAATGGGAAAATATCCTCAGAGAAGTTTTATATGAACGGTTTTCCTGTTGGGACGTGGACAACTTTTGATGTAAATGGAGTAGTTCAATCAAAAAAAATTGCTTGTACTTATTGTAATGGCAAGGGTTATATAATTGAATATGTAAAATGCTCGCATTGCAATGGCGATGGTGTTGCGAACTGCGAAAACTGTAATGGCAAAGGAAAACTCTTTTGTAGGTATTGTATTGAAGGTAAAATGCAATGTAGCAATTGTAACGGTAAAGGTACCTATAATTGTGATCAATGTTATGGAAACAAGACAATTCGATGTTCAAAATGCAATAGGAATGGTACTCTCAACTACTGTCCGAAATGTAATGGAACTGGAAAAATAACAACGCACGTAGCACATGGGTTTCTTACTCTGACTTCTATTTGCTCTAATTGCAGAGGTACAGGTCGAGGAACTTTTACTTGTGATCAATGTTTGGGCAAAGGGGTACTTACTTGCCCAAAATGTTCGGGCGTAGGTTATTTAACATGCTATGTATGTGATGGAACAGGAAAAGTTACTTGTACTTATTGCAATGGCAATTATTCATCTAATTGCGAAAAATGTAACGGGACGGGAAAAACTAATTTAGTTTGTCAATATTGTAACGGTAAAGGGAATACAGGAGAAGAAATTAGAAAGGTCTGTTCAGTTTGTAATGGGAGCCAACTATTGCCGGTAAAATAAAATTTGGTCATTATCTCTTGGTAGTTAGTAAATATTTCATCAAATTATAAATAAAATCATCTTATGAAAACTTCAAATAAAACATCCTACTTTACACGTGTTGAAGACAGATATGTTTTCCGTGTATCAACAGCCTTTTGGCATTTACTAATAGGGATAATTACTATTACAGCAATTATTGGAATTGTATTGTTGGCCTGGTCAATCATTCCACCCGGTAAAGAAAAAGTGAAAGCATCGGCCTATCCAACAAAAACATCTTATCCTCCTGTTGAGAAAGTAACGTTAGCTGACCTTAACATGGGTGATGAAAAGGTAGTGCAACCTCCTTCCATACAACAAGCACCACCTCCGGTTTACCATGCACAACCTGAAGTTGAAAATGATCCTGGAAAACCTGCTTATGACTTATCATTATCTGAGTTGAAAAGGATTATCCCTAAAGATGAATGGCAACCAGGCTTTTGGTCATATCCATATGGGGAATTGGCATGGCAAATGCATCCATCCGATCCGAATTATAGACATTGGAATCCAAGTGGGGACAATGTTGAGCAACGACTTGAACGCTCATATAGGCCAATAAAAGCAAGAAAGTATTCAGAAAAAAAAACAGCACTTGATTCCTATTTAAAAATATTAAAGCAAGTTCCTTCAATCAAAAGCACCGAAGTGCTTAATTTTATAATTTATAATATGAATGATAGGTTTTCTGATCTTCATATACTTGATTCAGCATTTACACTAATTGCCAAAAGCTTAAAACCATTTTCAGCATCTTCAGACGCAGCCCAACATCTTATTGGATTTGTTTTAAATAATCCTAAAGCAACATTTGATTTTGTACCTTTTGCAATTCACTCATGTAATCAAATTTCAGATAGTGCACGTTTTCAATTTTTAGCTGGATTAATTGATGGCTTTTATACCTATTTTAATAGTAATGTTGAAGTTCAGAAAGAAGCAACAGAGCAGTTCAATAAATTACTTCCCCAATTGCCGGGTATTAATCCTGCGAAAGCGCTAAGAAAATTTTATTCGGTCTATAATCAAAAAAATCAAAAACGTAATGCAGAGATTGGCCGTATAGATGATGAGTATAATACTCAGGTTGCAGCAATCTTGGCTGACTCGACAATGAGAGCCATGCAAGCCGAGGAAAATTTCTTAGCTGATAAGGAAAAGAAAAGTGAATTAAAGAGTAAATCTCTTTATGTAGTTGCCGGAGGGTTTATTGCAATAGCGCTATTGGGTACGATTCTGACACTCCTTTCGATTCAAAGAATCCTAAGAAAAATGGAACTGTTAGCTGAAAGCAAGAATCAATAATTATTTTGATAAACTTGCATGTAAATAATACCATAATATTTATGCTCACAATTTAACATATCTTGTACTTAAAAAGTCGATCTTAAGGGATGCATAAATAATACTATTCTTACCATTACATCATCATTAAACTGGGTTTGATTATCTTAGCAGTAAACTCATTGTGAATATTTCAAATTCTTCTAAATCGCCGTTTATTGAATTAAGCTATTGTCATTGATTATCTTGAATTGATAAGAGTGGAGGGTAAGGACGAAGCATGGCATATTTGTAAAACTAAAATGATGCCATTCAGAAACTTGTAAATTATTCTTCATAAGATGCAATTTATATCGCTTATATTTGCATTAAACAGATTATTAAATCCTTTGTTAATTTTTGGGCTTGGGATCCAAGAACTCCTTGTTATAGCTATTATTATAATTCCAGTTGTCGCTGTAATTTATTTATCTAAAAACAATCAAATTCACACCCCTATCAGTAATGTTCCAAATAACCAAGCCCAGCAAGTCCCATATCAGGGTTATCAACAGACAATTGTTTCTTATGGAAACCAAAAAAGTGTGCTGGTTGCTTTTTTACTTGCTTTCTTTTTTGGTCCTCTTGGACTCCTTTATTCTTCAGTTGCAGGTGGACTTGTATTGATAATTATAGGAATCCCAATTGGTATAATTACGTTAGGTGTTGGACTTATTTTCATTTGGATTGCCTCTATCATTTGGGCTATCGTTGCTACGAACGCAACTAATGCTAAAATGCAATCTGGTGGCGGACTTAATATCATAACAAACCAAGGAATACCACCGGTAAATCAGCAACCGATTTACCAACCACCCCCAAAGGTAAATCAGCAACCAATTCAGCAACCAATCCCGGTAGTTAATCAACCAGTTTATACCCAACAGCCTTATCAACAATACCCACCTGTACAGAATATTACGTATCAACAGACAGTTGTTTCGTTTGGAAACAAGAAAAGCATGCTGGTTGCTTTCCTACTTGCTTTCTTTTTTGGACCTCTTGGGCTTCTATATTCTTCTGTTACAGGAGGCATCGTGTTAATGATTATTGGAATCCCAATAGGTATTTTTACATTGGGATTCGGACTCATCTTCATTTGGATTGCATCTGTAATATGGGCGATCATTGCCATAAACAACACTAATGATAAATTGCAATCAACTTCTGGTCTTAATGTTTTAACACGTCAAGGAACTGCACCAACTTATCAACAACCAAGTTACCAACCTGCTCCAGAGGTTATCCGACAACCAATTCAACAACCAACCCCTGAGGTTTATCAAGAACCAATAAAACATTCATTTCCTCCTGTTTATCATCAACCAATATCCCAACCAACCTTAGAAGAAAATCAACAATCAAATTATCAAGAACCCCCAAATGTTTACCAAGAGCGAGGACCCAGACCATCCCAATTTATTAATCAACAACACAGGCCTATAGAGAGAATCGGTCTACCCGATTATTATAATTTTCCATCAAAAAACAGATCTCGGTACTCTCAAAAATCAAAAGGTAATGGTTCTATTAAAATATTAAAACCAGTCATAATTGGGATGGCCATAATTGTACTCATTTTAATATTATTGGTTGGAGTTAAATATATCAATATCCCTTTTTTTTCTAACCTGAATTTGAATCCATTGAAGTTTCTAACAAAGGATTCGAATAGTTCGGTAATAACAGAAAATCCTAATGGGGACTTTTACATTGTCAATGTTGAAGCTGTTAAATCTCAAAAAACAGCAGAAATAAAAGTAGAATCCCTAAAAAGTAACGGGTTTTCCGCTGGCTATCTATGGATACCTGATTACCCATCATTGTCGGGGATAGAATCATTCGCTGTTTATATTGGTCCATTCGCAACTCAATATGATTGTGAAGTTGCAACAGAAGATTATAGAAAAATCAACCCGGATGCTTATGGACTTCTTGTCTCAAAAGACAAAAGAAGAGTTGAAATCTATGGCATTGGCAGTGTCAATGAGATACCTAATTGGAAAGAGAATAAACAAGTCATTATAACGAAACCTGTTGAAAATAATGATAAGAAATTGTATGAAAATAGCAGAATTCAATTACCAAAAGCTCAAATTACGGAAGTGAGAAACGATGAAATAGTCGCCGACAACACTGATCTTTTACGAAAATTAGATGGAAGTCCTTGGAAAAAAGACGTATTTGATAATCCTAAAATTAAGAAAAGGCTAAAAAAAATCCTTGGTAAGGAGAGATATGCTTTTATGGATGGACATTGGAATCTTGGTACAGATGTGAAAATAACCAATGATATGTTTGTAACAACCGGATGCATGTCTCATTTTTGCCCACAAACAAATTTCATCATTGTTATTGACTTAAATAAAGATATTTATTACGTTGGCATAAGGGACAATGACCATGTAAGGATTTACTCAGAAAAGACGATAATGTCTTCGCAAATAGATAAAAGAATAAAATTTTGGATTGATAATGGCTCAAGTAGTGATTAATCTATCTGTATCACTAATAATTTTAAAATATTTTCTCTTTATCTACTAGGGGTGGTCAATTTGGATCGGCGGAGACTGGTTAAATGGGTTGGTTTATCCAAACTGATCTTCCGAAACCATTTATTTTACTGCTGAGAGCAACAAGATTCGAACCTGTGACCACCTGCTTTTAAGTTCTAAGCTCAAGTATAATCTTTAACTGAATCTGAGAGTTGTAAAAGAAATAATTTTTAACAAAATGTTATGCAAATTGTTTGCAAATAAAAAAGGGTCTCAGTGTTTAATCTTCTGAAACCCTTGTCATTCTTGCTCCCCCTGCTGGACTTGAACCAGCGACCCTCTGATTAACAGTCAGATGCTCTAACCAACTGAGCTAAGGAGGAATTCAGGGGCGCAAAATTACAAAGAATAGCCGAATTTCCAAGCTCCCCC